>Ga0208565_1000845_pt1 | contig 20247 bp, 17 predicted proteins | sample Sb_taG_7_FD_187706 | JGI IMG/M metagenome (GOLD analysis project Ga0208565, IMG submission 187706) | Peat soil microbial communities from Weissenstadt, Germany - Sb_50d_2_FS metaG (SPAdes) (version 2) | ecosystem: Environmental > Terrestrial > Soil > Wetlands > Peat | place: Germany...
GCGGCCGGTCAGCTGATGGACTACGGGGTGCACACCTGGGACATCAAGCAGGGGACCGGCCAGGCACACGGAATGGACGGCGACGCGGCCGACCTGCTCGTGCCGTTCATGTTCATCATCTGGCAGTCGACGATCAGGCCGGACGCCGACCTCGCGCCGTTCACCATCGGTATCCGGGTGACCGGCCGCAACGCCGGTGAGTACCGGGTCTCGATCGGCGAGGGAGGACTGTCGTATGAGCCAGGCAGCGTCGATGACCTGCCAGCTGTCATCGACTTCGATGCCGGAAGCCTCGTGCTCACTGCATTCGGCCGGGTCAATGGCGGCACGGTCCGTGGCGACGAGGCACTCGCTGACCGCTTCCTCAACCTCTTCTTCCGCATCTAGCCCGGCCCACGATGATCGTGGAGAGTTGTCGGCGAATAGCGCATGAAACTCTCCACGATCATGGCCAGCGCAGCGAGAGTCGGCGACTGGCCGCTCAAGTACTGCGCTGCTGGATGAGCATGTCCAGCCGCGGGCGGAGCTGTCGGGCTAAGCGAGCTGCCCCGAACCGTGATCACGGAGACTCTTGCAAATAGTGCACAGAACTCTCCACGATCATGAAGGCTCGCCGACCGGGCTGGCCTGCGCATCGTACTCACCGGGCTGGTGCCCGGCGGGCAGCCGGTGCTTGGCCAGCCGCGCGGTCGGCGTTCTCGGCAGCTCATCGATCAGCTGCCAGTACCTGGGCACCTTGAACGCCGACAGCCGCGCGGCCGCGTACTCGCGCAGTTCGGTGAAATCGACCACGGCTCCGGGCGCGGCGACCACGAATGCCTTGATCTCCTCTTCGGTCAGCTCCGACTGCACCCCGACAACAGCGGACTCAAGAACCGAAGGGTGCGAGTCGAGCACCTCCTCCACCTCAAGCGGCGACAGGTTCTCACCGCGCCGCCGCAGCACTTCCTTGCTCCGCCCTACGAAGGTGTAGGTGCCGTCAACATTGACCGTGACCAGGTCGCCGGTGCGCAGCCAGCCGTCAGCCAGCACCGCGGCGGTCTCCTCCGGCATGCCCCAGTAGCCCGGCGTGATCACCGGGTTGCGCAGCAGCAACTCGCCGGTCTGGCCGATTCCGACTTCGGCGCCATCGGCTGCTACCACCTTCGCCGCGTTGATGGTCCCCAGGTAAGGATGCTGGCGCACCGCGCCCAGGGTGCCCAGCGGCCGCGTACCGCGTGGCCAGATCAGCCCGTAGGGCGACTCGGAGAGGGCATAGCCGACCACGATCCTGAGCCCGAACCGACGCTCGATCTCCTGCTGCCTGGCCGGTTCTGGGGCCGGTCCGGCATAGCAGAGCCGGAGCGGATTGTCCGCGTCGTCCGGCCGCTCCGGCTGGCGCATCAAGATCTCCAGCATCGCGCCGATGGCGTTGAATTCGGTCGCGCCATGCCGACGTGCCGTGTCCAGGAACCCGCTAGCCGAGAACTTCGGCACCAGCACCAGCCCGGCACCGCAGGCCAGCGAGCCGAGCACCGAGTAAATCGGGGCGTTGATGTGAAAGAGCGGCAGCGAGGTCATCAGCCGATCCTGTGCCGTCAGCTCCATCCAGAACGGGAATCCCTCGGCGGCCATCGCGTATGCCCGGTGGGTCTGCATGACCAGCTTGGACCGTCCGGTCGTGCCGGATGTCGGGATCAGCACGGCCAGGTCATCGGGCTGCACCCGGGCGGGCGGAAGTTCGGCAACCGGCAGGCCGGTCCGGCCCGCACCGAGCCGATTCACATGCATAACGGCTCGCACCGGTACATCGCCTGCGGTGGCGGCATCTCCCACGTGGGGAAGCCCCGGGTCGGTCAGCACCGCACGCGGCTGGATCTGTCGGATCAGGCCGGTCAGTTCGGCCGGGGTGCTCGCCGGGTTCACCGGAACGGTGACCGCGCCGATCCAGGCCAGCGCCAGCCAGCTCAGCAGGTACTCGGGAGTGGTCCTCGCAGTGAGGACGACCAGATCGCCGTGACCGATGCCGGCTTCACGCAGCTCAGCGGCCACCCCGCAGACCCGCCCTGTCGCTTCGGCGAACGTCAGGGTCAGCTCGTCGGTACGCAGCCAGATGCCGCCAGGATCACGCTGCGCCGCCTGGTCGAGCAGCCCTGGGATCGTCCCGGTGTAGGCCGGTGTGGTCGTCGTCGGCGCGTCACTCATGTCCCAAGACAATACGGGGCCCCGGATGCGCCGATGATTGTGCGGCAGCGCCGTCCAGGCCGGTATAAATGTGTGGCACGGCGCATTAACTGGACATCTGTCGTTCAGCGCGAGTTCTCCGGGCGAGCGTCCTAGGAGGAGCCATCATTAGGAGCACGAGCATCGCTACGGCCGGTATCGCAGTCGCCGTTTCGGTAGCTGGGGCCGCGTATGCGGTCAGCACGGCGGCGAACAAGTCGGCCAGCACATCGTCCTCGGCTGCCGTCGCTCCGAGAGCGGCCGTGCCGGTGGTCGACGGGGCCGGCGCCGCGGCCGCAGCGTCGGCCAGGGCAAAGGCGGCCAGGGCGAAGGCGGCCGTCCCGATCGTCGGCTATGTCGCCAGCTATCCGTCGGGCACGGTGACCTCGATCAACACCACAACGAACACGGCGGGCGAGCTCGTCGGCATCGGCGGCGGGCCGGACGCTGTCGCGATCACCCCCAACGGCCAGACCGCATACGTGGTCAGCAGCGAGTCAGGAACAGTCACCCCGATCAGCACGGCCAGCAACCATGCTGGCCCAGCGATCAAGGTCGGCAGCGGACCTGATGCGATCGCGATCACCCCGAACGGCAAGACCGTCTACGTCACCGACAGCGCGTCCCGCTCGGTCACTCCGATCAGCACCGCCACGAACAAGGCCGGACCCGCGATTAATGTCGGCCGTGGACCTGACGCCATCGTCATCACGCCGAACGGCAGGACCGCCTACGTCATCAACAGCAATTCCGGCACGGTGACCCCGATCAGCACCGCCAGCAACAAGGCCGGCCGCGCGATCAACGTCGGCAGCGGTCCCGACGCGATCGCGATCACCCCGAACGGCAAGACCGTCTACGTGGCCGACTACGCGGCGGGCGCCGTGATCCCGATCAGCACCGCCAGCAACAAGGCCGGGCGGGCGATCAAGGTCGGCAGCGGGGCTGACGCGATCGCGATCACTCCCAACAGCCAGACCGTGTACGTGGCCGGCAATGGCACCGGAGCCGTCACGCCGATCCGCACCGCCAACAACAGGGCGGGCCGGGCGATCAGGGTCGGACGGTTCGGGCCGTACGCGATCGCGATCACCCCCAACGGCCGGACGGCCTACGTCGCCAGCTACTACTCCGGCTCGGTCACCCCGATCGACACCCGCACCAACCGGCCAGGCCGGGCGATCAATATCGGCACCGGGCTCACTCAGATCGTGGTTTCGCCCAACGGCAAGGCCGTCTACGTCCTCAACCTGATTGCCGGAACGGTGACCCCGATCCGCGTCCTGACCGGGGTTGCCGTAGCGCCGATCAACGTGGGCAGCTTCCCCTACGCCATCGCGGTCACGCCCTAACTGGCCAAGCTCCCGCGCCCATGCGGCGCGTCAGCGCAGCGGTGCGTCGGCATAGTGGCAGCTGACCAGCGCGGCGGTCAGTTAACCACGTGTCGGTCGGTAGGCAGCACAGCGGCAGCGACAGTCACCGGAGTGGCTGACAAAGCAGCGGCCGGGACCGCGCCGCAGGCGGTTGCCGCCTGCGGCGCGGTCCCGGCCCAGGTGAGCCAGTTCGATCAGCTCAATCAGGGCGACGGTATCCCGCTGGTCGGAGCGGGCGGCTGCGCAACGGTGTACGCGGTCACCGGTCCGGTCGCCGAGTCGTCGGTAACCAAGACCCCGCCGGAAGGCACCAGGACGCCGTTCTGGATGACGCCTATGTAAGCGCCGGTGATTCCGTTGTGATCGGTGGCCGAGTAGGCATACGGTGCGACCGAGACTCCCTGTGACAGGCCGCTGTTGATCGCGTTGATCAGAGACTGCCTGGTCGGATTCTTGCCGGCCTTGAACATCGCCTGTACAAAGGTGTAGCCGACCGACATCCCGTAGAGCACGTTGCCGTCGAGGGGCAGCTTCGGTATGAACTGGTCGTGGATTCGCTTGAACATCTGGATCCAGCTGTCCGAGGTCGAGCCGAGCGAGGGCAGGTAGCCGTCGGTAATGATGCCCTGGGTCAGCGCGTTGCCGAAGCCGGCCGACGTGTTCTTGGCGAAGCTGGCGAGCAGCCCGGCCAGGGTGATCGGGTCGGAACCCACGTCACTGACCACCAGTTGCGGGCTGTACTTCAGGCCGAGCATGGTCAGCTTGAGCAGCGCGGTGAAGGCGGGCACCGTGAACGAGACCACGACCTGGGCCTTGGCGGCCTTGAGCGCGGCGACCTGCGGCGCGATCTTGATATTGGTCGGGTTGTAGTTCTGCTCGGACACGATCTGGGACTTGGGGATCTCGTCGCTTAGCCCCTTGACGCCGTCCTGGCCGAATTCATCGTCCTGGTAGAAGAAGCCGATCTTCTCTCCCTTGAAATGCTGCTCGATGTACGAGCCGAGGATCTTGCCCTCCCGGACATAGTCGAGCTGCCAGCCGGTGGTGTCCGGCAGGGTGGACGGCGCGTTCCAGCACTCACAGCCTGAGGCGACGAACACGTCGGGAATATGCTCGCTGTTCAGGAATGGCGCGACCGCCAGGTGGGTCGGCGTGCCCAGCCCGTTGAAGATCGCATAGACATTGTTCCTCAGCACCAGCTGGTGCACGACGGTCGTGGTAATCGACGGGTTGTACTGATCGTTGAGGTAGATGTACTTGATCTTGCGGCCGTAGATGCCGCCGTGCGCGTTGACGAACTGGAAGTAGGCATTGGCTGCCGGGGCGATCTCGTCGTAGCCGGGTGCGGCGATGCCGGTCAGCGGCTGGTGGCTGCCGATCGTGATCGTCGTGGCCGTGATGCCTGGAGTCGAGGTGGCGGTGCTGCTACTGCTTGAGCTGCAGGCGGCGGCGGTCATGCTGACGGCTGCGAGTCCGGCAACAGCCGCCATTCTCGCTCGGTGTGATCTGCTCATAGCGTTCCTTTCTCATGGGATTCTGCGGCTGGCTGGGACTGCGGCCGCGGCGACTCAGACTCCGGCCGGGACGACTCCGACTCCGGCCGGGACGACTCCGACTCCGGCCGGGACGACTCAGACTCCGGCCGGGACGACTCGGCGGCCGGGCGAGACTGCACAGACCGCCTGGACTGCCAGGCGAGCGGCCCGGCGGCGCGGCGCGCGAGCTGCTGCAGCCCGGTCACCCGGGCCAGCAAGACCAGCGCGCCCTGGATGCCGGATGGGAATGCCAGCATCACGGCGATCAGCACGACCCCGTAGGCCAGGATCGGGACGCTTGAGCTTGTTGTCGCGGTCATGCCGTGGCTCGTCGCCAAGTTCTCCAGATAGGTGGGCACCAGCACCAGGACCGCGCTGCCCCAGATCGCGCCGGCCAGACTGCCGAGCCCGCCGAGCACCGCCGCGGTGAGCAGCTGAATGGACAGGGTGAGGCTGAACAAGCCGGGTGAGACCGACTCGTTCCACATGGCGAGCAGCATGCCGCCAAGGCCCGCGCAGGCAGCGCTGACCACGAAGGCCAGAATCTGCAGCCTGGCTACGTTCAGCCCGGCAAGCGCGGCCGCGACCTCGTCATCCCGCACGGCCCGCCAGCTGCGGCCGACCCTGCTGCGCACCAGGTTGGCAAGCAGCACCAGGGTGACCAAAGCGGCAGCACAGCTGACCCAGGCCTGCCAGTGGATCAGCGTGACGTTCGAGCCAACGGAACCGGGCACGGTCACGAAGAAGCCAAGTCCCTGGTCACCGCCGAGCACGCTCTGGAACCTGGTCGCCACCGACGGCAGCGCCACCGCCAGCATCAGCGTGGTCCCAGCCAGATACGGGCCGCGCAGCCGGGCGGCCGCCACCCCGAAGATCGCGCCTGCCAGAGCCGCGCCTACCACGGCGGCCGGCAGGATCGCGATCAACGGCCAGTTCAGGTCAGCCAGTATCAGCGCAGCGATGTAGCCGCCGACCGCCATGAACGCGCCATTCCCGATCGAGATCTGACCGCTCAGCCCGATCAGCACGGTCAGCCCGGCTACCGCGACGACGAAGGCGGCGAGCTCAGTCAACTGGTAGTTGCGGTAGTCACCGATGGAGTTCGTCGCGAGCAGCAGCACCACCGCCGCCACGATCGCAATGCCCAGATGCCTGGCCAAAGTCGGCATCGCCCAAGCAGCGGCCTTTCTGCTAGGTTCCTCCTGACCCGGTCCAGGCTCAGGAAGTACCGAGGGCGCGGGAACTGGTGCCGATGCCACCGTCACACCCGCCTGGCCGGCGCGGCGGAGAACAGACCGGTCGGCCGGAACATCAGCACCAGCAGCAGTGCCGCCAAGCCAAAGAGGTCGACCGACTCACTGCCCAGGTAACCGCCGACATAGTTCAGCACTACGCCAAGGATCAGGCCGCCGGCCACCGCGCCCACCGGGCTCTCCAGCCCGCCGATGACCGCCGCTGTGAAGCCGAGCACGAAGATGGTGTCCATACTGTTCGGGTATAGGAACGTGCCCGGGCTGACCAGCAGGCCAGCCAGCGCGCCGAGCAGACCGGCTAGGGCCCAGCCCAAGGTGAGCATCCGGCCAACCCGGACGCCGAGCAGCCGGGCCACGCCCGGGCTGAACGCCGCGGCCCGCAGCCGCAGGCCCACCGAGGAGTACCGGAACGCCGCGGCGAGCAGACCCGCGGCTGCCAGCACCGCACCGGCGGTGAACAGGTCGTTTTCGGTGATCCCCAGCGCCACCGAACCGATGCTTAGCCCGGTGATCGGGTAGGCGGGCGGGAAGGACCGGTATCCGCTGCCGTACAGCACGCCGGCCAGACCCTCAAGTCCGATCAGCAGGCCGATCGAGACGATGACCGCGTTCAGCGGAGGCTTACCGGTTACCGGGCGGATCACGGTCCGCTCCACAGCAGCGCCCAGGATCAGTCCGGCCATCAGGGCCGCCACGAACCCCAGCCAGTAGCTGCCGGTGTGGTTGATCACGGTGAACGCGATGTAGGCGGTGAACATCGCCATCGCGCCCTGCGCGTAGTTCAGCACCCTGGTGCCCCGCCAGACCAGCACAAGCGACATCGCGATCGCCGCGTAGATCATCCCGGTGGCGAGCCCGCTGAGGGTGAACTCGACAAACTCTTGCATCGCCCGCCTTTCTAAAAGCCCAGGTAGTGACGGCGGAGCGCATCATCCGCAGCGAGCACGGACGCATCTGCTTGCGCTACTACCGCACCCAGGTTGAGCACGATTCCGCTGTTGGCGATGGCCAGCGCGCTGCGGGCGTTCTGCTCGACCAGGATGATCGTCAGCGCGGATTCGTCCCTGAGCCGCTGGATCAGGTCAAGCACGCCGCTGAGCACCTTCGGCGCCAGGCCGAGCGACGGCTCGTCAAGCAGCAGCACCCGCGGGTTGGCCGCCAGCGCTCGCGCGATGACTAGCATCTGCCGCTCGCCGCCTGACAGCATTCCGGCCGCCAGGTTCCTGCGCTCCGCCAGAACGCCAAACCGCTGATAGATCTCGGCCAGCGCGGCGCCGCGGTCTGCCCGGTGCCGCAGCAGCAGGCCGAGCCGCAGGTTCTCCGCAACGGTCAGCTCGGTGATCACGCCCTGCCCTTCGGGCACGTGCCCGATGCCCGCCCTGGCCACTTCCTCGGGCCGGCGCCCGGCCAGATCGACCCCATCCAGCAGGACGCGGCCCCGGCCCGGCCGCACGGACCCGTCGATGGCCCGCAGCAGGGTGGTCTTCCCGGCTCCGTTCGCGCCAAGGATCGCCGTGATCGTGCCAGGAGCAGCGGTGACCGAGACCCCGTGCAGCACCCGCACGGCACCGTAACCAGCCGCGATGTCCTCGACCACCAGTGAAGCGGCCCCGCGCACCGTGCCCGCGGGAATGCCCCCGCCATCGGCCGGCCCAGCCTGGTTCATCGACGGCTCCCCAGGCCTCGCCTTGCCAGCCCAGCACGGCTCCTACTCATGAACGGCTCCCAGGTACGCCTCGGTGACCAGCGGATCCGCCTGGACCTGGGCCGGGGTCCCCTGCGCGATCAGAACGCCGAAGTCGAGCACGAAGATCTGATCGCAGACCGACATCATCAGGTCCATCCGATGCTCGATCACCAGCGCACCTGTGTCCCTGGCGATCCCCATGATCAGCTCGCTGAGTTCAGGCAGCTCATCCTCGGCCAGTCCGCTGGCCGGCTCATCGAGCAGCAGCATCCGCGGTTCGCTGACCAGGGCACGAGCCAGCCCTACCCGCTTGCGCGGACCATGGGCCAGCGTCTCTGGCATGCGATCAGCTAGGTCAGCCGCGCCGACTCGGTCGAGCGCCTGCAGTGCCCGTGCCCGCAACCGCCGCTCGTCGGCATCGGATCTGGGCAGTCCAGCCAGCGCTGACCAGAATCCGGCCCTGGCCGCGTTGCTTGCGCCGACCATGACGTTCTCCAGCACCGAGAGCCCGCGGAACAGGCCGATGGATTGCAGCGTCCGCCCGATGCCGAGCCCAGCCAGCCGATCTGGCCTGATCCTGGTGAGGTCCTTTCCCTCGAACCGGATCGTGCCTGCCTGCGGCCTGATAAACCCGCAGACCGCGTTAAGCAGCGTGGTCTTCCCGGCGCCGTTAGGCCCGATGATCCCGGTCACCTGGCGTGCGGCGGCAGTCAGCGACACGTTGTCAAGGGCGACCAGGCTGGCGAACCGAACGGTGATGCCACTGATCTCCAATGAACCATGATCCATCGGTGGATGTCCTCGCACTGGGACTGCTAAAACACTGATGCACACGATTCACTCCGACTAGCGATCATGCAACCAGAGCGACCGTTCGTAGCCAAACCGAAATCAATCGCCGGGTCCGCGCTCAGGCGGGCACCGGTCGAACCACCGGGCTGGCCTTGCGACAGTGTTCGCCCTCCACTCTCAGTTGACCTGAGACATGTACGGTCGGCATGCTCGGCTCATGACTGCCCAGCTGATCCGTGCGGACGAGCTGCACGTCGGCGTGCCCTACGCCTACGCCTCGATCGCTCAGCCGGCCGCGCTGGTGTTCACGGCGGGTGCCTGCCCACTTGATAAGGACGGGAAGATCGTCGGCGGCCGCGATGTCCGAGCCCAGGCCGGACAGGCAGTTGCCAACCTCGTCGTCGCGTTGTCGGCAGCAGGCGCGGAGCTGACCGATGTGCTGAAGACGACCATCTTCGTGGCATCCAGCGCTCGCAGTGACCTGGTGGCGGCCTGGGACGTCGTCCGGGCCGCATTCGGTGATCACGACGCGCCGAGCACGCTGCTCGGCGTGGCGGCCCTGGGCTACAAGGGTCAGCTGGTCGAGATCGAGGCGATTGCCATCGCGGCCCACCATCGGTCCGCGTCCAGATGAACGAGCCGACCTGGCGTCGGGCGGTCAGCAGGATCACGGTGCTGACCGGGGCCGGGATCTCAACCGACTCGGGGATCCCCGACTTCCGCGGCCCGGCCGGCTTGTGGACGCGCGACCCGGCGGCCGAGAAACTCTCCACCTATCAGACCTATCTGGCCGATCCGGCCCTGCGCCGCCGCTCCTGGCAGGCCAGGCTCAATCATCCGGCCTGGTCTGCCGAGCCCAATGCCGCCCATCTGGCGCTGGCTCAGCTTGGCCGCTCCGTCGACACCTGGGTGATCACCCAGAACATCGACGGCCTGCACCAGAAGGCGGGCACGCCCGATGACCGCGTCGTTGAACTGCACGGAACATTGTCCCGAGTCGTGTGCATCGGATGCGGCGAGCGGACCGGCATGGCCGAGGCGATCACCCGGGTCCGAGCCGGTGAGACCGACCCGCCGTGCGTGCGCTGCGGCGCGATACTCAAGTCAGCGACGATCATGTTCGGCCAGTCCCTCGATCCGGCAGTACTCAACCGTGCGGTGCGGGCCGCAGCGGCATGCGATCTGATGCTGGCCATCGGCAGCACCCTGACGGTCGAACCAGCCGCCTCGCTGTGCAAGGTCGCCACCGACTCGGGCGCGACGCTGGTCATCGTCAACCGCGACCCGACCCCCTACGACGAGTTCGCCACCGAAGTGGTTCGCGATCCCATCGGCCAGGCCGTCCCCCGAATCGCCAGGCAGCTCAGCCAGGCCCGGACGGACAGTTGATCGCGGGTACCGTGCTGCTTATGGCAACGCAACGGCTCAGGTACCTGACATGGTGAGCACGGAGCTTGAGCTAACCGACTGGCGACGCCGGGTCAGCGAGCTGTACGCGGAGGTTCGGACGCAGGAGTCGGCCGAGCACGGCCACGCGCTGTGGCGGTCCGCTCGGGACGAGCTGCTCCGCGGGCATCCGCAGAGCCCGCTGCTGCCGGGCGACCCGCTGCGCGCCACCGGCGTGCCGTACTGGCCCTACGACCCGGGCCTGAGGTTCGAGCTGGAACTGCGGCCAGCAACAGAGCCGCTGCTGCGATCAGTGCCTGCCGACGGCGACGGGACCACGTCGATGCGGCTGATCGGCCGCGTGGACCTGCCGCCACCAGTCAATGCGACGATCGACGTTTGGTGGCTGCGTCAGTATGGCGGCGGACTCTTCCTGCCGCTGCGGGATGGCACGGCGGGCGACACCAGCTACGGAGGAGGCCGTTATGCCCTCGACACGGCCAAGGGAGCCGATCTTGGCGGTGGCCATGGCACGATCGTCGTCGACCTGAACTTCCTCTACCACCCCTCCTGCCGCTACAACCCGCAATGGCAATGCCCACTTGCCCCGCCAGGGAACACCATCAGCGCCCGCATCAACGCTGGAGAACGGCTCTAGGAGCGCTGATTGCCGGCGTCGCGCGCACCCGGCAGCGCGAATGTGCGCCGGGGCCGATACGTTCGGATCGTGACGACGACCAGCCCGGACGTCCTGGTGATCGGAGCCGGGGTGTCCGGCCTCAGCACCGCGCTCAGTCTCCTCGAAGCTGGCCTGAGCGTCACCATCATTGCGGCGGACCCGCCGCATCGCACCACATCAGCGGTGGCCGGGGCACTCTGGGGTCCGCACCTGGTCGGCGCGCAGGAGCGGGTCGGCCGTTGGGCCGCACTGACCCTGGACCGGCTGCGCGAGCTCGCCGCCGACCCGGCTACCGGAATCAGGGAGATCCGCGGCCTGGTGGCATCCATGGCCGGCCAGGCAGAGCCGCCGGAGTTCACCCGCGGCGTCGGAGCGCTCACCCCGTGCGACCGGGCCGCGCTGCCGGCCGGTTACGCCACCGGCTGGGAGTACAGCGCTCCGGTGGTCGCGATGCCGGTTTACCTCGACTACCTGCTCGGTGAGCTGCTCCGTGCTGGCGGTCAGCTGCACCTCGGCCGCCGGATCGCAACTCTGGGGGAGGCGGCAGACCGGACAAGCGCTCAGGTAATCGTCAACTGCTCGGGCATCGGTGCCCGCGAGCTGGTCCCCGATCCGGAGCTGACTCCGATCCGCGGCCAGGTCGTGGTGACGGCCAATCCCGGCATCACCGAGTTCTTCGTCGGTGAGCACGACCAGCCAGACCAGCTCACCTACTTCTTCCCGCACGCGGCCACTGTCGTCCTTGGCGGCACGCAGCAGCCAGGCAGCGCGAGTACCGAGCCAGATCCGATCACCGCCGACCGGATCGTGCGCGATTGTGCCGCGGTCGAGCCTCGCCTGGGGAATGCGCCGATACTAAGTCACCGGGTCGGGCTTCGACCGGTTCGGCCGCTGGTCCGGCTAGAGGTGCAGGCCATCGCCGACGGACGCCATTTGGTGCATAACTATGGGCACGGCGGAGCTGGCGTCACGTTGTCGTGGGGCTGCGCTCGGGCGGCAGCGGACGAAGTCGTCCGGCTGCTCAGCTGAACGAAGCCGACGCTGACGGAGCCGGTGTCAGACGCCGGGGAAGATCGCGCGGAGCCGGTCCAGATCGGCTGGGTCGGCGGTCACATCGGCTGGCGTGTGCGCGGGATCAAGGCGTCCGTAGGCAAGCCGCAGCAGCGCCTCGGCCGGCATGGTGATGTCGGCAGCGCCGTCGCCGACATCGTCGCGGTCGGCCCAGTCCGTCATCTGAACCGCTTCATCGGCTGTGAGCAGGTAGTCGCGGTCGGGCTGGCTGGTGCGGATCCGAGCGCGGACCGGCTTCTCCTGCGGCTTACCCAGCCGTGGCGCGAGGAACTGCGGCACATTGTCGATCAGCAAGGACACCGCCTCCGGCGAGACGACGGCGGCCGGGTCGGCAGTCACGGCGACGTCCCAGGTATGCAGCGCGTGCTCGCCCACCCGCAGTCGGATCAGCCCGACCGCATCCAGGTCCATCCCGAAGAGCGGGAAGCTGATCCCGGCCAGGTCATCGTCACTGAGCTGTTCGAGCATCCGGACGTATTCCGCATCGGTGATCACGGCGGCTGCCGCCTGGTCGTCCGGGCTCATCGCATTCCAGCGGTCCCAGACCGGCGGGAACGCGTCCCGGCTGACCGGCTCGGACCGGCCGAGCGCCACGGGCAGCATCATCAGCGCGATCTCAGCGCCACTGCCCAGATGGGAGAGCAGCTGGGCAACCGTCCAGTCCCGGCAGTACGACTGAGCGCGGATCTGCTCCGGAGTCAGCGGGGTGACGAGGTGGACGAGCCGCTCATGCGAGTGACGCAGGGCGGTGATCCAAACCTGCGGGTCGGACTCCATTGTGCTGACTCCGTTCTGTGATTGTTTAACCTTCAGCTAACCGTACCGTCTATCCGGCCGACCCGGCCGCGGGTGCCCGCGCTAACCACCAGCCGCCGGTACCGCAGCGGGCGGGCACCGAGCCGTAGGGTTAGTCGGATGAGAATCGGATTCGGCCTGCCAGTGTCAGGCGCCTGGGCCACGCCGGAGAACATCTCCTCGTTCGCCAGCCGGGCTGAGGCGGCAGGTTATGCCTCGCTGTGGACATTCCAGCGGCTGCTCATCCCGGAAGGCTCGGCCATGGAGTCGGTCTACCAGAGCGTGCTCGACCCGATGGCGGCGCTCGCCTACGCAGCGGCGGTGACCACCAGGATCCGGCTCGGGGTTGCGGTGATCAATCTCCCGTTCGTGTCCCCTGCCTACCTCGCCAAGCAGGCCGCCACCGTGGATGTGCTGTCCCGCGGCCGCCACGACCTGGGCCTGGGCATCGGCTGGATGCCTGAGGAGTTCGCGCTGATCGGTGCGACGATGGAGCGGCGCGGGGCCAGGACGCAGGAATACGTCCAGGTGCTCCGCGCTCTGTGGGGGCCGCAGCCGAGCGAGTTCCGCGGCGAGTTCTACACGATCCCGCGCGGAACGACGGCCCCCGCGCCGGTCCAGCCTGGCGGGCCGCAGATCCTGCTCGGCGGGATGGCGCCGCGGGCTCTGCAGCGAGTCGGCCGGATCGCCGACGGATGGGTAACGTCCAGCCGCACCGACCTGTCGCGGATCAGCGAGAGTGTCGCCGTGGTCCGGGCAGCGGCCTTGGCGGCAGGCCGCGACCCTGATGCGATCCGGATCATCTGCCGCGGTGTCGTCCGGGCCGGCGAGCCGGTCAATGACAGCAGCGGTAGCCGGCTGCTGCTGTCGGGCAGTAGCGCCCAGATCCGCGCCGACGCCGCCTGGCTCGCGGAGCAGGGCGTCACCGAGATCTTCTACGACCTCAACTGGGATCCGCTGGTCGGCGCGCCAGACGCCAACCCAGGCTCGGCAGCGAATCGCGCTGCTAGCCTCCTAGAGGCGCTTTCGCCCACCGCGTAACAAGGGCACCTGGCAGATGCGGCCATTCGGATTTATCACGGTTGGCTGGGAACTTTAGCATCATGCTTGACCGGGTTATCTGCTGTTGTTAGATTCCGCCCATATTGCCGCGTCTTGTGGCGAGTGCCGCCTAGTAGTGCATATGAGCCGCGTTCGATCGCAAGCGAACCAGAACGAGAGGTGGAGGCGTGCAAAGTCGCTGGTCATTCAAGAGACGTTCGACCTGGGCGCTGGCCGCGGCGCCCGTGCTCGCGATGGCGAGCCTGTCCATCGCCGCCGCAAGCCCGGCAGCGGCGCACAGTGCCCCGTCGGGAACGACCGCCCGCGTCATCGTGCCAAGCACGACCAAGCCAAACAACCTCGACTGCAACGGCTGGAGCAAGAAATACAAGGCGCTCAATCCCAGCCATCGGATGCTCTGCGTCGACCCGCGCGGCCCGCTTAAGTACAAGAAGGGCTGGAACTCGCCGGCCGGCGGCTACAACAGCCATGGCCGGTTCATCGACAACGGCCATTACGTCGGGCATGACGAGCCGAGTGTGAAGTTCATCTCTGCGGCGGCTCACTCGGGCAACACCATGACCTATTTCATGAAGATGCCCCACGACCCGGCAAAGCACGCCACCAACGACGGCAAGGTCGTCGACTACGCGGAGTTGAGCGTGGCACCGTGGTTCGGCCTGCCGATGTGCGATCCCGGCTCCTATCCGCAGAACCCGTGCAAGCCGGACAGCGACTCGAACATCGGGGCCAACGTCCCGACCGCGGCTGGCTCGGCGTTCATGGAACTGCAGTTCTACCCGCCGGGCTTCGCCCCGTTCGCCGACAACATCAGCTGCAGCCAGACGCAGTGGTGCGCCGCGCTGACGATCGACAGCGCGGAGTCCCTGTTCAATTTCGTCGCTCTCAACCCGAACTGCCCCGAGCCGATCAACTTCGCCTATCTCCAGACCAACGGCAAGCCGACCGGGCCGCCCGGCCCGCAGAACGCCACCCTGGCCACCCAGACACCCAACGCGCACACCCTGAAGATCAACGCGGGTGACGTGCTGAAGGTGTCCATCACCGACCCGGCGGCCGGCTTCACGACGAGAGTGACCGACCTGACCAGCGGCCAGTCCGGCTTCATGGTCGCCAGCGCTGGCAACGGTTTCCTGACCACCAACTACAAGACCTGCGCCGGCACTCCGTTCACCTTCCATGCCGAGTACGCCACCGCAGCGCAGCAGAACCAGGTTCCCTGGGCCGCGCTCGAAGGCGGCGTGCTGATGGAGCAGGAGACCGGCCACTCCGAGGTCTGCAGGTCGCTGTCGCACCAGGATCCGATCGTGTCCAAGAGCTTCCGCGACGGCAAGGTCTACGACACCTGCATCGGCGGCTCCGAGGGCGGTAAGCGGGCCAAGGGTGAGGGCGGATGCAACGCCAAGGGCATCTGCCTCAACCCGACCACGCAGGGAACGACACGCCCGATCGCCTGCCCGAGCAACAACGACAACAGCGGTCAGCTGTGCGAGTTCGCCGACGGCCAGTGCTTCCCGCAGGGTAACCGCATTACGTTCATCAACGGTCACCCGGTCCGCGAGAATTCACCGGTCAACCTCTGTGAGGCGGCTCGGTTCCAGAACGGCGACCTGGACTTCGACGGTCTTCCGTATCAGAAGACCAGCTGGCCGGACGGATCGCCGAACGTGCCGACTTCGATCAGATACGCCGGACCGTTCGACCAAGCGGGGAATCCGTACCCGAGCATCCAGTTCGAGACGGATATCGCGGGTTCGGAGTTCCTCTGCAACGTCTTCACCGGGAGCAACTGCGACGCACCACCGCTGAGCGCCAAGTTCTACCCGTTCTGGACCCTGACCAACAAGGTCGGCCAGGGCATCGGGCACCTGTTCCCGACGCACGCCTGCATCTGGAACTTCGGCAACGTCATTCCCGGCGTCACGACGCGCGCCTTCGGCCGGGATGCCCAGTACGGCACGCCGGACATCGCGGTGTACGGCGGCACGATCATCTCAGCCGTCCAGAACAACCCGGAGGTCAATCCCAAGATCAACTGTCTGGCGCTGACTCTGCCCAGCGCTAGCGCCAAGCACTAGCCGATGACAGCGGCCCCTCCCGCTCAGTGCGGGAGGGGGCTGTTCTTGCCCGCGGCGATCGGTGCGCCGGCCAACCGCGGCCGCCAGCGCGCCGCCGCGCCCGGTCTTAGCCCGCGCCTGCCCGCTGCCGAGCGCCGGGCTCAGGATCGCGCTAGAATGCGGGTCATGACCACCGAGCCCCGCTCCGCCAGCCCGATACCGGACAAGCCCACGCTTGACGGCATCGAGGATAAATGGTTGCGTGCATGGGAAATGGGGCGGGTAGTACAAGTTTGACCGGAGTAAGAACCGCGGCGAGATCTACTCGATTGACACGCCGCCGCTGACGGCCAGCGGATCACTGCATCTCGGCCACGCCTTCTCGTACACCCAGACCGACATTGTCGCGCGATTCCAGCGAATGCGCGGCAAGGAGGTCTTCTATCCAATCGGCTGGGACGACAACGGACTGGCGACCGAGCGCCGGGTTCAGAATTACTACGGCGTGACCTGCGATCCGTCCCTGCCCTATCAGCCTGATCTCGTGCCCGATCCAGACGAGCAGGCAGCCAAGGCTCCGGCGACGCCAGCCAGACGCCCGCAGGCCAATTCGCCCCAGCCAGCCGCCGCCAAGGCAGCAGCGGCTCGGACCCCAGCGGGACGGGTCCCGGTGTCCCGGCGCAACTTCGTTGAGCTGTGCCGCCGGCTGACCGAGATAGACGAGCGGGCGTACGAGGAGACCTGGCGCCAGCTCGGGCTGTCGGTGGACTGGTCCACCAGCTACCGCACGATCGAGGACGGCGCGACGGCCGTTTCCCAGCGAGCGTTCCTGCGCGCGCTGGCCGACGGCGACGCTTACCAGGCGCTCGGCCCGGTGCTGTGGGATGTGACCTTCCGCACAGCGATTTCCCAGGCCGACATCGAGGACCGGGAGATGGCCGGCCGCTACTGGCGGCTCGCCTTCCCGATCGATCAGCAGCCGACCGGCCCGCACGACCCGACCGGCCAGCACGACCTGGCTGGCCCGCACGACCCGACGGGCCCACACGACCCGACCGGCCAGCACGACCCGGCAGAGCCGACCGAGCTAGTGGTCGCGACGACCAGGCCGGAGTTGCTCCCTGCCTGCGTCGCTCTCGTGGCGCATCCGCAGGACGAGCGGTACCGCGACCTGTTCGGCCGCAGGGTGCGCACCCCCCTGTTCGGGGTCAGCGTCCCCATCCTCGCCCACCACCTGGCCGACCCGGCCAAGGGCACCGGCATCGCGATGGTGTGCACGTTCGGCGACACCACCGACGTGACCTGGTGGCGCGACCTGAAGCTGGAGACCAGACCGGTGATCGGCCCAGACGGCCGGCTCCTGGCCACGGCGCCCGATCCGATCACCTCGCCGACCGGGCTCGCCGCCTACAGCGAACTGGCTGGACTCACCGCCAAGGCTGCTCGCAGCCGGGCGTCGGAGTTGCTGCGCGAGTCCGGTGAGCTGCGCGGCGACCCCGAGCCGGTGACCCACCCGGTGAAGTTCTACGAGAAGGGCGAAGCGCCGCTGGAGATCATCACCGCCCGGCAGTGGTACATCCGCAACGGCAGCGGTGACCCGCGGCTCCGCCAGACGCTCCTCGATCGCGGTCGCGAGCTCGCCTGGCACCCGCCGCATATGCGGGCCCGCTACGAGAACTGGGTGAACGGGCTGACCGGAGACTGGCTGATCAGCCGACAGCGGTACTTCGGCGTGCCGATCCCGGTCTGGTATCCGCTCGCCGCGGACGGCCGTCCAGACTACGGCTCCCCCATCACCCCGGCCGACGAGCTGCTTCCGGTCGACCCGGCCGCCCATCCTCCGCCTGGCCTCGACGAGGCGCAGCGGGATCTGCCCGGCGGATTCACCGGCGACCCGGACGTGATGGACACCTGGACGACCTCCTCGCTGACCCCGCAGATCGCCGGCCACTGGGGCACCGACGACGACCTGTACCAGCGGGTCTTCCCGATGGACCTGCGGCCGCAGGCACACGAGATCATCAGAACCTGGCTGTTCTACACCGTGCTGCGGTCGCAGGTACTGGAAGGAGTGCTGCCCTGGCGGTGTGCCGCCATCTCCGGCTGGATTCTCGACCCGGACCGCAAGAAGATGTCCAAATCGGCCGGCAATGTGGCCACGCCGACCGATCTGCTGCACGACTACGGGACCGATGCCATCCGCTACTGGTCCGGCAGCGCACGCCTCGGCGTCGACACCGCCTCCGACCTGGCACAGCTGAAGATCGGGCGCCGGCTGTCGATCAAGATCTTGAACGCGACTCGGTTTGTGCTCGGGCTGCCGCAGCCGACCAAGCCGGACGCACCCATCACCGAGCCGCTCGACCTCGCCATGCTTGGCCGACTGGCCGACCTGGTCCGGCAGTGCACGGACGCCTTCGAGGCATATGATCACGCCCTGGCGCTGGAGCTCACCGAGCAATTCTTCTGGCTGTTCTGTGATGACTACCTCGAGCTGGTCAAGCCTCGTGCCTATGCCGCCGAGCGAAATGCCGGGGCCGCTGACTCGGCGGTGGCGGCGCTGCGAACCGCGCTCTCCGTGCTGATCCGGCTGTTTGCGCCGACTCTGCCGTTCGTGACCGAGGAGGCGTGGTCGTGGTGGAAGGAGGGGTCCGTGCACCGGGCAGCCTGGCCTGATCCTGATGAGTTCTGCTCCGCTCTTTCGTTCAGCGATTCCGGCGCGGCGGCCAGCACCGGCGCCATCGCCCTAAAGGCGCAACGGGCCGATGGCGCCGGACTGGCCGCCGCGTCGGCGGCGATCGGGGCTATTCGGAAGGCGAAATCCCAAGCGCGCCTGGCGATGCGGGCACCAGTGGCACGGCTTGTCGTGACCGGGCCGGAGGCACAACTGACCGCACTGGCCATGGTGCTCGGTGATGTTCGGGCGGCCGGTCACGTGACCGAGGTCGAACTACGCTCGGCGAGTGGCGCCGAGGTGGCTTACGATGTGACGTTCTGAGTCATCGTCGCTATGATCCTTGCCGCCGGGATCAGCGGTGATCGTACCGTTGACGCACGCTTGATAGCGGTGGGAGTGATGATGCGCAATTACGTGACCGAGTTCATCGGGACCTTCGGGCTTGTCTTCACCGTCGGCTGTGCGGTCATGAGCGGCTCCTCGGTCGCGCCGCTGGCGATCGGCGCGGTCCTCATGGTGCTTGTCTACGCCGGGGGTCACATCTCCGGTGCGCACTACAACCCGGCTGTCACGCTCGGGGTATTCCTCCGCGGCAAGCTGCCGCTCAAGGAGGTCGGCCCGTACTGGGTCGCGCAGCTTGTCGCAGCGTTCATTGCCGCCTGGCTCGCGAGATTCGTCGTCAACCCACCCGGCGTGCACACGCTCTCGACCAGCGGCGGGCACGCCATCTTCGCCGTGCTGCTCGCCGAGTTCTTCTTCACGTTCGCCCTCGTCTACGTCGTGCTCAACGTGGCTACCAGCAAGGACCAGCCGAACAACCATTTCTTCGGGCTGGCGATCGGCTTCACCATGGCGGCCGGCGCGTTCGCCGTCGGCGGGGTCAGCGGCGGTGCGTTCAACCCGGCTATCACCTTCGGCGCCATGCTGATGGGCCTGCTCAACTGGTCCAACATCTGGATCTACCTGATAGCGCAGTCGCTGGCCGCCGCAGTTGCCGCGATCGCGTTCCGGTATCTGAACCCCGGTGACGTGGAGGGTGACATGGTGCCCAAGCTCACCAAGTCTTCGTCCAGCGCCACGGCCTAGGGACCAATCCCGCCGGCGCGCGGCTGACCCAGCGGCAGCCGGACTGCTGCGATGAGCTGGCCCAGCCTGCACAGGTAGGCTCGGCGGTATGGGAAATGTGCAGCTGTCCGAGGATGAATGGCGGCAACGGCTGACGCCGCAGGAGTACCACGTACTGCGCCAGGCTGGCACCGAGGCTCCGTTCACTGGCGAGTACACCGACACCAAGACGCGTGGCGTCTACCGGTGCCGGGCCTGCGGCGCCGAACTGTTCAGCTCGGATGCCAAGTTCGAGTCGCACTGCGGCTGGCCGAGCTTCTACCAGCCCACGGTCGGCGATGCGGTTGTGCTGCTGGAGGACCGCTCGCTGGGCAGCACCAGGACCGAGGTCAGATGCGCCAACTGCGACTCGCACCTCGGGCACGTGTTCGAGGGCGAGGGCTACCGGGTGCCGACCGATCAGCGGTGGTGTATCAACTCAGTCTCGCTGAGTTTGGAGTCGGCCGAGGATGACTGACGGTGGCGGGCCGGATGGCGGGCACTCTGACTCCGGCTCGCGGTCCGACTCCGGCTCGCGGTCCGACTCCAGCACGCGGTCCGACTCCGGCTCGCG
>Ga0208565_1000848_pt1 | contig 20232 bp, 16 predicted proteins | sample Sb_taG_7_FD_187706 | JGI IMG/M metagenome (GOLD analysis project Ga0208565, IMG submission 187706) | Peat soil microbial communities from Weissenstadt, Germany - Sb_50d_2_FS metaG (SPAdes) (version 2) | ecosystem: Environmental > Terrestrial > Soil > Wetlands > Peat | place: Germany...
CAGTGCACAACCCGCTGTCCACCGCCACGTTCGGCTCGGCCATGACCTGCGTGATCAACGAAGCGCTCTCGAATCTGACCGACCGGGACACGACACGAGCCGCTGCGCGGAGCCTGGTCGGCGACGCCGCCAGCCAGCAAGACCAGGCGGCCGCCAGCCGCGAGCTCGCCTCGGTCGGCAGCAAACTCCGCGCCCTCGGCTGGGTCGTGACCTTGTGGCCCGTCCTGCAACTGGGCTGGGGCGGCACCGCCGACGTCGTGCACAGCCTGCTCACCGGCGGCGCGAGCACCCTGATCAACCTGCACCTGCGGGCCGCGCTGGCGGCTACGCAGAAGGTCTATGTCAGCGCCATCGACTCCCAGGGGGGTCTGGCCGCGGGCCTGCAGGTGACCAGGACCGCAGGCGGCGCTAGCTGCGCACCGGCGTCAGAGGCGATCAGCCTCGCCTACCGATGTTTCGCCGGAAACGAGATCTACGATCCGTGCTGGGCCGATACCCAGGCCGCGGCCCCGACCGTGCTGTGCCTGGTTCTCCCCTGGTCGCACGGTGTCACCAAGCTCGCGGTGACCGGCGGCCTCGCGCCGCTAGTCGGCAGCCCTGGCAACGTACCGCCGTGGGGACTGCAGCTGGCCGACGGCCGGGACTGCGTCCTCGAACAGGGAGCCCACGACACGTTTGACGGGCAGCCGGTGGACTACTACTGCGGCCCGGCCGAGGTTGTGCTGCGCGGTCTGCAGACCACCGGCCCCCGATGGCTCGCGCAGACCGCGACCTACAGCGGCGGCCACTACACCATGGGTCCGGCAGAGGGAATCACCATCGCCTGGTTCGGCCTACCGGACCGGACCTAGCTGCGGCCCTAGAGGAACGCGGCGATCCAGCTGCCGATGAGCATGAATAGCACTCCGACGACCACGAATGCCCGGTCCCCAAGCCGCCACTCCCGGCCATAGACCAGGACCTCCTGCGGATCTTCTGGGTCGTACCAGATGAGGACCTTCTGGCCGGGACGCAGTGACGCTGCTTTCCTAACCGGCTGGGGGGAGATGCGCTCTATCACCTGCCCGTCGGCCAGCTGGTACTGGATCAGCGTCCGGTGCGGTGACTCGCCTGGCTGCCCGCCCGCGGAGGCCGGCGGCGTTATGGCCATCGCCCAGGCTGACACGCCCTCGCGGCGCAGGCGATGCGCGCGGCGCATTCCGGACAGCCCGGCTAGTGCCGCCAGCCCGCCCGGCAGCGCGAGCAGGATTCCGACCAGGATCGTCATCTCGTGCCTGGCGTTCCTTCTACTGCTGGTCTGCTGCCCTGCGCAAGTCACGCATGATCGCCTCCTGCTCGGCGGCGATCCGCTGCTCCGATACCTGCCCGGCCGACATGCCTGGTGGCGGGGTACCCGGTGCCGAGCCCTCGGTGTTGCCGCCCCAATGCGTGTCGATGGCCACGATCGTGGCCCGTGTAGGTATCCATTGGTGCCCGAGCATGAGACAGCTCCTTCCGTCCCGACTCATCTATTTGGCCATTTCTGACCGTCGGCCGACAAGGATCCTAAGGAAATGCTCGCGGCCGGCCGATTCAGCTGTGCGCCGATGCGGTGACTGTATGACCGCATGGACCTGAATGCACGCGAGGCCACTGGCCTCGCGGCCGCGCATGAGTTCGACCGCCAGACGGCTGCCGCGCAAAGTCGGGGTGGAGCCGGGATGTACAACCAGCCACGCACGGACCCGGGCACATCGGCGCATCCTGGCGCCGGAACCTTCTGTGATTTGACGCCTCCCCGCGGGGCGGCGCCGAAGGGCCTCCAAACCTTCATCTCCTGTGCGGCAACACGTCAAGAACGTCGCTACCTACCTTGCAAATGACTCCTCTCCTGCGCGTGGCGCAACGGGCTAGGCGAGCGTGATGCTCGGCAGTTTCGCGTCCTGATCGGCCTGTGCCGGCCCGGCTGCCGCGGAAGTCCTAGCGAAGTGGCGGGTGAGCAGGTCGCCGAACTCCTCAGCGCACAGCGGCTGCGAGAAGTAGAACCCCTGGCCGACCTGGCAGCCGAGCATCTTGAGTCCGGCGACCTGGCTCTGAGTCTCCACGCCTTCAGCCATCGCCGATATGCCCATGGCATTGGCCAGGTCGATGACAGCCCGGACTATCGCCGAATCCACCGGGCTCTCAGCGACACCGTGCACGAAGATCCGGTCGACCTTTACTTCGTGTACAGGAAACTGCTTGAGATACGCGAGGGAGGAATGGCCGGTACCGAAATCATCGATGGCCAGCCGGACGCCAAGCTCGTTGAGCTTCCTCATCACCTCGCGGGCACCGGAAATATCTTCCATGATCATGGTCTCAGTGATCTCGAATATGAGCAGCTCGGACGGCAGTCCGGTTTCCTCGAGGATCGCGGCGACCTGCGCCGAAAGGCCGCGCTCGGAGAACTGGCGTGACGACAGGTTGACGCTGATGGGCAGGTCCACAGCCAGCCGGTCTCTGATCGAGCGCAGCTGCCTGCACACCTTGTCAAGCACGTAACGGCCGAGCGGCATTATCAGCCCCGTCTCCTCGGCCATCGGAATGAAGTCCAGCGGGCTGATCAGGCCGTTCGTTGGATGGCGCCATCGCACCAACGCCTCGGCGCCCACTATGCGCTGCTCGTCGAGAGAGTAGAACGGCTGGTAGTGCATTTCGAGTTCGTCCCGCTCCAGCCCCTTGCGCAGATCAGCCTCGATCTGAAGGCGCGCCGAGGAACGGATTCCCATGGAGGCCTGGTCGAAGACCTTGTAAGTGCCGCCGCCCGCTTTGGTCTTGGCGTCGTACATTGCGACGTCGGCGTCACGAAGCACGTCGTCGGCCGTCTTGCCTGGCTCTGTGAGGGCGACCCCGAGCGAGACGCTGGCGACGAGCTCGTACCCGCCAGGGAGCACGATCGGGTCTTCGACGGCCGCGCAGATGCGCCGTGCGGCGGCGACCGCCTCGCCGATGCCGGCCACATCCTCGAGCAGCACGACGAACTCGTCGCCGCCCACGCGGGCGAGCAGGTCGTGACTTCGCACGGTCCCCAGCATGCGAGTCCCGATCGCCACAAGGAACTCATCGCCTGTGACATGGCCGAGGCTGTCGTTGACGCTCTTGAAGCGATCCACGTCGACGAAGATCAGAGCGTGCGTCTTGCGGTCGAGTGCAGACCGCCGCAGCGCCTGATCGAGACGCTCGACCAGCAGCCGGCGGTTCGGCAGTCCGGTAAGGCTGTCGTAGCAGGCGTGATGGTGCAGCTCGTCCTCGAACGCCTTGCGCTCGGTGATGTCACGAAATGCGATCACCGCGCCGGACGGCGCGCCGCCGCTCATGACAGCGGAGACCGTATACGCGACCGGGATGGTGCCGCCGTTCTTGCGGCGGAACCTGGCATCATCCTCGCGGATGGTGCGGCCCGTGCGCATGGCTTCGCGGGCCGGCTCGAGCAGGAAGTCGGGCGCCATGAGGGCACCGTCGCTGACCGGGTCGTCGATCGTGATGTTGACCGACGGCAGCTCGATCATGTTGGCCGCCGCCCGGTTGACGAAGGTCAGCTTCCCGTCCGCGGCTATGGCGCAGACGCCTTCACCGATGTTGAGGGTGATCGAGGAGAGCCTCTCGCGTTCGAGGCGGACCTGCTGGTACAGCTCGGCATTGCTGAACGCCCCGCTGCCGACGGCGGCCAGCGCCCGCAGCAGGCCTCGATCGGCGTCGTCGAAGGGCTCATCCCGCCGCCGGCCTGACGCCACCAGCCACTGCCGCTGGCCGGCCACGGTCATGGGCGCCGCCAGCTGACCAGGGCCAGGCTCGTCGCAAGTCAGGGCTGCTCGCGGGCTGCGCAGCAGCCGCTGTGCCGACCCCAAGATTGTGTCGAGCACCGCTTCTTGCAGCAGCCCCCGGTTCGCCGCCAGCGTGACCTCGTACAGCCCTTCCATCCTGGCCCGGTCATGCAGCGCGGCGAACCTGGCGCTGATCAGCTGACGCTCCACGATCATTCCGGGGATTGCCAGCGCCAGCACCCACAGATGACCCTGTATCGCCAACGCCAGGAACACGCCGACGAGAGCTCCGGCGCTAGCATGTGTCACCTGACTCGGAAGATCTCTGGTGAAGTCCTTCCATGCCGTGCCCAGCGAGACCACGACGCCGGCCACCAGAAGGGCATTGACGCCGAAGTACACGGCGACCCCGGGCACGATGGCCGCAATCTGGGCTGCGTTGAGGGGATTCGAGGGGACAGCAATAGCGCGACTGACGGCAAGTCCCAGCCCTGCGGCTATCAGAATCTGCCCGGCATTGAAGGCTGACTTGACCAGGGGACGCCGGCGGACCGCCTGTGCCAGGACGATTGCCAGGCCGAAGGTCCCCAAAGTGACTAAGGGCGGCACCAGGAGGGCCAGGGTCACGAAGAAGACCTCGTCTACATTGAATGCGGCGGACTCGCCTCCCCGGTACACCACGATCGGCCACAGCCAGCTTCCGAGCGTCAGCACCCCCACCGCGACCGCGACAATCCATTGGCTTTGCGAGACGTGTCCCGATCCCGCCCGCGTCCATATGGCGACAGCCAAGGTAAGCGTGCCACCCGCCACCGATGCCGCGACGACGGCCGAGGTAACACGCGGTACCTTCATGGCATTCCTGCCGCGTCAGCCTGAATCAGTTCCATGCCGAACCGTTCCACGCCAGCCCGTTCCAGGCGCAGCCGTTCCAGCCGGAGCCGTTCCACGCCCAGCTATTCCAGCCGGAGCCGTTCCACGCCCAGCTATTCCAGGCAGAGCCGTTCCACGCCCAGCTATTCCACGCCCAGCTATTCCACGCCCAGCTATTCCAGTCAGCGCCGTTCCAAACGTCGCCGTTCCACGCCCAGCTAGTGGGCGGCAGCTGACTCCAGGAGAGCCCCGACCACAAGTTGGTGTTCCAGGTGTCGACGGGACGGGTGGGAGACAACGAGACCGTGCTGCCAGGCCAGGTCGGGGTCAGATTCGCGGCCGACTGGTTGAAGTTCATCGAGCCCGAGGTGGCCGCGGCATAGGCGTTGAGTGCCCCGTGGCCGTCGACGAACGGGTTGCCGACCGGGCCAGGGTTGGTCGTGCCAAGCAGGCGGGCCTTCACCTGGTTGGGGCTGAGGCCCGGGTGGTCGGCCAGGACCAACGCCGCCGCCCCGCTGGTGATGGCCGCGCTGAACGAGGTACCAGAGCCGACGAAGTTCGCCGAGCCGACCAGGGCCGATGGGTAACTGTCGTAGATCGTCGAGCCCGGCGCGGCGAGGCTCACCACGGACCGGCCCGAGGTGACCAAGTCGGGCTTGACCCAGCCGTCTGGCGAGGTGGGCCCGACGCTGCTGAAGTCATTCATCTCGTCGTCGGAAACCGACGGCGTGGCCATGTCGTCTAGGGCACCGACCGTGATCACCAGAGGGTCGTCGCCCGGCGAGAGGATGGTTCCGTTGAACGGCCCGGCGTTGCCCGCCGACGCGACGACGGTGATGCCGGCGTTCCATACCGCCTCGGCGGCCTGGTCCAGCGGGTTGAGCACCGTCGACGTGCTTGGCTTGAACCCGAAGGACATGTTGAGCACCCCGATGCCGTAGGTGCTCTTGTTGTCAACGACCCACTGCATGCCCGAGATCAAGGTTCCCAGGTGGGTCGTGCCGTCAGCCCCGGCCACCTTCACCGACACGAGCTTGGCGCCAGGTGCCTCGCCCGAGTACTGTCCGCCCGAGGACGCCCCGTCACCGGCGATCAGGCCTGCCACGAAGGTGCCGTGGCCGTAGCTGTCGGCGAACGGGTTGTTTGCGTTCGTCAGGTCCACGCCGCCGACCAGGCGGCCAGCGAAGTCGGGCAGGTTGTCGATGCCGGTGTCCAGCACGGCCACGGTGACCCCCTGGCCCGTGTCGCCGGCCGTTGCGAGCTGCGTAGCACCGGTTTCCTGGAGGAAGGCGTCCGAGGGGGTGTGCGGCCCGGTTGACTCCGTCGTGGACTGCACGCTGACCGCCACGTCAGGAGTGACGATGATGCCCGGAAGCGCTTCGAGCACCGGCTCCACGGCGGTGAGGATAGAGGCTTCCACGCCGTTGATGATGTGGTACTGCGTCAGGATGCTGCCGCCGACCTGCAATACCGCGCTAGCCGGGCTCAACATCCCGGTCGCGGTTACGATGACCGTTTCGGTCACCCCTGCTGATGCTGCCGGGACGGCAGTCATCGATGTGCCCGTTAACGCCGCGGCGGCTAACGCCGTGCCCGCGGCCAGCCGGCCCGCTTTCCGCCAGGCATGCATTGCCCGGCGGTCGGCGCCAGCGGCGGGTGAGCTGGTACGGCGCATATGGCGGGCCTCTCTCCTGCGCGCCAAGGACGTACCTACGGTACGCCGCATGATCAGCTTGGGCGGGAAAATCCCCAGAACCAGTCCGCCTTTACTGCATTGCGAACAAAACGCCCTCGAGTTCCGTTCGGCCGACAGCGTTGGGTATGCGGATTCCCCGGGCTTCGTTACTGCGCGAATGAACAGCCGCAGCTGACATCGCAATTCTCCAACCAGACCCCGCCCTCACCTACGACCACGAGCTTGGATTCCCACTGTTCCTGAGCCGCAGCAGAAAACAGGCCCAGGAAGGAGAAGACAACGGACGTGCCCTCCCTGGCGAGGGAGCGCGGGCAGCGGAGGAAGGTCATTGGAGCAATCCTGACCTGGGAAGACGCAAGATCGTGATCTGGTGGGCGATACTGGGATCGAACCAGTGACCTCCTCGGTGTGAACGAAGTCCGGCCTCCTGCACGATCAGCCTAAATGGCAAATGACCAGCTCAAGGGCCTCTCTTCGGCCCAGCTGGGCGAGGATGACGCGAGTTCGCCGCAGTTGCGGCCTCCCAAATTCCTCCCATTTGATCACGGAGCAGTGCCAAATCGTGGCAGGCGTCGAACCAGCACAAGCTGAGCCGACGGTTTATTGCCCCTGTCCGTCATTCGTTCCGACCAGGACCAGCGGTCCAGTTGACCAAGCTGCATGATGCCGGCCGACGACCGTCACCTCTGACGGCGATAGCGGCGGCTGGCAGCCGGCGTAGCGTCGCCGCCGAACCGGGGCACGGACGACCACGGCCCGGCAGCGCCCGGCACGGGAACGGGCCCGGGTCCCGACGCCAGCCTGGCCGCCCGCGGCCTGGCGTTCCTGGCCGACCCCGCCCTCGCCGCATCCGTCCTGCCCGCACCCGGCGACGGCCTGAACACCGAAACATTCCTTTCCCATAACGGGACGCTCTACCTGATCGCCGAAACCCAGGGCGAGGACGCACCCGTTGCCCCCCTCTTCGCCTGCCTGGCCAGCGAGATCCACTACACCGCCGCCCTGCACGGCAGCAACCAGCCCGGCGCAAGGCTCGACCCCCCGCTCCTGATGGCGAGGTCACCCAGATCTGCCCGGTCCCGGTCCCGAACTGGCTCGCCGACTCCGGCGGCAAGGGCATCCAGATCATCACCGTCGCGCACGGCGAAGCCCAGCTCCGCGGCCGCTGGGGCGCCAACGGCGCCCGGATCATCATGGACACCTCCGGCGCCAAGATCTGGCTCCCCGGCGTCTCGGACCCCGACACCCTCGACGCCGCGTCCCGGCTCTGCGGCACCACCGCCATGCGGGAAACCCGCCCGCGCTTCGGCCCCCGCGACGCCTACCCCGACTACTACACCCGGCACCCCGTCATGACCCCGGAAGCCCGGGTCGCACGCCTACCTGACAGACCTGGCCGAGCTGGACATTCCTGACGCGGCGGTGAGGTTTGAGCCGCGGCGGACGCGACAGGCAGGCCCGGCGCCACTCGACACCTCCCGGTCTGTCACTTAGGCCCACCACTCTGTTGTCTGGGTCCGGTTCGGGCGCTGGGCGTCGCGCAGGAAGTCCGCGACGCCTCTGCGCGGCTCATCATCGTCAGCAAAAGGGCAGCATCTCAGCGCCGACCGTGCTGCAAGGCCCAGAGACCGGCTGGCATCATCGTCACATGACCGTAGTGAAGATCAACGCCATCACGGTGCCGGCCGGCAGCGGGGATGAGCTTGCCCGCCGGTTCGCAACTAGAGCAGGCGCAGTCGATAGCCAGGATGGCTTCGAGGGCTTCGAGCTCCTCAAGCCGGCCGACGGCCGCACCACATGGCTGGTGGTGACGCGGTGGCGGGACGACGCCTCGTTCGAGGCGTGGCTGCAATCACCGGCGTTCGGGCACGGGCACCGCTCTGCGGCCGAGCGCAGTGGCCGCGAGCCGCCCGCCCCGGTTGGCGTCAGCAGCGAGCTGTGGTCCTACGAGATCGCCGGTGGCTCGGGTGGATGAGACCGCGTCACACGCACGCGGTCGGCGGCATGAGCGCGTGGTACTGACGGGTACGCGATAGGTGCTTTCCTCGGACTCTGTCGCCGGGCCGCAGCGGCGGATCGCGCTGTTTCGACTGTGCTGTTACCGGCATCGTGGAGTCGACCGGGCGAGGACGTCGCCAGGTCGTCCAGGAGGTGCCGCTCGCAGTATGGCGGTCTAGTATCGATAACCACGACGCGGCGTGATGACATGAGGCGGGACCCGATGAAGGCTGTGGTCCAGGACAGGTTCGGCCCGCCGGACGTCCTGCGGCTGGCGGACACCGACCTGCCCGAGGTCGGGGCCGGCGACGTGCTGGTTCGGGTGCACGCCGCCGCGCTCAACCCGGCTGACTGGCACATCCTGCGGGGAGACCCGCTCGTCGCGCGGCTGATGGGCGTGGGGCTGACCAGGCCGAAGGCCCGGGTGGCCGGGGTCGACGCGGCGGGTGTGGTGGAGGCGGCCGGCGCGAACGTGCGCGGGCTGCGGATGGGCGACGAGGTGCTCGGCTTCTGCCGGGGTGCGTTCGCGGAGTACGCCTGCGCCGCGGCGGACATGGTGGTGCCCAAGCCGGCGAGCCTGACCTTCGAGCAGGCGGCCGCGGTCCCGATCGCGGCGACGACGGCCCTGCGCGGGATCCGCGACGTGGGCGAGGTGAAGGCCGGTCAGCGAGTGCTCGTCAACGGGGCCGGCGGCGGGGTGGGCACGTACGCTGTCCAGATCGCGGCGGCGCTGGGCGCCGAGGTCACCGGGGTGTGCAGCACGGGCAGCGCCGAGCTGGTGCGCTCGATCGGCGCCGCGCACGTCATCGACTACACCACGGAGGACTTCACCGGCGGGCGGACACGGTACGACGTGATCCTCGACAACGTGAGCAGCCTCCCGCTCGCCCGGCTGCGCGGGGCGCTCACCCCGAAGGGGATCCTCGTGCTCAACGGCGGCGGCTCGCCCGGCCACGTGCTCGGACCCGTCGCCGGCATCCTGCGGGCAGTGGTGGCCAGCGCGTTCGTCTCGCAGCGGCTGCGCCCGCTCCCGTCCCGGCAGAACCGGGAAGAGCTGCTCGCCGTGACCGGGCTGATCGAGGACGGGAAGCTCACGCCCGTCGTCGACCGGACCTACCCGCTGGCCGAGACGGCCGCGGGCCTGCGCCACGTGGAGCAGGGGCACGCGCGCGGCAAGGTCGTCGTCACCATCGCGCTACCGGGCTGAGCGGTCGCGCAGCCCGAGCCTGGCCAGAATGCGCGCGATGTGGCTCTTCACGGTCGCGTCGCTAAGGGCGGCTCGCCGACGGCTGCGGGGTGCAGGACCGGTCATGGCTCGTCCTGACCTCCGCATCCGGGAGGATCCTGTGGAGTCACGGCGGCTGGCTGCCAGCCGGCTCGCTCGCAGCCGCGGTCCGCGGCGCCCTCGCCGGCGGAGGGCCCCCCCCCGCGGCTGCGCGTCGCCCGCCGCTGCTGCTGCTACCTCCCTGGCCCTGGGCTATTCCGCGCTCCTGCGGGTGCGCTGCCGGCGGACTCCGCGGGGTTGTTCTCGCCGGCGCTGGCCGTATCGTCGTGTCTATCGTCTTTTGCAGCACACGAGGCAGTCGATGACAACGGCCGCACAGATCAACCTCGTCGACCCCGACGTCTACGCTCGGGGCGGGGCTCCGCACGAGCAGTTCGCCTGGCTCCGCGAGCACGCGCCGGTCTTCTGGCACGCGGACGGCGGCGGTCCGGGATGGCCTGGCTTCTGGGCCGTCACCAGGCACGCTGACGTCACCGGCGTAATCCGGCACCCGGACATCTTCTCCTCGGTCCCCCGCACCGCGGCGTTCCGCGAGTGGAGCGAGGCGGCCGTGGAGCGGATGCGCGTGATGATGATCAACATGGATCCGCCGCAGCACAGCCGGCTGCGGGCTTTCGTCAGCCGCGGCTTCACGCCGCGCATGATCGGGCACCTGCAGGACCACATCACCGGCATCTGCCGCGACCTGCTTGAGGTTGTCGCGCAGCGCAGCGAGGCGGACTTCGTCGCCGACATCGCCGCCCCGTTGCCGACGCAGGTGATCTGCGAGCTGGCCGGGGCCAGGCCGGAGGACCGGGACCGGATCTTCGAGCTGTCCAACCGCATGGTCGGCTTCGACGACCCGGAGTTCAGCGGCTCGCCGGGCGAGCAGATGCACGCCGTGGCGGAGATGTTCGGCTATGCCACCGACCTGGCGCAGCAGCGCCGGGCGCAGCCACGCGACGACATAGTGACCCGGCTGCTGCAGCCAGACGATGCCGGCCGGGTGCTGACGGCCCTGGAGTTCAACTTCTTCTTCTTGCTGCTGATCGTGGCGGGCAACGAGACCACCAGGAACGCGGCGGCCGGAGGCATGCTCGCGTTCTTCGACCACCCTGGGCAGTGGCAGCGGCTGGTGGCAGACCCGTCGCTGGCCCCGTTCGCGGCCGAGGAGGTCGTCCGCTGGGTCAGCCCGGCAGTCCTGGTCAGGCGCACCGCCGTCAGGGATACCGAGCTGGCCGGTCAGCGGATCGCGGCCGGCGACAAGGTGGTCGCCTTCCTCGCCTCGGCCAACCGCGACGAGGACGTGTTCACCGCCCCGCACGAATTCGACATCGGCCGGGATCCGAATCCGCATGTGGGCTTCGGTGGCGGGCCGCACTTCTGCCTGGGCAGGCACCTGGCCGCGCTGGAACTGCACGTGCTTCTCGCGGCGCTGGCCGAGAAGACGCCGGGCATCAGGCCCGGCGGCGAGGTCAGCAGGCTGCGGTCCAACTTCCTCAACGGGATCAAGCGAATGCCCGTCCTGCTGGACAGTTCCTGAGCGCGGCCATGCCGCGCGCCGCGGCCGGGGGCCAGCCGGGGCGTTTCCCGCGCAGGACCCGCGCGATTACTCCTCAGGCTCACCCGCGGATCGGGATGTCCCCGCCGCCGATCTCGCCCAGCCGAGGTTCGGCGGCCGCTCCGGGAGCTTTCGGTGTCAGCTTTCGGCGTCAGAAACTGGATGTTCACGCTGCTGCCACGCCTCGCTGCGCGGGTTCTCGCCTCGTGCTTGCCACGTAATGCGTCGCTGCGCTCAGGCGGGTGCTTGCGCGACCTGCTGAGGATTCATCTCTTCTCCCGATTACTGCCTGGACGGTATCCCAGTACCGATCCTGGCACGGCCGGATCCACTGCACGCGACCACGCGGCGACCGCATCCAACAGCCGGGAAAGCCGGGATCGTGCAGCAGCGGCACCTCAAGCATGCATGCCAGCCGGTCCGGCCCGAACTGCGGATTATCCCCTGCTCCGCGCTCCCGCAGCCTGCCGGGGCTGGCTCATTGCAGCTCACAGCCCCTGCAAAGCACCTGCAAGCACCCTCCGTGATCGGTGTTATCCATCAGGCAGCGCGACGAGGGCTCGTTATGTACTGACGGCGAACGTCGACGGCGAGAGTGCACTGCGCGCAGAACCGACGACATGTCTACAGCGCAGAAGCCCTGGTCAGGCACGGCATAGACGGGAGGACTAGAGATAACGCCGAATGCGCGCTGGCCAGCGTTTTGCTTGATGATCATGGTCGCGACATTCCCGCCCTTCCATAGCGGCAGGGCTGGAGCGGCGTCGGCGGTTGCCCGCCGCGCAGGCGATGCCTGGTCCGGCTGCCGATGGAAGCGCGATGGACGGTCGAGTACAGGTCGCGACTCAGCCGGGTCTGGACCTGTTGCGGGTATGCGCAAGGCCGCTTCCGGCCAGCACGGCAAGGATCTGTGCGGCAGCTGATCGACGCGCTGGGTGACGGGTCATGTTGAACGGCGACGACGGGACGATCGTTCCGGCCAGCCGGCGGCTCGGCTCCCTGGGGCACCCTTGCTATGCCCGGTCGTCAGGGCTGATCATTGGCCCAGCGTCGTGGAGGTGAGGGGCGTGCCAGGTGATGCGGGCCGGCAGCGGGTGCCGGTCCCGGCCGGTGAGGTTGATTTCCTGATCGCGACGGCGGCGCGGGCGCCGTCGGTGCAGAACACGCAGCCGTGGCGGTTCCGGGTGCGGCCGTATTCGATCGAGCTGCATGCTGACCCGGCCCGCAGGCTGCGGGTGGATGCTGCGGGCCGGGAGATGCTGATCAGCTGCGGTGCCGCGCTGTTCGGGCTGCGGCTCGGGGTGCGGTCGCTGGGGTTCGTGCCCGTGGTTGATCTGCTGCCGGAGCCGGCGCGGCCGCGGCTGCTGGCGCGGGTCAGCCTCGGCGCGGCCGAGCCGGTGACTGAACCGGAGCGCCAGATGCTGGAGGCGCTGCCGCACCGGCATACGCACCGCGGCTCCTTCGCGGCCGGCCCGCTGCCTGCGGGACTGCTGGCTGACCTGCAGCGCGACGCGGTCGCCGAGGGTGCGACCCTGGCACTGGTCGACCGCGTCCGCGGGTACGAGCGGCTGGCCGACATCGTGGCCGCAGCCGGCCGCAGGCAGGACCTTGACTCCGCAGCGAGGGCGGACATGCGGGAATGGACCCGCAGTCCCGGGGATGACGCGCGCGATGGCGTGCCGGCTACCGCCTTCGCGGCCGAGGGCGATCAGCACCGCGGCCGGCTCCGACAGCGTGACTTTGATCTGGGCCGCGGCCTGGGACTGCTGGATGCGGGCGGGCCGCCGCCCGCTGCCACGGTGGTGCTGCTCACCCCGGGCGATGACCGTGGCGACTGGCTGTGCGCTGGCCAGGCCCTGCACCGGGTGCTGGCGCATGCGGCGACCCGGTGGGTGTTCGCCAGCCTGCATACCCAGCCGCTGGAGACCCCCGCGATCCGCGACCAGATGCGTGACCGGCTGGGGCTGCCCGGAGCCCCGCAGATGATCCTTCAGCTCGGGCCCGCCAGTTCGACTCGTGTTACTGCCCGCCGGCCGCCCGCTGACCTGATCGACTCGTAGCCGCGGCCAGCCGATGACGGCCGGCGAAGACGGCGCTGCGGACTGGCTCCCTGACAGCAGAGCAGTCACGAGCACATACGACACGGCTCCAGGGCCGCGGGCGGCGAGAACCCTGATCGCCGAGGCTGAGACGACGGGCGGGCAGGTTCCGCCGTGTTTCCGGCTGTCACCTGGCCGAAGGTCCCGTTCGCGGTGGGACCTTAGCCCATGGCGGGTGATCGCGTGGCGCGATCGACTGGTTTGGCGAGAGGGCCCGAGGAGACGCGGGGTAGCGGCAGGCTTCGCGCACCGCGCAATCGAGATCCGCGAGAAGCGGAGGCGGGTCTTCTCGCCGCGTCGTCTCTCATGGGCCCGGCCTGGCTGTGTCATGGTGTGCGCTGGCAGTTGCGGGCATGCCCTTTGACCGGCAGCAGCGTCCGACGGGTGCGGCGCCGACCAGGCGTGCTCGGGCAGGTTAGGTGAAAGATGCCCGCTAGCTGACCTAAGTCCCGGCGGGCCGTGGACTTTCGGATCTGCTCTCGGACGTCAGCTCGGGGTCATCTGGAGGTGTCGGGACTACTGCGGTGATCGGGAGGAGCCGTGGACGTTCTCTCGCCGCCGGCCGGGCTGTCCGCCGGGAGGCGGGCGCTGATCGGGCCGGAGATCGCCGGGTATCTGGTCGGGGCGGCGGTGTGGGCTCCGTCGGTGCATAACACCCAGCCGTGGTGGTTCCGTGCCGACGGGCGGGAGATCAGCCTGTACGCCGATACCAGCCGGCAGCTGGTGGTGGCGGACCCGGCCGGCCGGGAGATGATGATCAGCTGCGGCGCGGCGCTGTTCACCGTCCGGCTCGCGCTGCGGGCGCTCGGCTACATTCCGCGGGCGCATGTCCTGCCCGATCCAGCCGAGCCGTTGCTGATCGCCCGCGTCAGCTGGCAGCAGCGAGCCGCCCAGGCGGACTACGAGCTGCGGCTGTTCGATCAGGTGCTGCAGCGGCGGACGCACCGGGGCGGATTCGACCCGCTGCCGCTGCCGCCGGGTCTGCTGTCCGTGCTGCAGGCGGGCGCCGAACGGGACGGAGCAGCGCTGCGCATCATCACCGGCGAGGCCAGCCGGGCGCTGCTGGCGACGACGACCGAGATGGCCGAGCGCACGCAGCGGCTCGACGGCCCGCACGCCCGGGAAATGGCCGCCTGGGTGCCACCGCCGGGCAGCGGCCGCGATGACGGCCTGCCGCCCACCGCCTACCCGGCACGTCAGGTACGCACGGTTCCGCATTTTCCTGGCCGTGATTTCGCGCACGGCCGCGGCTGGGGCATGCCGGCGTCCACTGCCGAGGCGGCCGCCCGCTCCGCGGGAGCTGTCTGCCTGCTGACGACCGCGGCTGACCGCCCGGCCGACTGGGTCAGCGCAGGACAGGCGCTCCAGCGCATCCTGCTGACCAGCGCCGCTTCCGGTGTCGCGGCCGCGCTGCATAGCCAGCCGCTAGAGCTCAGGTCGACGCGCCAGTTCATCCGCACGCAGCTCAGCGACGGCAGCTACCCGCAGCTCGTGATCCGGCTCGGGACAGTGATCCAGACAGCACGCAGCATCCGGCGCCCGCCCGCCAGCATCCTGTTCACGGGCGGCAGCGGACGCAGCCGTCCCGGTTACTGATGACATGCCGGCGGGCAGTTCCGATGCGGCTCCGTCCCGTGTCGGGCCGGCTTCCCGGCACTCCCGGTGAGGGGCTTCGCCCCTTTTCGGGCTGGTCCGGCTATCGTGCCTGGCGCGGGTGTGCCAGGGTGCTGTCATGGCTGATGAGGTCGCCGGCGCCGGGCCGCCGGGCCGGCTCGCGGTCGTCCGGTTCCCCGGCTATGTCGACGCGTCGAACGCCGGGCAGGTCCGGGACGAGCTGCTGGCGGCGATCGGCGGCGGGGCGGCCGTGGTCGTCGCGGACATGTCGGCGACGGTGTCGTGTGATCAGACCGGCGCCGACGCGCTGGCCCGCGCGTACCAGCGGGCGGCGGTCAGCGGAACTGTGCTGCGGCTGGCGGCATCCGGGGAGGCGGTCCGGCGGCTGGTCAGCGACGAGGGCCTGGACCGGCTGGTGGCCGTATACCCATCGCTGCGGGCAGCCGTAGCGGCCGGCGTGCCTGACGGCCAGATCCGGCCGGGCACCTCCGCACCGGAGTCCTGGCAGCCGGCCAGCGCTGCGGGGCCGCCGCCAGGGAACGGCGACGGGCAGCGCCCGGCAGCGGTGAACGACGTCGTGCTGCGGCAGCTGATCGACGCGCTGGACGACGGGATCGCGCTCACTGACCACGAAGGGACCATCGTGCTGGCCAGCCGGCAGCTCGCAGCGATGTTCGGCTACGACACCGGCGAGCTCGCCGGGCGCGGCGTGGACACGCTGGTACCGGCCGGCCTGCGGGACGCGCACCGCGCAGACCGGGCCGCCTATCTGCTGCACCCGGTGTCCCGGCCGATGAGCGACCGGGCCCGGCTGGCCGGGCTGCGCAAGGACGGCGGGACGATCCCGGTATCGGTCACGCTCAGCCCGGTCCCCACGGCCAGCGGGCATCTCATCCTGGCCGTGGTCAGGGACACCGCCCAGGCGCGGCGGCGCGAGGACCTTGCCGAACTGGCCCGTGCTGCGGCAGCGGAGCAGGCCAGGCACAGCCAGGAACTGCTCGACCGGGTCGTCGGGAGCCTGTTCCATGTCGGGCTCAGCCTGCAGGCCGCCCAGGCCCTGCCGACAGACGTAGCCAGGAACCGGATCACCGGGGCGCTGCAGCGCCTAGACGACACGATCCACGAAATCCGCGACCACGTCCTCGGGTCCCACGGGCCGGCCGGCGGCACAGGGCCAGCCCAGTAGCCGGCCGACATGCGGCCCCCGGGCGCGGCGACCCCGGGCCGCGGCCGGGACCTGCGGCGCAGACGACGGGACCAACGGCCGTGCCCGGCCCGGCGGCAGCCCGAGTGTAATGGCTGGTATGTTCGTCAGCGATGAGATGCGGATCCCGGTCAGCGCTGCGGCCGCGGCGACGCGGCTCGCCGCCCTGACCGCGGGCGGTTCCCTGGCCGGCCTGTCGCACGCGGCGTGGGGCGACGGGATCGGGCGCGTTGGCGCGGTGCCCGGGATCTCCGAGCTGGTCCTGGTGCAGTTCCGGGAGCCGGTCCGGCGGGGCCCGGTCACAGTGCTGACACTGCGGTGGCAGGCCGCCGACACCAGGGGCGCGCTGTTCCCGGTCCTGGACGCGGACATTACCCTGTCCTCCGACGGCGACCACGCCACGCTGATCGGCCTGGACGGCGTCTACCGGCCCCCCGCCCGGACCGGCGGACCCACGCCGCACGAGGCCGCGCCGCACGAGGCCGCCCTGCAACGGGCCGCCACCGCGACCATCCGGTCACTGCTGAACCAGATCGCCGACGCGATCACCCGCCCCGCCCCTCCGGCCGGCACCCCAGCCCCGGCCCGTGGCCGTAACGTCTGACCTGAGGCGAGCCCGGTCACGGCGCGGAGCGGCGCCCGCCGCCGGCCAGGAGCGCATCAATGAACGGGCACAGATGCACCCGGTGGCCGCTGACCAGCACCGGCTCGATCCGCACCACCTGCCCGGCAGTCGGCCAGCCGCAGGCCGCATCGAAACCCGGCTCCCGCGCCAGGACCGACCGGCCCTGCACCTGAACCGACCAACCCGACCGGGTCACCGGATCGACCGCATCAGCGGCAAACGCGACTACCGCATCCTGCAGCGACCGCTCCGGCAGCTCGCGATGCCCCAGGCACACCGCCAGCGACCGCCCGTCCAGGTAGTACTGAACAGGCAGGATCGCCGGCAGCGCCCGGACCGACAACGCCACCCGGCCCACCGACACCGTCGCCAGCAACTCCCAGCACTCCCGCTCGGGAATCGGCGCATCCGGCACATCCATAGTCCCGAAGCTACGAGCCCCGCGACACCCGGCCTAAGGGACAAACGTCCCGCCAAGACCAGCCCAAGGTCACACGACGACCGGCAGAAGCACAACCGCCAGCCCGCCAGCCGCACAGCCGAGAACCTGAGATCAGGATGAGCTCGGACATCACCAGCCGACACCACGGAGCGCCCAGGCTTGCAGATCCCCATGGCGGCCGCCTGACCGATGCGCCGTCCAGATTGCTCTCCTGACCGAGCCGTCGAGCACGCCCAAACGAATGTTCTGCGCAAGTACGAGCGGCTCAGCGACCCAGTCGGCAACAATGCCGAATCGGCGGTGTGCGCGTTGTTGCCCGGCACCGTGGGTCGCTCTACGTGACGAGGCGGCCCGCCATTGCTACCGCAGCGGGTCAGCGCGGGTTCGGCCCCTCATCCCGCCATTCGCGAGACGGCTGCGACTTTCACCGCCGGCTCCGGGGACGGCGGCTGATCCTGGAGGCGGTGAGGACCGACGCTAACGCGGAGCGAGCTGTCCCAGATACCGGCCAGCCAGCCGCAGCGAGCCGCCGCCCGCCGGGACGCCGCGGAGGGAAGCGCTGAATGATCACCGGCGGGCACGCACATTACTACCCGCCGCGGTACCTCGAGCTGACCGGCCGGACCGGCCTGCCTCCGGTGATGGCCGCGCCGCCCGGCGGGCAGAGCATCGGCGAGCGCCCCGCCCTGCTCGAGCGGGCCGGCATCGATACCCAGGTGCTGCCGGTGTCCCCGGCCCAGCCGTACCTGCCCGACCCGGCTGCCGCCGCCGAGGCGGCGCGGGTGGGCAGCGACCTGTCCGCCGGGCCGTGCGCGGAGCATCCGGGCCGGTTCCTGGCCCTCGCCGCGCTCCCGCTGCCACACCCGGCCAGCCGCCTGCCGAGATCGCCAGGGTCGCCGGCGTCGCGACGGCCGCCGGTTCCACCATCGGCCGCAGCGCGGCGGGTCACCAGCTCGACGACCCGGTGCTCCACCCGGTGCTCGCCGAACTCGACCGGCGCCGGGCGGTGGCGTTCCTGCACCCGGCGGGCCAGGAGGACACCGGCTGGCCAGCCGGGCACAACCTGGCCTGGCTGGCCGGCGCGCCATCCGAGGACACCGCGGCGGCGCTGCGGCCGGTCCTGGCCGGCGTGCCCGCGCGGCACCCCGGCCCCCGGCTCATCATCCCGCACCCGGGCGGCACCATCCCGCTCCTGGCCGCGCGGGTGACCCGCAAGAGCGCCCGCGAGATCCCCGAGGGACTGCGCGGCCTGTACCACGACACCGTGTCCGGGTCACCCGAGGCACTGCCCAGCGCCCGCCGGATCTCCGGAGCCGGCCAAGATCCTGCCCGGCACCGGCTACCCCTACTGCGATGAGCCGCAGTTCCGGCACCACCTCTCCCACCTCAGCGACGCCCGGCCCGGCGACAGCGACGCCAGCCCGATCACCAGCAGCACCGCCGCCACGCTGCTCAGCCCCGGCCAGCCGGACCGACCAGCAGGACGGCCATGCCCGGGCCAGTCACGGCCCGCGGCAGGTCACCGCGACCCGACCGCGCCCGCCGCAATCGGACCACCCTGCCGTTCGACGCACCCATCCGGCTCGATCTGGACGTCGCTAAGCGGCGATCCGCTGATGCCGGTTGTGGCACAGATCGGGGCGATCTGCGCGCGGACCGAGCCCGCGGCCGACACCGCCGATCAAGGTCCGATTCTGCCGATGAGCGCGAGCCCATGCATGTGGCCGGCCTCGCCTGGATGCGAACGTCTGCCGCTGGCCAGGTTCACCCACGGCACTGGCGGCAGGCGCCATCGGACCTGGGTGCTGGCGGTTGCTGCCGTTCTGCTGGAACATGGTAAAGGTGGCGCAGGATCCGGGCTGCTACGAGGAACGGTACCGGCTGACGGGCCGCGCCGCCGTGGGCCTGGTCGCTGGCCTTCTTTCGGTCGGCCTCGGCGTGCTGTGGCAATCGCCGCTGCTCTCCGCAGCCGCGGTAGTCCTCGCGGTGCCGGTCATCTTCGCTGCGATCTCCGTTGTCCTCGCGATGCCGGGGGTGATCGCCGTTGCTCGTCGCATGATCGCCTTTCGCGCTGATTATGCGGGCGTCATGCTCGGTGCCGTGCCGGACAGCATGACGTTCCTGCGCAGCTCGGCTGTGTTCGTCCCCTGGGCCGATGTCGAGCGGATCGTCCTGCGCCCGGAGGGGCATGGCGGTTGTGCCCAGGTCCGGTGGGTCGCCGTTCAGCGCCGGGAGGGGGCGCTGGTCCTGGCTCAGGGCGGCGAGCTGGCGCCTGGTTATCCGGTGCCGGGCGGAGCAGCCGAGATCACCAGGCCGATCACCGGCTGGCGGCTGAACCGCGAGCGCCTTGCCGCCGTAATCGCCGCGGTGGCGCCTGCGGTCCCCATCATCGACGCCAGCCCCGGTGATCCAGCGATCAAAGACCGGGCTAAGCAGGCAATACCCCCCGCTAAGGTTACGGAGCGCGACGCGCTCCGTTAACCGGCCCTAGGTGTCATAAAACACGCCGAGCCGCCGATCGGAGCGGCGTCTGATTCCGCAGGCTGATAGTCGGTGCCGCGTCCGAACTGGACGTTCTGCGCGCGGGTGCAGGAGGTCACGGCGTCCGCAGGGCAGGCGCGGTGCCTTGCGGCATCAATGTGGACGCCGGCGCGCGTAGGTGGCGGCGGAAGTCCGGCGGCGAGGACGTTCCGTTCCGTCCTGCCCGCCAGGTGGCTGATCGAGGATCCGTGCTGTCGCGGCGCGGAACTATGCTCGGCTCGTACCCGTCCCTCCAGGTGATGTGCTGTCGCGGGCAGCGCGGGCCGTGGCGCCGGGCGCGCAGGTGAGATATGTCGCCGGGCTGCGGGACGGCGCGAATCCGTGGCTGCTGCGGCTGGAACATGCCGGGAAGGCGTAGGTCAGACGATCTTGAGAGCCATCCCGCTGACCCGCAACAAGTCCATGACCTGCACTCCTGGTCGGGATGGCGGGATTCGAACCCGCGGCCTCCTGCTCCCAAAGCAGGCGCGCTAACCAAGCTGCGCCACATCCCGTCAGCCCCCGAAGCCTACCGCGTCTAGCCTGCTGCC
>Ga0208565_1000851_pt1 | contig 20166 bp, 9 predicted proteins | sample Sb_taG_7_FD_187706 | JGI IMG/M metagenome (GOLD analysis project Ga0208565, IMG submission 187706) | Peat soil microbial communities from Weissenstadt, Germany - Sb_50d_2_FS metaG (SPAdes) (version 2) | ecosystem: Environmental > Terrestrial > Soil > Wetlands > Peat | place: Germany: Weissenstadt...
GCTGATTCACTCAGGGAGCCGTCCCGTAGCGCGTTCATGATGTGAGGAGCCGTATGCCTGAAAGGGCACGTACGGATCTGTGGGAGCCCCAGGGGAGCAATCCCCTGGGGCCACCCGGCCCGGAACTCGTTGCGTACTTGATTAGTCTACACCAGTCCATTATCCTCAGAAGCTGACCTCCGACCGGTCACGCATACTCTGGAATACGACTGGACGATACGATGTCCGTCGGCGCAATGCGGTCCCCAGAGCAGGGGCAGCTCGTCAGTGTTCGCTCTCGCCGCTGGGTGGTCAGCGACGTCAACAAGAGCGGCCTTACTCCACGCCCGCTCGAGCACGCCTCAGAAAAAGCGCAGCATCTCGTCTCGCTGCTCTCCGTTGAAGACGATGCCCTCGGTGAAGAGCTTCAGGTCATCTGGGAGATCGAGCCGGGGGCGAAGGTGATCGAGAAGGTCGCCTTGCCCGAGCCGACCGGGTTCGATCCGCCTGCCCGGCTGGACGCTTTCCTCGACGCCGTGCGCTGGGGGGCGGCTTCCACGGCCGACCTGAAGAACATCCAAGCTCCGTTCCGGAGCGGGATCACGATCGAGGACTACCAACTCGATCCGGTCGTCCGGGCGATCCAGATGCCACGGGTCAACCTGCTGATCGCCGATGACGTGGGGCTCGGCAAGACGATTGAATCGGGGCTGGTCGCCCTTGAGATGATCATCCGGCACCGGGCTCGCAGGATTTTGGTCGTCTGCCCGGCCTCGCTCCAGTTCCAGTGGCGTGACCAGATGCGGGACAAGTTCGGGCTCGATTTCCGCATCGTGGACAGCGAACTGATGAGAGACCTGCGGCGGCGGCGAGGCATCCACGTCAACCCTTGGAGCCACTTCCCCCGGCTCATCACCTCGATCGACTTCCTCAAGAGGGAACGACCACTTCGGTTGTTCAAGGAGACGCTCCCTGCCGAGGGTGAATCGATCTATCCCCGGCGATACGACATCTTGATTCTCGACGAAGCCCATAACTGTGCCCCTGCTGGGCGGGGCAAGTATGCCACCGACTCGCTCCGTACCGATGCGATCCGCCTTTTGGCCCCGCATTTCGAGCACAAGCTCTTTCTGACAGCCACCCCTCACAATGGCTACCACGAGAGCTTCACCGCCCTGCTGGAACTGCTGGACAACCAACGGTTCGCCCGAGGGATGGACACGAGAACGAAGGAGTTTTTCAAGCAGCGGGATGCCGTAATGGTCCGACGCCTGAAGTCGGAACTCCCCAAAGACGATTACGGGCAGGACCGGTTCCCGAAGAGAGTTCTGGATGCCCTTGAGGTGGACTATCCGGCCGAGGAGAAGCGCATCCACGCTGCCCTCAAGCGATACGCCGAGCTTCGTCAGGCACATTGCGCAGAGCACGCCGAACGGTTCGCCACCGACTTCGTGCTGATGACCCTGAAGAAGCGGCTCTTCTCAAGCCCCGCCGCCTTCCTCCGCACGCTGGAGAAGCACGAGACCTCGCTCCGCACCTCGAAGAAGCGGAAAGGTGTCCCACGGCCGAGTCGGGGCATCCTTCAGCGTCAGATCGACCGGGTGGAGGAGGATTACTCGATCGATGACGATGCCGAGGAGGCGACCCACGAAGCCCTCGACGCCGCCGTGCTCCTCTTTCACGAACCGACTCAGGAAGAGTGGTCACTCCTGAAAGAAATGAAGACCTGGGCTGAGCGGGCCTCGGCTCAACTCGATGCCAAGACGAAGGGACTCATTCGCTGGCTGAATCAGCACATCCGCCCGAACGGAAAATGGTCGGACGTGCGGGTCATCATCTTCACCGAGTACCGGCACACCCAGAACTGGCTCCAGGGTGTGCTCGCCGCCGAGGGACTCACGGCCGGCGACCGCCTGCTGACAATGTACGGCGGCATGGACACGAAGGACCGAGAGCGGATCAAGGCGGCCTTTCAGACCGACCCGAAGAACAGTCCCGTCCGCATTCTTCTGGCCACCGACGCCGCCTCCGAAGGCATCGACCTCCAGAACCACTGCTGCCGGATGATCCACTTCGAGATCCCATGGAACCCGAACCGCCTCGAACAGCGCAACGGCCGTATCGACCGGCATGGCCAGCGATCAAAGCGGGTGCTCATCCACCACTTCGTCGGCAAAGGGTACAACAACCGGGAGAAGAACTCCGAGGAGACGAAGGTCGGCGACCTCGAAGCCGACCTGGAGTTCCTGATGCGCGCCGTCCGCAAGGTCGAGGCGATCCGGGAAGACCTCGGCAAAGTGGGGCCGGTGATCGCCGAGCAGGTCGAGGAGGCCATGCTGGGCCGGCGCACCCGGCTGGACACCCGCAAGGCGGAAACCGAGGTCGAGCCGATCCGGAAGCTATTGAAGTTCGAGCGGGATCTCGAAAGGCAAATCCGGCAGTTGCTGGACCGGCTCAACGACACAAAGCGCGACCTGCGGCTCGACCCCGAGAACGTCCAGAAAGTCGTCGAGGTTGCCCTGGAGCTCGCCGGTCAGCCCGGGCTCGTCGAGGCGAGGGTGTCCGGCCTCTGGCCCGAACCCAAGCGGTCGAACTGCCCGGTGTTCCGGCTGCCGGTCCTGTCGGACGCCTGGGCGCTCTGTGCCGAGGGGCTGGCGCACCCGTTCACGGGCGAGGCCCGCCCGTTCGTGTTCGACCACACCCTGGCCAAGGGCCGTGAAGATGTGGTCCTGGTCCACCTGAACCACCGGCTCGTGCAGATGAGCCTGCGGCTGCTGCGGGCCGAGGTCTGGTCGCAGGAGGGGCAGAAGAAGCAGCTGAACCGGGTGACGGCCCGTGTCGTTCCCGACTGCTCCCTGCGGCACCTCGCCGTGGTTGCCCATGCCCGGCTGGTCGTGATCGGCGGAGACAGCCAGCGACTCCACGAGGAGATCATCACGGCCGGCGGCCCGATCCGGGAAGGTCGGTTCTCCCGGTTTGGCTCGCTCAAGGAGATGCAAGACGTTCTTGCTTCCGCGACGGATGAGGAGCCAGCCGATCTGGTGAAAGAGAAACTCCTACGGCTCTGGCGGTACATTGCCGAGCCCCTTCATCAAACGCTGGAGGCCCGCGCCAGCGATCGGGCGGAGGGCCTCCAGAAACTGCTCCAGGACCGTGCCGACAAGGAGGTTTCCGACATCACGGCGATCCTCAACGAGTTACGGCAGGCGATCCAGGGGCAACTGAACGACCCGTATTATCGCGAGAATTACCTCCCCGGCTTCGCCCCCGCCGAGCAAGAGCAGTTCGAACGGAACGTCGATGCCCTCCGTCGTCGGCTAACGGAGATCCCCGGGGAAATCCAAAAAGAGACCGAGGCGATCCGTGCTCGGTTTGCTGATCTGCAGCCTCGGATGTTTCCGGTGGCGGTTACCTTTCTCCTGCCGCGGCACCTGGCGAGGGAGGCGCGCTGATGACGGGTCAAGAAAGACTCCCTGACGAGGCGCAGGTGGTCCGTTGTGGTCGACCGCCTTTCGACCAGCCCAAACCCCTTCACGAGCGGTGCGACGAGCATGACGGCGTTTATGGTTTCTCGGTACAATCAAGGGGATACCTGACGCTCGAAGCGCTGGCAGTGTGGTGCAAGAACAACCAAATCGGCGTTACGACCGTGGGAGCGATCCGAAAACGCGGTTACGACGTCGTGATCACGAAGGGAACGGGGTTTCACGCGACAGTCATCGTCCCCAGGGACTGGACCCCCGAGGCGGCACGGCGACTCGCAGAGTCTTTCGAGGACCGGGATAACCCCGTGGCGAAGGCGGAGAGACACCAATGAATCCCATTTTTGCCGACTTCAACGCGATGACGGAATCGGGTCAAGTACGCCTGACCTGCAAGGGATCACAGGACGATCTCCGCGCCGCAGACCTCCATCCCGGTGACTGGGCCTGGCTCAGTGACGGCGAACTGATTGTCGGCGGCAGGATCGACACAAGCAGCGGTGCTCGGGTCGTCGCGGTCCCCGACTGGAGGACTCTTGTTCATCTAGATGAGCCTTACGAAGTTGCGGCCGTTGGGCAGGAGCTGACCGATCTCCTGAAACGTGAAAACCCAGGCGTCGAGGAGCTATGGCGGGGCTTTCAGTTGCTTACGATTTTCGAGCGGATCGCACCCGCAACGGTTGCTAGACCCGGCTATTTCTCCTTTCGCCGCGCCGTGATACTTCTTCAGCTCCAGCAGCTAGAACTAGCTCTCATCGAAATCCAGGAGGCGCGACGATTGGTGAAGGGCCATCCCAATTACGACTTCCTCGTTCTCGAAATCCTCCGGCGAGCCAACCTTCCACAGGCCATTCGCGAGGCCGAGGAGTTGGCAGCCAATCCGGACCTCGACGCCAAAGTTCTCGCCGGGTGCATTCATGTCCAGGCAACGAATGCGGATCATATGGCCGATCATGAATTCCAAGCTGCTGCAGAAACGATCTTGGGGTTGGTCGAGCGGTTCGAGCGAGCACCAGGTCGAGATCGTGTTCGCGCCACGGACCTCGCGCTCGTGCAGTTCAACCGCGGATTGATCCTGCTGCGACTTGGACAGATCGCGGAAGCGCAGCGCTCTCTTGCCCTGGCGCATGCCACTAACCCCACCCTTCCCGAGATCGATGAGGCGAAGGACTGGACTTCCTACAGCCAGCGGGCTCGCGAGATCGCCGCGCAGTTCTATGCCCGCCCAATTGCGGCCTGAGCTATGTCTCCCTCTCGCCACCACACAGAATGGCTTTCCCTGATCGAGGTCTCCGGCCCGTTCCTGTCGGTGCCGGTGCTGGAGCGGGTATTTCCCCAGGGGCTCGATGCCCACGACCCGGATCATGTGCGGGTGTTGCGGCTAGCGTTCGACGAGTGGGAGGACGACCGGGACAGCGACTCGCCAAGACCGGCGATCCATCGGGAGTGGATTCGCTTCGTGCTCAAGGAGACGCTCGGGCTGTCCAGTGAGGTACTGGCGGAAGGTCAGGACATTCCCCAGACAATCAAAGCCAAGATCTCGGAGCACGGCGAGACGCTCCGGCCCGATGTGGTCGTCCGCAACCCCTTGGAGCGTGAAGCGTGGGGCGTGGAGGGTGGGGCGAAAAACCCACCACGCCCCACGCCTCACGCCCCACGCCTCTTGGTCCAGGTCTATCCACCCGAGCAGAACCTCGAAAAGCCGATCGCCGGCCGGCACTGGAAGGCATCTCCGGCGACCCGGATGATGGAGCTGCTGCACGCCACCGATGTGCGGCTGGGGCTCGTCACCAACGGCGAGCACTGGATGCTCGTCGATGCGCCGAGGAGTGAGACGACCGGCTTCGCCTCGTGGTATGCGACACTCTGGCTGGAGGAGCCGCTCACGCTCCGGGCTTTCCGCAGCCTGCTGGGGGTGAGCCGGTTCTTCGCGGTGGCGGACGCCGACACGCTGGAGCAGATGCTCAAGGACAGCGCCTCGCACCAGCAAGAGGTCACCGACCGGCTGGGCTATCAGGTGCGCGAGGCGGTCGAGGAGATCATCCGGGCGCTCGGCCGGATCGACCAGGACGAAAAGCGGCAACTCCTGGCGGGTGTGTCCGAGCCCGAACTTTACCGGGCCGCACTCACGGTTATGATGCGGCTGGTGTTCCTGTTCTCGGCCGAAGAGCGGGACCTGCTCCTGCTGGGAGACTCGCTTTACGACGAGCACTACGCCGTCTCAACCCTCGTGGCCCGGCTCCAGGAAACAGCCGACCAGCACGGCGAGGAGATCCTGGAGCGGCGGCACGATGCGTGGGTCCGGCTCCTCTCCACCTTCCGGGCGGTCTATGGCGGCGTCCATCACGAGCGGATGAAGCTGCTCCCCTATGCCGGGAACCTGTTCGACCCCGACCAGTTCCCATTCCTCGAAGGCCGCAAGCCAGGGACGACCTGGAAGGACACCCCCGCAACTCCTCTGCTCATCGACAACCGCACGGTGCTCCACCTGCTGCGGTCGCTTCAGTACCTCGAATTGCACGGCGAGGCCCGTCGCCTAAGCTTCCGGGCGCTGGACATCGAGCAGATCGGCCACGTCTACGAGGGGTTGCTCGACCACACCGCCAAGCGAGCGACCGAGACGGTGCTGAGCCTGACTGCTGCCAAAGGGGATGAACCCGAGGTCGCCCTGTCGGAACTCGAGCAGCTTAGGGCGAAGGGGGAGGCGGAACTGCTCAACTTCCTGAAGGAGCAGACGGGGCGAAGCGAGAGCGCACTGGCGAAGGCGCTGGCAACACCGAAGGACGGCATCGGGGCCAAGAAGCTGCTGGCTGCCTGCGGCAACGATGACACACTCTTCAACCGTTTGCGACCCTTCTCGGGACTGGTCAGGAACGACACGTTCGACCGACCGGTCGTCATCCGCAAGGGGTCTGTTTACGTCACCGCCGGGACCGACCGGCGCTCCAGCGGCACGCACTACACCGAAAGAAGCCTCACCGAGCCGATCGTGAAGTACACGCTGGAGCCACTAGTTTACATCGGCCCGGCCGAGGGCAAGCCGAAGGAGGAGTGGATACCACGATCGGCCAAGGAACTGCTCGATCTCAAGATTTGCGACGAGGCTTGTGGCTCCGGGGCCTTCCTGGTCCAGGCGTGTCGCTTTTTGTCGGAGCGACTGGTGGAAGCGTGGGAGGATGCCGAGAAACGGCATCCTGGAGTCCCGGGCGTCACTCCCGAAGGGTCAGCATCCTCGGGAGCAGCCAAGGAACAACTGATTCCGAAGGACAGAAACGAGAGGCTCATCTATGCCCGCCGACTCATTGCCCAGCGGTGCCTGTACGGCGTGGACAAGAACCCCCTGGCCGTTGAAATGGCCAAGCTCTCGCTCTGGCTCCTCACCTTGGCCAAGGACAAACCGTTTACCTTCCTCGACCACGCCATACGGTGCGGAGACTCACTGATAGGAATCCGAGACATCCGGCAGGTTCAATATTTCCAGTTGGATCTGGATCACGCCGACCGGAGCCTGTTCGCTGGCCCAGTTATGAGCCTTGTGGACGAGGCAATGGAACTCCGTAAGAAGATCGAGTCGCTGCCTGCGAATACGGTCGAGGATTTGCGGGAGAAGGAGCGGTTGTTAGCCGAGGCCGAGGAGAAGACAGCCCGGCTGCGATTCGCTGCCGACCTACTCATCTCGGTCGAGTTCCAGCCGGTCTCGTCAGCAGGGGAGAAGGAAGCTCTTCACAACAGCATGGCGATTCAGGCGGGTCACTATGTCCAGAATGGGACGCTCGACGAATTCAGCGCAACGGCCGAGAAAGTCATGAACGGACAGCCAACCTTCCACTGGCCGTTGGAGTTCCCCGAGGTGTTTCTCGACGAAGGCGGATTCGACGCCTTCGTCTGCAATCCGCCGTTCATGGGCGGCCAGAAGATCACGGGTAATCTCGGCGTGGACTATCGGGACTATCTCGTGGAGAACCTCGCAAGAGGGAAGAGGGGAAGCGCCGATCTCTGCTCGTACTTCTTCCTGCGGGCGGCTTCGTTGCTTCGTGAGGGAGGTCAACTCGGCTTCCTGGCGACGAACACGATTGCCCAAGGCGACACCCGAGAGGTCGGACTCGACCAACTGACGGCCAACGGCTGCGTTATCCCGAGGGCCGTCCCGAGCCGCCCTTGGCCGGGCACGGCCAGCCTCGAGGTGGCCCATGTCTGGCTGCGCCGCGGACAGTGGAACCCGCCATTCGTGCTCGACGACAAGCCCGTGTCGGGCATCACGTCGTTCCTCACCGAGCCCGGCACCGTTAGCGGCCCACCACATCGCCTCGCCGCCAACACCGGGAAGTCTTTTCAAGGCTCGATTCCTTTGGGCAAGGGATTCGTGCTGGAGCCTCACGAGGTTCAACGGCTCATTGATCGTGATGCTCGCTACAGTGACGTACTCTTCCCCTATCTCAACGGCGAAGACCTCAACTCCCAGCCTGATCAATTACCGAAGCGTTGGATCATCAACTTCTTTGATTGGCCGCTCGACCGGGACACAGCCCCAGAGAATTATGAAGGTCCTGTGGCTAGCGACTATCCGGATTGCCTCAAAATTGTCCAACAGAAGGTAAAACCCGAAAGAGATGAGAATAATCGAAAGGCCCGCAGGGAGAGATGGTGGCAGTACGCTGAGAGGGCCGCCGGTTTGTACGAAGCCATTTCAAAGTTGAGTCATGTGCTTGCTTTCGCACAGACTAGCAAGACAAAGTACCCCGTATTCACAGCCAGGCGCATGGTCTTTGATCAAAAGACAGTCGTCATAACGACAGACAACCATGTTGACTTTAGTATTCTCTGCTCTCATCTCCATCATCATTGGGTACTGGCTCAGGGTAGCTCATTAAGGACGGACGCTGTTTACACGTCCTCCGACTGCTTCGAGACATTTGCGTTTCCAGCCACCTCCTGCAATCTGGACGAGATTGGTCGGACATACCATCAAACCCGTAGGCAGATCATGCTCGCCCGCCATGAGGGCCTGACCAAGACCTACAACCGCTTCCACGACCCGTTAGAATCCGCCGTCGACATCCAGAAACTCCGTGACCTCCATGTCGAGATGGATAAGGCAGTTGCCGCCGCCTACGGATGGACGGACCTCGATCTCGGTCACGGTTTCCACGGGACCAAGCAGGGCACTCGGTTCACCATCAGCGAGTCGGCCCGCCGGGAAGTCCTTGCCCGGCTCCTGAAGCTTAACCACGAACGCTACGCCGAGGAAGTCAAACAGGGCCTCCACGACAAGAAGGGAAAGACCAAGCCCGCATCTAGTGGACGGGGACGAAAATCCAAAGCGTCAACGAGCATATCGAGCCTCAAGTTTGGCGACGAAGAAGACGACCCTGACTCTCCAGACGACACTGGCGAAGAGCCGACGCCCACCCGAAAAGGCACCTCGCCCAAAGCAACCAGAGCTGATCGCCAAGTTCAACCAACCCCGACGCCCGAGTCGCCTGCCCGCCCAACGCCGATCGACGAGATCGACACCGACGACATCATGGCTGCGTTCCGCCAAGCCGCCCGTGGCAAGGGTTGGCTCGATCGAGACGAGCTTCTCAAGGAAGTCTCCCTCGTCCTCGGCTACCAGCGTCTCGGCCCCAAGATCGACGAGTCTCTCCGCGGCCACCTCCGAGCCGCCATTCGCCACCGGATCATCGAGACCGACGGCCCCAACCTTGTACGTGCAGGGGCCGTCAGCATGGCCGACTACGAGCCCGACGAACTCGTCGAGGTGTTCCGCTCCGTCATGCGGAAGGGCACGACCTACGATCGTGAAGAAGTCATTCCCGCACTGGCCCGTTACCTCGGCTTCGTCCGCCTCACCGACTCCATCCGTGAGCCGATCCGCAAAGCCATCACCCGAGCCATCCGGCAAGGGATGTTGGGGTATGAGGGGAGTGAGATCTGGAGACTTGACCCATAAGATTGCTCTAAAGGGAACGAATTCTTGGAAGCTCGTCAAAGGTGTCCCTCTTCATACAGGAGTCCGGTTATGAAACCTTTTGGTAATCGAGAGAAATCCCCGAATGAAGTTTTTACTCCACGCTCCGCAGAGGTCAACGAGGTCATGTATATCCCTCGCCCTGAGCTTGAAAATCGACTTACAGTGGCACTCAACAGCAATTTGCACATTTTAATTCATGGTGAAAGTGGTTGTGGGAAGTCTTGGCTCTACAAGAATGTGCTCTCGAAGCTGAAGGCTCACTACTTGCCGGTAAATTTGGCTAATGCATCAAATCTAAGGTCTATTTCTAGCGCACTCAGAAACTCTATCGACCGGTCGGGCGAAGTTAAGAAAGTCGGGTATACGGAGAAGAAGGGTGGGGGGCTCTCCGTCCCCGGCGTGGCAAAAGCAGACGTGGAACACGCTGCCCAATACGAGTTGGGTGAGAAGGAACCGTTCGAGGCGGCCCTTGAGTATTGCCGCAAGTCAGCGGGTTCTAGACCTGCGTTCATTGTTTTGGATAACCTCGAAGCGATTTTTGCGGAAGACGAATTGATGAAGGAATTAGGAAACTGTATTACCCTTTTAGATGATGACAATTATTCACGCTATGATGTGCGCATGGTTATTGTCGGCGTTCCTTCAGGGGTCCGGGGATATTTCACAAAACTACCTAACCGGCAGACCGTCGCAAATCGCCTTAAAGAGATCCCAGAAGTCGCAGCGTTGAATGAAGCCCAGATCTTGGACTTTGTTAAACGTGGTTTCATAAATGAACTAAGGTTTTCTATTGCTTCCGACGAGTTCGATTCGATTGTCGAGCATATATCGTGGGTCACGATGGGAGTCCCCCAGAGGCTTCATGAATACTGTCTAGAGTTGGCGTTCCTCGCACAAGGTCACAGCAAGACGCTGAGCACAGGTTTACTGGATGCTACTGACAAGAATTGGCTGGAGGCTCAACTCTCAAACGATTTCTCGGTAGTCCAATCGATCATGAACGAGAAAGAGACAAAAGTTGGGAGGCGAAATCAGGCACTCTATGCACTTGGGCAGATCAAACGAAACGAATTTCGCAACTCAGACGTTGAGGGGTTGATTCGTAAGGAGTTCCCAGAATCTACGGAGAGAGTCACGATAAACGTAAGTCAAATCTTGAGCGACCTTGCAAGTCGATCTACACCAATCATCAAGAGGCCATCGTCTAAGAGTGACGTGTATACGTTCACAGATCCTCGCTTCAGGATGTGCATGAGGGCGATGCTGAGGAAGGAACCGTCAACGGGCACGGTCTATCATGTTGAGTTTGGGAGGCTGTGAACACAGCTTGCAAGCAATTGGTAAGATAACGTCGATCAGGGGTATGCAATGTCCTCGCTCCTTCAAAGCATCCCGTCACCCACGAAAATCCGAGAAGAACTCGAACGGATGGCCTTGAAAGATCTGCTCGGCCCGGTCGGGGGACCGGAGGAGGAGATCGACGAGCCGAGCGTTCGAGACCGCTACCTCGTTGGGATGCTGGCCCCCAAGCGGCAGGAGCTTTCCCCCGAGGAGTTCGACGACCTGCCGACCGGAGGCAGCGGGACGAGCGAAGACGGCCCGACCGAGGTCACGTCTCCAGCCGCCAAGACCATGTTCCCCTCGTCGTTCGGCATGACATTCTGCCTCGGGCTGGAGGCCAAGGCCCTTCAGATCACGGCTCGGTGGGGACACTATCACCGGGATCGTAGTGAAACCCTCGCGACCAAGAGCGGCGACAAGAAGCTGGTTTGGAAGCGAGCCCAGCGAGAGGCAGTCTCCGAGCCGATCCCGCTCAAGGTCGGGAGACTAAACTGGACGCCGGACGCCGAGTTCCCGGAGGTTCAGGTCCAGGGTCTGGTCCGGAAACGGAAAACGTTCTGGAGCGTCACGCTGTTCCTCGTCAACGGCCAGCAAGAGCCCAAGAAGCTGCGAGACACGGCATGGTTGTTCCAGCCCGAGCTGGGCGTCGAGTCGCCCGACCACGAGCCGATCTTTCATAGCCATACCCATCAGAAAGATCCCGGCAAGAGCGATCCGGTCACGTTCGCCGAGGAGCAGGAGATGGCGATGCTCTATCGCCATCAGGTCGAATTCGGAGTCGGGCACGGTGTGAGCCTCCACGCCGACTGCCACGAGGGCGTCTGCGACAAGGCACATCGGCTCTCCACGCAGGTCGTTCCGAGCTACGAGGTTCCCCGGATCACCCCGCCCAGAGTGAGCGATTGGCCGAAGCTGGCTGGTGTCGTACTGGACATGAAGGAGCTGGGCGAGACTCCGACCCCGGCGCTGGAAGGTAAGCTCCGACCGCTGCTGGCGGCTTATGCCTCGTGGATCGAGGATCGCAAGGCCGACATGCAAACTCCCGACATGGCTCTCTACCAGGCTCCGGGTCAGTCTGCCCTGGAACGCTGCCGTGAGACGCTCGGTCGCATCGAAGCGGGGATCAAGTTGCTCCTGGAGGATGAAAAGGCGGCAGAGGCGTTCCGGTTTGCAAATCTGGCGATGTGGCAGCAGCGCATTCATACGATCGTCTCGCTCAAGAAACGCCGGGACGAAGAGGTCAATGAGCGGGCCATCGATGTCCCCCAGAATCGCTCGTGGTACCCGTTCCAGCTCGCCTTCCTTCTTTTGAACCTGCCGGGGATCACCAGGTTCGATCACAAGGATCGGTCGGAAAAGGCCGAGGCCATCGCCGACCTGCTCTGGTTCCCCACCGGCGGTGGCAAGACCGAGGCATACCTGGGTTTGTCCGCCTATACGATGGGACTGAGGCGGCTCCAGGGGATTGTTGAGAACCGCGCGGGCGAGTTCGGTGTGGCCGTCCTCATGCGGTACACGCTGCGGCTCCTGACCATCCAGCAATTCCAGCGGGCCACGGCCCTCATCTGTGCCTGCGAGGTCATCCGGCGCAACGACGAGACGACGTGGGGCAAGGAGCCCTTCCGGATCGGCCTGTGGGTAGGCCTGAAAACGACGCCGAACACGACGGAAGCCGCCGCCGAGGCCCTTCAGCAATTGCTGGGTGGAGGCCCATATAAAGGCTGGGGCAGCGGGTCGCCGGCTCAGCTCACGAACTGCCCATGGTGCGGGGCGAAGATCGTGCCCGGTCGCGACATCAAGGTCGAGATCTACAAGAAGGGCCGCTGTCGCACGGTCATCTACTGCGGCGACGTGCTTGGCCGCTGTCCCTTCGCCGCCAAGAACTCGCCGCTGGAGGGCATTCCGGCCCTCGTCGTGGACGAGGAGATCTACCGCCGTCTGCCGACCCTGCTGATCGCCACCGTCGACAAATTTGCCCAGATGCCCTGGAATGGGCGGGTCGAGATGCTCTTCGGGCAGGTTGACGGCTATTGCCCCCGCCACGGCTTCCGCTCCCCCGAGATCGAGGATGTCGATACGCACCCCAAGAAAGACAAGTACCCCCCTGCGAAAACGATTGAGCATCCACTGTTGCGGCCCCCCGATCTGATCATCCAGGACGAGCTTCACTTGATCTCCGGGCCGCTGGGCACGCTTGTGGGACTGTATGAGACAGCCGTGGATGCACTTTGTTCCTGGAACGTGAAAGGCAAGGTCGTCCGTCCCAAGGTGATCGCTTCCACGGCGACGATTCGCAAGGCGGGAGATCAGGTCCATGCCACGTTCCTGCGGACGGTGAATGTGTTCCCGCCCAACGGGATCGATGCGAAGGACAACTTCTTCGCCCTCCAGCGGAGTCCAAGCGAGGAGTTGCCAGGCCGCCGATACATCGGCATCTGTGCTCCCGGCCGCAGACTCAAGGTCGCCCTGATTCGCGTTTATGTGGCGCTCCTGTCCGCAGCCCAGGTGCTCTACGAGAAGAAGGGCTACGGCAAGGATGTGGACCCGTGGATGACGCTGATTGGCTATTTCAACTCCATGCGGGAGCTGGGCGGAATGAGGCGGTTGGTCGATGACGACGTGCGGACCCGACTCCGTGAGATGGAGCAGCGGGGGCTTACTCGCCGGTTCATCTCCTCGGTCGATGAACTTACCTCCCGCAAGAACTCGACGGACATCCCGGACGTACTTGACCATCTGGAAGCCTCTTTCGATCCCCAGACCGAAGCCAAACGCAAGGAGCTGGTGAAACGTGGGCATTACAAGGACTTGCCCAATCGACCGCTCGACGTGCTCCTGGCGACGAACATGGTTTCGGTCGGAGTGGACGTGCAGCGGCTCGGTTTGATGGTCCTGGGAGGGCAGCCCAAGACGACGGCGGAATACATTCAGGCGACCAGCCGGGTCGGGCGTAAGTATCCGGGACTGGTCTTCACGGTCTACAACTGGACCAGGCCCCGTGACCTCTCTCACTATGAGCGGTTCGAGCATTATCACGCCACGTTCTACAACCACGTGGAAGCCCTGTCCGTGACTCCCTTCGCCTCGGGAGCACTGAGCCGAGGATTGACGGCACTTCTGGTCTCTTGCGTGCGGCTGAGAGGCATTGAGTTCAATGCCAACAAGAAGGCGAGCAAGATCGACCGCAACCATGATTTCGTCAAGTCGGCGATCAAAACGATCCTGCGGCGCGCGGAGGAGGTGGGCAACAGCTCCGGGGACAAATCGTTCATCCCCACGCTGGAGTCGGAGTTGAACGACCGGCTCGATCAGTGGCTCAACGACGCCCAGAACACGGCGGGTGGTCGGGTGCTTGGCTACGACGATGAGCGGGACGGCATCACGGCCGGTCTGCTGAAGCGGCCGGGTCTGGACGAATGGGATGACTTCACCTGTCTGAACTCGCTCCGTGATGTCGAACCGAATGTCGGCTTGATCCTCCACGATGGAGGGCTCGACACCGATCCCAACTTCGTCCTGGCGGTCAGCGAGGATGAAGAAACTGACGATGGGGAGGAGCAATCATGAGCACCGCGAGCGCCGACCGTCGCAAGATCGGCGAGATCCGCCCCAGCCAGTTGCTTTACAACTACGGGGTTGGCTCGATCGTCGAATTGCCCAGCCTCTCGGTGATGGTCATGGGGCTGGAAGACTGGTCCATCGAGCAGGGCGTGACCGAGATCGGCGAGCCTCGTTTGTTGCGGGCCGTCCAGTATGAGCTGGGTCCGCAGGTGGCGAAGCTGCTGACCCCTCCGGTGACGAGCGAGTCCACCGGGATCGCCTCCAGCCCGTTCGATGAGACGGCGAACATCGGCGTGCCGGTGGCCCCGTTTCCCCGCTGGCAGGTCTGTCCCCATTGCCGGCTCCTGGCGCCGCTCCAATCCGGACTCTTCGAGTTGAGGCTCGACCTTTACCGGCGGGACCGCAGCCGCTATGTGCATCGGAACTGTCAGAGGCAGGGCAAGCCTCCGACCGTCGTGCCTGCCCGTTTCCTCGTAGCGTGCGAACACGGCCACCTGGATGATCTCCCTTGGGTCGAGTTCGTCCACCGAGGAAAGAGCGATTGCCGCTACGAGCTTCAACTTCGTGAATTCGGGGCTTCGGGTGAAGTCGCCGACATCCAGGTTGAGTGCGTGAGATGCGAGAGTAAACGCCGCCTTTCGGATGCCTTCAGCGACGAAGGGAAGGACGAACTGAGCACGTGCCGAGGGCGCTTGCCCCATCTGCGAAAACATGACGAGGAGAGGTGCAATGGCACCCAGCGCGCCATCCTGCTGGGAGCATCGAATAGCTGGTTCCCGATCACGCTCTCGGCACTCTCCATTCCCAGCACGACCGATAAGCTTGGACAGTTGGTCGAGCTGAACTGGGCCGATCTTGAGGAGTGCCTATCGGCTCGTGAGGTGAAACTCAGACGGAAGCTGTTCAAGGGACTTTACGCCTACACTGACGATCAGATCTGGGAAGCTGTGAGCAAGAGGAAGGAATGCAGCGGCAACGATGACTCAGAATCCTCAGACTTGAGGGAGCCGGAGTGGGAGGTCTTCTCCAGCCCCGATCCGAACCTCAACAGCCGCAACTTCAAGCTCCGAGTCGTCGAGCCTCCCAGAGCCTACCGCACGGTGTTCGCCAAGGTGGTCCTTGCTGAGCGGCTGCGGGAAGTCCGTGCCTTGATCGGCTTCACCCGGATCGAATCACCCGGCGATTACACCGAACTTGGAGACTTTCCCAAGGAGCAGCGAGTTCCGCTCACTCGGATGGCTCCCAAGTGGGTGCCGACCGCGGATGTGCGGGGAGAGGGTGTGTTTCTCCAGTTCTCGGAGGATGCAATCGAGTCGTGGGTGAAGAGGACCAAGGAACGGGAAGCGGAGTTTCTGGAAGCTCACAAGCGGTGGCGTAAAAACCGTGGCCACAAGTACCCGGAAGACGGGTTTCCAACGATGCGGTATGTCCTGCTGCATTCGCTGGCCCATGCCCTGATCCGCCAGTTCGCCGTCGAATGCGGCTACACCACGGCGAGCATTCGCGAGCGCATCTATTCCCGGCCCCCGGGGACGGATGCCGAGCCGATGGCTGGAATCTTGCTCTACACGGCTGCGCCGGACAGCGAGGGCACTCTCGGTGGCCTGGTCGCCTTGGGGCAGCCGAAGACGTTGGGCCGGCATCTCGATCAAGCCCTTGAGTCGATGCGGCTCTGCGCTTCCGATCCTCTTTGCGCCGAGCACCATCCGCTCAAGGATGGGCTGACGATGCACGGCGCGGCCTGTCACGCCTGCCTGTTCCTGCCGGAGACCTCATGCGAGCGGGGTAACAAGTACCTCGACCGTTCGGTGTTGGTCTCCACGGTAGAGACCGATGAGTTGGCTTTCTTCTCGAACTTCGTCGAGGATGTGCCCGAGACCATCATCATCGCCGAGACCGATGAGACGATGACTCCGGCCAGGCCGGTCGAGACGAAGTTGAGCGAGACCGATGAACTCGTGGATCTTTGCGATGAGCGATGTCAGGAGTTTGTACGTTCGTGGACGAAACAGGGCCTTCCTCAGCCCGAGGTTGGCTACGAACTCCTTGACGAAAAGGGACGTGTCTGTGCCCAAGCAGAGTTGGCGTGGCCCAATCGAAAGATTGTTGCGGTACTTCCCGAGGGAATCGATGTGAGCGAGGAGTTCAAGAAGCGGGGCTGGATGGTGTTCGATGCGACGGAGTTGGCCAAAGTCGAAGGCCAACTCAAAGCGTCGTTGGGGGTCTGAGCCATGTCACCGACCGTCGCAATAGGCAGTGAATTCCTTGACGGCTACGCCCGCATCCCAATCGCCCAGCAGAAGAAAGTAGGAAAGTTCTTTAAGAAATTCCGGGACGATCCGACTTCAAATGCGATTAACTACGAGAGCTTGCAGGGTCACAAAAACCCACACGTCAGGACCGTCCGCATCGACCAGAAGTATCGGGCGGTTGTTCTCCACCCAGACGAAGGCAACATTTATGTCTTGATGTGGGTAGACGAACATAACGAGGCAATGGATTGGGCCAAACGGCGAACCTTCGAGGTCAATCCTCGGACTGGTGCACTTCAAGTTTTCAACGTGGAAGAGGCTCGGAAGGACAAGTCAGTCAACGCCGATTCCAACAAAGAGCATGGGCTACTGGACCGTCACTCCGATGACGTATTGCTGTCTTTCGGGGTGCCACAGCTCCTCTTGCCCGCCATCCGGGCGGTCACGAAGCCACAGGATCTTCTCGCTCTGGGCAAGCATATCCCCTCGGAAGCCGCCGAGGCGTTGTTCTGGCTTGCGGAGGGTGAATCCCCGGAGTCGGTCCGGGAAGCGATGGCCAGCCGAGCCCCCGAGATGATTGATACGACCAATCTTGCGGCAGCGCTGAACCACCCGGATTCACGCCGACGATTCGTCACGATCCAGACCGACGAGGAACTGACTTCGATCCTTGACGCTCCGCTGGAAAAATGGCGGATCTTCCTGCATCCCAGCCAGGAAAAGCTCGTGACGAAGCCCTTCAATGGACCCGCTCGAGTCACTGGTGGGGCCGGCACGGGCAAGACAGTCGTGGCGATGCATCGGGCTCGGCACCTGGCCCGGACGCTCTGCAAGGCAACGCGGGATCGAGTCCTTTTCACGACCTACACGGCGAACCTGGCACAAAACGTCGAACAGAACCTCGCCCACCTTTGTGGTCCCGAGAAGAGCCAGATCGAGGTCGTTCATCTGCACGCCTGGGCCGCCCGACTCCTGCGCGATCAGGGCAAGAAATTCGAGGTCGCCTGCCCGGACGAGCTTGATGGGTGCTGGTCCGAGGCTATTGAGAGGTCGGGCGAACGAGACTTCGACATCGGTTTCTTGAGACAGGAATGGGAGCAAGTCGTTCAGGCGAATGATATCGAGGGTCCGACCGATTACTTCAAGGTGTCCCGTACTGGCCGAGGTCGAACCCTGAGCCGGCTCCAGCGGCAAAAAGTCTGGAAGGTGATTCAAGAGTACGTCGAGGCCCTGCTTCGGAAGAAGAAGACCGAATGGAGCAGCGTGATCAAGGACGCCCGGAGCTATCTGGAACTGAAGAAGCCGACCCTACCCTATCGGGCCATCGTCGTGGATGAGTCGCAGGACTTTCACGCCGAGGAGTGGCGGCTGCTCCGGGCGATGATCCCACTCGGATCGAACGACCTCTTCCTAGTCGGGGATGCACATCAGCGGATCTACGGGCAGAAGGTCGCCCTCAAAGCGTGCGGGATCAATGTCCAAGGTCGGGCGAGCCGATTGCGGATCAACTATCGCACGACCGAGGAGATCCGAGAGTGGGCGATGGCGATGCTCGAAGGGGTCGAGATTGATGATCTCGACGGGGAACGGGAGGACGAAACCGGTTACAAGTCGCTGCTGACTGGACCGAAACCAGAAGTCCATCACTTCGAGACCCGCCCAGTCGAGTTGGAATACGTGGGGCAGCGGGTCAAGGAACTGATCGGAAGCCGCCCTCCTGAGCACGTCTGCATCGTGGCCCGGACCAATAAGCTCCTGCGAGACGACTACCAGCCGATGCTGAATAGTCTGAGTATCCCGAGCACGATGCTCGATCAGAAGAGGGAGGGTGAGGGTGTTCGATTGGCCACAATGCACCGGGTCAAAGGGTTGGAGTTCCCCGTAATGATCCTGGCGGGAATCAACACCAAGTACATGCCTCTCAAACAGGATTCGCACGACGACGACCCGATTGCAGCCGCAGACCATGAAACACGGGAGCGGTCGCTGCTGTTCGTGTCGGCGACCCGTGCGAGAGACCTGCTCATCGTTACGAACTGGGGAACTCCGAGCCCATTCCTCCCTCGAAAGTGACGGAGACCAAGGGATGGAGGGATACCACCTGATCGCTGAGGAAGCAGCCCGGCTGGCGAACCGGCTTCCAGCCTCCGTGGTCGAGACGGTGGTTGCCCGGCTCGAAAGGAGCGACGGCTCAGATTGGGCCAACTTGAGAGGACAGATTGCCCTTGCGATCCCCACGCCCAATTATCGGGGAGCGGTCGGTTCCTTCTTCGACCGATGGCGTTCAAAGGCGCCGGAGGTTCCTCCTCAAGCGGTCGCAGCAGCCCTTGTAACCGCGTCTTACATTGTGAAAAAAAGTCGGGAAGAACAAGCGGTCGAATTGGCTTGGACGGGCCCGGTCCAGAGTGTCATCCCGCTGAGGCGAACCGAACAAGCGATACTTCAAGTCCTGAACTCCGCTCAGAGTCGCATCCTTCTCGTGAGCTATGCCGTCTATTCAATCTCGAATATCCAAGACGCAGTCGTCCGAGCCGCCAAGCGGGGAGTGGCAATCACGGTCATTGTCGAAACTCCGAACAGGCTCGACGTTCAGAACGAATACTCGAACCTTAAAGCCTTGGGTGAGGACGTTGCGAAGTGCTCGGCCGTCTACTATTGGCCAAAAGAGCATCGGAAGGCTGATGCCACGGGTAAGCTCGGCATCCTCCACGTCAAGTGCGTTGTCGGGGATGGAAACCAGCTATTCTTGTCCAGTGCGAACCTGACGAAGTATGCCTTTAGCCTGAACATGGAACTCGGAGTGTTGATCAATCGAGGAAGGGGACCTCGCCAGATCGAAGTGGTTTTTGAGTCGCTAATCGCGGAGGGAACATTGAGCAGAGTACAGACCGGCGATGTGTGACAACAAACACCGAAACAATCAAGGGACCCGTCATGGAAACATTGGTAATTCTTTTGTAAGTTTAGGAGCTATGGGTAACATTATTCCGTCGCCCCGCACCACTCGCTTCTCTCTGGACCGAGACGCTCACTTCGGCGCGGGGCCGTATCAGTCGTGATCAGGCCTTGGCGGTCGGCCCCGCGCTGGTGCCGGTTTGGCCTTCACGATTTGGGGCAACCTGGCTAGGATCCGCAGGTTCGCTATGATTCCTCGCGATGCCGAAAGAATCGGATCGGGGGACGGAGCCGCCTGCTTCGAGAATCCTGTAGGAGGCGGCTCGGTCCGGCGACGCTTTGCTCCTTTCCGCGGAGCAAGTTGGCCGAGTACAGGGAGGTTTCGAGCCGATGCGTGTCAATCACCGATGGATCGCGCTCGTGATTTCGGCCGGGCTCGTTGGCGCGCTAGGAAGTCACCCGAAGGGCGGCGAAGAGGAGTCGAAAGCGCCGGCCGCGAGCCTTCACGACAGCTTCGAGACGGCCCAGGTCGCCTGGGAGCGAGAGCATACCGATACCACGATCAACCTGATTGCCCAGGACAGGTCGGTTCGCGCCGCTCATGACGGCAATCTCTCCGAGCATTTTCAGTTCGATGCCGATACCGGCAGCCAGTTCTTCGTCAGCTACGCCTTGCCCAAGATCC
>Ga0208565_1000852_pt1 | contig 20139 bp, 15 predicted proteins | sample Sb_taG_7_FD_187706 | JGI IMG/M metagenome (GOLD analysis project Ga0208565, IMG submission 187706) | Peat soil microbial communities from Weissenstadt, Germany - Sb_50d_2_FS metaG (SPAdes) (version 2) | ecosystem: Environmental > Terrestrial > Soil > Wetlands > Peat | place: Germany...
CCACCCCGCGGTTGTCGAAGGTCACGACCTGGTACCCGGCTTCGGTGAGCGCCGGCATCATGGCGAAGTGCCAGCCGAGCGCCGGCTGGCTGAGCCCGCACACGAGCACGACGGGCTCACCCCGGGCGGGCCCGAACACGTCGTAGGCGATGGTCGCTCCGGGCAATCGGACTTCTGGCATCGCTGCATCATGGCGCAGCCGAGGGACAGCCGCTTCGCCCCGTGGTCCGTCCTACGTGCTGCCCGGCGGTCGGAGCCCGTCGCACACGATCCCCACCATGCGCTGCACGGTGGCGTCGTCGTACCCGCTGTGGCCGCCGCCGCGGCACACGCCGACGACCAGCCCGATCATCTCGTCGGTCGAGACGTCGCTGCGGACCGATCGCGCCACCACCGCTCGTTGCACGAGCACGTCGATGCTCCGCTTCATCTCGTCGACCATCTCCGAACAGCTCGACTTGATGTCGATCCCGGCCGAGCTCAGAGCGTCGAAGAGGTCGTGCTTGGCTGACGCCTGTTGGGCGAATTCGCCCAGGAAGGCGAAGAGGGCGCCTCCGGGATCTGCTGCGCCCGCGTGTGCTCTGGCCAGCTCCAGGAGGTACTCGAGCCGGGCGGTGACGATCGCCTCGAACAGCGCTTCTTTGGTGGGGAAGTGGCGGTACAGGGTCCCGACCCCTACCCCGGCCCGCTCGGCCACGGCGTCGATCGGGACCGCCAATCCTTCGGTGGCGAAGATCTCCTCGGCGGCGTCGAGGATGCGCTGACGGTTCTTCACGGCGTCGGCCCGCATGGGCCTGCACCCGGCGCGTTCGGGGTAAGTGTCGTCGCTGGTGACCTCGGACGCCTCTGCACTGTTGCCCGGGGCGGTCTGTGCCTTGGTCGTCATGACGTTGGGCCCCCAACATCCGGTTGACAAGCGGAACGCACGTTCCGTATAGTATCTCTGAAACCGGAACCTTCGCTCCGATTATATCCCCCCGGGACCCCGAAGGCCAGGACCCGGGGGCGGACGGGACCGGATCGCTCGCCCACGACCACCAGAAGGAAGGTGCCCCATGACCACGACCGACACGGCGCCGACAGCGGCAGGACAGACTCAAGCACCGGACCCCAAGCGGTACTGGTCACTGGCGGTCATCGCCGTGGCCCAGCTCATGATCGTGCTCGACGCCTCGGTGGTGATCGTGGCCCTGCCGTCGGCCCAGCGAGCCCTGCACATCTCGATCGCCAACCGCCAATGGGTGATGAGCGCGTACACGTTGGCCTTCGGCAGCTTGCTGTTGCTCGGCGGTCGGATCGCCGACTATCTCGGCCGGCGCCGCATGTTCATCATCGGGCTGCTCGGCTTCGGCGCGGCCTCGGCCCTCGGCGGCCTGGCCCAGGACTCGGCCATGTTGTTCGGGGCGCGGGCCCTGCAGGGAGCGCTGGCCGCGGTGATGGCCCCGGCGGCACTGTCCCTGCTCACCGTCACGTTCACCGAGCCTCGTGAGCGCGCCCGGGCCTTCGGCGTGTACGGCGCCATCGCCGGCGGGGGAGCGGCCATCGGCCTCGTCCTGGGTGGGACCCTGACGCAGCTGGCGTCGTGGCGTTGGACCCTGCTCATCAACGTGCCCATCGCCCTGGTGGCGGCGGTGGCGGCGAGCCGGGTGATCCGGGAGAGCCGCGGCGAGTCGAGGGGGAGCTACGACCTGCCGGGAGCGGTGACGGTCACCGGCGCGCTCTTCCTCCTCGTGTACGGCTTCACGGTGGCCGGCACCCACGGCTGGGCGGCCCCTTTCACCGTCGCGTTGCTGGTGGGCGCGGCCGTGCTCATGGCCGCGTTCGTCGCCGTCGAGCTGCGCACCGAGCACCCCCTCCTCCCGCTGCGCGTGGTCCTCGACCGCAACCGGGGCGGCTCGTATCTCTCCTCACTGCTGGTCGGAAGCGCCATGCTGGGGACCTTCCTGTTCCTGACGTACTTCTTCCAGGGAACGCTGCACTACTCGGCGCTCAAGACCGGCTTCGCCTTCCTGCCCTTCTCGGGCGGGATCATCATCGGCGCCGGCCTGGCCAGCCGTCTCCTGCCTCGCACCGGTCCCCGGGCCCTCATGATCGCCGGGCTGGTCCTGGCGGGCGGCGGCCTGGCGTGGTTCACGGGGTTGACCCCGGCCAGCTCGTACCTCGCCCACGTCCTGCCGCCCGAGATCCTCGTGAGCCTGGGCATGGGGATGGCCTTCGTCCCCCTGAGCAGCACGGCCCTGATCGGCGTGGAGCCCAAGGACGCCGGGGTGGCCAGCGCGCTCGTCAATACCACGCAACAGGTCGGGGGCTCGCTCGGGACCGCGCTGCTCAACACGGTGGCAGCCACCGCGGCCACGACCTACCTGGCCGGGCACGCCAAGAGCGCGGCGGCGGTGCAGAGCGCGGCGGTGCACGGGTACACGACGGCCTTCACCGTCAGCGCGGTGCTGCTCGCCGGGGCCGCGGTGGTGGCCGGGTTGCTCGTGCGGGCGTCACGTGACCAGGCAGAAGACCAGCCGGTCGGTGCCCTGGCGGGGGAAGGCGGAGGGCCACGGCGTGCGGCGCCGGTCGAACTGGAACTGGTGGAGGCGGTCGAGTCCGTGGCGTGACTGCCTGGCGGGCCCAGCCCCGCTAGGCGAGCGTCACGACGCCGTCGCGCACACCGACGTCGGCGTACCAGGCCAAGAGGAGTGCGACACCGGCACCGAAGAGCAGAACCGGGGTGATGCCGACGACAGCCACGACCGGGCCGATGATGAGGTTCCCCAGCGCCACCGTGCCTCCGAACCCCATGATCCACAGCGCCATGACCCGCCCACGCACGGCATCGTCCAACCGGGTCTGCAGCGCCGTGTTCAGGGCGGTGATGAAGGCGAAGTAGAACACCCCCACGACGGCCACCACGAAATAGGCCGGCAGCGCGGCCCGCAGGAGGGCGAACACGGTGAGCGCCACCGAGTAGCAGACCAGGCAGACGCGCACGATGGTCGGCTTGGAGGTCCGGGCGAACACGGTGCCGATGGAAATGGCGCCCATGAGGGCACCGGTGCCGAAGCACGCGTAGAGAAGGCCGTAGGTGGCCGACTTGGGGTCGATCCCCAGGTTGTGGGCCGCCACCACAGGCATCTGGCCGATGAAGGCCAGCGCCAGGAGCGAGAACACGAACACGGTGACCAGGCAGCGTCGCACTACGCGGTCCTGGCGGGCCGTGGCGATGCCAGCCGTCAGCTCGCGCCACGTACTGGCGTGTGGCGTCGCCCGGGGTGTGGCCGGGAGGGACACGGCCATCAGGGCGGCGACGACGAAGAGGTAGGTGGCGGCATTCCCGGCGAAGACCCAGGCGGGCCCGACCAGGTGATAGGTCACACCACCGATGACGGGCCCGATGACGCGCGACGCGTTCATCTGGGCCGAGTTGAGCGAGATGGCGCCGGGCAGGTCGGCGCGACTCACCAGGCCGGGGAGGATGGCCGAGTAGGCGGGGCCGAACATGGCGCTGCCGATGCCGACCGCCACCACCATCAGGACCAGGACCACGTGCGACGGCGACTGGGCCCGTACGACCCAGGCCAGAGCCAGGGAGAAGATCAGCTGTTCGAGGGAGAGGACGATCAGGAATTTCTTGCGGTCCACCTTGTCGGCGATGAGGCCCCCCACCATGGCGAGCAGGAGTGCCGGGCCGAGTTGGGCGAAGATGACCACCCCGACGAAGGTGCTCGAATGGGTGATGTCGAACGCGTAGGCGCCCAGGACGACGTTTTGCATCCAGGTGCCGATGTTCGAGGCAAAGGCACCGAAGAACACGGTGCGAAAGGTGCGGTGCCGGAGAGCGGAGATGGCCGTCCCCGACGACAGGGGCCGATCGCCGTCGACGACTGCGTCCTCGATCTCCTCGATGGAAGGGGTCCCGATCTCGGGCCCCTCTGTCGGTGACGGCACTCCCGCATAGTAGAGCGGGTGCCAACGCCGCGGCCTCGGCGAAGGGGCTTCGACGAGAGCGCTGCTGCCTCATTCAAGTTGTTGCGGAGGAGTGAACTCCACGCGCACGCGCTGCTCGGGGCGCCGCGCTCCTTGTTCGGCCACGGCACTGAGGACGGCTTGGTCGGCGGCGGTGAGCGGAGGTTGCACGATGCTGCGCGGGTACAGGCGCCTCTCCCGGACCACGTTCACCTCGGCGGCGTAGACGGTGAGCTCTGCTGCCAGGTACAGGAACGAGATCAGGCCGATGACACTGCCGAAGTAGCCATAGGTCTCGTTGGCGTGCCGGAGGGTGTGCCCGACGAGGAGCGTGCCCGCATACTGCAGGACCGTCCACCCCAATCCCGCCAGGAGTGCTCCGGGGACGAGACAATTGATCTTGATGGACTTGGGCGTGAGGATCCGGAATCCGATGACGTAGAACAGCATGTTGGCGGCCAGGCTGACGGCAACGGCCAGCACCTGGGACCAAAGCGGCCCGTGCCCGATGGTCGCCTGTCCCACCAGGAACGTGGTCAGCACCACGTCGAAGGCGAGGAGGGCCAGGAACTCGGCGCTGCGCCCGAGGCGGGGCAGAAAGCCGGGGCGGATCACCCCGGGCACGTTCCACACTTCGGCCATGGCCCGCTGGGCCGCCTGGCTCACGCCGAGGGATCCCCACAGCAGTCCGAGCAGGCCGATCACGAGCCCGAACACGCTTCCCGCACGCAACGAGCTCACCCCATGAGGGCCCGAGAGCTGCTTTCCGACGATGGGGAACTGGCCGACGGCGGAGTCGATGATGCGGTTTTGCAGGGCGGTGTCGTGCGCGAAGAACAGCCCCAGAAGGGTCGTCAGGACCAGAAGGAGAGGAAACACCGACAGAAACCCGTAGTAGGCGATGAGCGCGGCCAGGGTGCCGGCAGAATCGTCGCCGAACTTCTTCACGACGCCGAACACGAAAGAGGGAACGGTGTGCCGCTGTTGAAACCTGTCGACGCGGCGGACGATTCTCTCCAGGGGGTTCATCGGCACCGTTCTACCCAAATGGACATAGGGCGGACAACGCCCATGTTCGTGTTCGACCGCACCGGGTCGGGGAGTACCGGTTCGATCGGTCGAGGCAGGAGAGGTCGAGCCGCGCCTCGACCGAGGACGTCTCCTGGGGGCGCGGTGGGCTGAGGTCGCACCGGCGTCCCGGTGGCCGGACCCGCGACCCGCTCTATGAGGGGGCCCGACGGCGTGGCGACAGGGGCCGTTCCAAGATGTCCAAGGAGCAGCTCCAGAAGGCGGTGGATCGCTGGTTCACGGCAGTGCGGGAGGAGGTTGTGGAGGACAGCTCCTGCTCTCCTTCTCGATGTGGCTCATGATCCCGACCGGATTGTCCCGGACGACAAGGTTGATCTGATTCAAGGTTGATCTGATTCAAGACGGGTGCATTGGTCACGGGCGCGATCTTGTCGACCGACTGCCGACCTATCCATGGCCAGGTGCCTCGTGACCCACCCACAGGCACCGCATGCCCCCGCGATGGCATGATCTACCCCTAGCGGGGAAATGCGGGCGGCGGCCGGGCGCCGGAAGTCTGAGGAGCGGGGGGATCATGCGGAGCCGTCGTGTGTCAGCGTCGTGGGGGGTCGGGCTGCTGGTCGCCTGCCTGGGGTTGGGACCGGCCCTGGTCGTCGGGGTGCCACCGGCAGCCGCATCGGGCGGAGCGGGGCTCCAGGGCAACGGCTCGGTCGACGAGGCGTGGCTGACCGGCGCCACACCCGGTGACGCGGTCACCCTCTTGCAGAACGGCTCCCCGGTCGTCAACGCCTCCAACCCCGGCACCGCCGACTCCCTCGGCTCGTTGATCATCCGCGACCTGGCTCCAGGGGCCGGATATTCGTGGGACGACACCAGCTCGGGGGAGCAGACCCCCGCGTTCGCGGTGCTCGCCCCCGGGGGCAACCCGGCCACGGGCTCGGCCCTCTACGCCGACCAGCCGATGCACCAGGGCCTCAACTACCTCACCATGCGCGACGGGATCCAACTCGCCGCCACCGTCCGTTACCCCTATGGGAAAACGTGCGGCGCCACTGCGCCGTGCCCCACCGTGATCGAGTACTCGGGGTACGGCGTCGCCGGGCCCACCGACCCGATCCCGTACCTCGTGGCCCAGGCCACCGGCACGTCGTGTACGGGATGCGGTGACCCCAACCTCCTGCCCGACTCCTCCACGGAAGTCGGCGCGGTCGTGGCGCGGGTCGCGGGCTTCGCCACGGTGAGCCTGCAGATGCGCGGGACCGGTTGCTCGGGCGGCGCATACGACCTGTTCGGCTACCCGTCGGACTACGACGCCTATGACGCCATCGAGATCGTCGCCCACCAGAATTGGGTGGCGAACCACAAGGTCGGCATGGTGGGCATCAGCTACTCGGGTCTTTCCCAACTCCCGTCGGCGGGCACCGACCCCCCCGGCCTGGCCGCCATCGCCCCCATGAGCCCGACCGACGACCTGTTCTCGACGGGCTACCCGGGAGGCATCTACAACGACGGGTTCGCGGCCGGCTGGATCGGGCAACGGATCGACGACGCCAAGGCGGCGGCGACCCTCGTCGGTGGGCAGCTGGCGCCCTTGGCCTCGACTCCGGTCTCCGGCGTCGGCCAGGGATGGACCTATTACCAGATCGACGCCGAGCTGGCGGCCAGCGGCGGCTCCTCGTCGACCTGCCTCGCCAACCAGGCCCTGCACGGGCAGTCCGAGAGCCTGTCGAGCCTGGTCGGGCCGCAGATGGTGGCACCGGGCACGGGCCCGGGCCGGGATCCCACCTTGTTCGATCGCCGGTCCATGAGCGGATGGGCGACCCACATCACCGTGCCGGTGTTCGTGTCGGGCGCGCTCGAGGACGAGCAGACCGGCCCGCAATGGCCGGCTCTGCTCAACGCCCTGCCCACCTCCACCCGGGTGTACGCCAACATGGTCAACGGCGGCCACATCGACTCGACCGATCCACAAATCGTCAGTCGCTGGTTCGAGTTCCTCGACGTCTACGTGGCCGACAAGGTGCCCACCGATCCCGGCGGCCTGGCCGACTTGGTCCTCGACAAATTCTCCAGCTTCGGCTCGGGCACCTCGGCCCAGGCACCATTGCCGGCCTTCCGCTTCACCGCCGCCAAGACGCCGGCCAAGGCCCAGGCGGACTTCGCCAAGAAGACGCCACGCGTGGAGGTCCTCTTCGACAGCGGCGCCGGGCCGGTCGGCGCCGGCGACCCCCAGTCCACCTACTCGGCCGGATTCACCCAGTGGCCGCCGAAAGGCAAGGTCCTCACCTATTACTTCGGCACGGGCGGATCACTGAACACCAAGGCACCGGGCGCGTCGGGGAGCGCGTCGCTCCTCTTGGACCCGACGGTGAGACCCTTGAACGACCTGCCCAGTGGCAACGCCTGGGCCGCTGATCCCCCGTGGGACTGGACGACGGTACCGGCGGCCGACGGGGTGGCCTTCCAGACCACGCCCTTCACCAAGAGCACGACGTTCGTGGGCCCCGCCACCGTGGACCTGTGGGTCAAGTCGGCCACCCCGGTCGAGGACTACCAGGTCACCGTCACCGAGGCCCGGCCCGCGGCCTCCCAGGAGGAGTACGTCACCTCCGGGTTCCTACGGAGCTCGAACCAGGTGGACCTCGCCGGCTCGACCGCGCTGTTCACCTCTCCGTCCTACCTGGGGAGCCAGGCCGGCTCGCTGTCGCCGAGCTCGTACCGGCTGGTGAGGATCCCCGTGGACCCGATCGCCCACACCTTCCGGCCCGGGACCGAGCTGCGCATCGTGATCTCGGCGCCCGGTGGCGACCGGCCGTCGTGGGAGTTCGACACCCTCGACAGCGGCCAGGCGGCGACCGTCGGCATCGGCGGGATCGCCGCTTCGACGTTGGTGGTCAACCGGGTCAACGGCGTGCGGAGCAGGTCGACCCTGCCCACGTGCGGCTCCTTGCGCGGCGAGCCGTGCCGGACGTTGCAGGCCGAGGGCAACCAGGTGCAGGCGTCCGGGCTGACGGGCAGTTCGGTTTCGACGCCGTCGCATCGTCACGGAGCGGCGCGGGGACGGAGCACCGGGCGCAAGTAGCGGGCCTGGTCACCTCTCGGCGCTCACTGGCGGGCGAAGGCCACGATGTTGTCGACGTGGATGCCGAGGCCGGGGATCCACCCCACGAAGCCGGCGTCGCCGAAGGCGAACACCCCACCGTCGGATCCCACCATCCAGTACCCCCGGCCGTCGCCGGTGCCCACCACGCCCACGACGTCGTGGACGTGCACGTGCAGCCCCGGCAGGCGCTGTGGACTCCAGGTTCGACCGCGCGCTCACGCCCCCGCCCGCGACCGACGACACGGCGACCGCCGTCGAGTCGACCTGACACGGGCCGGGGGTGGGATCCGCCCATGGGCGCGAGGTACGGTCGGGCCGATTCGACGAATCGACCTGGAGGCGACGATGAAGGATCGAGACGTGGCCGCGCCCGGACCCGAGGCCGCGGGGGTCCTGACCAAGGAGAGTCCTCGCTCTGTCGCCGACACGGTAAGCCGGCTCATGGACCTGACGGCGGCCAAGGGGATGAAGGTGTTCGCCGTCATCGATCACAGCGGTGAGGCCGAGGAGCGAGGGCTCGAGCTGCGCGACACCAGGGTCGTCCTCTTCGGGAGCCCTGAGGCCGGCACACCGGTCATGGTGGCTGCGCCGCTGGTAGCACTCGATCTTCCGCTCAAAGTGTTGGTGTGGGCCGAGGGGGGCCAGACCAAGGTCAGCTACACGGCGCCGAGCGCGCTCGCATCGCGCTACCACCTCAGTGACGATCTTGCCGGCAAGCTGGCGGGCATCGAGAGCCTGACCGACGCCCTGGTCGCTCCGTACACGATGCCGGCGGCGGGATCCGGAGCAGACTCCGCCGTGGGTGTCGGGCCGGCGTGACGACGGGAGACACGTGAGCGTCCTGCTCAACCACACCATCGTCTGGTGCCGCGACCCACAGGTATCGGCGACCTTCCTCGCACAGACCCTGGGTCTCCCGACCCCGACCCGCTTCGGGCCGTTCCTCGTCGTCGAGCTCGCCAACGAGCTCTCGCTCGACTTCCACGAGACCGGTGGCGAGATCAGCTCTCAGCACTACGCGTTCCTCGTCACCGAGGACGAGTTCGACGCCATCTTCGGGCGCATCACCGGACAGGGCCTCGAGCACTGGGCTGACCCCGGGATGAGCCGGTCCGGCGAGATCAACCGCAACGACGGCGGACGAGGTGTGTACTTCCCCGATCCGGACGGCCATCTCCTGGAGATCCTGACCCGGCCCTACGGGAGCGGGTCCCCGGCGTAACCGAGGACGTCGCCACCGGGCCCTACGCCTGGGCGCGCCGCAGCCGCGACTCCGGCGTCGGTTGATGCGTGTTGAACCGGCCGCGCCCGTCCGCCTTGGCCCGGTACATGGCCGAATCGGCACGGGAGACGATCGAGTCGTAGGTGTCCCCATCCTCGGGGAACACCGTGACTCCCACGCTGGCCCCGATGGTCAGGGTGAGACCACGGATGACGAAGGGCTCGCCCAGCGCCGCCACGACCTCGGCCGCCACGCCCTCGGCGTGAGAGGTGTGAGTCATGCGCTGCAGGAGGATGCCGAACTCGTCGCCTCCGATCCGAGCCACGGTGTCCTCCTCACGCACGGTCACGAGAAGGCGCTCCGCCACGGCTCGAAGCAACTCGTCGCCCACCTTGTGCCCGTGGTGGTCGTTGACCAACTTGAAGCGGTCGAGGTCCACGAAGAGCAGGGCGAGGCTGTTGCCGTTGCGACGCGCGATCGACAGCGACTGCGTCACCCTGTCTTCGAAGAGACGCGAGTTGGCCAGGTCGGTGACGGGATCGTGCAGTGCTTGGTGCCGCACTTCCTCGAGAAGGGCCACGCCGTCGAGCGCCGTGGCCGCCAGGCTGGTGGCACCGCTCAGGCGTTCCCACAATGCGTCGTCGGCTCTCAGTTCGGGGCCGTCCGATCCGACGACGAGGGCGCCCAGGAGGGTGTTGCGTGCCGTGATCGGGACGAGGACACCCTGTGCGAGGCCGGTGAGCGACACGATCGAGGCCAGGATGGGATCCGACGTCGCACCCACCACCGTTGGCGTCGACATCTCGAGCATTCGGTTGGCCAGGGCGACGTTCTGCACCGCCGCCGGTCCCGGCTCTCGTGGGGCGTGGAGGGGGGATGCCGTCGACGCCGCCCGCGCCAGCAGGGCGTCACCGGGTTCCCACAGGAGCACGTGCGCCTGGTCGACGCCCGCCACCACCGGTACCGCATCGGCCAATCGCTGCGCGACCTCGGTCCGGGTGGACACGGCGGCAAGCGCCTTGCCCAGGGCCAGCAGGGCGCTGAGCGTCGCATTGCGGTCGCGGGAGTCGTCGAGGGCGGCCGCCGTTTCGAGCGCGGCGGCGGCGTGGCCGGCGTAGGCCATCAGGAGCGATCGCTCCTGGGGCAGGAAGTGGTACTGCTCGGGATAGAACGCCGCCAGCCGGCCGAAGTGGCCACGGGTCGACTCGATGTCGACAACCAGGCGGGACGGGTCGCTCATCTTCGAATCCGAGTGCAACAGGTGGTGGGCGGCCTTCTGCGCCTCGACCTCGGTGAAGCCGACATGGTGGATGCGGGGCGCGACGTCACCGGGCAGCTGGGCCACGAGGAGGTACCTCGGGGCGCGCACGGCGACGCCGGCCCTCCGGGTGATCGTCTCGAGCATGGAGTTGACGTCGCGAGTGGAAGCGAGGTCCTTGGCCACCGACTCCAGGGACTCGAAGCGCTTGGTCAAGACGAGAACCTGCTCCCGCAGGGCCACCACCTCGCGCTCGAGGCTGGCCTCCACCGATGACTTGGGGTCCCACCCCACCCGGATGAGGCATCGGTCGTCGCCGCGGGTCTGGCACTCGAGCTCCTCGACGTCGGCGGGCTCCATGCCGAACAACACGGGGAACTGCGACAGTGCCCCCAACGTGTACCCGCAGAACAGGGGGTCTCTCTTGTGGCCGGGGGTCACGACACTGATGAGGCCGTGTGTCTCGTCGACCTCGACGACTTCGGAGCGGGTGATGGTCGACTGCTTGGCGGAGATGGCGGGGTAGGCACGGAGCATCTCGGCCGGCGACCCGATGGACCTCAACAGCGCCAGCACCTCGGTCCCTGCGTACTGGCGGAAGACCTCCACGCCGGCCTTGCGACCGATGTCGGGGTCGTCGAGCACGTCGGCCGCCGCCCGGAACAAGGCCAGGCCCTGCTCGTAGGAGCTCCACCCGTCGGGGCGTCTGAGGTCGGCGGCCGATCGTCGCTCACGGGACCGGGCCAGGACGTTGCTGACGCAGGCGTCCCCGCCGATGTGGTGCACGACGCCCAGGAGGGCCCCGATCATCGAGTTCGCCAGCTGCTGCGCGCTGTCGGAGTCACCCACCCTGTCGAGATCGGCCATCGGGCCGGCCACCTTGACCGGCCCGCCCCGGCCCTGCCTGGAGCCGTTGCTCCCTGCAATCAATCAGGGTGGGGCCCCCGGCCCGCGCCCCCGCATCGGGACCGGGTCACGAAAGACGGGACCGGGTCACGAAAGACGGGACCGGGTCACGAAAGACGGGACCGGGTCACGAAAGACGGGACCGGGTCACGAAAGACGGAAGACGACCTTGATGGCGCGTGCGTTGCCCCGGTCGATGGCGGTCTCCACGGCGTGGCGATAGTCCTCCAGGGCGAACTCGTGGGTCACGACCACGTCGTGGGGGAGGAGCCCCGCCGCCAGGACGTCGAGGGCGCGGTCGACCGAATGACGGTCGGGGCCACCGGCGGGACCGGGCGCGCTGGACGCGTCCACGGCGTGGTCGATCGAGCCGACCAGGGCGGCCTCCTTGTACCAGATCGGCGTCAGGTCGACCTCGGTGACGCCGGCCGCCCCGAGGAGCAGGACGGTCCCCCGGTGGGCGACGGCTCGAAGGGCATCGGTGACGGACTGCGGTGCACCCACGGCCTCGACCACGTAGGGGAATCCGCCCATGAGCATGACGTCGGCCTTGCGGCCCACGAGCCGCGATCCGGTGAGATGTGCCAGCTCTTCGAAATGAGCGGCGCCGACCTCACTGCGCACGACGTGATCGGCGCCGCAGGCGGTGGCGGCTTCGGCCTGGTGGGCGTGACGGGCGAGCACCGTCACCGGACAACCCGGGAAGAGCCCCTTCAACGCGGCCACGACCGCGAGCCCCAGGACCCCGGCCCCCACCACGAGCACCGGGTCACCGTCGACGGGCGCGGCCCGCAGGAGCCCGTGACAGGCGATCGAGACCGGTTCGTAGAGGCTGGCACCGCGGTCGGGCACGGCGTCGGGGACCCGGTGCAGCATCGAGCGGTGTGCCAGGGCCTGCTCGGCCCACCCGCCCCCGAGGCCCTGGGTGAACCCGAGGGTGCGTCCGCCGGTCACGACCCGGCTGTCGAGGTTGAGGCACGACGACGTCCTCCCGAGCGCGCAGTTCGAACAGGGGGGGTCGATCTCCCGGGCCGCGCAGGGGAGGCAGGGGTCGACGGCCACCCGCGTTCCCACCGGGTGGGGGCACGCAGGGCCTGCTTCGATCACGTGCCCGGCTATCTCGTGGCCCAGCACGAAGGGAAAGGACCCCATCGAGACCAGGGTGGGAGAGGGGCCGGTGTTGTGCGCGAACAGGTGCAGGTCGCTGCCGCAGATCCCTCCCGTGGTCACCGCCACGCGGGCCCATGCCGCCCCGGGTAGCTCGGGCTCGGGCACGTCGACGAGCGAGGCGGGGAAGGCGGCATCGGCCATGTCGAATTGAACGGCGCGCACCCACGCAGGTTACGCGTTCGGACATCTCGATGGCGTGGGGCCAGGGGCACCCCGACGCCCACTGGCGTACTGTGCGGAGTTGTGCGGGTACCCGACGGCGCTCTCGACCAAGTGCGCGAAGAGGGGTTTGCCCTCGTGGAGGGCTTCCTCGCTCCCGACGAGCTCAAGCTGGCGCAACAAGCGCTGTGGCTGCATTTCCCCAAGCCCGAGGACTACTTCGCGGACCCGGCCCGCCATGCCGAGTACGCCAGGAGCCAGTTCGCCGGTGTCGAGGAGTTCCCCTACCGGTCCTGGGACCTGAACCGGCTGGCGTTCCACCCCGACCTGGTCGACGCGGCGGAGCGCTACCTCGGTACCACGGAATTGCACCTCTACAAGGTCGAGCTGTGGGCCAAGTACGCGGGGGCCAGCAACTACGACCAGCCCCTGCACCGTGACTACGGCAGCCACAGTCTCGTGGTCCCGCGCCACGACGGGCGGTACCAGCAGCTGACGACGTTCATCTTCCTGTCCGACGTGACCGAGGAGGACGGCCCCACCAGGATCGTCCCCTTCGGGCGGGGCAAGGACGTGCCCTTCTCGCCGTTGTACCTCGAGTTCGGGGCACGCGCCGACGACGAGGTGTCCGCCGTCGGAACCGCGGGGAGCCTGCTCGTCTACCGCACCGACATCTTGCACCGGGGCTCGGACCTGACCGGCGCCGGGCACGCACGCTTTTCGCTGCTGGTGGATTTTCAGGCCAGGGGGACCACCTGGGGCGGGAAGATGGCGTGGCCCAAGCAGGCACCACACCGTTGGGCCAAGCTCATGCCGCAATGCACGGTTCGTGAGCGCGACCTCTTCGGCTTCCCGAGGCCGGGCGACGAGTACTGGAACGAGCAGACGCTCGCCGACGTGGCGGCGCGGTATCCCGGCATGGACATGACGCCGTACCGACAAACCGGGCCTTGGCGCCGGTAGGCCGAAGCGAGGCGGCGCCGGTGATCGATAAGCGGAACAGGAAGGCCATGGGCGACACCCTGGGTGACTTCAGCAAGGAGCAATTCAGCGCTCAGGGCAAGACCCGGACGCTCTACCGTCTGGGCTCGGGCCCGGCGGTGATCGTGATCGCCGAGATGCCCGGGATCACGCCCCACGTCGCCGAGTTCGCCCGTAAGGTCGCAGCCATCGGCTGCACCGCGGTGATGCCGCATCTCTTCGGCGAGCCCGGCGCCGAGGTTTCGGCCTCGATGACGTTCAAGGCGTTGGGCCCGGCCTGCATCTCGCGTGAATTCTCGGTGCTGGCCCTGAGGAAGACCAGCCCCGTCACGGTGTGGCTGCGTGCGCTGGCCGCCGAGGAGCACAAGCGCTGCGGCGGACCGGGCGTGGGCGTGGTCGGGATGTGCTTCACGGGTGGGTTCGCGCTGGCCATGATGGTGGACGACACCGTGGTGGCACCGGTGCTGAGCCAGCCGTCCCTGCCGTTCCCGGTCTCGAAGAGGCACAAGGCGGATGTCGGGATCTCCGACGCCGATCTCGCCACGGTGCGGACACGGGTGGCCGACGGAGCGTGTGTCCTCGGGCTCAGGTTCTCGGATGACCCCTACTGTTTCGCCGATCGCTTCGAGACGTTGCGCCGCGAGCTCGGTGACGGCTTTGTCGCCGTGGAGCTCGATTCGTCCGAGGGGAACCCCTACGGGCATCCCAAGAACGCCCACTCGGTGCTGACCGAGCATCTCGACGACCGTGACGGGACGCCGACCCGGGCCGCGCTCGACGAGGTCCTGGGTTTCCTCAAGGAGCGCCTGAAGATCCGGTAGGACGGGCTGGGCTCGAGGGACGGCGCCGGTGCCGTGTCGGCGCGTGGCGTCGTGTCCTGGTTCATAATGTCCCGTGCGTCGTCCCACACGTCGCAGGTCCCTGGTCGTGGGGATGCTGGTCGCGCTCGTGGCGGTCGGTGTCGTGCTCGGCGGGGTCCTCACCACCGCCGGCCCGGTCGTGGTGTTGCCGACGTCGCCGGCCCGACAAGCGGGGGAGGCCGAAAGCCACTACATCGCGCAGACCTCGCTCTCGGAAGTGCCCGGAAGGCTGGCGACGCCGGTGGCCGCCGTCGACGCCACGGGAAGGCCGTTGCCCGACTCGGCCTCGATCGTCGCCGCACTGCGCGCCGAGGACGGCAAGACGGTGACGCTGCGGGCGCCGACCATCGTGGACTTCGGTCACTTGGTGGCCGGTGTCTACACCCGTCCCGGTGCGACCGCCGATCCGGTCAGTGATGTCGCGGGGTTCTTCCGCACGACCGATCCCGGCGAGACGGGCCGGCTCACCCTCGCCGACGGCGAGTGGTACGTGGCGAGGTACGTCCGGCTTCCTGCCCACGTGCCCATCGACGTCGTCGGCTTCCGCTTCGAGGCGGACCCGAACATGGTGCCGGCCACGATGGCCGTCCCCGGCGGCAAGATGCCCGGGGCGTTCCTCGCCTCGGACCCGGAGCTGACACGCATCTGGTACTCGGCGGCGTCGACGATGCAATTGTCGATGATGACGACGACCCCGGGTGAGGGATACCAGTTCTTCGACAGCCCCGAGCGGGACCGCTCGCTGTGGCTCTGGTACGACGCCTCTGCCGACGACACCGCCTACTACGCCTTCGGGGGGCTCGCCCTGCCGGTGGCGATGCACTCCTATCAAGCGGCCCGGTCGGGCCAGAAGGCCTTCGTCGTGTCCTCGTCCGACGACGTCCCCGATCAGAACGGGTTCACCGAGAGGGACCTCGGGGCGCTCTATGCCTTCTACGGAGCCCCCTCGATCCTCGGGCAGTTCTACTCGGGTCTCGAGGGCCACGAGGCGTCTGTGGTCTCGGCCCTGAGACGTCCCGACGGGCTGTACCGGACGAACATCCTCCCCGTTCCCCCCAGCCCCCAGAACCCGGCCAAGCCCGACGACCAGTCGCTGGAGAACCAGTTGTGGGACTACGCAGGGTTCCTGGGGATGGCCGGGCTGGCCGACGGGCGGGGCGATCCGGTCACGGCGGCCGGCTTCCGCCGCAAGGCGACATCGCTCAAGGACGCGGTCAACCGGTACCTGTGGGACCCGACCAAGGGTGCGTTCGTGGACTTCGTCGGCTCGACCCACGTCGACGAAGCGGGGAACTCCATGGCGGTGATGTACGGGCTGGCGACGCCACGACAGTCCCAGAGCATCCTCGCCTATCTTCACTCCCACAACGACCGGGTCTACGACTCGACGACGACCGGGACATGGGGAGCGGTGAATCCCGCCGGCTCGACCGACTTCGACCGCCCGTTCCTGCCCGGAGACCCCGATCTCGACGTGGCGGACTGGAGTGCCCCCTTCACGCAGTGGGGCTGGGACTGGGGCATGGGATCGGGCCCCGACGACTTCGGCCAGCAGTACAACTACAACTACAGCCTGGTGCCGTGGGCCGAGGCGTTCGAAGTGCAGGCCGACTTCACCGCCGGTGACGATGCCGCCGGCATCGACCTGATCGACCGGGCCTGGGGGACGATGCTCCGACTCGGTCCCTCGACGTTCTACGAGTCCTCTCGCTACGACGGGACCCCCGCCTACGAGCTCGGCTCGCAGCACGACACGGTGGTGCACCGGTGGGCGTCGGGTGTCGGTGCGCTGTTGCAGCAGTACGTCCTCGGCGTCGAGCCCACTCGTCCGGGATTCAAGTCCTGGCGGGTCGAGCCGCACGGTGCCACGTTGCGCTGGGTCCAGGGGCGTGTGCCGACGCCCGAGGGCCCGCTGTCGGCATGGTGGCGCTGGGCCGGCCCCTCCGACGCGCGCCGCGGCTACACGATGGTGGTCTCCGCTCCGGGTGGGACCAGTGGCGAGGTGGCGTTGCCCGTTCCCGATCGTGGCGCCGTGCTCGTAGACGGCCAAAGGGTCTGGACCAGCCACCGCCATGGAGCCGATGCGCGCTGGGATGCGGCGAGCCGGCGCGTCGTGATCTCGGGTCTCGGTGCCGGTGGACATGTCATCACGTGGACGCGCTGAGGGCGGGGGCTTGCACCCCCGCCCTCAGCAACGTCGATTCCGGGGGCCGGCCAGGGCCGGCGATGTTCTCCGACGTCGGCAGGATTTCTGACGTCGACAGGATCTACGACGTCGACACCAGGTTCTTCGGGGGCGTCGAGGTCGTGCCGGTGTACTTCGTCACCGGAGCCGATCCGACGTCGGTGACCTCAACCGGAGTGACCGCCGTGCTGCCGATCCAGCTCCCCGTGGGCGTCACCGCCGGCGGGGCCGTGGCGCTGAGCTTGATGACCTCGGCTCCCTGGAAGCCGTAGCGCACGGTGCTCGAATACGACAGGGGCACGAAACCGGGGGTGACGAAGGCCTTGCCGGACTTGGCGATGGCCGCCAGCAAGCCGGCTCGGGTCAGGTTCTTTCCCGCCGCCTGCAGTGCCTGGACGACCGTGTAGGCCAGCGCCACGCCGTATTGGGTATTGCCGTCCAACCCGGACTTGGCGTACAGGCTCGGTGCATAGTCCGCCAGGAGCTTCTTCTCGACCTGGACCCACGGATTGGACACCTCGGACTCCGGTGCGAAGTAGGCGTCGGTGATCACTCCGTTCAAGAGACCGGCCGCTGCCTTGGCTTGTGCCGCGGTCCCCCCACCTTTCTGGGTGAACGCCGACAGCAGCGGCCCCACGGTCGGGGAGTCTGCGCCGACGTTGGAGAGGACGTACTGGGGCAGGTAGCCGATGGCCGCGCCGGGCAGCATGGCCAGCGCGGTGGCGGCAGGGATCGTCGCCATCACGACGACTTGTGCTCCCGCCGCCTTCAGTGCCGCGATCTGGTTGGAGAGCGGCCCGGCCAACGTGCTGGCGTCGTAGGTCTGACGCGAGACCACCGATGCCGGTGCGATCTCCATGTCCAGTCCCTTGACGAAGTCCTGGCCGAACTCGTCACCTTGGTACAGATATCCGATCTTCTTGCCGGCGAAGTTGGCCTTGACGTAGCTGCCGAGGATCTTGCCCTCCACCGTGTAGGGCGGTTGCCATCCCGAGCTCTGGGGGTATGTCGGATCGCTCCAACAGTTGCACCCCGACTCGATGAAGAGCTGGGGCACCTTCTGCCCGTTCAGGAATCCCTGTACGGCAGCCTGCGTGGGCGTCCCCAGTGACCCGATGTCGGCGAACACGTTGTCCTGGAGGACGAGCCTGCGGGTCAGCGTCGCCGTGTTGGCGGGGTTGTACCCGTCGTCGAGATAGGTGTAGTGGATCTTGCGGCCGTACACCCCGCCGTGGTCGTTGACCCAGGTGAAGACGGCGTTCATGGCGGGGGCGATCTCGTCGTAACCCGGCGCGGCCGGCCCGGTGAGCGGCACGGTTGCCCCGATCAGAATGCTGTTCGACGTCACGCCCGGTGCCGATGCGCTCGGCGCGGTGGCCTTGGGGGTGGAGCTGCAGGCCGCCAACACGGTGGCAGACAGGGTGATGCCCATGACACTCGTCACCAGGACACGTGTCCATCTGCCGATGGAGTTGCCATTACTCTGTCTCATCGCTGCTCCTTTTGTCGTCGCCTGTTCACTCGAACCCACTGCTCATGTGTCATGTGATCGGGAAAGCGGCCGACTGTCGTCCGGACGCGGCGGCACTCGGGGTGAGATGGAGTGCGATCCGGACCGGTAGTGCGAGATGCGCCCCCAGGACCACCGGAGGCCACCTTGGATGCCGGTAGGGGCTGCGATCATGACGACGATCAACACGACGCCGAAGATGATCGTGGCGAGGTACGCGCTCGCCCCGCTCCCGAGACTGAAGTGTCCCGAAAGCGAGGTCGACCATTGCGGGAGGTACACCAAGAGGATCGCCCCCCACCACATGCCCATGAGACTGCCCGTTCCCCCCAGCACCATGGCCGCCAGCAGCTGGATGGAGAGGGTGAGGGGGAATTCCCCGGTATTGACGACTCCGGTGGACAACCCGAGGAACGCGCCGGCCAGTCCGGCGCAAGCGGCGCTGATCACGAATGCCAGGACCTTGGTGCGCGCCACGTGTATCCCGGCCAGCGACGCGGCGATCTCGTCGTCGCGTACCGCCCGGAACGTGCGCCCGAAGCGACTGCGAAGAATGTTGGCCAACAGGACCAGGGTCACCAGCGCTCCCATGATCTGGATCCAGGCCAACCACCGCTCGGGATTGAGGGACCCCGGCGCGGTGGGGACCGTCGTGGTGAGACCCTGATCGCCCCCGAACGTGCTGCTCCATTTGTCGGCGATGGGGGGAAGGGCCAGTGCGAGCAACAAGGTCATCCCGGCCAGGTACGGGCCTTTCAAGCGGGTGGCGGGAATCCCGATCAAGAGCCCGAGCACCGCGGCGGAGGCGATCGCCGCCAGCAGCTCGAGGAGGAAGTTGACGTGCGTGTGGGTCATGAGCAGGGCGGTGGTGTACGCGCCGACGGCCATGAAGGCGCCGTGGCCGAGTGAGATCTGCCCGTTCACCCCGGTCAGGAGGCTCAGGCCGGCCAGGGCGATGACGTACAAGGCGATCTCGCCGACCTCGTAGTCGTTGTACGGGCTGAGGGCGGAAGTGACGAGGTAGAGCACGACCGCCCCAGCGAGGGCGAGGATCAGGTGGCGACCCAGGGGCTGGGCCGGCAGCCGGATGCGGCGCACCCAAGACCCGCCGTCCAACCGGACTGCAGAGGGGACCGCTTGTGTCATCTCAGACCCTCCGAGCCGGTGGTCGGGCGAAGATCCCTTCCGGCCGGGCCATGAGGGCCACCATGAGCAGAGCCAACGCGCCCAGAGGCTGAAGCCCCGACCCCAGATAGCCGCCCACGTACGAGATGCACAGTCCGGTGATCAATCCACCGATCAACGCGCCGACAGGGCTTTCGAGACCTCCGACCACGGCTGCGGTGAAGGCGTACACCAGGACCAGGTCCATGAAATACGGCCCGAAGGAGCTCGTGGGCGCCACCAGCAGACCAGCCAACGACCCGGCCACACCGGCCAGAGCCCAACCCAGGGTGAGGAACAACCCGACGCGCACGCCGAGCAGTCTCGAGATCTCGCCCGCGAAGGCCGACGCTCTCATGCGGAGACCGAGCGTGGTCATCCGGAACAGCAGCAACGTGACGATCATGAGGGCGAGCACTGCCACGAGGATGAAGACGTCGAAGTGCGAGAAGGCGATCTTGGTGTGCCCGACGGTCAGCCCGCTCTGGGAGTAGGCGGCGGGAAAACCCCGGCTGGAGTTGCCGTAGATGGCTCCGGCGACACCTTCCAGGACCACCAGCAACCCAATGGTCACGATGACCGGATTGAGCTCGGACTTCCCTTGCAGGGGACGGATGAGCACGCGTTCGACCAGT
>Ga0208565_1000862_pt1 | contig 19971 bp, 19 predicted proteins | sample Sb_taG_7_FD_187706 | JGI IMG/M metagenome (GOLD analysis project Ga0208565, IMG submission 187706) | Peat soil microbial communities from Weissenstadt, Germany - Sb_50d_2_FS metaG (SPAdes) (version 2) | ecosystem: Environmental > Terrestrial > Soil > Wetlands > Peat | place: Germany...
CCCATGCGGACGAGGGGAGCGTGCTCCGTTCTGTCAGTTGTCGCTGGGTTATGAGCCATACGACGCGCGTCTCTGGTATCTCAGACCGTCTCCGGTCGTGCTGACCTCGGTCAACGGGTGGCGCAGCGTCCGTGTCGAGCGTGGGCATCTCCCCCGTCTCAATCCGTTCTGCCGCGTCTCGTGCACAAATCGGGTAGGTGACCTACGGGTTTTCGAGCCTCTCGACGTGCACGCCGTGACGTGCCCTGCTCCTCCCCCGTTCCCTCGATAGCTGCCATCCCTCGGGCCGCGGCCGAGACAATCGTGCAGCGAGGGGACGGCACCATCAGCTTGTAAGGCTCCGGGTGCGCCGCGGCTGATAGCCCAAACGCAGGTCAGGTAACGTGCGGCCTGTCCGCTAGTGACCTTGAATCACCCCGGTTCACCGTCCGATCGGGCACGCAACGGGCACGCCGTCAGGCCGCCAACAGCGAGTGCCACGAGTTATCCGTGGCAAGCCGACCCGGACTGCAGGGAGCGCGAGCGACCGAGGACCGGAAGCTGTACGGCAGGGTGACCCACTGTTTAGAAAATCGCTTCCCGAAGGCGCTCGACCTGCGTCCCCCCAGCTCAGAGCAATTCCTCGTTGCACGCAGGTAACCGTGGATCACCGCCGCCATCCGTCCGTTCCGGCACGGCGAAGTTAGCATTCCGGGAGGTTATGCCTCAAAAGTGCCCATAAGGTACACCGTTTCGCTTCTTACGGCTCGTGAGTGATACAGGTCCCCCCGGCTGCCACGATCGGACATCGCCTGCTTCCTGAGTTCGGCAGTATCAGCTAATCTAGTGGTTTGGCGATTGGAGGCTCAATGGAGAAGATCTTCTTTGCTTATGCGGCCGCCCCGGAGGCGACCAGCGAGACCATATCAATCACCGCACGATCTCTTGACAAAGTTGATGGTATTAGTGCCGTCACCTGGCAGCAGCTACAGGTTGACGGGCGTATTGTTATAGATCGAGTTACTGAAGCTATCGATACCGCTGATCTAATTTGCTGCGAATTGGGCACACTGAATCCGAATGTGTTGTTTGAGCTAGGATATGCTGTTGCCAAGAACAAGGCTGTATGGGTACTTCTCGATACCAGTGATGAAGAAGCGCGGCGTCTGTGGCACCAATTCGGCCTGCTGAGTTCGATAGGATATGTCGGGTACACTAATTCGACTGAAATTCGAAGTCGGGTACTTGGAGGTTTGCATCAATCGCAACCTCTCTGGGACGATATTGTCAGTGCTTCGCTACCGCCAACGATGGCACAGAGCGTTTTCTATATGCCATTGAATCACGTAACTGAGGCGAGTCGAACTCTAACTCGTCGGCTCGAACGTCTGGATCGGCAAGAGTGGCAAGTTACAACCGCCGATCCCACGGAAGTTGGTGCCGCGCCAATTTCTTGGTATGTCCAGCATGTCTGGCGCACTAAAGCGTCAGTAATTCATTTTTCTGCGCCAAGACGCGTTAACTCACTAATTCACAACGCTCGATGCGCGCTGATAGCCGGTATCGCGTACGGCTTGGGTAAGCAACTACTCATGCTCGCCGAAGATCAGTACGAAGCGCCATTCGACTACCGCGACCTACTCAAGGTTCATAAGTCAAGCAAAGATCTTGCGGCAATCTTCGATAACTGGTTCAAGCAACTCCGTTCCACAAAGCTACAAAGCTCTAGCAATCCTCTTGTAGGTCGACTGAAGCTCAGAACTGCACTGCAGCAGCTTAACTTTTATGAGTATGTGGCAGAACAAGAATCTGCCACTTTGGACGATTACTTTGTGCGGACGAAGGAATATGATTCTATTTTGTCAAGCCGCTCTGTTATATTCGTTGGCCGTAAGGGCGTCGGCAAAACTGCTAATATGCTTGAAGCGGCTACTAGTCTACGAGAAGATCATCGTAACTTTGTGTGTGTTATTAAACCAGCGGATTATGAGCTGAAGGGTCTCCTGGAAGTTCTTCGCGAGTATCAAGGAAGAGAGAGCCGAAGCTATCTAATCGAAAATATGTGGAAGTTCCTCATCTATTCGGAGCTGGCAAAGACGGTTATAGATCGCGCCGAGGAGCTGCCTGCGGGCATCGGGCCAACGGGGCCTGTCGCTGAGCTTAGGGACTTCGTTGAAAATAATGCTCCCAGTATTAGGGAAGACTTCGCGCTCCGGCTCGAAGGGATGGTTCAGTCAATCCTAAAGAGCGCAAAGCCAAAGGCTGAGAGCATCGGCGACGCGCGCGACAGCATTGGCGCTGCGCTGGGCGGGGTTCTAGTCCGCGACCTTCGAAAGCTCCTGGAGGCAGCGCTCGCAGGCTATACTCGGGTTGCAATCTTGGTCGACAACCTTGATAAAGCCTGGGATAGGCATGCTGATCTAGATGTTCTCTCACAAATGCTCCTCGGCCTGCTGACGGTAGTCGGTCGAGTGGCGAGCGAGTTTAGAAAAGGCACCGGAGCGGATGACATCAATTTCTCGCTAGCTATCTTCCTAAGGCATGACATCTACCAGCATTTGATTCGTGTGGCGCGAGAACCAGATAAGATCAAAGCAGCATCGATAAATTGGTCAGACCAAGATTTCTTGTATCGAGTAATAGATGAACGCTTTATCTATAGTCGCGGCGAAGGGGATGACGCAAGAGAGCTGTGGGAAACCTTCTTTTGTCTGGACGTTAAAGGGATTCCCACTCGTCGGTACCTGTTTAACCGTGTGCTCCCGCGGCCGCGGGACCTCCTTTTCCTAGTTAACACTGCTGTTGCTAATGCGGTGAACGCAGTGCATGAACAGGTCGACGAAGAAGACATCTCTAAAGCGGAGCGGTCGTACTCGCAGTTTGCGTTCGAAGCTGCCCTGGTAGCGAATAGCATCACGTCTGACAAGCTAGAAGAGCTGTTGTTCGAGTTTGCGGGCGAGTCGGCTTTTTTGACAAGCGAAGATATAGCAAAGGCTCTTGCTAGAGTGAAAGTTGCTGCCGAAAAATTTGATGACGTTGTTAACCATCTATTGTCTCTAGAGTTCATTGGACGGGAGACAGGCGAGGGGAAATATTCGTACGGGGCGGAAGGTCCGGAGGCGCAACGCGCTAAAGTTCTAGCTCGAAAGTATGCGGAAAAACAAGGTCGGCCTGAGCGATATCGGGTTCATCCGGCTTTCTGTCCTTACCTTGAACTAGACGAAATTAGCACGAATTTTTAGCGTGAGATCGGCGGATTGCGGCTGAGAAGAACTCAAGACCGCATTACTGATGGACGAGGTTCCGGTTCCGTGGCGCGCCGCGCTGGGTCGGCCGTTAGGCGGCAGCCCGGCGCGAAGCGCGCCTCGGGCGTACTGGTGCTTGATAGACCCCTATGGCAGGATTGACGGCCTGACGCTTGTTTGGAAGGGATCCGGTGGCGACACTCGGCTGTGGTGGTCTAACTATGATAATGCTGCGGGAAAGTGGGAAATCCCGCAAGTGGTAGACCCGGGTGCTAATTCCGATTCCGGTCCGCGACGCCAGCGCGCCTGATCTTCTACAGCTCGATTTCCATCTCATAGGGCGTTTCCGCCTGCCGGTCAGCCTCCGGCTCGGCCTGGGCCTCCCGCTCCATCCGCGCGATGTGCTCGCTGCTCGCGTCAAGCTCTGCCCGCTGCGCGTCGATCCGGCGCGCAGCCTGATCGGCGCGGGCTTGCAGCTCATCCAGCCGCGCGGCGCGCCCGTCATCAGCGGGGCCAGGTTCGGCAGCCCCGGGCTCCGAGGTTTCCAGCCCGGATCCCTTCGGCTCGGGGTTCGTCTGGGCCCCGGGTGTCCCTGACAGGGAATGCGTGAATTGCAGTTCGCGCCCGGGTGCGGCGGCATCGGGGTCCTGGTGCCCGGCTTCGGGCTTCCGGTCTGGCGGCCAGGGCTGGCCGTCGTGGACGGCGGCTTGGTGCTCGCGCTCGATCGCGCGGTCCATGCGGTCGGCGTCTGCCTGGAACTCCCGCCACCAGGCCGCCATGTTCTGCGGCCCCACTACTCCTCTGGCGGTTGGTGCCTGGCCGCGGCGCTGCAGCTCGGCCTTGGCCTTCCCGGCCATTTCCCGTGTGCTGGCTGTCCTGGCCGACCATTCTTCGTACCGCGCGTTGGCGGCTTCGAGGCGGCTTGTCTGCATGGCCAGCGCGGCGGCCAGCGACTGGGCGTTAGCTGCCTGCACCTGGTCGTGCCCTGCTTCGGCATCGGCGGACTGCTGCCAGGCGTCGGCGTCGGCCTGCCAGGTCAGGCGCAGCTGGCTGCTCACATCCCGCGGCGCCGTCGCCTGCGCGCGTTCGCCTTGGAGGACCTGGCTCTCCAGCTCGCCCCGGCTCATGGCCCGGAGCTCGGCCTGTTCGCCGGCGATCTCCAGGGCCCGGACCGTGTCCCGGCGCAGGGCTTCGAGTTCGGGGTCGGGGTGCGGGTCCAGGCTCACCGCCTGCTCCGGGTTGGTGATTCCCTGCGCCTCCCGGTAGGCCGCGGCCGTGCCAGCCCGCCACGCGTAATCTTCCCGCAGTACCGAGGAGGCGTCCGGCCCGGGCGGTGCCCCGAGATACCGGGTCAGCCACGGCTCGGGGTTCTCCAGCACCCGCTCGCCGAGTTCCCGGCGCCGGTCATCGAGCCCGGCGGCCAGCTCGTGCGCCAGCACCGGGGCGTGCTGCGGCGTCCGCTGCGCCCACGTCACGCCATGTCCCTGCGCCGGCAACTGCAGGCGCTGGAGACGGCCGTGAAGGACGCTTGAGATCGACCGGGCGCCGTCCATCGGGGCGGCGGTGATCCGCTCGATGATCTCGCCGACGTCATGCCCGGCTAGCTGGGCCTCCCGCAGCTTGTGCTGAAGCACCTGCCGTGAGTGCTCCCTGTCGTACCGCCATCCCTCGGTCTCGGTGAGCCGGGCTTTGATCTGCTGGTCGATGTCTGGGTACAGGACCTGCCGGGTGGCTGCGGACCAAAGGTGGAGCAGGTGGCCGGTTCCCCCGGCCCATTCCTGGGCGTGGCGGATCTGCTCGGTGGCGGACAGGTCTTCCGCCTGGCGCTGCATGACACTGGCGAGCACAGATTCGGGAGCGGCCTGCTCGTACGGCTTCTTCCCGGGTGGGGCGGTCTTGCCGGTGACCACGTGCGCGGTGTTGGCTTCCCGGCCCCTGGTCATGCCGACGTACAGGGCCTGCCGGGACAGGGAGTCCGTGACCAGCAAATGGGCGGTATCGACGGTGCGGCCCTGGGCGACGTGAACGTTACCGCCGTAGCCGAGCTCGGCGTTCCGCGCGAGATAGGGCCGGGGGACCCGGAACGGCCCGGTCCAGGTCCCGTCTGGCCGTTGCCGCCGCACCTGCGCGTCGGGCCCGCGCAGGGCGGCGATCGTCAGCGTGTCCCGGTTGGTGAGCTTGCGGCCACCGGCGTCGATCTCAGTATTGAGGCGGGCGCGGACAAGGTCGCCGGGGCCGGCCTGGTTCCCGTCGGACAGCGTGGCCTGCGGTGGCCCGACCGTGCCGAGCTGGATGAGCCGGGCCTGCACGCGCCGGGACAGTTCGGCGGCTTCGGTGTTGGACCCGGCGAGCAGCAGGACGGTCTTGCCGCGCAGGTGGTCCGCGAGCCACATCGACGCGGCCCGCTCGTAGGCTCCTTCCTCGTCGGTGCCCCGGATGCGGCCGTGCCGGTCGTAGGCGGCGACCGCAGCCGGGTCGCCGTCGCGGAGCCGGACGCTGGCCTGGCGTTCCCACTGCGCGTCAAACCGGCGAACCTCATGCAGCTGCGCGGCGGGGACCTCGCGAGCGAGCAGGCGGAACATTCCCCCGGCTTCGACCGCGCCAAGCTGCGCGGTGTCGCCGGTGGCGGTGACCCTGGCCCCGGCGCGGCGGGCGGCCTCCTGGATCAAGGCCAGGTCGGCGGTGCTGAGCTGGCTGGCCTCATCCAGCACGAGCACATCGTCACGGTGCAGGGGGACGGGCCTGCGCAGCTCGTCGGACCCTTCGGTCTTGCCGAGGAATCCGGCGATGTTGTAGCTCTCGGCCAGGCCCTCGTGCTCCAGCACCCGGGCGGCGTTGGTGGAGGTGGTCAGGCCGATGACCCGCCGGCCGGTGAACGAGGTCCACAGGCGGGCGAATTCGGCCATGGTGTGGCTCTTGCCCGCCCCGGCCGGGGCGATCAGCACGGTCGTCGCCGCGGCCGCGGTGAGCATCATCACCACGGCGTCGCGCTGCTCGCCGTTCAGCCCGGTCCGCTCGACGGCGGCCCGGGCCTCCTCGCCGCTGACGAGCTGTGGGACCGTCCGTTTCGCGGTAGTGAGGATCTGCTCTTCGGTGTCCAGCTGGGCCAGCGTGCAGTACCGTTCCTCGTTCGGCGGCCGGTAGATGCTGCCGCCGTCGGAGGCCCGGACACCCAGGCTGGTCACGTCGGTGATATCCGGGGCGGTCACCTGGACGACCTCAGTGCCGGCCCGGCCGCAGACGGCCAGCGTGGCCACCTCGGTGACCACCGCCTCGCCGCCGCTGCCGGGTTGCAGGACGGGGAGCGCCCGGTGCACCTCGAACCGGAGCTGCGCCATCGACCAGACAGCGTGGTGCCGCTGCACCTCGGCGACGGCGATCCGCGCGGCGGTGCGCTTGGCCGCACCATGCAGCACCGCCGGTGCACCGGTGGCGCGCTCCATGGCGTACTGCGCGACCTGCTCGTGCACCGCGGACAGGGCGCGCACTTCGCGGTGCACCGTTTGTGCTTCCCAGGCGGCGAGGCGCTGCGCTGCGGTGGGTTCGGCGGTGCCGGTCTGCCCGGCGATGGTGCGGCGGGCCTGGCTCTTGGTGCGCCTCGTGTTCTGCCCGGCCTGCTGATGCAGCAGCCACAAGGTCCGCCTGCTCGGCGGCTTGCCGCGCTTGTCCGCGTATTCCTGCGCGAGCCGTTTCAGCTCCCCGGTGACGGCGACGGCGCGGGAGCTGAACAGGTCCATGACGTCCTGGCTGACCCCGCCGACCTCGGCGCCGTTGCCGTCCGCCCGGGCCACCATCGCATACCCCAGTGCGGACAGCCGGGTCTCCATCCCCCGGTCGGCGACCGGGGCCACGCCGAGCCGCTGGCTGTGCAAGGTGCGGGAATCCAGGGTCCGCCACTTGCCGTCGGCCCCGTCGGCCCGCTGGACCCGGTTCCAGATCGCGACGTGCACGTGCAGCTGCGGGTCGCCGTCCCGGGACAGGTGGTGCAGGAACAAGCTGGCGACCAGGCCGTCGCCGTCGCGCCACTCCCCCGTGCGGGCGGAATGGTGCCCGGTCCGGGTGTAGGTGGCGTGCCGCTCCAGCCAGCCGGCGGCTTCCCGCGCCGAGTCCATCAGCGCGTCCTCGATCTCGTCCGCGCGGGCGTCCAGCGCCGCGGCCTGGTCCTGGTCGCCGCGGTCGCGGGCCTGCCGGGCTGAGACCCGGTAGGAGGCGTGCAGCACGGACACGCTCTTGACCGCGCTGACGGTCAGGTCGAAGTACGGGACCGTGTGCGGGTCTTTGCCGCGTTCGGCCGCGCGGACCTCGGCCAGCTCCACGGCGCTGGCGTACGGGTGGGCGGCCAGGTACGCCGCCACCGCCGCGGTTTCCCGGTCGTCAGCCGCCTTGGACTGGCGGCAGTTGACCAGGAGCTCCCCGCCCGGGCCGGTGTTCTGCTGGTACATCCGCCCGATCACGCCCGGGTCGACCTGCCCGGCCAGCCCGAGGGTCGCGGCGCCTTTCCCGGCCCACTGCCCGGGCGGCTCCCCGGCCGCGGTGTAGTACGACATGGCCCCGGCGCAGCCGCCGCGGCCCTGCCCGGAGGTGAAGTAGGCGACGTCGTGGCCGGCGTGCAGGGTCACGTTAGTTGACACGTTTCGTTACCGCCTGTGCCGTTTCCGCGTTCATCGTTCGTGATGCCTGTGTCCGATGCTTTTCGATCACGACGTGAAGGTAGGCCGGGTTGCCGCACGTTTTGCGGATTTGCCTGGCGGCTGGCAGCCGGGAGAAGCAGGGGCGGTCTGCGAGCCGGATGGAGGAGGCTGTCCTGGGCTACCGTGGTGGGGCTATGAATTCGGAAAGTTACGCGCTGAGATGACGGCGCTGTTCGCGCTGGCGGCCGCCGCCGCGTCCGAGACCGGCCTGGTCCGGCAGGACAACGAGGATGCGGCGTATGCGGGCCGCTGGCTGTTCGCCGTGGCCGATGGCCTAGGCGGCCACGCCGCCGGAGAGGTGGCCAGCGCCGCGGTGATCCAGGCGTTGTCTTCCCGCGACGCCGAAGTGCCGCAAGGCGCGCTACTCGAGGTCCTCAGCCGGGCGGTGACCGAGGCGAACCGGGAAGTGGCCCGGCAGGCCGACGGGGACCCGGCGCGGCGTGGCATGGGGACCACGCTGACCGCGATGCTGTTCTCCGGCGGCCGCGCCGCGCTGGCTCACATCGGCGACTCCCGCGCGTTCCGGCTCCGCGGCGGCCAGCTCCGCCAGATCACCGAGGACCATACGATCGGCAACCTCGTCTGGGACGCCGGTCTCCTCGCGCCGGTGCTCGCACGGTACCTGGACGGGAGGCCAGATCGTTCGGCCGATCTGGGCCTGCGGGACCTGCGGGCCGGGGACCGCTACCTGCTGTGCTCCGACGGGCTGAGCCCGGTCGTGGACGACCGAACGCTCCGGGATGTACTAACTTCGGCCGCCGCCCCGGCCGGTGCCGTCCGCCAACTGGCCGCCCTGGCCGAGGACTCCGGGGCACCGGACAACGTCACCGTCGTCGTGATCGATGTGCGGGCCGCGGAGGAAGGGCCCGCGCCCGCAGTGCCCGTCATGCTCGGCTCGGCGGCCGTTAGGGTCGCCGCGCTTTAGGCGCCCGGCTGGCCGCCCCAGGGCCAGGTGGCGGATTCGTCCCGGTGCAGGACCTGGAAGGTCTCCACCCGGTCGCTGGGGATGACGTGCATGGTGACCTCGATCGGCTGGTCATCTTTGGCTGACCGGCCGACCCGCACGATCTCCAGCACCGGCAGGGTCACCGGGATCTGCAGCAGGTCGGCCTCGTCCTTAGCCGGCATCCGGGCGCGGTGGTACTCGGTCCACGAGATCGGCCCGTGCCCGGCCGCCTCGAGCCGGTACAGCCAGCCGCCGGGCCCCGGCTCCTGGCCGGCGACCTCGGGCGCGTCGGCGACGCCGCGGGGGTGGATCCAGCTGTCGTTGATCTGGAACGGCGGCTCGGTTTCGGGGCCGGTGACGCGCAGCCGCCGCAGGACCTCTGTGCCCTCCGGCACGCCCAGCATCCGGGCGAGCCTGGGGTCGGTGAGCTTCGCATATCCGGCGACCGGGGTGATGTGGTGCTTCCAGACTTCCTGCCCGGACGCGGACGGGAAGCTGTAGCCGGGGCTGTCGGCCGCCAGGTTGCGCTTGACCAGGTTGCCGCGCAGCCGCCGCGGCCGGGACATGCCATGCCGGACGATCGTCCCCCGCCGGGGCACCGCCCAGACCAGGCCCTCGGCTTCCAGGATGGCGACAGCCCGGGCCAGCGTGTCCCGGTTGACGCCGTAGTGGCGAGCAAGGTCCGACATGCGGGGCAAGGTGGCTCCCGGCTCCCACTCACTGTCGATGATGCGCGCCCGCAGATCAGCGCCGATATCCAGGTACCGCGAAACGCCCGCCGCCACGTCCGGCCCGCCTCCTCCCCGATATGCCCAAGCAAATTGACGTACGATGGCGGCAGCGTAACGCACGACCATATGCCCGGGCAAATCCGGGCATGAGAAGGCCCCCTGGACCATCCGCCAAGATCACCCAGGGGGCAAGGCCCCTGCAACAGGAACCCACCATGCAACCTAACACGGCAAATACCCGCCAACCTACGGACCCGCTGGCCGGTGCCCCAGTCCCGCCTGAGCTGCTGGAAGCGGTGGCCCGGGCGCTGGCCGCGGCGCTCATCCCGCCACCGAGGGCCCCCGCGCCGCCCGGCGGCGAGGAGGTCGCGGACTTCCTGACCGCCGCGCAACTCGCGCGGCGGCTGGGAATCTCCCGCGAGACGGTACGGCGGCTCGCGATCGCCGGAGCGCTGCCGCACACCGTGGTGTGCCGCGGCACCCGCAAGACAACCCGGCGGTTCGCCGACGAGTTCGCGGCCAGCGGCCTGGACGTGGCCGACCTGGCCGGGTTCGCCGCCCAGTGGCGGGCGCGGGTGACCGCGCCCGCGCGGTGACGGCCGGCAGGCCGCGTCACCGCAACCTCGCTGCTCCAGTGCGCTTTGCTGCGCGCTGGCGTGAGCTGGCTGCGTGCCGCGGCGCTGACCTGGAGCTGTTCTTCCCCGGCCGGGGCGAGTCGGCCGAGCCCGCGCGGCAGGTGTGCGCGCGGTGCCCGGTCCGCCAGCCCTGCCTGGATTACGCCATCAGCAACGCGATCATCTACGGCATCTGGGGCGGGCTGGCCGAACGGGAACGCCGCGCGCTTCGCACCAGCTACCTGCGCGCCGTCCGCCGCGAGCGTGACCGGGCCGTCGCGGCCGCGAACGCGGCCGGATACAGGGCAGCGGCGATGGGCCGCTCGTTCGGCCTGTCCCGCACCTCCGTAACCCGGATCGTACGCACCGGGAACGACGCGGGGCGGCCGGGATGAGCCGCAGCGTCGTTTTCACCCTGCACCTGCGGCCGCCGTTCGCCCACGCCAGACACTCGGCTGGTGAGCAGCGGCTGACCGATCACGCATAGGGCACAGCGCCCAGCTGACGATAACCCCGGCCGCCGACGCCGAACCCGGCCCGGTCAACTATCACCCCGGCCCAGACTTCATCCCGCACGAGCCAAGGGCATGAGCTTCCCGGAGGACTCCTGGGTCGAGGTCAGGTACCCGCTGACCAGCGAGCAAGAGCACGGGGACCGGACCGCGTGGCCATGGCTGCCCGGATGGGTGGTCAGCGTCTGCGGCCCGGACGAGTGGGAGATCTGCGTGCAAGCCTCCGAACTGGCCAGGCAGGACGAGGGCGAGACCGTGTACCCGGTGTGCTTCCGGGACGCCTCGGAGCTCCGCTCACTGGACGCAGGGCCGGAGGCCGGGTCATGACCGGCAGCCCCGACGACTACAGGGACTGGCTGGCCGAACACGAGGCGCGGGCCGAGCGCATCGACCAGGACAACCGAGTGCGCGCCGTAACCAGCATCCGCCGGCTGGCCGGGTCCGGCCGGACCCCGGGGAGCCGCGTCATCGCGTTCGCGACCTGGCTCCTGGCGCTGCTGGGCGCGGGGCTGATGTACGTCAGCTTCGACGCCCAGTACACGTTCATCCTGGCCCAGAAGGGCGCCCGGGGCGCGTCGCTGATCGAGGCGGCGATGCTGGACGCGGGCATGGTCATCTTGTCCGCGCTGGGCATCGGGCTCGCGCTGGCCGGTAAGCCGTCCAGGAGTACCCGGTTCCTGATCATGATCTGCGCGGGCGCCTCGGCGGCCATGAACTTCGCCGCCGCCAACCCCGCCAGCTGGCCGTCCGTGGTCGCGTACGTATCGGCCCCGCTGTTCCTGGCGGTCATCACCGACCAGGTGATCGCCGTCATCCGCCAGCACGTCCTCCCGCCGGACACCGAATCCGCTTGGGCGCCGCTCGGCCGCGCCGCCGTGGCCGCGCTGCGCCTGGCGGCCTTCGTGGCCTTGTACCTACTGCGGACCGTGCTCGCGCCGTCCGGCACGCTCCGGGGCCTGCGCCAGATGGTGCTCGACGCCGCCCCAGTCCCCGGGATGACCGGGGTCCGTCGGCTGGGTGGCGAGTCGCTCTGCACCGGGTGTCCCGGCGAGTCCGGCGACCAGGACGGGGACCATGGCGCCGATCAGCCCGTGATCGAGTTCCCCACCAAGAAGGCCGCCTTCCTGTCCCGCTACCGGGGTCACCCGGAGTACGGGAACCGGTCAGCTGCCGGACGGGTCGCCGCTGAGCTCGCACCGCTCGCAGGCCTGCAGGCGGGCACCGGGCGCACCTACATCGCCGAGGAACTGCGCAAGCTCATCGACATGGCCGGCCTGCGGCCGGCCGAGGAGGACGATGACCAGCCCGCAGGCTGAACCCACCGCGCAGGCTCTCGGCGAGAGCCTGGCCGCCCTCGCCGGGCAGGTAGCCGCCCTGCGCGGGCAGGTCGCGCTGATCAACGAGCGCCTCGACCACGCCGGGCTTCGCGGCGATCTGGACCTCGCCGCCCGCTTCGAAGAACTCGCTCAGACGGTGGCCGACGCACTGGACGCCGCCTCACCCCGCGGCCCTGCCGCCCCCTGCTGGATCGGTCTGGACCGCCAGGCCTTCGCCGCGCAGCTGGCCGAGCTAAGGCAATGGGCCGATACCGTACTCCGCCGGCAATACGGCGGCTACGAGCTCCGGGACTGCTGGCCCAGCCACATCCACGCCATCTGGGAACTCTCCACCCTGGCCGCCGAATGGCAGCACGCGTACGGCGGCGAACACGCCGACCTGGCCCGCGCCCTGGAGTTCTACGACCGCTGGCTCCCCGGCACCATGCGCCGCATCGCCAGCATCACCCGGACATGCATGCCGGACTGCATCATGCGCCGCCGCCCCTGGTGACAGGCCCGCGCCAGCGACCCATTCCACCGTTGCCCCGTGGATTGGGCTCTTTAACGAACGCCTTACCTGCTGGGCGAACCGCCGCCATGTCTTGGGGGCGAACCGGAGCACAGGGCCGGTACGGTCCTTGGTGTCGCGGATGGCGATCAGGTCCTGGTCCTGGCCGACTTCGACGCACTCGCCACCGTTAGCACCGGAGTAACTTGACTTGCGCCAACGGGGGCCGCTAGCTGTGTCCATCTCGATATTGCCTCTGTTATCAGTTCTAGGGAGCGTGTCCACGGGAGGGCATCGGATCGCAGCATCTCGAGCAGGCGCGCGGTCTTGCGTACGAGTGTAGGTTCGATTACGGTCATCCCCTGCACGCCTGTCTCCAGGTGCGCAGCCTGCTGGCCGTTTGCTGCCGTGGCGACCCAGAACGCGCCGGACAGCCCAGCGTAGGCGCCGGCTTCCTCGGGCACCAACTGGATTGTGACGTTCGGCCTGCGCGCTGCCTGCGCGAGGTGCTCAAGCTGCCCGGCCATGATCGCGGCGCTGCCGATGCGGCGGTGCAGGACCGACTCATCGAGCAGGGCGCACAGGTCGGGAGGATCATCCCGGTCCAGGATGGCCTGCCGGTCGATCCGGGCCGCGAGTTTCGCCTCGATGTCCCCGTCGGTATCGAGCCGCCATGATGCCAGGACGGCGCGGGCATAATCCGGTGTCTGCAACAGCCCCGGTATCAAGGCTGGCTGCCAGGTGTGCAAGGTGACGGCCTCGCGTTCGATGGCTACCCAGTCCAAGAACCAGGCGGGAATCCCGGTGGACCGGCGGGCCAGCGTGCCCAGCCTGATGACTACCTGATCCAGGCCGAGGGTCTTGACCAGGGCTTTCATGACCTCTTCCGAGGGCGGGCGCTCGCCGGTCTCGGCCTTGGCGATCACGCTGCGGTCATAGCCCAGCATCTGCGCGAGCTTGTCCTGGCTCTTGATCCCAGCGGCCAGGCGCGCCCGGCGCAGTTCCGCGCCCAGGAACGCGGCGGGATTGGTCTCCGGATCACGATCGTTCGCCATGGACTGGAACTCTCTTCGTGGCATCGCTGCCGGCAGGTGTGGCGGCTCCGTGGCGGACAGTGCCCGCCACGTAGTCATTGTGCTACCCGGCTGGCACGTTGGACAGCGAGACCACACCGCCGCCCGCCCCGTGAGGATTAGCCACCGATGACCGCCGAACCCGACACCGTCGAACCGCCCGATCACCCGCTGCACGCGCTGACCACGTTCGAGCTTCGCGACTACCGCCGCAGGCTCGAAACCGCCGTCGCGCTCGCCAGCATCCAGGACCCCGCCGCCCCGGCCCAGGCCGACCTGCAAGCCAGGCTCTGTGACGTGCTAGCCGAGCAGGACGACCGCGCCAGGATCGCCCATGCCTGACAATCACCGCCCCGAGATCGCCCAGCTCACCCCCGCCGAACTGGATCGGTACGCGAACCAGCTCATCCGCTGCCTCAAAGCCCTGGACACCCGCGCGCCGATCCGCGCGCACGTCCAGCATGAACTGGCCGAGGTCCGCGCCGAACAAGACACGCGCACCAGGACAGGCCGGCCCACCGCCCAGCGCCAGTACGACGCCGCCGGCCTGACCGCCGGGCAGCTGGAGCGAACCCGGCGCGAGCTGGTGGCAAGCCTGGCGCTGGCACGGCCAGGCTCACCCGCCCGCGCGCCGATCCAGGCACAGATGGCCGCCATCGACGCCGAGCTCGCCGCCCGGGACACACGGCCCACTTGAACGATGCCGGGCTCCTGTTCGCGACGCCCGCCATGAACATCTACCGCCACCTATCGAGCACGGCCACGGCGGTGCTGTCACGCCCGCCAGCAACAGGATCGTGAGCATCAACTGGTAAGAACCGCTGCGTAAGTCCGCGCCCAGTCGGCCATCGCCACGGCGGGTGACCGCGCGGGACGGGTCAAGCTGGATCGCCCACAGGCTCGCAGCGGCGAGGACGAACGAGCTTGAGGCCAGCGAGCGGCTACGGATCATGGGAAGCGGGGAAGATCCTATTCGTACTGGTTCTGGGTCGCGTAGTTGTCTCCGGCGTGGCTGGCCGAGTGGTCAGCCCGACGACGCCACCACCAGCACCGCCCCACGAAGCTCACAGACGTAGGAACGCCTATGCCGAGCAAACACCGTGATCACAACAAACTACAGCTGTCGTATCAGCTGGGCGCCTTCCCGCCGGTCTCGCCCGCGGCATCTTCCGCCGCGTCCTTTCCGCTGCCCGCAGGGTGTTCATATCGGACATCTTCGTCGATGTCGTAAGCGAACAATCTCGCCATTCTTTCGTTCAGATCGCGCTCATCTTCGGTTGTCGCCGGAAGCTGTAGATGCAGCTCCTCGTAGAGCCGGAAACGGTCGAGGTTGATAAGCAGGCTGAGCGCGGACCCGTAATGCCTTGCCGCGACTACTGCGCCCCGGTATGACAGGTAGGTAATTGCATACGGAAACAGGGTGACTAGCACCCATGGGCCGTAGGGCCAGAGAAACAGTACTGCCGTTCCGGTGGCGACCGCTGATAGGAAAGTCATTCGCACTGCGAGGTCTAGCAGTGTGCGCTGGTCGTTGACATAGCTGGCGTGCTTCTCCGGCGCGATCATCAGAAGGTGCGGAACCGATTGCAGTGCGTTCATTCCGTACTGACTTCCGGCCTGGATCTCGGCGCGGCGCAGAATGTTGCCGAGCCGCGTCGGCATAATTTGGTCAAGCAACGGCGGGAAAGCTGTATCGCGGACCCGCTTTGCTTCGGAGTATTGCGAATTGAACGGCGCCCTGGAGTGAGCGGTTGCCTTAACGCCGGCATCCTTCCAGCTATTTAGCACTTCGCTCGCAGAATTTTGTGCCCGCTCAAGTCTCTCGCATAGTTTTTGATAGTACAGAATCCGCTGAGTGCGGATCGCCAGAGCCGCCTGGCTGGCACCCCAGTATCCTTCAAGGAATTGCACGATGGCGAACTGGATCGGGTGAATAATAATTCCGAGCCCGATGCTCAGGAATGCTAGGAACGCGAGACCGGAGACACCGGGATGTTCAAGCGCGATGAAAGCTTGCCGCCAGTCTGGTGGGTGTGCCCAGCTGCCGGAGGCTATCAGCAAGTAAACAAATGTCACATACAGGGATGACGGCACGACGCTGATCACGCTAAAATAGCGGCCGATAGCCTGGGCGGCCCCAGCGCTAATATCGGTGACCGTGGTTCCCGGCATAGTCATGCTAAGCTCGCTCTATGCGAGTGGCTCCTCGCCCCGCGCCGGTTAAGATAATTGTTGCAGTAACTGCAGTAATAGAAATAGCCACAGCCGCTGCACTTGTACCGGTAGTGGTTCGCGGACTCCAGCTGGGATGGGCCGCGGCAGGTCTCGCACGGAGCTGTTGGCGCGGGTTGCCCGCCGTTGAAGCCAGGCGCCTCGTAGCTAGGTCCTTCGACACCTAGTCTCGACCGAACCAGCAGGAACGCCAGTCGTGAGCCGGTGCGCATAATCCCCCCTCTCCAGCCAGGAGTTTACGCCGCGCCTTGCGCATAGTCGATGCTCGCGTGAAGTGGATGACGTTACACCACGGAACTGGCATGATTTCCCATGTGGCCGACCCAGACACCACGCGAACCACGAAGCCGATGGCGGTGTACCCTGATGAGCCAAAAAGCCGCTGGTGGAGTCGTCTGTCGCCATGGTTGTGGGGGCTGTTGGCCTTGGCCGTCATAGTCGGCACGCAGGTACCGCGTATATCTCACGTGTTCTCGTCTGGGACACCGAGGCCTGGGGCGGCGGCCACGACTACGGCGCCGAAGCTGTCGGGTGTTGCTTACACTCAGGCCATGGTCGCAGCCATGAATTTCGTCGGCGCCGACCTGAGGGGCGCCCGGCTGGCTCATCTTGATCTGCGCGGTAAGGAATTCCGGAACGCTAATGCGGCTGGTGCTATATTCTCCGGCAGTCTGTTGAATGGCGCGGATCTCTCGCATGCTGATCTGCGTGGCGCGGACTTCAGCGGTGCATGCCTGCAGGGCTCCGATTTGACCGGAGCCAAGCTTGCCGGCGCGAATTTCACAGGAGCTGATGTAGCGGGAGTCTCGGTCGCGTCCGCCGCCGTTTCCAATACGCTAGGATGGGATTCGGTTCCTACTTCAGCGAGTTGCTTCCAAGGCTGACCGCACTACCGGAACCCAGGTGAGAGGTCGATCCTGCTGTCGTCGGAGAGCAGTGCTCCCAGCGAGGGCACCGGCTTACCCATCCGCAATGCCCGATAATACACATAGCAGCCGCGCCGCAGTCTATATCCTTCAGGGGCGCTTACCTCTGCCGCCACGGCGCAACTGCCTGAGCCGAGGGTCGTCTTCGTGTCCACCCAGAACACCGTGTCGGGGGTGCTCGCGATAAGGTTACTAAGGGAGGTTATACTGCCATCTCGGTACCACTGCCAGAACCAGTCCCCGAAAAACCGCCTCCCGGTGAACGGCGGCCATTGTGTCTCGGGAATATCCGTGAGTGGCATGACCGTCCATGAAGGTTCTGTATGAGGTGGCGAATACTTCGCGTAGATCGCGATCAGCGCGGTGATCGAATCGTCTCGCCGCCAACCGAAGAGCGATCCATGCAGCGGAACAGGCACACCGCGATTCAGGACTCGGCTGACTTCATCAGGGGCACGGCCTGCCCGGATCTCTTCTTCTATATCCGAGATCCGGCCGGCTGGCCAGGGAAACAGGGAATAAATGGGTCCGTGTTCACCGTGGTTGTGCGAGAGAACGTAGAATCGCACCGTGCCGCCGTCTTCCAGCATAAGGATCATCGAGCGGATAAGTCCACTGCAATTAGTGTGGCGTATAGCAAGCGGATACTCGGCGAATAGGCGATCGCAAGAGCTGCGCACAGAACACTTCGTGCTCATTAAACACCGCCCTCGCATGACTTATGGGAGTACCGGTTCGGGTCGCATCCGGAGACGCCGACCATGGCCAGTCGCTACCTTGGTCCCTTGCTATCATTATCTCTGTCGAGATACGAATCTACGTTCGAACCAGCATCTATGTCAAGTAGATAAGGAAGTTTTTTCGAAGAAAGATTAATGATCATTAGAGGTTACTACAGGGATGACACGGGCAGAGTGTGGCCGCTGGGGTTCGGCGACGTGCGGCTCCTGGGTGCGGAATGTGCCGGTTAGAACCTTGCCGCCGGGTCGGCGGGGTTGCGGGCCTAGCCGCCTAGTCGGGGCCGACAGTCTCGTGCGCGCCGCCGTCCCCGGCCGCGCTCAGGACCCGCTCCAAGGCGTCGGACAAAGTAGCTTGCACAGGTCAGATGGTGTTTTCAGGGTTCTGGCGGGCAGGCGGCCGCGAGCCCTTCCCGTTTACGCAGGGTATGGGCATGTGTTTCCGGGCGCCGGGGTGAGCATGGTGGAGATGCTCAGTGGCGAAGCATGCCAGCAGCCGGAGTTCGCCGAGAGTAACATCCGGCACTCACGGGCGAATGGCGCCTGACAGGCTCCCCGCGCCTGATCCCCGCTCCGCCCAGCCGTCGCGTACGGCCAGGTCAGGGCTGATGAGATGACGGAGTAGATCTGGCGGTCAGCTGTGCGAGGTAGGCGGCGGCCCGCCGGTCGACCTCGGGGACCGGGTCAGCGTAGTGCCGCAGCGTGGTCGCGCCGCCCCCGCTATGGCCGAGCCGCGCGGCGGTGTTGCGCAGGTCGAAGCCGCCGGCGAGGAGCTGGCTGGCGGTGTAGTGCCGCCCGCCCTTGATGTCGAGCGCCACCCCGGCGACATCTGCCGCTGTAGCGATCTGGTGGGTGACCCAGTCCGGGTTCCACGGCCGGGCGTGAGCCGGGTCGTTGGAGAACAGGTAGGCGTCATCTCGCAGCCTGACGCCGACTGCGGCAAGTGCGGCCTTGGTCTCGTCCAGGTGGTTCGCGATCAGCGCGCAGGTGTCCGGGTCGATGGCGAGCCAGCGATCCTGGTGCGTCTTGGTGTCCTTACGGACGCGCTGACCGCCGCGGACGACGTAATTGAAGGCGACATGTACCAGGCCCCGCTCGAGGTCGATGTCGCGGATCTGCAGGCCGCACAGCTCGCCGCGGCGCACGCCGGTGACCACTACCAGCCACAGGTACAGTCCCAGGGCGGCATTGCGCGCGCGGGCCTCAGCGATCACTTTGGCGACGTCTTCCGGCGAGGTAGCCGGGATGGGCCGACGGATAGTCGTGGGCGGCTTGGCGGACTCGGCGGGGTTCCGGTCGGTCCACTCCCACCGCTGGGCAGCGGCGAACGCGCCGGACAGGATGCTATGGATGCCGCGGATCGTGCTGGACTTCATGGGGTGGCAGACGTGCGAACGGCACCCTTCCAGCCGACAGTCGTGGCCCAGGCCGGGCCGCCTCCGGCTCAGGCGCGGATCATTGCTGGGCTCCCCAGCCACGACCGCGGCGCGGCCGTGCCGCACGATGATCAGGCCGTCCGCGGCGAGCGCCTCCAGGGCGTGCCGCATGACGCCGGTGCCGATGCCCTGCAGAGCGCTCACCTCGGTGATCGACGGCAGCTCGTCGCCCGGGACGAGGATCCCGGACCGGATGGCCGCGGTCAGCGTCGCGGTGACCTGCTGCCAGGCCGGGCGGGAGTCGCGCGGGTTGATTGTCAGCACCGGGACGTTGCGGTGCTCGATGAATGGCCTGCCCGTGCAGGACAGGTCGCCGCAGCGCTTGAGCTCCGCGTACAGCTTGTCGAGGATGGGGCCGCGCACCTTCCGCACCTTCATGTGCCCCAGGGCAGGCTTGATCGTACGGCGGATGAACCCGTCGTTGGTCTGTCGCGTGGACACGTCCCACTCCGCGACCGCGGCGTACTCGTCCATGAGCGTCGCCACGGTCGCGCCCGACTCGGGCGTGCGGCCTTCGGACGCGTCCTTGAGCAGCCTGCCGAGCTCGATGCGCGCCTGCTGCTCGGTCTTGACCGTGGACTTGAGGCGGATCGCGCGCCGGGTGAGCGGATCGATCCCGGCGTACACGGAGACCCGGAACGACCCGCTCGGCAGTTGCTCTATGTGACCCTTTGCAACCCTTGGCATGACATCAGGATAGATCCGGCCGGTGACATTCGTTCCACGAAACGTTCCACGCACTGAGGCGCAAGGAGGGCAAATATCCCTCTGACCTGGGAGCCGGTGAGCGGATTCGAACCGCTGACCTGCCGTTTACAAGACGGCTGCTCTGCCTGCTGAGCTACACCGGCGGGAGACTCTGAGCATGGTAGCCGATCCGCTCACCTGCCCGTCACCTCAAGGTAATCAGCTGCCGCGCCGCCCGGCGCGCGCGGGGACCTTCGGCTCTAGACAAGAGTTAGTTCTCGGCCCGAACATAGGTGCCATGGCCGAGCTGGTTCAGGCAGGCAGCGCCGTGATCA
>Ga0208565_1000867_pt1 | contig 19869 bp, 19 predicted proteins | sample Sb_taG_7_FD_187706 | JGI IMG/M metagenome (GOLD analysis project Ga0208565, IMG submission 187706) | Peat soil microbial communities from Weissenstadt, Germany - Sb_50d_2_FS metaG (SPAdes) (version 2) | ecosystem: Environmental > Terrestrial > Soil > Wetlands > Peat | place: Germany...
ATGAGGCCGGGCTGGAGGGCGTGGATGCGCCCGCTGTTGAAGTAGCCGAAGAACAGCTCGGTCCCGGCGGGCATCGCCGCGGGGTTGATCACGGTCACGTCGTTGTCGATCGACACGCGATGCGGCCGGTTACTCGTTGTTTCGACTACAGATCCCAAACGACCGGACAGTAGACGGTGGTAATACGAACCTGTATTTGATATTAACAAATCGAACCGGTAGGATCTATCTCAACATGGCCGCTGAGGTGGAGGCGCGAGATGCGCAACACGACGGATGGCAGGATGGGACGAGCCGACTGGCCCGACCCGGACCCTGACCACGTACTCACGTGGCGACAGCAAAGGATCCTGCACGCCATCGCGGACTTTGCGCAGCGCCGCGGGTATGCGCCCAGTTTGCGCGAGATCGGCGAGGCAGCCGAGTTGGCCAGCACGTCCAGCGTTTCGTACCAGCTCTCCGTCCTGCAGCGCAAGGGATACCTGCGTCGCGTCCCTGGGCGCCCGCGCGCAATAGAGCTGCGACTGCCCGGGCAGCCGACTCTCCGCCTGGAGGTCGAAGACCTAGCGGGCGCCGCGGCGGAGCTTCCGGCCCAGGGCGCGTACGTCCCAGTCACCAGCTACGGCCAGATCCGCGCGGGGGATCAGAACCTGTCCGACCAGGTCATCGGGGATACCTGGGAGCTGCCCAAGGAACTCACCGGCGATGGGACACTGTTCCGCCTCCGGGTCCGCGGCGACTCCATGGTCAACGCTGCGATCACAGACGGGGACGTGGTCGTGGTGCGCCAGCAGTCGCAGGCTGAGAACGGCGAAATCGTAGCGGCAATGATCGACGGGGAGACGACAGTCAAGACCCTGCAGCGGGAGGACGGCCAGGTCTGGCTGTTGCCGCACAATCCAGCGTACGAACCGATTCCCGGTAAGGACGCCACTATCCTCGGCAAGGTCGTCACAGTACTGCGCCGCGTCTGACAGACGACCAGGGCATGTAGCGATCTCGAACCTGGCCGACATTCAGGCAGCCATCGATGCCGCCGGCCGCCTCGCACGTGACCTTACGGGAGGCGGGTACCGGGACCGTTCGGCCTCAATCGTCTGATGCTGGGGGGACCGCGAGCCGGATTGGCCAGGCGCGGACGGCTACCGGGCCTCCCCGGAGGAATAATGGGGAGATGTCATCCCCCGTCGCCGGGATCCCTGAGGAGCTTGCCGGCCATCAGGTCTCGCAGGGTGCGTCCAGCCTGGTTCTCCCGAACGGTCCCCGCTATCCGCGCATCGTGCAGGCCTGGCTGTGGCTGAAGAAGCCGACGTGGTTCCTCGACCGCTGCTCACGGGCCTACGGTGACGTGTTCACCATGCGTCTTCCGATGGGCATCAACATGGTCCACATCGCCAGCCCCGAGCTGGTGAAGGCCGTGTTCGGCGGCGACAATGACGTGCTCCGGGCCGGCGAGGCCAACGCCACGATCCTCGAGCCCCTGGTCGGCCCGCATTCGGTTCTCGTCCTGGACGGGCCGGAACACCTGCGCCAGCGCAAGCTGATCCTGCCCGCGTTCCATGGTGATCGCATGCGCGCCTGGGAAACCTCCGTCCGCGAGATCACGCGGGCAGAGATTGCTCGCTGGCCCGTGGGCCAGCCCTTCGCGCTGCGGCCGAAAATGCAGTCGATCACCCTCGACGTCATCGTGCGGGTGGTCTTCGGTGTCGACGGGAGCGCGCGCGGTGATGAGCTGCGCCGTCTCATCCTCACGCTCACCGCGATCGGCCGCAATCCGTTCCTGCTCTTTGCCACGCGCGATCGCAGGCTGGGCCAGCACGCCCCGTGGGCGCGGTTCATCCGGGCCCGGGATGCGCTGTACGCGGCGCTTACCGAGGAGATCCGGCAGCGGCGTCACGCGCCCGACCTCGAGCAGCGCAACGACGTCCTGTCCCAGCTTCTGCTCGCCCGCGACGACGAGGGCCGCGCCATGACCGACGATGAGGTCCGCGACGAACTCGTGACCTTGCTGTTCGCCGGACACGAGACGACGGCGACATCACTGGCCTGGGCCTTCGACCTGCTGCTGCACGATCCCCGCGCACTGGGCCGCCTGGTCGCGGAGCTGGACAGCGGCGCGTCGGAGTACCTGGACGCCACGATCACGGAGACGCTGCGGGTCCGGCCGGTGATCGCGGTCGTGGATCGCCACGTGCGCCAGGCCGTCAGGATCGGCGGGCATGCGATTCCCGCCGGCGTGATTGTGTGCCCCAACATCTACCTCGCCCAGCGGCGCGCGGACCTCTACCGGGACCCCGCCGCGTTCCGGCCGGACCGGTTCGTCGGCCAGGTGCCCGCGGCTTTCGGGTGGTTTCCCTTTGGCGGCGGCATCCGGCGGTGCCTGGGTGCCAGCTTCGCCACCTTCGAGATGCGGATCGTCCTTCCCGAGGTGCTGCACGCCGTGACGCTTCGGCCCGCTTCCCCGCGGCCAGCCAGGATCCGCCGGGAAGCAGTAACGTTCGTCCCCCACGATGGCACGCGCTGCGTCGTGACGGGGCACCGCGGCACGGTAGGGTCAGCGGCGTCTGTGTCCGATCACACGCATCCTGGCCCGGTGGGGTGACTCTGAGGCAGCCAGCGCGGAGCGCAGGGCCGGCCTAGCCCGGCTGGCCGAGGCGAGCGGTGATCGCCGGGGCCGCCTCGCGCAGCCACGCCTCGGCGCGTGGCAGCGCGTCCTTGGCGCCGTCCTCCCATAGCTTGCGGAACACCGGGTCCAGCTCGGCCGAGGCGCGGGAATCCTCGTGATAGCGGCGTGCCATGTCGACGGCGAACGGCGCCAGCTCCGCGCGATGCCGCGCCGTCATGCCGTAGGCGTCCGCGAACACCGCGACCCGGTGCGGGATGTCGGCGTCCGCGAACGCGGGCGCCCGGTCCCGCGGATCGCGCAGCGGCGCCCAGTACCACAGCGCGTTCGCGATGTCGTAGAGCCGGGTGGTCGGCATGGCCAGGTCGAAGTCGATCAGCGCGACGGGCAGCCCGTCGCGGAAGACCACGTTGCCCGGGTAGTAGTCGCGGTGGCTGACCAGCTCGGCCCGTCCGGTGATCCGTCCCGCGTTGGCCGGCGTCCCGCCCCACACCGCGCCGGGCGGCGGCGCCCACCCGGCCGACGCCTCGTGCAGCGCACGGATCAGCCGGGCCAGGGCGACGAGCACGTCGTCGCCCGCCGTCTCCGGCGGCAGCGGGTTGCGCGGCACGTCACCGGGGACGAACGACAGCATCTCGCGCCCCTGCTCGTCGACGCCGAACGGAAGCGGCGCACCGGTGAACCCGGCGTCGCGCAGGTGGGCCAGGTACGCCTGCACGGTCAGGCTGAACGGCCGCAGCGGCCGCCGCACCGTGTCCCCGATCCGCACGATCCCCTGGGTGACGCCATCCCCGGTCAGCAGCTCGCCTTCGCTCACACTGCCGCAGCCTAGCCTCCGCCAGATCGGCGGTGCCAAGTTCACCGAGCCGCCGCCGCTGCTCGTCGCCGTCGCCCTCGCGGTCGCCGGGCACGAGCACCATCAGGCCACCAGGAAGGCCGTCGGCGACCGGAGCTGCGGGCTCAGCGGCCACGCGGCCTTCGAGACCTTCTCCGTGCTGACCCGGCTGCCGCCGCCCAGCCGCCGCACCCCCGCCGCCGTGGCCCGGTTGCTCGCACACAACTTCCCCGGTTCGCGGTTCCTCAGCGCCCAGGACGCGCATCGGCTCCATGCCAGGCTGGCATCACTCGGCATCGCCGGCGGCGCCGTTTACGATGCCCTCGTCGCCGCCGCGGCAGCCGAACACGGGATCACGCTTGCTACCCGCGATCGCAGGGCCGCCGCGACCCACCGCGCCCTCGACATTGACTTCGAACTGATCGATTGACCTGACCGTACTCGGTTCTCCAGGGTGCGTTCTCCCTCCTGGTCGTCGGCCGCATTGGGCTTTGCGCGGGTCATCCGCGGAAGCGTGGCTCGCGGCTTACGGCGGTTCGCTACAGTCGCGTCAGAGGTATGACCGTCTCTGGGATACGGGAGGACCAGGGCCATGGCGACGGCGGCGCGTGACCGGCTGGCCAGGACCCTGCGCGGCGACGCGCAGGCCGCGTTCAGCGTGGAGCTGACGGCGAAGACGGACGACTTGAGCGCGGATCAGGGACGAAACGGATCTGGAGTGGCTCGCGGCAGAGTGAAATCCCGGCGCTTGACCGAGCTGGTGCGGCGGCGCAGCTGCTTGAATTGCCGCTCGGCGACCGGCGGCGGAGGTGATCTGATACCAGCGTTTCGCCGTGACTCGTACCGCAAGGCCCAGTACGATCACGATGCTCACGTTTGCCACTATGCCCCGCGCCCCGGGCGTATGCAGGCGTCCTGCGCGCCAAGGAGACGCCATGTTCCTCGCTTCGAGTTCCTACTCATACCCGATACTGGGCGTGTTCTGGACGATCTTCATGATCTTCCTGTGGGTGATCTGGTTCTGGATCCTGATCACCATCATCATCGACATCTTCCGCAGCCATGACCTGTCCGGCTGGGTCAAGGCCCTGTGGTTCGTGTTCATCTTGTTCCTCCCGCTAATCGGGGTGCTGGTGTACCTGATCGCCCGCGGCGGCAAGATGCATGAGCGTCAGCTGCGGCAGGCGCACCGTCAGGAGGAGCAGTTGCGCAGTTATGTCCAGGAGGTCGCGGGCTCGCAGAGTTCGGCGGACCAGCTGGCCAAGCTCGCCGACCTGCGCGACCGGGGCGTCATCACGGCCGCGGAGTTCGACCGCGAGAAGGCAAAGATCCTGGCCTGAGCGGGACCATAGCCGGCTCGGCCAGCAGGAGCCGGGGTTCGGCTAGCACGGTCATCCCCCAACTTCGCGCTTTATCCGGACATGCCGCAACCGGGCGACAGGCGCAGGCGTCCTTAGGATGTGCGCAGGTCCGCTGGGGAGCGGGGCGCGACCGGAACGGTGGGTATCGCAGGAGGCTCGGATGGGCGCATTCTCTCTCGCACGTGCCGTCCGCATCGGGCGGCGCGCGGCAGCCGCTTTGCTGAGCATGCCGGCGCTGGCCGGGGTCATCTTCGGTGGCGGCGGCTACGTGATCGACGCGATCCTGTTCCCCGCGAGCTGATACGGCCCCGGCCCGGCGTCACGGCCTGATGTACGCGCGTATCTTTTCACGGTTAGGTACTCCTGTGATCGGGACCGCGTATCTTGCCTACGTACTGTCCGGTTCGCTGCTGATTCCGGATTCTGCCTGCCAGCGGCGGTGTGACAGGACGGTGATCTCGCATGCGCGGGGGGAATCAGGAGTTGCATGTGCAGACCAACGAAAGTAAAGGTACTGGTCTGGCGGAGTCGGCCGACCCGGCGGACCCAGGCCTGGCGCCGGGCCTCGGCGCGGGCATCGCCCGCGGCGCCGCGGTCGTCGCCGGCCTCACGATACTGTCCCGGCTGCTGGGCCTGGTCCGCACGCTGGTGTTCTCGCAGACCGTCGGCGCTGGTTGCCTGGGCGCGGCGTACGTCACCGCGAACCAGGTTCCCAACCTGCTCTATGAACTGGTCCTAGGCGGCGCGCTGACGAGCGCGATGGTCCCGGTTCTGGCCCGCTCAGCCGAGCGGGCGGCCACTGACCCGGCGGAGAAAGCGCGGGTCGGCGATATCACCTCGGCGCTGCTGACCTGGTCCGTCATCATCCTGGTGCCGCTCGTCGTGGTCATCGCGGTGGCGGCCGGGCCGATCGCCTCGCTGCTCAACCCCGCCAACGCGAACGCGCACTGCGTCCGGGCCGACGTGGTCGCCGCCACCGGCAACATGCTGCGGGTGTTCGCCCCCCAGGCCCTGCTGTACGGGCTCTCGGTCGTTCTCTACGGACTGCTGCAGTCGTACCGCCGGTTCGCCGCGCCGTCCATCGGCCCGGGGATCTCCAGCCTGGTGCTCATCGCCTGCTATCTCGCCTTCGTGCCCTTGAACAAGGGGCGTCCGCTGGCCGGGCTGCCCATCACGGCAGAGCTTGTCCTGTCGGCGGGAACCACGCTCGGCATCGCCGTCTTGGTCCTCGTGGCCGTGCCGCCGACGTGGCGGCTGCACCTGCGGTTCCGGCCGGTGTTGCGGTTCCCGCCCGGGGTGGCGCGCCGGGCGGGCGGCCTGGCGCTCGTCGGCTTCGGCGAGCTCGTCGCCATCGAGCTGACCAGTGTGGTGGCCATCGTCCTGGCCAACGGGCGCGGGGAGACCGGCGCGATCGTCCTGTTCAACTACGCCTCGCAGGTATTTACCTCCATATCTACGGTTCTGGCCCTGTCCATCGTCATCAGCGCGTTCCCCGTCCTGTCCGCGCGTGAGGGGCCGGCATTCGACCGGACCAGCGCCGGATCGACACGAGCGGTCTTGCTCATGTCGTGGCTCGGCACGGCCGTGATCGCGGCGATCGCCATTCCCGCTGGTCACGTCCTGGCCACGCAGCCCGATCAGGTATCACAGCTGATACAGGCCTTTGCCTTGTTCGCTCCCGGCATCGCGGGAACCGCCGTGATCGCGAACCTGTCGCGGGTGATGTTCGTCATCGGGCGGCTCAAGGTCGCAGCGGCGGCGCTGGCCGGAAGCTGGCTGCTCGTGATCGTGGCCGACGTGGTGCTGGCCGAGCTCGTCCCGTCCCGCCTGGTGGTCGCCGCGCTCGCCCTGGGTAACACCATCGGTCAGACCGTCGTGGCGATCCCGCTGGTGATCCTCACCCGGAGGATCTGCGGCAAGGCCGCCGTGCAGGGTGTCAGCCGCGCGGCGCTGGCCGGGCTGGCCGCCGGCGCGGCGGGTGCAGCGGTTGGCGTGGCCGTCAGCATGGCGGTGCCCGTGCATCACAAGCTGGAGGCCTTTGCCCTAGCGGTGCCCGCGGCCGGCTGCGCGATCATCGCGTTCGGCGTCGTCGCGTACCTCCTCGACGACGGTGACCTGAGGGCCGTCCTGGCGTGGGTGCGGCGGGTAGCCAGGCTGCGCTCATAACGCCGGAGCTGGAGGTAGTCGCGGAGGTCGGCAACGGATTGACCTGCCGTCGACACGGGCCGTCAAACAGGTAAGACTGGCGACATGGATCGCCGCAGGTTCCTCGCCCGGGTCGGTCTGCTCACCGCCGGCGGCGTGGCCGGGGCCGGTGCCGGGTTCGCGGCCGAGCAGATTCCGGAGGAGGAGGGACCGACAGCGCGGACGGCGCGCCCGGCTGGGCCCGGGTCGTACGTGGCGACGGCGACGTTTCGTACCAAGGCGCCCGCCAGGCTCATCGCGCTCACGATCGATGACGGCCCGACGCGGGAGTGGACGCCGCAGGTGCTGAAGATCTTGCGGCGGCGCGGCGTGACGGCGACGTTCTTCAGAGTCGGCGAGCGGGCGCGGGCCGCTCCTGACCTGGTGGCGCAGACCGCGGATGCAGGTCACGAACAGGGTAATCACACCTGGGCGCACGACGATCTGACCCGGCATGACGAGACGTTTGACCGCGACAGTCTGGAACGCACCCACGAACTCCTGGCGAAACTGACCGGCCGGGCACCGACGTTGTGCAGGCCGCCCTACGGCCGGATCGACAGTGTCGGATTGGCGGTCTGCGCAGGCTTGCGCTACGGCGTGACGTTGTGGTCGCATCACGTCACCGGCGTCAACGCGCAGGTCGACGTCGGCGAGATCTTGCAGCAGGCTTCGCCTGGCAGCATCGTGCTCCTTCATGACGGCGGATCGGAGCCCAACGCCACCCTCATGAAGCAACTTGACCGGCTGACGGGGTCCATGACGGACGCGGGATACAGGTTCGTGACGGTCAGCGAGCTGCTGGCGGCTTCGGCGCCAGCAGGTGCCGGTGGTCCTCCGTCACGGTCAGCTCCCGCTTGACGACCGCTAGCGGGCAGATCGAGGTGGACGGCCATGAACGGCAACCGCGTCGCCAGGTGGCGGACCGTCGCGGTCGGCGCCGCTCTGGTGCTGGCGGCCGCGGGGGCCATCGCGGCGACCAGGCCGCCCGGACAGCCTCGGCTCACGGTCGCCGGCATCGCACAGGACCCATGTCAGCCGCAGCGAGCGCTGCCGGTTCCGGCCCAGCTGAGCGGCCAGTTCGAGCCGGACTCCAGCATCCTGCGCACGGCCGGGGGAATCTACGCGGCGCCGGGACACGCGGTCCCGCTGACCCGGGCCGAGTCGGCCTGCGTCGCGGCCACGGAACGGGCCGACCGCAACTGGCTGCGGACCGGGCTTGTCCCCGGTGCTACCGCGACGCAGCGATCCATGGCCACCAGGGCCCTGCTCGACCTGAGGCTGGCCGTCCGGCCGGATGGCGCCGTGCTGGCCGGCTGGCACGCCGGCCCGGGGTATGAGTATGCGTGGCCGCGTGACTCCAGCTGGGTCGCGGTGGCACTCACCGACACAGGTCACCTGGCGATGGCCTACCGGATCCTCCGGTCCCTGCAGCGCATGCAGGCCCGTGACGGGACCTGGGCCGCCAGGTACCTGCCTGATGGCTCGGGACCCGTGCGCGACGGCCGGCCTGCCGAGCTTGACGCGGACGGCTGGGTCCCGTGGGCCGTCTGGTCCTGGGTAGTCACGCAGCAGCTCAGACCCGCCGGCCAGCCGCGCCGCGAGCTAGCGCTGCTGTGGCCGATGGTCACCCGGGCCGCCGATGCCGCCGCCCGCTCGCTGACCGGTGACGGCCTGCCCGGCCCGGCTATGGATTACTGGGAGGATTCGGCCCAGGTCACGCTCGGTACGGCCGCCCCGCTGCTGGCCGGCCTGCGCGCCGCCGCTGACCTGGCCACGGATGTCGGCAGTGCGACAGCCGTGAGCGATGGCCGCCGCTGGGCGGCCGCAGCGGCCCGGCTGGCGAGGGCGATCGCGGCGACGTTCGGCCTGCCCGGCTATCAGCGCACGCCGGCGGCCGGGTCGGGTGCCGATGCGGCCGTCACGTTCCTCGGGCCGCCTTTCGCGGTGCCGGGCCCTGAGGTGCTGCAGGCGGCCAGGTCAGCACAGCGGGCGCTCACCGTCCCCAACGGCGGCCTGCGGCCCGGCACCGACTGGCCGGGCACGCCCGACGTCGCCTGGACCCCGGAGACCGCATTCTTCGCGCTGTTCGATGCCTCGACGGGGCAGTACGGCCAGGCATCGGCCCTGCTGGCCTGGCTCGCTGCGCACCGGACGAGGCTGGGCTCGCTACCCGAGCAGGTCAACTCCGCCGGCAAGCCAGCCTCGGTAGCCCCGCTAGCCTGGACCGACGCGGTGACCGTGCTCGCATTGCTGGCGCAGGCCGGGCACCTCGCGACTATCCCGGTGCCTCAGGATTCCAGATAGCGCAGCACGGCCAGCACCCGGCGGTGATCGGCGTCCGACGGCGCCAGGCCGAGCTTGCTGAAGATGTTCCCGACGTGCTTCTCGACGGCCCGCTCCGAGACCACGAGAATCCCGGCGATCGCGCCGTTGGACCGGCCTTCGGCCATCAGGGCCAGCACATCGCGTTCCCTGGCCGTGAGGGAGCCGAGCCCGTCGGTGCGGCGACTGGCGCCGAGCAGTTGCGTGACGACCTCTGGGTCCAGAGCGGTGCCGCCGGCCGCCACCCGGCTCAGCGCCTCGACGAACTCACCGACGTCGGCGACCCGGTCCTTGAGCAGGTAGCCGACGCCCGCGGCACCGCCACCGGACGCCGCGCCGAGCAGGTCGGCCGCGTACCGGGTCTCGATGTACTGGGAGAACACCAGCACCCCGGTCTTGGGGTGGTCACGGCGGATGGCGATCGCGGCGCGCAGGCCCTCGTCGGTGTAGCCGGGCGGCATCCGCACGTCCACCACGGTAGCGTCCGGCTGGTACTCGTCCACCGCAGCCCGCAGGTCCTCGGCGTTGCCGACGGCGGCGACCACCTCGTGGCCGCGGTCGGCCAGGATCGGTGCGGGCACGATAATTGGCCCGCGATAACGTCCTAGGAAATCCGTGCAGGCAGTGTGATATTCGTCGTCCGCGTTGAGTACTGCGACCAGCGGTCCAGCATCAGCGATGATCACTGGGGGTCAGGGCGGCCGAGTTCGTCGCTGACGACCTGCCTGGCCCGGGCGGCATATCCGGGACCAGCGTGCATGATCCCGCTGAACGAGAACCGGCGTACCGGTTCGTCAGCGAGCATTGTCTCCGGAGGCTCCGGCTCGTTCGCCCGATCGCCGACGGTGCTCTTGAGCAGCACGTAGAGAGCCTCGGCCTCGGGCGGCGTCAGCTTGTCCACCAGATGGTGGATCTCCGCATGATGCGGGGCGATCGTCATGTGTTTATGGTACTGCGTTCCTGGCGGATCGCCCTGGGATGATCCACCGGCAGGCCTCTGACGAACACTGTGCCCCATGAGTATCGAGGACCACGGTGAGCTGCGAGTTCAGGCTCGCGGCCTTACGGGAGGCACGCGCCTGCCCCCGTTCGGGCCTTGATCTCTTGATGCATCGGGACCATGGGTTCGTCTCGGCCGGGTCATCTCGCTGATACACGCCGATGAACCGGCCGAGGGTTGACGTCGTCTTACGAAGTGGTGTTTGGATCTGTAGTCCCGATGTCGTCCTGGCTTGTTCACACTCAACCCGACGTGCTACTTATTGTCATGAATTGCTCTCTTTACGTTACACAGCGCGGCACAGGGGGGCGGTGAGGTCCGGTGGGAGTTGACCGGCCCGAGGAAGGCGACGTGCCGCCTGACGGGCATGCCGATCATCGGGATGACGAGGGTGGCGGCGGCGGCCGGGGTGGCCGGGGCGGTGGCGTCCAGGCCGAGACACGCTATCGACAGGAGTATTACGCTGACCTGCGCGTGGCGGTTACCGCGGAGGAGTCGGTGACGGCGCAGCGGTCCGCGGCCAGGGAGCAGGCCGCGGTGGAGAAGTGGGGCGAGACGGCCAAGGAGTCCCGCTGGATGTGGGCGGAGTACCAGCGCAAGTGGCCGCCCGGGGAACGCGAGCGGGTGGACACCTCCGACGATCCGCCGGGCTCCTGGCGCGGGGACGCCAACAGGATCCTGTATCCCGCCGACAACAACCGAGTTGAAGCAGCGTGCGGCCGGATCGCCGAACAGGAGCGAGAAAAGATCTCGCCAGCCCTGCGCGCCATCGAAAGCCAGGATCCAGACCGCCACCTGATCGGCTTCGACGACCGCCTAAAAGGCCGCGACCGCATCAAAGAGAAGGTCTACGGAACTATCAAGGAGTCAAGTCGCTCCCCGGAGCAGGCTGTTGGGCTTGTGCCTGACACGATCCGTTACACCTTTCAGTACGGGGAGGCTCGCTACACTCAGGGCGTCCGGACGGATATTGAGCGCTTGAAGGACCAGGGCTTCGAGTTGTACAAGCTCAAGAATTCCTGGTCCGATGATCAGTACATGGGCATCAACAGTCAGTGGACCGAGCCGGATACCGGCCAGAGATTCGAAGTGCAGTTCCATACCCGCATCAGCTTCGAGGCCAAGCAGCTCACCCACGGAGCCTACGAACGGCTCCGCAGCCAACAGGCCGATGCGTTCGAGGAGCTCGTGCTGGAAGCATTCCAGAAGAAAGTCACCGCCGAGGTGCCGGTTCCGCCCGGTGCCGACGGCATTCCCGACTATCCGGAGAGAGGCGCAGATGCCAGATAAGGTCACATACTACGCAATTGTTGACGACCTGAGCAGCCGTGAGCAGCCTGCTGGCGTTCTTAGGCGCATCTACTTCGAGGCTGGTGGTCGGCGCGATGAGGCGTTCAGTCAAAGTCTCGTCTGGGTACGCACTGTGCTACTTGTCTCCGCCGAGCGGGGCGACCTGCAAAACGAGTTCATCGAGATCACTGAGGACGAAGCCAACCAGATCGTGCAACGGATCCGGGCCAAAGTGACCGGCGCGGGCAACGGCTACAGCGGTTGAATAGCTGGGGGCTGCTGCGGGTTCGCGCCCGGGGAAAGGTGAATAGCGCCGCCGCAACACATGAATGTAACATCCTACCCATTCTATCGGGTAGAGCGCCACATTCATTGCCTATCCGTGGCGCCTGCAGGGGAACCTGGGCAGGTGACGCCGGGTACAGCCCAGCAACCTAATCATTTTGACTGTCACCTATTGGCGTGAATCCAGCAGCGTAACCCCAGTAGGCCTGTGCTCAATCAGGGACTCCGGGCTAGTGCTGGGGTTGAATTTTCTGATGTTGCGGTCGCGTTCAGTGTACCGGCAAGTCACGGCAGTGACTCAAGCATTTAATGGAGAGCTCAGCAGAGGCCATTAGGGCTATTGGCCTCACCTGCGCAAGCCAAAAATAACCCGGAATAGGGGAGGTGGTTTTGTGTGCCTAAGTGTAGGCTCCCGTTCGAAACGACACCCAGAATCGGGGAGGATGTGGGGATATGATCAAGATTAGGGTGCTACTCGCAATGATAGCGGTGCCGGTAACAATGGCCGCACTCGTGCTTGTGGCTTAGGGCGCGCAGGCATCGACGTCAGCATGCACGACTGGCGCCTGGATCAGCTACTGCGGTACCCAGGCGGACAACGGGAGCCCGGGGCTGGTGCTGGATTCATCCGGGGCGGGAACGGCGACGAACAATAAGGTCATCGGCTGGGTAAACTCCACGGCCGACCCGGGGACCGACTGGTTCCAGCTTGCCTACGGAGGCAGCGCGGCGAACGGGATCATGTTCGTGTTCGCCCCTAACGGGCTCATCTCGAACATGTGCGCCTCCGATCCTGGCAATAGCCTCGTCGTGCTGCGCCCGTGCAACGGGTCGAACTGGCAGCGGTGGATCGCCACCCCGGTCACCGGCGTTGCCGGGTTCCAGACCTGGACGAACCGCGCCACGCACAAGATCCTGAAGTCCGGGGCTCTCGGCGCGCAGCTGGTGACGGTTACCCCACCCACGACGCCCGCGGGCAACGAGCAGTGGAGGTTCACCGCTTAGACTCGCGCAGCTGACCCCCTGCCGGAGGCAGGGGGTCAGTCATGTCCACGCCCTGCCTGGCATGCGCCGCTACTGGTACGGCGACGCCTGCAGCGTGAAAAGCTCGGCATAGGTCCCCTCGGCCGCCACCAGCTCCTCATGCGTCCCGGACTCCACGACAAACCCCTCGTTCAGCACGTAGATCCGGTCCGCCGACCGCACCGTCGAGAACCGGTGCGAGATCAACAGCACCGAACGATCCGCGAACAACTCCCCGATCCGCGCGAACAGCTCGTGCTCGGCCTTGGCGTCCAGCGCCGCGGTCGGCTCGTCCAGGATCACCAGCGGCGCGTCCCGGAAGAACGTGCGCGCCAGCGCCACCCGCTGCCACTGCCCGCAGGACAGGTCGGTCCCGTCGATGAACGCCGGCCCGAGCAGCGTCTGGTACCCCTCGGGCAGCGAGCCGATGTCCCGGTCCGCCCCGGCCCGCTCGGCCGCCCGCACGATCGCCGCCGTGTCCTGAGCATGCTCGTGCCGCCCGAGCGCGATGTTGTCGCCCGCCGACAGCGCGTACCGGATGAAGTCCTGGAACACGATCGCCGTGTGGCTCAGCAGCTCGCGGCTGTCCACCTCACGCGTGTCCCTCCCGTCCCAGCAGACCCGGCCCTCGCTGGGCAGGTACAGCCCGGCCAGCAGCTTGGCCAGCGTGGTCTTGCCCGAGCCATTCGCCCCCACCAGCGCCACCACCTCGCCCGGCTCGATCCGCAGCGAGACGCCGTGCAGCGCGACGCGTTCCGACCCCGGGTAACTGAAGGTGACCTCCTCCGCGACAATGGGGCCGAACGAAGCCGGCTCACGCCCCGGCGCCCCAGGCTCCCGTGGCTCCGGGCGAGGCGGGGCCAGTTCGGCGAACGCCACGAAGTCCTCGATGAACATCGCCGATTCCTGCAGCATCCCGGCGCTCTGCGAGGCGAACGCCAGCCGCTGGCCCAGCAGGACCAGCGCGGCCGCGCCCGCGGCCGCGGCCGACAGGGCCAGGTGGTGGGAGACGGCCAGCCACAAGATGCCCGCGATCGCGGCGGCGATCGTGGCGGCGCTGGCCAGGTCGGCGGCGGCCATGCCGCGCATCTGCCGGGTCGAGATGCGGCGCATCTGTTCGATCCGCTCGTCGTAGAGCCGGTCGTGCCGGGCGCGCAGGAAGGCGGCCAGGCCGAACGCCCGGACCTCTTTGGCGGGATCGCGCCCGGTCAGCAGGCCGGCCAGGTAGCCGCGCTCGCGGTCGCGCGGGGTCATGACGACCCCGAAATGGTAGAAGGCGCGCCCCCGGCGGCCGCTGGCCAGCCAGCCGGGGATCAGCGCCAGCAGCGCCACCGGCACCAGCAGCGGCGCCACCGCGAGCAACGCCACCGCCGCGCCGGTCGCGCCGGCCATCGAACGCGCGAGCCCCTGCAGCCCGAACACCATTTGCGGTGCGCGCATCACCCCCGCCTGCGCCCGCGCGACCCGGTCGTGGAACTCCGGCTGGTCGAAGGCGGACAGTTCGACCGCGCAGGTCACGTCGAGGATCCGGTCCTGGGCGTAGCGCGCGGTGAGTTCGGACAGCATCCGCTGCTGCTCGCGCAGCACCACCCCGGCCAGGCCCAGCGCCGCCGTGATGAGGCCGAGCAGCGCGGCGCTCGGCCAGACGCTGGCCAGGCCGGCGCTCGTGTGCTGGCTGACCAGGACCGCCTCAAGCACGCGCCGGCCCACCACCACCTCGGCCGCCACGCCGATTCCGGAGAGCAGTTCGAGCACCGCCATGGTGATCAGCTCGCGCCGCCCCGCGCGCCAGCTGATCGTCAGCCCGGCCCTCACCAGCCGGGGTAGCTCCCGAGCCGACCGGCCCTGACCGCCGGCGTTGAGCTCGTAGATGGTCGGCCCCGCGCGCTTGCCGCCGCTTGACCGCGACCCGCCAAGCACGTACATACCTTCCATGGTGCCACCCCGGCGCCGTTCAGCATCCCAACCAACCGGTGCCCTCGGCCGTCTCATCATTCAGCCGGGCGCGCGAGCCCTACCGATCGCCCGGGAGTGCACCGGGAGCGTGCAGAATGATGAAGCTTTGGCGGCAGGACAAGCGACCCTGCGCGCTGGCCGCCGTCCCGCTGGCCGCCGTCCCGCTGGCCACGGTCCTGCTGGTGGCCGTCCTGCTGGCCGCGGTCCTGCTGGTGGCTGGCTGCGGCGCCTCGCCCGCGCGCAGCCAGTCAGCTGCCCAGATTCTGGTCGCGTCCGGGTCGCCGGCCACGGTCCCCATCTGGCTGGATTCGCTGCAGATGATCTCGCCCAGTACCGGGTGGGCCCTGCGCTGGACGCAGAATCCCGCCGTAGCCGATGACGGTTATCTGGCGCCCGCCCGCACGACGGATGGCGCGCGCACCTGGACCTCCGTCACGCCGCCGGCCGCACGCGCGCTGCTGGCGGCGCCCGGCACGACGGTCGTGTTGCGAGCACTCGACGGCGAGCACGCCTGGCTGGCGGTGACCGGCCCGGCCCCGGACGGCTCGCCGGTGCACCTCACCGACGTGTTCGGGACGGTCAACGGCGGGCGGACCTGGACCACGTCGGCGCCGCTGAAGGTTTCCGGCTACGCCGTTTTCCTCAGTTTTGCCGGACCGGAACGCGGCTGGCTGCTGATGACAGACGGCGCCGCGATGCAGCGGCAACCCGTCCAGCTGTACCGGACCACCGACGGGGGGCTTCGCTGGTCTCTCATCGCCCAGACCGCGGGGGCCGGGATAGCAAGCACCGGCCTGCCGGTCGCCTGCGACAAGGCGGACCTGGCGTTCCCGGCCGCATCCGTCGGCTATATAGGCGGTGCGTGCAACGTCCTGTCCGGCGTGCTCCTTGTCAGCCGCGACGGCGGCGTGGACTGGGCGTCGCAGGCGCTGCCCGTCTCGGCCGCTTCCTGCGGCGACGGCTGTGAGGTGTCCGGCCCGCAGTTCGCCGGCCAGACTGGGTTCCTGGTCATCGACCGTGCGCCCTGGGCGCCGTATTTCCTGGTCAGCCAGGATCTTGGGATGACCTGGCAGAGTGAACCGCTGCCGTCAGGGGCCGGGGAGGACCCCCGGATCCAGTTCTTCGGCCCGCTCAGCGGCATACTCGTCTCCGCCGGTCCCCAGGGAATCATCGGGCACGTGTTCTACACCACGGCAGACGGCGGCCAGACCTGGACGGCGGTCCCGCAGGGCCGCTCCTTCACCCAGCTCGGAACCAGTTTTGACTTCGTCAGCGCGCGGACCGGTTTCGCCTGGGCCCTCGGCGCCGACGCGCAGGGATCGTCATCGCCCGTCCTGTACCGGACCACCGACTCCGGCCGGACCTGGGTACCGTTCACGCCGCACCTGGCCGCCGCCTGACCAGGGTGCCGTCTGCCGGGGTCCGCGTCTCCTCGCCGCGCATCGGCTTACCGGTCCCAGTCCCGGCCGATGAGCATGTAGAGGATGCCGCCCAACGGGAACGAGCTCAGCGTGATGATCGCCCACACCCATTTGGGCAGGAAGCGCGCTTCCTTCGCCCGCGCCAGGTCGTACAGGCAGAAGCCGTCCCAGCCGACGAACAGCACGCCGACCATGATGAGCACGAGGACGTGATCCGGGGTCGCGATCACCGCGCCCGCCCCTTTCAGGTAGTGCGCCGGTGCAGCAGCCAGACGGCCACGCTTAGGGCCGTCACGGCGATAGCCAGGAACAGGCCCCCTTGGATGAACTGCTCGGTCCAGTACCGGCTGGCGGGCAGGTAGGTGACGACGAGCTCCCCTCCGCTGCGCGCGACGCTGAGTACGAAGTCCCCGAGGTGCCCGGTGACCGGCGGCACGGTGCTGACCGCCGCGCCGGGGCACCCGGCCCGGCAGGGGATCCGCATGATGGCCGGCGCCGGGATGCGGATGGGGCCGTTCAGCAGCAGCACCACGGCGCTGGGTATCTCCCACGCGATATACGCCGTCACCATGGCCCCGATGGTGTTGCGTAGCAGCAGGCCGGCCAGGACCGCGAGCCCGAACGCGCACAGCAGGGAGGTGGTGAACGTCAGGCCCTCGGCGTTGAACGGGGCGGGCTGGAGCCTGGAGGTGACCCGGTCCAGCGGCTCGTGGAACCAGGCCATGACCGCGGTGACCGCCGCGCCGAAGACCACCAGCCCGCCGGTGACCAGCCCCAGCGGCACGGTCAGCACCTGGTGCGCGGCGAGTAGGCCGTCGACCGGGCCCGCCAGCTGCAGCCGCCCGCCGGTTAGCACGAGCAGCCAGTCGCAGAGCCGTTCCAGCTCGGAGATCACGTGCGAAGCGATGATCACGGTGAGGCCGGTGCCGGCGGCCGTGGCCATCACGTCCCGCATGAACTCCAGCCGGGCGACCGGATCCAGGCTCGCGACCGGCTCGTCCAGGGCGAGCAGCGGAGCGCGCTTGGCCAGCGCCATGGTCAGCGCCACCTGCGCCTGCTGGCCGCCGGACAGGGCCTTGACCTTCCGCTGCAGCGGGATGCCGAGCGCGTCCACCCGCGCCTGGGCCAGCGTCTGGTCCCACCGCGGGTTCATCGAACGGCCGAAGTGGAACATGTCCGCGACGGTGAAGCCGCCGTACAGCGGACGGTCCTGGGCGAGGTAGCTGACCCGGGCCAGCGTGTCCGCGGTGTGCGCCCGTGAGGTCTCGCCGAAGACCGCGATCTCGCCTTCGGTCGGCGCCAGCAGCCCCACGATCAGCGAAAGCAGCGTGGTCTTGCCCGCGCCGTTCGGCCCGACCAGGCCCACGACCGCCCCCGGCGGGACCGAGAACGTGCAGCCACGCAGTCCCCATACCCGGCCGTAGCGCTTGCCGAGCCGGTCCGCGCGCAATGCCGGGACGTCCTCGTCGTGCGTCATCCGACCGTTTCCCTTCGCATGTCGTGGCGGACCACCGCGATCAGTGCGGTCACGGCGTCGTCGCTGAGCCCAGCCTCCTCGGCGTCGCGGAACCATTGCGCCAGCGACGCGCGCAGCGCACCACTGGCGTCCTGCGGGGGCGAGGCGAGGGTGGCGGTGATGAACGTGCCCTGTCCCGGCCGGCCGCCAGCCAGGCCCTCGTGTTCTAGCTGGCGGTAGGCCTTGACCACCGTGTTGGGGTTGATCGCCAGGTCGCCTGCGACGTCCTTGACCGTCGGCAGCCGGTCACCCTCACGCAGGTATCCCAGCAGCAGCGACTGCCGCACCTGGTGTACGAGCTGCAGGTAGGGCGGGACGCCCGAAGACCCGTCAAGCCGGAACCGGAACATCACCCTTCTTCCATCATTACATTATTCTATGATGTTGGTATAATAGTAAAGAGATGGTACCTGGCCGTCAAGGCCTGCCCGGCCGCGGCGGCGGCGGTGCACAGATGTACGCAAGTGCCGGCCGAACTGACCCCGCAAAGCGCGGTCGCCCCCGGTCGCCCCCCGGTCGGTTCAGCCGGGGATCGCCAGCAGGATGCGGGCCCGGGCGCCAGCGTCGACGCGGTCGTGGGCTTGCGCTGCCTCCTCCAGCGGCAGCGGTGCGTCTACCGGGATCGACAGCGCACCGTCGCGGGCCGCGGCGGTGAGGTCCGCTGCTGCCTGCTGCTTGGCCGCGGCGGGGAAGTCGTCGCTGCCGAGCAGGCGGATGACCATGTTGTCGAACAGCATGGGCCAGAACGGGAAGCCGGGACGGTCCTGGCGGGTGGCGTAGGCGGCGATGATGGTCTGGTTCTTGGCCACGGCGGCGTCCAGGTCGACGTTGTCGGAGAACGCGACCTCGATGATCCGGTCCACGCCGCCGGGTGCGTGGGCCCGGATGGCGCCGGCCGGATCGGGCTCGTCCAGGGCGACGACGGCCGGGGTGGTCACCCGCTCGAGATCGCCGCGCTGGCGGACCGTCCCGATGACGGTCGCGCCGCCCCAGCGGGCGAGCTGCGCGGCCAGTGCCCCGACGCCGCCCAGCACCCCGTGCACCAGGACCGTCAGGCCGTCGACCGGGCCGTCGGCGAAAACGGCCCGGTGGGCGGTGATCCCCGGGATCCCCAGGCAGGCGCCGACGTCGTCGCTGACGCTGTCGGGCAGGCCGATGGCCTGCTGGGCGGGAACGACGGTCAGCTCCGCCGCGGTGCCGAACGGCCGGTAGGACTGGGCGCCGAACACCCACACGCGCTGGCCGGCCCGGCCCGGGTCGACGCCCTGGCCCACCGACTCGATCACCCCGGCCCCGTCACTGTGCGGGATGACCCGGGGGAACGGCATCTCCGACCCCAGCCAGCCGCGGCGCTTCTTCGTGTCGCCGGGGTTGACCCCGGAGCGGGTGACCCGGACCCGGACCTCGCCCGGCCCCGGCTCAGCCGCCGGGAGTTCGCCGACCTGGATCACCTCGCTGGCAGGCCCCTGTCGTTCGTACCAGACTGCGCGCACCCGAACCCCTTCCCGGCACGCGCCCCCGTGGTGCCTTAGCCGACAACAATAAACGGGTCTGCCTGACATCTCGTGATGCTTACAAGGCGCGTTTCCGCGACACCCTGGCCCCACGGCGTGCCCCTGGCCCCACGGCGTGCCCCTGGCCCCACGGCGTGCCCCTGGCCCACGGCGTGCCCCTGGCCCACGGCGTGCCCCTAGCCCCACCTGCCGCCCTTATCGGATGCCATGAAAGGCAGCGCCTTCCCGGGGGCGGACCGGTTTCATGATCGTGAATAGTCCTGCCAGATAGGAGGCTGGTCCGCGCAACTGGTCCCGGATCCCTCTGAGCTTCCACCCGCACCATGCCCGCGCACCCGGCCGGGCCCGCCACAACTTCCCGCATGCCCCATCCGCCCCGCGCGCCCGCCCCGCAACCCTGGATCCGCCCCGGCCCGCTGCAGTAACCGCCACGATGGAACATCGTGGCTGTCCCAGCGGCTCTGGCGCATATTTCGGGATGGTGGCGGTGGGGTAACGGTGGCGGGCGGGGTGAGGTGTCAGGGGTTTTTGCGGGC
>Ga0208565_1000871_pt1 | contig 19812 bp, 8 predicted proteins | sample Sb_taG_7_FD_187706 | JGI IMG/M metagenome (GOLD analysis project Ga0208565, IMG submission 187706) | Peat soil microbial communities from Weissenstadt, Germany - Sb_50d_2_FS metaG (SPAdes) (version 2) | ecosystem: Environmental > Terrestrial > Soil > Wetlands > Peat | place: Germany: Weissenstadt...
TCCAATTCGCGTGGAATCGTCCCGACAATAAGTTTGCGTTGAGGCTCTCGCTGTTCCCAGCGTAACCATGGGTCCGGCCACGGGGGGATCGATCCCGGGCTCGGCGTGTGGTGCTGCGCTCACAGTCACCGGGACCGGCACGCACATCCCTCTGACAACTCATGGCACCAAGGAGTTGCACTCATGTCTGGCAAACAGAGTACGTGGAAGCGGCCTTTTGGGTCGAAGCAGGCGACGTCCAAGGGGGCTCGGCCCCGCTCCTCGGCGAACCGCCCGCGGCGGAAGTCGCCGTACCTGGCGATCCAGGAACTCGAAAGCCGCACTCTTCTGAGTGTCACTGCGAGCTTGACTTCTGGTGTGCTTGATGTCAATCTTTCGGCGGCCCAAGACTCCGCTCAGATCACCCCCTCGGGCTCGACCATTTCCGTGACCGGCATCTCCGGCTCCGTCACCACCAATTTCGGTCCGTTCTCGGGCGTCACCGCCATCGTCAAGTGCAGGGCGCCAACACGTCCAGCCAGGACGATCCCAACCAAAGCGTCACATTCGGGGGCAGCGGCGGCACGATCGCTCTCGCGGCGTCGGGCACCGACGCCCTGAAAGTCTCCGGCGTCACTTCGGTGGCCTTCACCAACGTCACGATCGACGCGACGTCGGGCAACGTCGACGTCGGGGCCTCCGAGACGACCTCGGTAACGGGTGTGCAGGAAAAGACCGCGCCGCAGGTCTCGGTCAGTGTCACGGGGGCCACCATCGAGGCGGACAACATCACGCTTGACGCCAGCGCTTCGTCGACCTACACGTACAGCGCCCCCCTCGGGGGAAATCTCAACGACGCGGGGGTGGCCGCGGCGATCGCTGACCTCGAACCGAGCGCGTCGGTCACGGTCGACGGGTCTTCGGGCGTCACGGTCAACGGGACCAGTGGGAACGTCACGATCGGGGCAGACGCCAGCGCCACGGTCAACTCCACCACAACGGTCGGGACCGACATCTACGGGAACGCCCTCAACCCGGTCGACGCGGCGATCGCCGCATCGATCGTCAACTCCTCAGCGGTCACCCAAGTCGGCGGCGGCTCGACGGTCAGCGCCGGCAACGGCACTGGGACTCTGAGCATCACGTCGACCAACACGACCAATGTGACGACGGAGGTCGACGGCTCAGGCGCCGTCGGCGGGGCGAGCGCCGCCGTGACACTCGACAACAGCACGAGTCAGGCCTTCGTGGACGGCGGCTCCACCGCCAAGGGGGGCACGGTCAACGTCTTGGCGACGACAACCAACACGGCTAATACCACCGCCAATTCGACGGCGACAGGCGCCGGCCCTAACAGCGCGATTCAAAACATCCTCGCGGGGACAGTCGACCCGAACTACCTCGCGGACATCACCCCAACCCCCAACCCCGCCGACAAGACTTCCCCGGCCGAGACGGCCGCGTCGGCCGGCCTCCCGCTGAGCGTCGCGGGTGCCGTGGCGGTGACCAAGTTCACACCGACGACTCAGGCCTACGTCGACTCGTCCACGGTCACGGCCACCAACGCCATCAACATCGACGCGTCGTCCAACAACAACACCTCCACCGTGGCGGACGGCAACGCGACCACCAGCAACGCAAATCTCAGTGTGGGGGTCGCTGTCGCGATCAGCGACACCGACGTGAGCAACACAGCCACGGTCGAGAACACGACCGGTACGACCAGCCTGACTGCCCCGACCATCATGGTCCAGGCGGCCACGCCCACGGCTTCCTCCTCGACGCCAGATATACTCAACACCTCGGCGTCGGCCACATCGGGGGTATCGGGCACGAACATCGGAGTCGCCGGCGCGCTGGCCCTGAACATCGTGTCCAACACGAGCGAGGCATCGGTCCCTTCGGGCTCGACCGTTTCCATGGCCGGCAATGTGACGTTCAACGCGCAGGACAACGCCACCGAGACGGCGTCAGCCCAGCCGCCGGTCGGGGCAGTCGGGGGCGTCGGGGGCGGCGCGTTGGGCGTCGGCGCCTCGGTCGCTCTGAACATCGACGGCAACACCACACTGGCCGATCTCCAGGACACGGCGCAACTGACCGGTGCCAACAACCTGACATTCACCGCCGGCTCCAACGACACGGTCGCCACGAACGCGGTGTCCGGCTCGTCGGGGGGGGCGGTGTCGATAAGCCCCTCGGCGGGCATCACGGTGGTGACCAATACGACCGAGGCCCAGGTGGGTGCTCCGGACGCTTCGAATGACCCGCTAACGGTCGGCGGTGGGTTCTCGGCCACCGCGACGCATACCGCGCTGACGTCGACCGCGACCGGAGCCGCGTCCGGCGCGGGGACCGCGGCCTCGGCGGGCGTCTCGATCGCCCTGGCCTTCGTCACCGACCAGACCACGGCGACGACCGGCCGCTCCATTGATGCAAAAGATGGGGGGGGTGACGTTCGAGGCCGATGGGTCGGCTGCCAGTCTCGTCTCGTCCAACGCCAGCGCCTCCGGCGGGCCGACCAATACCCAGGAGTCGCAGGAGCCACAGACCTCGCAAGACACCAGCGAGGAGGGGCCAGGCTCCGACACGCCCGACTCCAATTCCGTCGACGGACAGAACGCCCAGCAGCGCAGCTACGCCGACAGCGAGAGTACAGTCACCGACTCCAAGGGAAACAAGGTCAGCGCCGGGGACACCAAGAATGACGCAAAGACCCCGGCGGCCTCGACCTCCGACGGGTCGGTCACGGTGGCAGCCGCGGTGGCCGTCAATGTCGTCGATAGCGAGGCCGACGCGACCGTCCCCGCCGGCCTCACCATCACTGCCACCGGCCCCTTGACCGTCACGGCCACCAACGACACCGGCAACCCCGCCAACCCGATCTATCCCGCCAACCCGGTCATCGGCGACACGGCGAACGCCTGGGGCACCGCCGCGGGGACCTCAAAGGTCGGAGTCGGGGCGGCGGTCGCCTTGAACCTCGTCAATGCCTCAGCCGAGGCGACGATCCAGGCCTCGACGATCAACACCCATGGTGTGACCGTCAATGCGGGAATGATGGGCACCAGTCCGATGAACCTATTCGGTGCCAACGCGACCTCCGGCGCGGGGGCGAGCGACATCGGCGTGGCCGGGTCGGTGGCGATCAACATCGTCAGCGACACCAGCCAGGCCCTGATCGAGACCGGCGCTTCGGTCGCCGCCAACGGTGGCGACGTCTCGCTGACCTCCCTGAACAACTCGACCGACACAACGTTCGCGGTGCCCGGGGGGGTCGCCACGGGCGACAGCGTCGGCATCGGCGCGTCGCTGGCCCTGAACATCATTTCCAACACCACCCAGTCCGAGGTCCAGGACGGAGCCGCCCTGACGAACGCCGGTAACGTGACGGTGACCGCCACCTCGTCCCACTCGATCAGACCGTTGGGGTCGGGGCCTCGGTGGTCGTCAACGTGGCGCAAGACTCGTTCCTCGCCGAGTTGGACCGCGACGGCGCCGCCGACGGCGCCGTCAGCGTCACGGCTGACCCGGTGACCGCGTCCAGTCAGGGCGCCGCCATCGCCAGTGAGCAAGGCGCCCCCCCCTCCAGCTCCAGTTCCGGCCCTGGCTCCAGCTCCGGCAGCGGAGGGACCGCGGACCAGGAGACGCAGAACCAGTCCAGCTTCGCCCACAACGAGGGCGGATCGGATTCACCCGATGTCGCGGCACCCCCCACAGCGAACAGCGAGCTGACGGGGGGCGGAGCGTCGTCGCCTTCGGGCAAGGCCACCAGCAAATCAGGCGGCAGCAGCGGCGCGACGAAGGTGGGCATCGCGGCGGCCGTCGCCGTCAACGTGCTGACGACCAGCACGGTCGCCCAGATCGACAACGGTCTCACCGTGACGGCCGGAGGCGCGCTGACGGTCGGGACCACCAACCAGAGCAGCGCCCTGGCCCTGGCCGACAGCCGGGCGACAACAAACCAGGATTCGATCGGCGCCGCCGTGTCCCTCAACGTCGCCACCGTGACCAACACCGCCACGATCGGCACCGGGGACACCATCTCCGCCGCCGGCGTGAACGTCACCGCGCTCATGGCCACTGGGACTAGCGGGGCGGTGACTCCCAACGACTTCTCGACGCAGGCGCTGGGTGTCGCCATCGGATTGCAGGCCGGCGTCGCGGGCTCGGCCGGGATCAACGTGATCACGATCACAACCCAGGCCTCGATCGGCGCCGGCACCCACGTCAACTCATCCGGCGGCCTGAGCGTCCAGTCCGCCAACGACGAGACGCTTCAGAACATCGCCTACACCGGGGCCGAAGGCGGGGACGCGGGCGTGGGCGCGGCCGTCAACGTCAACGTCCTAAACAACACGACCCTCGCGTTCCTCGACTCCAGCGTCCAGGCGAACGTCGCCGGCCTGACCCAGGTCACGGCCGAGTCGTCGCTCAATCCGTCGACCGACCCCGTCCCCAATTCGCCGGCCGACACGATCGTTGCCACCGGCAATGCACTGACGGAGGATGAAACCCTCGGCATCCACTATTATGACGTCAGCGGCATCAACAGTACGGTCATCAACACTGCGACGCCCCCCCTTCCGGCTGGTGGGACCGATGGGGTTTTGTCCCCGCCAGTGGCTCTCCTACCCGGCCCCGGCATCCCGACCGGGACGGTGATCGTGGAAAACACCAATCAACCCTTCGCCGCCGTCCTGACGTTCGGGTCGAACGTCGTCACTTCAGATGATACCGTTTTCTTGAATCCATCAGAGACGCCGAAGGTCGGGGATACCGTCTCCGGACCCGGCATCATCCCCGGGACGACGATCACGGACCTTTCCACCACGCCCAGCGGCGGCACCACTATTACGCTTTCGTTGCCCGCGATCGCCAACGGTTCCTCGCCCCTCGCCGCCGCCCGCCTTGTGCTTTTTAATCCAGTGAGTCCACTGACGACCACGGGTCCCGTGACCCTCAACGCAGCTCCAATAACTCCAGATGGCATCGTGGAGGCCGGTCTCTTCGCGGCCATTGCCAAGCTCGACCCGACGAACTTCGCCGCGGGGTACGGGCTATCGTCCGGCGGCGCGGGCGTCGCCGGCTCCTTCATCGTCAACGTCATTAATCAGACGACTCATGCCTACATCAACACTTGTGCCTTGATCAATACCCTGGTCGGCACGGCCGGGTATCCGACGGCCGGTTCCGACGAGGGCGTGACCGTCTCGGCGACCGAGACGATGAATATCGTGGACTGGGCGGGCGCGATCGGCGGCGGCGAGGACGCCGGCATCGGCGCGGCCCTCGACGTCGATATCGTCACCGAGGACGCCCAGGCCTATATCGCCTCCAGCGCGACGGTCGACGCGGCCCAGAACGTCATGGTCACCTCGAGCACCAACGGGTCCTTCCGGTCGGTCACGGCGGCGGCGGGGCTCGGCGAGTCGACGGGGATCGCCGGCGCGGCCTCGATCGAGGTCCTCTCGCCGACGACCAACGCCTACATCGGCCAGGGCGCAACGGTCGACGCCCAGGGGGACCTCCTGGTCCAGGCGAGCCGCCAGGCGACGATCAGCACGGTCGCCGGCCAGTTCAGCGGCAGCACCAACGTCAGCGCCGGCGCCGCGGTCTCGACGGTCGTCGATACCGTCAACACCGATGCGTATATCGGCTCGAACGATCAGATCACGGCGCGGGGGACCTCAGGCTCGATCCCGGTCCTCACCGGCAATTCCCCGGGCGACACGACGTCGTTTTCCGGCGTGGCCGTCGTCGCGGCGACGTTCCAGAACGTGCAGTCGATCGTGGTGGGAGGCGCGGTCTCCGGTGGGGAAACCGCGGTTAGCCTTGAAGGCTCGGCCGCGGTCAACGTCCTGAACGACACGACGCTGGCCTACGTCGCCGCGGGCGCGGTCGTCACCGCGACCGACAACGCGCCGGGGAGCGGTCCGGGCGTGATGGTCACGGCCGCCGACCCCTTGACCCTCTTCAGCACGGCGGGGGCGGTGGCGCTGGCCGTCGGTACGGCGAACCCCGGCGTCGGCGTCGGATTCGGCGTCAACGTGGACTCGATCACCAAGAACACCCAGGCGTACATCGCCACGGCCACCGTCAGCGCCGACGGCGACGTGCTGGTTCAGGCCAAGTCGGCAGAAAACCTCTCCTCGATCAACGCGACGCTCGTCGCCAGCATCAACCTCGACCCGGCAGAGGGCTTTGTCAGCGCCGCGATCGGCGGCTCGGCCGGGGTCTTCGTCCTGAATATCACGACCGAGGCCTATATCGCCGGCGACGCCAACGCCCAGGCCAGCGGCAACATCCTGGTCGCGGCGTCGGAGGCGACCACGCTCAACCTCCTGTCTGGGAACTTCGTCGGGGCCTTGGGTAGCGTCGGCGCCGCCGCGACCGTACCGGTGATCACCAAGACGACCGAGGCATTCATCGGGGCCGGCGCCAACGTCGGCGCGCTGGGACTGGGCAACGCGATCCAGGCGGAGAACGGCCAGTTCGCCATCTCGTATGTGCCCTACGGCACGTCGCCCGGCCAGCAGGTGCAGCCCATGCCGATCAGTGCGAACCTGACAGGCAACGGCAACAACCTAACCGGCCAGCGCTTGACCGAGCAGCGGGTCGCCACCCCGGAGACGACGACGGTCCATGGTCTGGCGGTCACGGCCGTCAACGCGGACAACATCCAGGGGGTCGGCCTCGACGGCGGCGTGAGCGGCATCTCCCTCAACCTGAGCGGCTCGGCCGGCGTGATCACCAACCACACCGAGGCCACGATTGGTTCCGCCGCGAAGATCAACTCGAGCAACGCCGGCGCCGCGAGTGACCAGTCGGTGCTGGTCGCGGCCGGCAACGACGCCTCGTTCATGGGAATCGCCTTCGCGGCGTCGTACTCGGCCGTCGGCCTCACGCCGGGGGTCGTCGTGCTGGTGATCAACAATACGACCACGGCCTCGATCGACGATGGCGCCTCGGTCGCCGCCCTCGGCGACGTCGCGGTCGTTGCCCACTCCAGCGGCGACGTCCTCACGATCGTCGCCGGGGTCGCCCGCGGCGGAGCAGTGCTGGCCGGCTCGGTCTCGTACGTCGGCGTCAACGACACGACCAAGGCCAATATCGGCGACACCGCGACGACCGACGCGTCCGGTGCGCAGGTGAACGCCGGGGGCAACGTGCTGGTCGACGCCACCGACGACACCGAGGCCTACATGATCACGGGAAGCGTCGCCTTCAGCGGCGCAGGCGCCGCGATCGGTGCCGCGGTCAGCATCGTCGACCTGAGCAAGAACACCGACGCCTTCATCGGCAGCCACGCCACGGTCAACGCCCTGGGCACCACGGCCTCCCTGGCGGGCATCTTCGACGGAAATTACACTGGATCGGGCGGCTTCGAGACCCTTGCGAGCTTCCACGGCGTGGCCGTCCAGGCGGCCACCAGCGAAAACGTCACCAACGTCGCGGCGGCCGGCGCGGCTGGGGGGGAAGCCGGCCTGGCCGGCGGCGTCTCGATTGAGCTGTTCAGCTCGACCACCCAGGCCTATATCGGCAACAACGCCCAGATCAACACCAAATCGGGCGCCAGTTCGGCGCAGTCTGTCGACGTCGCGGCGGTCAACCAGGCCGCCGATTTCTCGTTCGCGGGCGGTCTGGCCGCGGGCGGCGCCGGCATCGCCGGCGGCGTCGACGTCGGCCTCTTGAAGAACTCGACGCAGGCCTACATCGGCAACAGCGCCGACGTCCACGCCCAGCAGGACGTCGACGTCTACGCCCTGTCGAATGACAGCGTGCAGACCTACGCCTTGGGCGCCGCTGTCGGAGCCGACCTGGCCCTCGTCGGGTCGGTGTCGGTCTGGTCGATCGGCGAGCCCTATAGCGCAAGCTACACCGACAGCAACGGCAGCAGCTCGGTCCCGAGCTTGGGGAACAACAGTGGAGTCACAAACGACAGCTCGAGCGCGGAAGGCAACACCGGTGGGGCCTCGTCGATGCTCGACTCTCTGCTCGACCCGAACAACAACGGGGCGGCCGGCAACACGCAGTACATCAGCGGCACCCTGAGCTCGGCCCAGACCGGCGTCGACAGCTCCATCAGTGGAGACCCGGTCGCCAGCGCGATCACCAGCACTGCGGTGCCCACCGGCACGGTGGCGTTGCTCGGTATCGGAGTCAGCGTGAGCGCGGGGGGCAACGTCAACGTCCGGGCCAAGAGCCAGGTCAGCTACACCGGCATTGTCGGCGGGCTGGCGGCCGGCGAAGTCGGCATCGGCGGGTCGGTCGAGATCGCCAACATCGAAGGCAACACGCAGGCGTACATCGACGCGAACTCCACGGTGAGCGCCGGCGGCAATGTGGCGGTTGACGCCGAACTCGTCAGCGACACCTCCAACGGCACCGCCTTCGCCGGCACGGCGGGGATCGCCGCCATCGGCGCCCAGGTCGTCGACATCCAGGACAGCAGCACCGAGTCGGCCACCCTCAACAGCGGAGTGACGATCCCGCAGGCCCAGCAGGTGCAGGTCACGGCCTCGTCGAACCGCTCGCTGACGGCCCAGGCCGTGGGCGGCGATGTCGGCGGCGTCGTGGCCGGGGTCGGCGTGGCGATCGCCAACGCCACCGGCGGGCCGTCGGCCAGCATCGGCTCGGGCGCACAGATCGGCCAAACTTTCTTCAACGTCGGCGGCGTCACCGTCGCGGCCACGTCGACCGATACGCTCATGGCGAAGTCGTACGGCGTCGCGGCCGGGGGTCTCGCCGCCACTGGCGTCTACGCCGACGCCCAGTCCGCGCCGAACGTGACGGCAGCCATCGATGACAACGCCGCCATCACATCGACCGGCGCCGTCAATGTCACCGCCGCGAATACGCCGCGGGTCGACGCGCAGGCGTTCGGCGTCGCCGTCGGCGCCGTCTCCGTCGGCGCGGCCGTCAGCGTCGCCAACGTCGCCGGCACGACGTCGAGCGACCTCGGCAATAACGTCTGGGTCTCGGCCCCCACGCTCGTGATTAGCGCTGAGCGGACCCCGGACGCCGGCAACGACCCGACGGCCCAGGCCTCGGCGACCGCGGGCTCCGGCGGAGTCCTGTTTGGCGCCAACGCCACCGTCAGCACGGCCACCAGCGGCGGCTTCGTCCAGGCGGCCACCGGCACCGGGGTGATGCTCCCGGACGGGAACGTCACGATCGAGGCCACGAACAGTAGCGACCAGTCCGCGAACGCCACCGGCGTGGCGGTGGGCGGCTTGCTCGCGATCGGCGCCGACGTGGCCACCGCCACCTCCAACGTCACCACCTTGGCCCAACTGGGGGCGGGGGCGATCACGAACGTCACGGGCACGCTCGACGTCTCGGCGACCGGGAAGGACGAGAACGACGTCTCGAGCACGGCCGGCAGCGGCGGTGCGATCGCGGGCGATGCCTCGGTCGGTAACACCAACGACACCTCGACGGTCTCGGCGGTCGTCGTCGGGAGTCTCTTGGCCGGCACCGTCAACGTTGGCGCCACCAACAATAGCATCTTCACACCCGACGTGAGTTCCGTGAACGCCGCGCTCGCCGGCGCCAGCGGCGCCGTCGCGAACAACAACGACAACACCGCGGCGAACGCGACGGTCCTCTCCAACACCGTCATCATGGCCTCGTTCGCGGTGGACATCACTGCGCAGAACACCTTCACGGAGAACGTTCCGACGAACGGGAACACCGTTTCCGCCGGGGCGGGCGGCTTCCTCAACGGCACGGCCGCCTTGAGCACGACGACGCTCACCGGTAACGCCACCGTCACGATCGGAAGCTCGGTCATGATCGACGTGGAGACCCCCACCACCCCCAGCACGGGCACCCCCGGCATCTTCCTGATTGCATCGAGCGCGCTCAACACGAACGACCAGGTCACGCTGTCGACCGGCGGCGCGCTCGCGGCAGCCGGCACCGATTCGTCCCTCACGGCCACGCTGAATAACAACGTGGTGACCGACTCGTCGGCCGCGGACCCCGACGTCTTCACGACCAACCAGAACATCGGGATTGGCACCTATACCACGGTGAACGCCGCCAACAACAGCGAGGCCCACACCTGGGGCGTGCTCGGCGCGGTGGCCTCCTCTTCCGCCGAAACCGTCGTGACGTCGAACCAGTCCGTCGCGCTGGGTCCCGACACGGACCTGACAGCCTACCAGAACATCAACCTCTACGCCGGAGACGACCCCACTCCGGGGGCCGACACGCCCACGACCATGGTGGGAGATTCCAACGCGCAGTCGTACGTTCGCGGCTTGGTCGCCGTCCCCAGCGCCAACGCGACCACGACCCTCACCAGTGACTCGACGCTGACCGTCGGCACGGACGACCAGATCTACAGCGGGGGGAACACCACCCTGGCGGCAGACCACGGCACTCCCAGCGCGACGGCGCAGGGGATTGGCCACGGTTACGAGGTCGGCTTGATCCCGGCGACGAACGGCTCCAGCTCGCCCAGCACCTCGACCAGCTCGACCGTGACGGTGAACGGGACCGTCACGGCCGGCATCTTCGACCAACTCGACATCACGATACCCAGCAACGACCCAACCACCCCCATCTTCAGCGAGCCCGACTCCCCGATACCAGTGGCAAGCCCCTCCTACTCATTCGACCCGAGCTTCAACCCTTCGGCAGTAATCAACAGTAGCGGTCTGAGCCCAACGGATCAACAGGTGCTCGACACCGAGGTTTCCTCGGGGACTGTCGCCGCCATGGAGCTCGGCTCGACCGCCTTCCCACTGACCGCCTACGGCGGCAACGTGACGGTGGACGCCGGCAGCCTGCTGGGCGACGGCACCATCACCGCCTACGGCGCACCGACGATCAACATCACCAACCCCACCGCCGACTACCTCGTCCTCGGCCCGATCAGCATCCCGCAAGGGCCCGCCGGCAATGTCGTCTACACCGGCACGGCGACCCTCTTCCCCGGGACGGTCAACCAAATGAACGGGCCTCCGGTCGTGAACATCCAGGAAACGTACGACCAGTCGGTGGGCAGCAATACGAGCGCCGGGCCGGCCGTGTTCCTGACCGGCGAAGTGGACAACCTGCGCGGGCAGGTCACGATCAACGACACGTACGGGTCGGTGGTCCAGTTAGCCACCATCAACGCCAACCAGGTTGACATCTCCGCGCCGAACGGCGCCCTGGTGGTCTACATCCCGACCGGGACCGAAGTGACCGGCTCGTCCCCGTACCCGGCGTTTGACTCCAGCATGATCTGGCCGGGCGGGGACCCCGCCACCGTCGTCAATCTGTCCCCAGACGACGCCGTCGCCTACGTAGCCAACGCGGAGTTCAACACCAACGGCAGTTTTGGTACCGACCCCACCGATATGCCCGACAACCTCGCCTTCACCGCGTCTCTCATCGGCAGTGTCGGCCAGACGCCGCCCCAATCCTTCATTGGGCCAGATGGAGCATATGATGAACCAAACACACCACAACTTTATCCGGGGTATGATCCGGAAGTCCGGGAGGCTGGCACCAGCCTGGTCTTCTACGGCAGCAACACGGGGGATAATACCTCGATCACGGCGACGGCGGCTTCAGAAAGTCCCGTCGGGGAGTACTACCAGATGGGCGACATTACCGGCAGAGGCCTCTTCCCCGTGGTCCCGGTCGAGCCGCTCACCACGACGGCGACGGCCTACCCAACCATCACGGGATCAAGCGGGATCAACGCCGGAACGGTCCTGATCACCGCCGGCATCATCGACGTCGACAGCACCATCAATGTCGGGCTGCCCAATAACTGGTCGCTTGACCTGCCGTCGTCGCTGAACAGCACCATCGCGTTATATCAGCTAGTCTGGAACGCTAATCCTACGGGCCAGAGCTTGTTCACCCTACCCGTGTCCACGGTTACGGCGGGCGACCAGCAGATCACCGCCCAGTACGACGCAGTCACCGGGCAGATCATCGTGAATAACGTGAACGCCTCCTCCGGTGCCGGCTTCCTCTCGCTCGACGGTGCGATCATGAGCACCAATACGTCGGGGGACATTGTCGTCAACGACGGCAACGGCCAGGTGACAATCGACAACGAGACGAACACCCCCGTGGTGGTGAACAACGTGAACGCCGGGAGCGGCTCGCTGAATTCGACGCCGCCTAGCGAGGTCGATATCATCGACACGAAAATGCCCTCGTCCACCCAGCAGACTCTCTACGTCTACAACCCGGGGGGGGGGAATTGAGACGTTCCAGGGCACGGCCCAGGACACCATGCAGCAGTTGGAGCTTGTTTCCAATCCCCAGGGGACGACCGCGACCTCGACGAGTTACTCCCCCTTGAGCGGCCTGCGCTACCAGTGGCAGCTCCAGGCAAACCTCGCCCGGACGATCACCAATCCCGAAGAAGGTGTTCTGTCTAGCACTGATTGGTCCTTTGACACTCCCCTAGGCGAGGCCACCGCGAATAACCCGTGGTACTACCTCGATGCGAACGGCAATCCCACCCCCGTTATCGGCGGCAGCAGTACGCCGTTCGGCCAACTGATCCAGGGGACGCCGGGTGGTCCCGCTTTCGAGGAAACGATCGCGGGCACCGTGGAGGATTGGTATGCGGCGATCTTCATATACCACAACGGTGATTACGGCTTTGCACCAACCCCCACACCTGTGGGCGACAATACGACTGGGAGCAACCCTCATGCGGGCACTGGGGACATAGAAGACCCCTGGGTCTACTACTACGCCGATGAGGCGCAGCTCACCCTGACCGACTCGGTCGCGGCGGACAACCCCATCGGCATCAGTTTCTCCGGCTCGGCCCAGGGCTCCGTCACGATTAACTCCATTGACCCGGTCAGCCTGGAGGGAAATATCGTCAACCCCAACGGCAACACGACGATCACCGCCCCGAGCATCACTCAGAGCTCGTCCGCCAGCATCACATCCAACAACCTCACTCTGGACACGACCGGGGGCGTCGGCACCTCGACCCAGCCCTTCAACGCCAGCCTGACGGCTAACGGGGTGCTGAACGTCCAGGCCGGCAGCCAGGGCGTGTACCTCAACCTGGGCTCCGGGGCGCTGCTCGGCACGGTCAGCGCCGGCAACGGTGACGTCGTCTTGAGTGCGACCAATAGCCTCGCCGTGGCACCCGGCCTGGCGAGCGGGACTGTCAACGTCACCGGGAACAACATCACGCTCACTTCCTCGGAGGGCGCGATCGGCACGGCGGCCGCGCCGCTGCAGATCCAGGCGCAGGGGGTCGTCAACGTCTCCGCGCTCGGGGACATCGACGTGACCCAGGGCGACCCCAGCCTCCAGGTCGGCCAGATCGTGTCGACGAGCGGCAACGTCACCCTCAACGTGCCCTCCGGGGCGATCGTGAACGCCAGCGGGACGACCTGGAACGATGTGGTCGGCAACACCCAGAGCCAGCAAGTCTGGCAGAACCTGAGCCTGACGAACCCGTCCGCCGACGAGCAGCAGGCGGTCACCGCCTTCGAGAACGAGGTCAACGCCGATTACCAGGCGTACTGGCAACTGCTCGACAACGGCAGCGTGGTTGACGGCGTTCTGACCCTGAACGCCCAGGGCCTGGCGATCTACAGTGGACTGGCAGGCCTCGCGCTGAACGTCACCAGCCCGACCCCCGCCCAGGTGCAGACGTACGCCAACAGCCAGTACAAGAGCTACGTCGCCTTCTTCAACCAGAACCTCGGCTTGAACTGGATGGACCTGCCCGAGTTCCAGACTGACGATCCGTCGTTCAGCTACGTGGCGACCTCAACACAGGTGTCAAACCTCGAAAGCAACGCGGCCTGGACCACGCCCGAGCTGATGTACCCGGTCGCCCAGGTGGCCGTGGCCCCCCCCTATCCCCGCACGCCGGTCGGGATCTTTACGCCGAATATCTCCGGGGCGAACGTGACGCTGGTGTCGAGCGAAAGCATCGGCCAGACCAGCTCGCCGACGGACATCTCGCTGGCGGACCTTCAGTCGGGCAACCTCACGGCGGCCCAGGTCACGGCGCTCGCGGACGCGACGGCCCCGGGCGACGTGGTCGTCACGGCCACGGGCGTCCAGGTTTCGCCGGCCGCGCAGCTCTTCATCTCGGCCACCGGCGACTTGAACGCTGACGCCGCGGGGTCGTTCACCATTCAGGGCACTTCCCAGAACCTGACTCTGAACCAGGTGACCGCCGGGGGCCCGGTGAACATCACCGCCCAAGGGAGCATCCTCAGCAGCGGCACGGGCACTCAGATCACGACGCCCGGCAACCTCGTGCTGAAGGCGGGCACCGGGACGCTGGGGACGCCCTCCGCGCGCCTGACTGTGAGCGTCGGCGGTCAGCTCAGCCCGTATGCGCCTCCGGGGAACAGCTACCTCACCGTCAACGGGCTGACGGCCATCCCCGTCACGCTGAACGCGGTCGAAGGCCAGCCCCTCTCCTCGACGGTGGCGTCGCACATCGTTGTCGCCAACTTCGACGACACCGAGGCGGACGGCAACGTGGGCGATTTCACCGCGACCATCGACTGGGGCGACGGCACCCCCGACACGCCCGGCGTCATCGCGTACGATGCCGCCACCCAGGAGTTCGCCGTCTGGGCCAGCACGGACCACGTCTACACCGGAACGGGCACGTACACCATCGCGGTCACGATCGACGACACGGCCGACGACACCTCGGTCGTCGCGGACAGCACCGCCGTGATCCAGGCCGCGGAGCTGGAGACCGATCCCGCGACGCCGGGCGCGCTGATGCTGGCCATCGGCGGCACCACGGGCTCGGCTGACATCGTCCTCAGCGCTGGGCCCGCCGCGGGCCAGGCCGTCGTCACCCTCAACGGGACCGTGCTGGGCACGTTCCAGCCCACGAGCCGAACCCTGATCTTCGGCCAGGCCGGGAACGATCAGTACGAGGTCGACGCCCCGTTGTCGGTCCCGGTCTTCGTCTACGCGAACGGCACGGGCACGAACTCTCTCACGGTCGTCGGCGACGGTGGGGACGACGGATTCACGGTGTCCAACGGTTCGATCACGGTCGCCAGCCCGCTGTCGGGGAACACTCCGGTGCCGATCGCGCTGGAAAATGTCCAGTCGGTGACGATCAACGGCGGCAGTGGCGACGACGTCTTCACGATCGCCAACACGGGCATCGGCACGACCACGACGGTCAACAGCGGTACGGGCAGCGACACGGTGGACGTGACGGACACATTCGGCCCACTGACCGTCAACACCCAGACCGGCACGGACACGGTCAACGTGCAGGCGATCGGGGCCGCGGCCAGCATCAACGCGGGCGGCGACGACGACACGATCAACGTGTCCTCCAACGCACCGACCAACACGGGCACGCTGTCGGGCATCGCCGCGGTCCTGACGGTCAACGGCGGCTCGGGCGGCAGCACCGCCAATGTGAGCGACACGGGGGACGGCAATTCGAGCACCAGCACGCTGAGCGGCACGGGGCTGACCTCGACCGCCTTCGGCGCCGGCGGCAGCCTGAGCTATTCCTCGCTGGCCAACCTGAACATTAGCCTGGGCTCGGGCGGCAACACCTTCACGGTCGCCAACACGGCGAGCGGCACGACCACGACGGTCAACAGCGGCACGGGCAGCGACACGGTGAACGTGACGACCACGTCCAGTCCGCTCACGGTCAACACGCAGACGGGTACGGACACGGTCAACGTGCAGGCGATCGGGGCCGTGGCCAGCATCAACGCGGGCGGCGGCAACGATACGATCAACGTGTCGTCGAACGCGCCGACCAACACCGGCAACCTGGCGGGCATCACCAAGGTGCTAACGATCAACGGCGGCGGCACGAGCACGGCCAACGTCAGCGACGCCAGCGACGCGAGCAACAGCACGTTCAGCCTGACCGGCACGACGCTGACTTCCTCGGTCAGCGGCTTCGGTTCCGGCGGCAGCATCACCTACGGCACGCTGGCCAACTTGAACCTTCAGTTGGGCAGCAAGCAGAACACCATCGGCGTCACGGGCAACGGCGCCACGACCTTGACGATCATCAACACCAACAGCGGTACGACGGGTCCGGACACCGTCAACGTGTACAGCACCACCAACCCGCTGGTGGTCAACGACGACACCGGCAGCGACACCAACAACGTGCAGTCCATTGGGGCGGTCGCGACCATTTACGGCAAGAGCGGCGGTGGCGACGTCATCAACGTGTCGTCGAACGCGCCGACCAACACCGGCAACCTGGCGGGCATCACCAAGGTGCTGACGATCAACGGCGGCGGCACGAGCACGGCCAACGTCAGCGACGCCAGCGACGCGAGCAACAGCACGTTCAGCCTGACCGGCACGACGCTGACTTCGTCGGTCAGCGGCTTCGGTTCGGGCGGCAGCATCAGCTACGGCACGCTGGCCAACTTGAACCTTCAGTTGGGCAGCAAGCAGAACACCATCGGCGTCACGGGCAACGGCGCCACGACCTTGACGACCATCAACACCAACAGCGGTACGACGGGTCCGGACACCGTCAACGTGTACAGCACCACCAACCCGCTGGTGGTCAACGACGACACCGGCAGCGACACCAACAACGTGCAGTCCATTGGGGCGGTGGCGACGATCAACGGCTTCAGCGGCGGCGCTGACATCACCAACGTGTCGTCGAACGCGCCGACCAACACTGGCAACCTGGCGGGTATCACCAAGGTGCTGACGATCAACGGCGGCGGCGCGAGCACGGCCAACGTCAGCGACGCCAGCGACGCGAGCAACAGCACGTTCAGCCTGACCGGCACGACGCTGACTTCGTCGGTCAGCGGCTTCGGTTCGGGCGGCAGCATCAGCTACGGCACGCTGGCCAACTTGAACCTTCAGTTGGGCAGCAAGCAGAACACCATCGGCGTCACGGGCAACGGCGCCACGACCTTGACGACCATCAACACCAACAGCGGTACGACGGGTCCGGACACCGTCAACGTGTACAGCACCACCAACCCGCTGGTGGTCAACGACGACACCGGCAGCGACACCAACAACGTGCAGTCCATCGGGGCGGTGGCGACGATCAACGGCTTCAGCGGCGGCGCTGACATCACCAACGTGTCGTCGAACGCGCCGACCAACACTGGCAACCTGGCGGGCATCACCAAGGTGCTGACGATCAACGGCGGCGGCACGAGCACGGCCAACGTCAGCGAGACGGGGGACAGCACGGCGAGCACCAGCACGCTGAGCGGCACGGCGTTGACATCGACGGCGTTCGGCACGGGCGGAAGCCTGAGCTATTCCTCGCTGGCCAATCTGAACATCAACATGGGGAGCGGCGGCAACACCTCCTCATCAGCAACACCGCGGGCGCGACGACGACCACCCCGGCCGGGACGACGACCTTCCTCAATAGCGGCACCGGCGCCGACACCGTGAATGTCCTGGCGACCAGCAGCTCGACGACGGTGAACACGGGCGGCGGCTCCAACCAAATCACCGTGAATGTGGGCAGCACCCAGCCGCCCATGCCCAACTACGCACCCACGGACAGCAACGGGATCGTGGACCACATCCAGGGGGCGCTGACTGTCATCGGCAATCTGGCCGACACCATGAACGTGGACGACAGCGCCAACCGCATTGCCAAGGTCGGCACGCTGACCCCCACCACGCTCACCGGCATGAACATGGGCCCCGCCGGCATCACTTACAGCGGGCTGGCCAACCTGAACATCCGCTTCGGCTCCGTCGCAACCCTCACCTCCCCCCTCTCCGGCAACACGTTGTACATCAACGGCATCAACCCGCTCACCCATACGGCGGCGGACGGGGGGACGGACATCGTGCCGGACGACGACGAGGTGTACGTCGCGAACGCGGCCAATTCCGCCGATTTCAATGGCACGCTCGATTTGACTCGATGGGAGAGCGCGAGCGTGACGGTCGCCGGCAATGACAATGGCAAGATCGACATCGATACGGACCCGGCCGACCCGGACGCGCCGGTGATCGTCAACCCGGTGACGATCGGCGGATCCCTGACATCCACCGGCGTCCTCAATGTCGGCGGTAATGTCGGCACCATGACGATCGGCCAGAACCTGGCGGGCACGGTCAACGTGTCGGGCACGATCGGTAGCCTGAAGATCGTGAACGGCTCGATCACCCCGACGGCCTCACTCACCCTGGGCAACATCAACAGTCTGGTCATCGGGCCGAACCACCTGAACGTCGGCCAGAGCCTGGCGGGCAAGCTGACGGTGACCGGCACCATCGGCAGCATCCAGGTAGCGGGCGGCACGCCGGGCACGATCGTGACTGGGCAGATCGGCACGGTGGCTGTCTACGGGAGCTTCGGTCCGGTGGTCCTCCAGATTACCGAGGCCGGCATCCAGCGCCTGGTCGAAGAAGCGACGCCCGCGAATCCCTGTTGTGGTGTGCTCCCGAATGCGTATGCCCTGGCATCCACGTCCCCGTACGCGACGGTGAGCGCCTCGGGCACTCTGGAGTACATCAACATCCAGTACTTCTATGAGGGCCTGGACAGCCCGTCGGTCGAGGGCCTTACCCCCTCCACGAACCTGGCCAACCCGCAGCTCACCGCCCGCATCACCAACAACGTCAGCACGGCCCCCGATCAGTACGACCTGAGCCTGGAGACGTACAATGACGTGGCCAAGTTCAACCTGGCCCGCCTCGATGCCGTGGGCATCGCCGGTGTGCGGAACGTGGACGTCGAGGGGGACATCCTGACCAAGGTAACCTCGGCGGCTTCAACCTTCTTCGCGCCGGATTCCTCCCCGGCTGGAATCTATCTGCCCCAGGACAACCTGGCGGGTGTCGGCGTTCGGGATTACGTACCGGATCACTCCATCAACGCCAAGAGCATCCAGGCGCTGGCGTTCGGCTCCATGACCAATTCCTGCGGCCAGATCGAGACGGGGGCGGTGGCCTCCAGCAATGATGCGGCCAACCTCCTCGCGCCCTGCACCGCGATTGTTCAAGCAGGCTCCATCAACAGTTCGACCGTGGAGACCTTCCGGGTCCCATTCGCGGATCTCGCCACTCAGCAGGTCGGTTTCTTCATGGACGATAATCCGTCGTCGTGCGGCCAGAGCCAATTCGATAAGGATAACGTCGTGCTGGAGGTCCAGGGGGTGAGCACCGCCAACAGCAGCGGCACAGCCAACATCGTTACGCCCAGCAACGTCGCTCGCGGAGCTGTGGTCGCCCTCATCACGGTCGCCGAGACCTTCAATTCGTGCAACCAGCTCGACAGGTCTTTCATCGAAAACATCAGTCTGTGCGGCGACGGCGGCTCGATCCAGACCCAACTGAACGTCGGCAGTCCCGAAGACTGCAGCCTGCCGAAAACGGCCTTCACGCCGGCCATCACCAGCACCGGGCCCCTGGGCGACGTAATCATCGGGGGTTCCTTGCCCAACGTGACCGCCCCGAGCATCTTCGGCTCGATCCTCCCCTGTGGCTCGATTCCAGCCACCAGCACCATCCAGACGACTGGGATCCGGACCGATCCGATCACGTTTGCGACTTCTCAAGTGCCCGCGGATATCGGCCGGGTCTATGTCACCTCGACCTGCAAGGGCCCCGTGGTCACCGCAACGACCGTGCAGGCCAACGGCTCTGGGCTCTTGGGGCAAATCATCTGCGACGGCTCTGGGCTCTTGGGGCAAATCATCTGCGGAGGCAACCTCATCAGCCAGGTTGTCGCGAACGGCATCACGGGCGTCATCACCGTCCAGCCGGTCGCGTGGGAGCCGGGCGCCGGAAACCTTGGGGCGACTTTCACGTACCCCGCTCCTTCCACTAACGTCGTGCACCTCGGCGGCGTCGTTTCCAACGGCTCGATGAGCGGACCGACCG
>Ga0208565_1000875_pt1 | contig 19677 bp, 7 predicted proteins | sample Sb_taG_7_FD_187706 | JGI IMG/M metagenome (GOLD analysis project Ga0208565, IMG submission 187706) | Peat soil microbial communities from Weissenstadt, Germany - Sb_50d_2_FS metaG (SPAdes) (version 2) | ecosystem: Environmental > Terrestrial > Soil > Wetlands > Peat | place: Germany: Weissenstadt...
TGGGCGAAGGACGGACAAACGGGCGAGCTATTCATCTTGCAGGCCCGCCCCGAGACAGTCCACTCCATGATTCGCAAGTCGGCGAATTTGGAGGTATACGAGCTTCTTGAGGCCGGCCGCACGCTCCTGAAGGGTCGCAGTGTGGGCCAGAAGATCGGCGCCGGCCCTGTCCGGGTCATCAAGGACGTCGAAGCACTCCAGGACTTCCGCCCCAACGAGGTGCTGGTAGCAGACATGACTGACCCAGACTGGGAGCCAAGCATGAAGATGGCTGCCGCAATCGTGACCAACCGCGGCGGCCGAACGTGCCACGCAGCCATCGTGAGCCGCGAATTGGGGATCCCGTGCGTGGTCGGAACCGATTCAGCGACGAGAGTTTTGCAGGCCGGGCAGCAGGTTACCGTTTCCTGCGCTGCGGGGGAGGCGGGGTTCGTCTACGAGGGCCTGCTCCCGTTCTCCCGCCACACGCTCGATCTCGATAGCCAGACCCGTCCCAAGACGCGCGTGATGATCAATGTGGGAGATCCTGAACAGGCCTTCCCCCTGGCGTTCTTACCTAATGACGGCGTGGGCCTGGCCCGCGAGGAGTTCATCATCTCCAGTGCGATCCAGATTCACCCAATGGCGCTTGTGCATTTCGAGCGCGTCCCGGAAGGCCCGGCGAGGGAAAAGATTGCCCGGATAACCCGGAACTACCCAAATAGGTCCGATTATTTCGTGGACCGGCTGGCCGAGGGTGTCGGGCAGATCGCGGCGGCATTCTATCCAAAGGACGTCATCGTGCGCCTCTCCGATTTCAAAACGAACGAATATGCGCGCTTGCTGGGCGGCGCGGCGTTCGAGCCAAAGGAAGAGAACCCCATGATTGGCTTTCGGGGCGCCTCCCGATACTACGACGAGCGTTACCGGGAAGGCTTTCTTCTCGAATGCCAAGCGATGAAGAAGGTGCGGGGAGAGATGGGGCTGACGAATGTGAAGCTGATGATCCCCTTTTGCCGCACTGTGGACGAAGGAAAGAAGGTGCTGGAGGTAATGGCCCAAGCAGGGCTGCGCCGAGGCGACAACGGCTTGGAGGTCTACGTCATGTGTGAGATCCCAGCCAATGTGATCCTCGCCGAGGAATTCGCGGAGATCTTCGACGGTTTTTCGATCGGCTCCAATGATCTCACCCAGCTGATCCTGGGATTGGACCGAGACTCCGAGATCGTGGCTCATCTTTTCGACGAACGCAATCCCGCGGTGATGCAATCGATCGAGGAGGCAATACGGAAAGTCCAGGCCCACGGCCGCAAGATCGGCATCTGCGGCCAGGCACCGAGCGACTACCCGGAGTTCGCAAGATTTCTGGTGGCCTGCGGCATCGACAGCATTTCTTTGAACCCGGATACGGTCCTCCAGACCACGCGGGAGATTGTGGAAATGGAACAGCAGCTCAGCGAACAGAGAGTTTCGAAGACGAACGCGCCTGCCCCCGTATAGAGGGCGGCATTCTCATTTTCGGAGGACAGGACATGCAACTCATTAAGACCATCCTTCATGCGACCGATTTCTCGAAATGCTCGGAACCGGCTCTGGATCTGGCCTGCATGATTGCCCGCGACCAGAACGCTCGATTGATCGTTCTGCACGTTGTGCCCCCCATGGGGCCGGTCGTTGCCGGGGGCAACCTGTCTGCGGTCCGCCGTGCCGAGTGCTGCGAGCAGGACCTGAAGAGTTATCGAGAGGAAATGCAGAATAAGTTGCAACACCTTCGATTCCCGGCTCTCCAGATCCGCCCGGAGTGCATCTTAAAAGAGGGAGATGCAGCCAAAGAAATCATCCGAACCGCCGAAAATTGCACATGCGACTTGATCGTCATGGGTACGCATGGACAGACTGGCGAGTTTCCGCGCTTGATGGGCAGCGTAGCGAAGGAAGTGACGGAGAAGACGCCTTGCTCGGTGTTGACGGTGAAAATGGCGCGGGCGCAATGGCGACACGGCCGAGCTACCGATGCGGAGGAAGCCTGCGCGGTAATCTGAGACGAAAAGGTCACAATCCGGACCCTTTCTGGCGGTTGAGTACTCCATCTAAGGCGTGTTCTTACCGAAGAAGGGTCTTGACGTCCTTTTGACCTCCACCTTCTCGGTCTGCCGATCTGCGCACGCGCAAATCATGGAGCCGCTGGGAGAAAGCAGCGCTTCTACAGAGAAAATATATTATTTCAGAATTCCTCATGAGTGTGGTCCTTCCGAGCCGGTGGCGTTTGGGAATAGAGCGGCCCCGGCGGTTGTCGCCGTGGTCCTTCTGACCGGTGCAAGAGACTCCCGAGGCCGAATCATTTGCTCCCGGCCCCGGCTTCTTCGTGCTCACCGTCCATAGCGTACTTTGTAATGAGCCGGTAGAGGGCGCGGCGGCTGACGCCCAGGGCTTTTGCCGCATGGACCTTGTTGCCTTTCGCCTGCTGCAGCGCGGCTTGCACCGTCCGCCGTTCCAGCTCACTCAGGTTAAGGGAATCGGGGTTGAATACCTCGGTCGGCGGCGGCGGGGTCTGCATCGTCTCAGGCAGGTCGTCCAACGTAATGAGGTTGTCCTCGGCCAGGATCTGGGCGCGTTCGAGCACGTTTGCCAGCTCGCGGATGTTCCCAGGCCATCCATAACCCATTAGGGCTCGCATCGCATCGGGATGCACCTTGCAGTGCACTTTGCCGAGTTGGCGGTTAGTCAGAAAGTGCTCGACCAGGGCGGGGATGTCCTGGCGGCGCTCGCGGAGCGGCGGGAGGTCGATGCTGACGACGTTCAGGCGGTAAAAAAGGTCTTCCCGGAAGCGGCCCGCCTTCTGCTCTTCTTGCAGCGGCTTGTTCGTGGCCGCGATCACCCGCACGGCGGCGTAACATTCCTTGGTGCCGCCGACTCGACGATAGTGACCGTCTTCCAGTACCCGCAGCAGCTTCGCTTGCAGGGAGGGAGCCATCTCGCCAACTTCGTCGATGAAAAGCGTACCACCCTCGGCCACCTCGACCAGTCCGGCCTTTGCTTGCGTCGCCCCGGTGAAGGCGCCCTTCTCGTGCCCGAACAGCTCACTCTCCAGCAGGGTTTCCTGCAGGGCGGCGCAGTTGACGGTGACCAGGGGCCGACCTCGCCGCTGGCTGTTGTGGTGCAAGGCTCGCGCGACCAGTTCCTTCCCAGTGCCGCTCTCGCCGCGAATCAGGACTGTGGCATCGGTGGGGGCGACCTTTTCGATGAGCTGCACGACCCGCTGCATGGCCGGGCCTGACCCGATCAGCTGGTAGCGTGGCGATTCATACTCGATCCTTTCGACATATTGGCGCAGACGCACGTTTTCCGTGCGCAGTCGCCGCACGTCCATCGCGCGGGCCAGTATGGGCCGCATGGTTTGCAAGTCGAAAGGTTTGAGCACATAGTCGAAGGCTCCCACCTTCATCGCTTCCACGGCCGTGGGGATCGTCCCTTGTCCAGTCATGATGATCCCGACGAGCATGGGGTCCATCTCCAGGGCCTTGCGGAGCACCTGGATGCCATCCATACCAGGCATCATCAGGTCGCAGAGTAGGAGGTCGAAATCCTCCTTCTCGAGCACCTTGAGTCCTTCCGCGCCATTGACCGCTCCCGCCGTCTCATAGCCCTCGTCGGCCAGCGTTTCGCACAGCGCGTTCTTCAACTCGACTTCATCATCTACGATCAGCAGGCGGCCCCGCTTCGTTGTGGCCATGATTCACTCCTTCAATTACTTCTTAGCCGCAGTCACTCCACGAATCCGGGGCTGCGAAGACGCTCGACGTTGGCGCCATCCTTGATGGGCAGGACGATGCGCACGGTGGTCCCCTCACCTGCTTTGCTGTCGATTTGGATGGTCCCGTGGTGTTCCTGAACGACGCGGCGGCAGATCGCCAGACCCAGCCCCGTCCCTTTCCCTTCTTCCTTCGTGGTGAAGAAGGGCTCCATGATCCTCTCCAAGTTCTCGGCCGGAATACCAACCCCGGTGTCCGCGAACTCGATCGCTACGGTCGGCATGCCGTTGTGTTGCGTAACTGGCGCGCTGCGCAGGGTCAGGGTGCCGCCCTCGGGCATCGCATCACCGGCGTTGGTGAGAAGGTTCAAGAAAACTTGCCGTAACTTCTGGCGGTCGGCGTAAATTGTCGGCGTCTGCGGGGCGAACTCCTGCACGACGGTGATGAGCCGCTTGCGGAGGTGGTGGTGAATCAATTCCACCGCCTTGGTCAGCTCCTGGCGAATATCCATCGTGGAAGCGTGCCCGTCCCCACGGCGAGAGAATTGCAGCAGGTTGGCCACCAACTCGCCCATCCGCTTGGCCTCTTGCTCGACGATTTCCAGGGCCCGGCGCCGCGGATCGTCGGTGGGCGTGCGCGCGAGAACGGATTCGACTCGGAGCCGCACCGTAGCCAGGGGATTGTTCAGTTCGTGGGCGATGCTTGCGGCCAACTCGCCCACGCTGGCCAGCTTGGCCGCCTGCCAGAGTTGCTGCGTCATGGTGCGGACCTCTTCGTTCTTCGCCCGTAGCTCGGCCACGAGTTTCTCCAGCTCTTCATGGCTCTGGCGAAGCGCGGCCTCGGCCCGCTTCCGCTCGGTGACGTCGCGGATGATACCCAGGAAGATGCGTTCCTCACCCAGCCTAGCTTCGGCCACGGATAGATCCATGGGAAACGTCGTGCCGTCCTTCCGCAGTCCGACCACTTCGCGGCCGATGCCGATGATCTTCTTCTCTCCTGTGGCCAGGTAGCGGGCGAGAAAACCATCGTGGTCCTCCCGATAAGGCGACGGCATGAGGACCTTGATGTTCTGGCCGATTACTTCCTCCGCAGCATAACCGAACAAGCGTTCCGCAGCGGGGTTGATCGTCTGCATGACGCCCCGCTCGTCGATGCTGATGATGCCATCGACCGCGGCTTCCAGGAAAGCGTGCATCCGCGCTTCGCTGGTAGCCAGCGCGTTCATTACCCGCTTGGGGGCACCGTCGGTGTTCGTTAACAAATCAGCCTTCATTTCATCCCTCACTGCCAGACAGGGCTTCGGCGCGGCAGATTTCCATGTCCTCTGGCCTCTGTTCCTTGCGACCATTTTACCAAGGCGGCCGCGAGTTGGGCAGAACCCTCCAGCATCCAAAGCCCCGGGCGATACCGCACGGCGTAGCCCTTTCCGCCCCCGGTAAGGAAGGGAATGCAGGCTCGCCCGCGTAGCATGAGCAGGCTGCAATTCTAATTCGCCAAACAAGTTGCGACCAGGTGCTTCCGTATATCGGGCGTCGGTATGGAACTTGCTTCCCAAGGTTCTCGAAAGAGGGAACGGCAATGAAACGACTGTGTGCATGGTGTGGCCGCGAGTTGAACCAGTCCGAGCCGCGTGAAGACGCGCGAGTGAGCCATGGTGTCTGTCAGGTCTGTCGGCGCCGGTTTTTCGCCTCAGCGAAGGAGAAGGAAGCCGATGCTCGGTTCACCTTGGAAGAATTGGGCAACGATTCCGGTAGGGCCGGAGAACACTTGCCCACGGAATGAGGGTCCGACGAGAGTTTCCCCAATGGCTGGTCCAAAGAATTGAATCGAGCAGGGGCGACGCGACATCCGGAAGGTTCCTCCATCGCCGATCCGCGCCCCCACTGCCGGATTTGAGCAAGAGCGACAACATGCTGCTCTTCGCAGCAGTAGGATGTGACAAGATGCGGTCTGCGTGCACCTGGGTGCGTCTCGTCGGAGCCTGGGCTCAGCGTCTTTTGGTATGGGACTGCAATTGCTTGAACAAATAGCTGGCGGCCCCGCCGGCGCAGCTTGTGATCTGGACCTCGCCGCCGCGGATTGTATCGCGGATCTTGTGCACGGTGACTACTTCGCCGCCTAGGACAATTGCAACCTTGCGACCATCGGGGTTGCGCGTCAAGTGCTCTAGCGCGGTCGCGGCCTTCGGCTCCAGTTTCAGCAGAATGCGCACTACCTCGTCTCCTTCCTTGACGGCCTTCGGGTCGCCCGCCAGGTCGAGTTCGACGTCGGCAACGGTCCGCACCACCAGGAAATGCGGCGCCCCTTTTTCATCTTTCTTCAAATACGGATGGGTGTCGGTCAGCAACCGTTCGCCGGGCTTCAGCGGCAGCAAGCCCTTCTCTTGAAGGCCTTCGCGCAGGACTGCAAAGACACCATCGGCGACCTTTTTGTCGCCACCCTGCTTCTTTTCCTGCGACCAGGCCTGTGTCGGGATGCCAACACTGACCACGAATGCAAGGAGGCACAGGGTACGGCGCATTTGCGGACTCCATGGCTTGGGGTACAGCACTTCTATTACCAAGAGACTTCCGGTCGCGCCCATCTCGCTTCGATAAGAAGAAATTGTTGTGGTGGATCTGCCCAAGCTGGCACAGGTTTTCAGGCACCTGGGGACGCTCGGCCATGGGGCTCAAGCCCGAGCCAGCCTTTCGGCCGACCAACCCTTCGCCAGGGGCAGGCGGTCTGAAGATTGGAAATATCTCACTTTTTTCTCTTGCATTGGTCTCAGGGGGCTCTACTATCTTACTGAGAAACCGGACTTGCACTCCAGTGCGCAACCCGTCCCCCTGCCCACGTGCCATCTGGATTTGTAGCGGTCTTCGGAACTTTTGCCCTGCGAGGTAATCGCGGCCCCTAGTGCCGTTCGCCCCTCATGTTCGGTGAGGAGCTTATTGTTTCTTTTCCGAACACGAATCCGTGACGTTCGTTCTTCATCACCATCCCCAAGGAATTGCATCGTGACACGGAGCTTGTGGCAGCGCTGGTTTTCATCCTCTCCCGATCGTGCGCTCTCCCGTCGCCGCAAGGGAGACCCAACTCCTATATACTTCCGCCCGAGCTTGCTCACTCTCGAAGATCGGACGCTGCTGAGCGGCCCCGCGGCCTCGTTCCTCGTCAGCTGCTTCCCAGCGTCTATAGCTGTGGACGGAGGGTCCACCTTCACCGTGACTGCGAAGGACGCATCCAACAACACGTTGACCACCTACAGCGGCACGGTTCACTTTACGAGCAGCGATAGCCAGGCTGTTCTCCCGGCCAACGCTACTCTGACCAATGGCACCGGGACTTTCCAGGCCGTTCTAAAGACAGCGGGCACGCAATCGAGAACGGCGACCGACACGATCACTTCCTCAATTACAGGAAGTGAATCAGGCATCGTGGTGAACGCCGCCGCTGGCATGCATGAGGTGTGCGGATGACGGGGATTCATAAGCACAAGTGCTCCCTGTGCGGGACGGTATTTCAGCACGGTCACGAGTCGTTTGAGGACTTTGCGGCGCATATATGCCCGGCGTGCGGCTACCTTGAGTTGATGGTTTACAAACACGGCGACCCGCCCATGTCGCAGAGCGAGACCCGTAAGGCCGCGGCCAATTTTCTCAGGGGGTTGAACGATCCCGACGGCTCCGTGCGCGCGGCTGCCGCTTTTTCTCTGGGCTGGCTGGCCGTGGAACCGCAACGTGCCGTGCCAGTGTTAGCTGAGAGGGCCTCCCGCGATCCTCACGCGGCGGTGCGCCGAGCAGCGGTTGCAGGCCTGGGGCGGTTCGGTGCCGAATCCTGCACGGCGGCGTCAGCCCTCGCCTTACCGGCACTTACCGCCGCGCTCAAAGACCAAGACCAGTTCGTCCGCGGCCAAGCGCTCCGTGTGATCAGCGGTTTCGGAAAGGCGGCGTTGGGAAAGGAAATCGAGTACGAGGCCGGCGCGGTGGCGGGAACCTTTACGGGTGAGTTATGCCGGTGTGTGGGCCATCGCTACCAGGTCCAAACCGTGGCATTGTCCCCCGACCGTCGCTATGCCCTGTCCGGCAGCGGTCAACCTCCAGACGGGAGCTTGACTGACCCCGACTACAGCGTGCGTCTGTGGGATCTTGAGGCCGAGAGCCAGGTGGGCTGCTTCCTGGGTCATACCGACCAAGTTGCCAGCGTGGTATTTTCACCTGATGGCCGGCGTTGCCTGTCTGGCAGCCATGACGCGACTGTGCGCCTCTGGGATTTCGAGACCGGACAATGCCTGCGCTGTCTTGAGGGACATACGGACCGAGTGAAAAGGGTAACCATCAGCGCGGACGGCCACCACGCCCTTTCAGGGGGCTGCGACCAGACGCTGCGATTATGGGATCTGGACAACGGGCAGCAAATTCGCTGCTTCCCGAAACAGAAGCACATGATCATGGATGTGGTTTTTTCTCAAGACGGCTCCCGCGGCCTATCGGGCAGCCTGGATGGGACGGTACAGCTCTGGAACCTGGCAAGCAGAGGGACACTGTGGCCCTGGACCACCCGACACCATGTGGCTTCCGTCGATGTCACTCCAAACCTCGTGAGAATGGCGTTCGACTCGAACGGGAATTACGTGCTCTGCGCCAGTAGGAACAAAACACTGGCTCTTTGGGACGTGCATACCGGCAGGGAAATGCGCTGTTTCCACCGGGACGCGCCGAGCGTGACCAGCATCGCCGTGGCTTCCGATGGCAGGCGCATCCTATCTGGCGGCCAGGACGGTACCCTGCGCCTTTGGGATGTGCAGACAGGGCAAGAGCTGGCGTGTTATGAGGGTCACCAGGCGGAGGTTCTGGCCGTGACCATCTCCCCTGATGGCCTGTTCGCCCTTTCGGGCGGCGCAGATCGAACCGTGCGCCTTTGGGAGTTGCCGGAGGCTGAATTACCTCGAATGAGCGGTTCGTCGTTCGTAATGGTTCCCGGCAACTAGTCGTGGAAGAGAACATCCTGATATTGCAATACGATGTTCGCCGTTCCCTGGAAATTATCATCATTGCTTCATTTAAATAGGTACACCAGGAGTCTTGCCATGAGAACAAAAGCCCGTCAAGCTATTCCCGCATGGTGGACGATTTCGTTCTGGCGCCAGCCGTGGTCCCGGTGCCGAACTGGATTGAAGGGTCGGGACCCACGGCCTATCCTGGAATTCCTGGAGGATCGCCTGGCGCCCACGGCCAACTGGAACAATTTCGGCGGCAACGCCCAGCACACCGACGTCGCCCAGGTCACCGCCCAGCCCATAGACCATCTCCTCTGGGAAGTGCCGCTCGATCTGGCCCCGTGGGGCGCTATCCATTATGGGGATCCGATCTTCACGCCGAATAACGTCGTCGTCGTTCCCATCAAGGTGACCTGGGACGCTAACAACCAGGGTCTGACCAATTTCTTCGAAGTGGGCATCAACGATGTCACCGGGGCGGTACTCTGGAGCACGGCCCCCACGGGTTCGCTCACCGGCGCCACGAACGTTGGCAACACCATCGTGATCACCACCAACAACACCACCGGACTTGCGAACGGTAACACCGTCACGGTAGGCGACATGAACGGCGACACTGCCGCGAACACCGGCAGCAGCAACAAAACGTTCGTGATAAGCAACGTCACGTCGAATTCGTTTACCCTCGACAACGTCACGGGCAATGGAACCTACACCGGCGGCGGCATGTGGGTCCTCAGCACGACCTCTTCGGCCTCGACCAGTTACATCGAGCCGCATTACAGTTGGTTGCCGCCCAACCAGGCTGCTTACGATCCAGTCACCGATCGCGTCTTTTTCCCCGGCCCCGGCGGCACGATCGACTACATCAGCAATCCCGATACTGCCACGGGAATAGTGACCCCCGTCCAGATGGCGTTCTACGGCACTTCCAATTACAACGCAAACGTGTCCGCCTACGACTCGTCGATCTACATCAATACACCCCTGACAGTGGACACCCAGGGCAACGTCTATTTCGGTTTCACGGAGACGGGCACTAATCCTTCAGGCATCACCGACGGCGGGATCGCCCGCATCAGCACGACAGGAGTCGGCACCTACGAATTGGCCTATTTAGCCGTCGGGCAAGGCAACGACGGCAATTGGAACCCCGCCCTGGGCTCGGCGCCCGCCGTGAGCGACGACGGCTCCATCCTGTACCTAGGCATCAACGACTCCGGCTATTCCCTCGGCGGTAGTGCGTACAACTCTTACCTGGTCGGCTTGAACAGTACCACCTTGGCGCCCGTTTACTCGGTGCGCCTCTTTGACCCGGCCACAGGCAGCGGCGTCCCGTCCAGCGGCGTCCAGAACACCGGCAATGGCGCCGGCCTTGTTGCTGAGAGTTCGGCCTCTCCCATGGTGGCGCCGGATGGCTCGGTCTTTCTCGGAATCTTCGGCTCGAACTACGACGGCTCGCGTGGCTCGCTGTTGCACTACTCCGGCAACCTGCAAACGGAATACACCGCCGGGGCGTTCGGGTGGGACGACACCCCCTCGATCATTCCCACCTCGATGGTCCCCTCCTACACAGGATCTTCGTCGTACCTGATTCTTTCCAAGTACAACAATTATGCCAACGCCGAGGTCGGCACTACTAACGGGGGCAATGGCGTCAACGAGATCGCGGTGCTGGATCCGTATGCGAGCCAACCGGACCCCAACAACGACCCCAAGCCCAACGGGCAGGTCATGCCGGTCATGAAGCAAATCATGACCTTTGCGAGCCCGTCGCCCGATCTGGGGAACATTAATGGCGGCGATCCCAACGCCGTCCGCGAGTGGTGCACCAACGGCAGCGCAGTGGATCCTGCGACCGACAGCATCTACGTCAACGACGAAGACGGCTACACCTACCAGTGGAACCTGGGCACCAACACCATCACCAATACCGTGGAAGTCAGCCCGGGCTATGGTGTGCCCTACACGCCGACGGCCATCAGCCCCAACGGCGAGATCTTTTCCGATAACGGCGGCACGCTCTTTGCCCTGGGCGGCTATTCGAACTACACCATCAGCGATGTTTCTTCTGCCAATCCTGCCGTGTACGGTACGCCCATCACGTTCACGACGACCCTGGCTTCGACCACGGGCGGCCCCACGCCGACGGGGACTGTCACCTTTACCGCTTACGCCGGCATTAACAACCCGCTCAACTACAACACAACACCCATCAGCCTGGGCACCGTTACGGTCGTCAGCGGCGTGGCAACCTTTGCACTTTCGGCAAGCCAATCGGCAAGCGAATTGCTGGCGGCCCACTACCATGTCATTGCCAGCTACAGCGGCGATTCGAACTACTCTGCCGGCCTGACGACGTTCGTGCTGCCGGTCCAGGAAACCGCCACGACGAGCGTGTCGGCGTCGGCCAATCCCGTGGCCAACGGCAGCAGCGTCACCTTCACAGCCACGGTGATGCCCAACGGCACTCCGGCCACGGTGGTGCAGAACGGCACCGGTTCATCCAACTTGTGGGTGCCCACCGGCACCGTCACGTTCATGAATGGCAGCAGCGTCCTGGGGACCGTTACACTCAACCCGTTGGAGAACGCGACGTACGCCTCTACCTACGTCCAGCAGGTCACGATTACGACATCCAGCCTGCCGGTGGGAACCGACACCATTACGGCCGTCTACAGCGGCGACCAGAACTTCGTCGGCGGCACCTCCGCGATCTTCAACGAAACGGTCGGCGGGACCACCACGAATGTCGTCTCTTCTCTCAACCCGTCCGCGTACGGCGAAACCGTGACGTTGACGGCAACGGTGAGCCCGCTCGTGGGTTCCAACACGCCGGGCGGCACCGTCACTTTCATGGACGGCAGCACCACCCTGGGCACGGCCACTCTGAGCGGAGGCAGCGCGACCTTCTCCTCGTCGGTCTTGTCTGTGGGTCAGCATACGATCACTGTAAGCTATGGCGGCGACACCAACGATGCTGCCAGCACATCCAACCCCTTAATCCAGACGGTCAATCCGTCCTGGAACAACTTCGGGGGCAACGCCCAGCACACCGACGTCGCGCAGGTCGCCGCTCAGCCCATTGACCATCTCCTCTGGGAAGTGCCGCTCGATCTGGCCCCGTGGGGAGCTATCCATTATGGCGATCCGATCTTTACCGCCAACAACGTCGTCGTCGTCCCCATCAAGGTGACCTGGGGCGCTAACAACCAGGGTTTGACCAATTTCTTCGAGGTGGGCATCAACGATGTCACCGGGGCGCTACTGTGGAGCACGGCCCCCACGGGTTCGATCACCGGCGCCACCAACGTCGGCAACACCATCGTCATTACCACCAATAACACCAATGGCCTCGTGAGTGGTGACTCCGTCACGATCGGCGACATGAACGGCGACACTGCCGCGAACACCGGCAGTAGCAACAAAACGTTCGTGATAAGCAACGTCACGTCGAATTCGTTCACCCTCGACAACGTCACGGGCAACGGAACCTACACCGGTGGCGGCATGTGGGTCCTCAGCACGAGCACTTCGGCCTCGACCAGCTACATCGAGCCGAGTTACAGTTGGCTGCCGCCCGACCAGGCTGCTTACGATCCGATCAGCGACCGGGTCTATTTCCCCGGTCCCGGCGGCACGATCGACTACATCAGCAATCCCGATACTGCCACGGGAGTAGTGACTCCCGTCCAGGTGGCGTTTTACGGGACCTCTAATTACACCGCCAACGAGTCCGCTTATAACGCCTCGATTTACATCAATACACCCTTGACGGTTGACACACTGGGCAACGTTTACTTCGGCTACGAGGTGACCGGCAGCAATCCTTCAGGCATTACCAAGGGCGGCATCGCCCGAATCAGCGCGTCAGGCGCGGTAACTTACGAGTCGGCCTTCGCGGCCGCGGATACCGACGGGCAAACCCCAACAGACGACGGCAACTGGACCGCGGCCCTGGGCTCGGCGCCGGCCTTGAGCAACGACGGCTCCATGCTGTACATCGGTGTCGACGATGGCGGCTATTCACTCAGCAGTGGCGGCGAGCACAACTCTTACCTGGTCGGACTGAACAGCACCACCCTGGCGCCCGTGTACTCAGTGCACCTCCTTGACCCGACCACCGGCAGCGGCGTCCCGTCCAGCGGCGTCCAGACCACAGGCAACGGCGCCGGACTCATCGATCAGAGCTCGGCCTCGCCCATGGTGGCTCCGGACGGTTCAGTCTTTTTCGGCGTCTTTGGTTATAACTACGACGGCTCGCGCGGCTCCTTGCTGCATTTCTCCGGAAGCCTGGCAACGGAATACGCTCCTGGGGCCTTCGGGTGGGACGACACCGCATCGATCATCCCCACTTCGATGGTTCCCTCCTACACCGGCACATCCGCGTACTTGATCCTCTCCAAGTACAACAATTACGACGTCGGCGGGACTGACGGCGGCAACGGCGTCAACGAGATCGCAATCTTGGATCCGTACGCCACCCAGCCGGACCCCAACTACGACCCCGAACCCACCGGACAGCCCATGCAGGTCATGAAGCAGATCATGACGTTGGCGAGCCCGTCGCCCGATAAGAACGCTATCAATTCCGGCTACCAAGACGGTGTCCGCGAATGGTGCACGAACGGCACCGCGGTGGATCCCGCCACCGACAGCATCTTCGTCAACAACGAAGACGGCTATACCTACCAATGGAACCTGGGCACCAATACGATCACCAATGCCGTTGAGGTCACCAAGGGCTATGGCGTGCCCTACACGCCGACGGCCATCAGCCCCAACGGCGAAGTCTTTTCCGATAACGGCGGTACGCTCTTCGCCCTGGGCGGTTATTCGAACTACACCATTAACACTGTTCCTTCCGCCGATCCCGCCGTGGTTGGTAACCCGATCACGTTCACGACGACCCTGGCTTCGACGTCGGGCGGCCCGACGCCCACCGGCAGCATCACCTACAGCTATACATCCGGCGCCAACAATCCCTTGAACACGCCAGGGTCCATCGTCATCCTGGGAACCGTGCCGCTCGTGAACGGCGCGGCCTCTTACACGGCAACCGGCTTGCCCGCGGCCCACTACCATGTCGTTGCCTCTTACAGCGGCGATTCGAACTACGTGGCGGGCCAGACGACGTTCGTGGAGCCGATCCTTGCCAACACCACGACAAGCGTGACGTCGTCGTCCAATCCTTCGGTCCTCGGCAGCAGCGTAACCTTTACAGCCACGGTGACGCCGACCAGCACCTCCTTCGTGCCACTTGGCACGGTCACCTTCATGGACGGCAGCACCGTGCTGGGGACGGCGACGCTCAACCCATTCGATGGCCAGGCGATGTCCACCGCCTACAACCAAGCGACGTTCACAACCTCGGCGCTGTCGCTGGGGACCCATTCGATCACTGTCAGCTATGCTGGCGACTTGAACTTCGCGGACAGCACTTCGTCGGTGCTGACTCAGACGGTCGGAGTGGCTACTCATTTCACAGTGCTGGGGACATCCAGCTCCACCGCGGGAGGGCCGTTCTCGCTCACCGTCACCGCCCTTGACGTCAACAACAATGTCGTGACCACTTATCAGGGAACTGTCCACTTCACCACCACGGATTCGGGCACCGGAGTGGTTGTGCCCGTCAATTACACGTTCGTGGCGGGCGACAACGGCGTCCATACCTTCACCAACGGTTTCGTTCTAGTCACGGCCGGCAGTCAAACGATCACGGCCACGGATACGTTAACCAGCTCCATCACTGGAAATGCCACAGTGCAGGTGAACCCGGCCGCAGCGAGCACGTTTGTGGTGACCGGCTTCACGTCGCCGGTAACTGCGGGCACTTCGGGCATGTTCAGTGTGACCGCGAAAGACCCGTACAACAACACGGCGACGGGTTATGTTGGCACGGTGCACTTCACGAGCAGCGACGGCCAGGCGGCGCTACCTGCCAACTACACGATCACGTCCGGCGACAACGGGGTCCACACGTTTAGCGGGACGCTGAAGACAGCCGGAACGGAGTCGATCACAGCGACGGATACGGTGACGGGCAGCATCACGGGCAGCCAGTCGGGCATCACGGTGAACCCGGCCGCAGCGAGCACGTTTGTGGTGACCGGTTTCGCGTCGCCGGTAACTGCGGGCACTTCGGGCACTTTCAGTGTGACCGCGAGAGACCCGTACAACAACACGGCGACGGGCTATGTTGGCACGGTGCACTTCACGAGCAGCGACGGCCAGGCGGCGCTACCTGCCAACTACATGTTTACGTCCGGCGACAGCGGGGTCCACACGTTTAGCGGGACGCTGAAGACAGCCGGAACGGAGTCGATCACAGTGACGGATACGGTGACGGGCAGCATCACGGGCAGCCAGTCGGGCATTACGGTGAACCCGGCCGCAGCGAGCACGTTTGTGGTGACCGGCTTCACGTCGCCGGTAACTGCGGGCACTTCGGGCATGTTCAGTGTGACCGCGAAAGACCCGTACAACAACACGGCGACGGGCTATGTTGGCACGGTGCACTTCACGAGCAGCGACGGCCAGGCGGCGCTACCTGCCAACTACACGTTCACGTCCGGCGACAGCGGGGTCCACACGTTTAGCGGGACGCTGAAGACAGCCGGAACGGAGTCGATCACAGCGACGGACACGGTAACGAGCAGCATCACCGGCAGTCAAACGGGGATCACGGTGAATGCGGGGGCGCTCAGCGCATTGGCAGTAAGCGGCTTCCCCTCTCCCGTGACGGCGGGCACGGCAAGTACTTTCACGGTGAAGGCGGTGGATGCCTACGGCAATACGGTCACGAGTTATCGCGACGCCGTCACCTTTACGAGCACTGATGTGAAGGCCTCGCTGCCGGCAAACTATACCTTCTCGAGCACCGACCAGGGAGTGCACACTTTCACGGCGACGCTGAAGACGGCTGGAACAAAATCGATCACGGCGACGGACCGGACAACGAGCAGCGTCACTGGGACCGATTCTGGCATTACTGTCAACGCAGGCGCGGCAGTCGCCCTCACAGTAACGGTGTTCCCCACGCCTGATACCGCGGGAGTAACCCACACCGTTGCGGTCACGGCGGTGGATGCGTATGGCAATGCGGCAGCCAGCTATGGTGGGACGATACACTTCACAAGTTCGGACGCGCAGGCAGTGCTGCCTGCGAATTATACGTTTGTCGCTAGCGACAACGGCGTACACACGTTTCAAGCAAGCACGACGCTGAAGACAGCAGGTCTCCAGTCGATCACTGCAACCGACACAGTGACGAGTTCACTCACGGGCAGCGAGGCCAACATCACTGTCAATCCTGCCGCGGCTCATACACTAACGGTCGTCGGCTTCCCGTCGCCCGCTGTAACTGGGGTCGCCGGCAATTTCACCGTGACTGCGAAGGATCCTTATGGCAACACGGCTACCGGCTACACAGGTATCGTCGCGTTCACCAGCAGTGATTCCCTGGCTGTGCTGCCAGGGCATGCGACGTTGACCAGCGGCGTCGGCACGTTCAGCGCCACGTTCAATACCGTGGGCACGCAGTCGCTGACAGCCACGGATACCGTCTCCAGCAGCATCACCGGCTCGCAGACCGGCATTGTGGTCAGTTTGCCGGCCACGGTTGTCACAGAGTTCCTGGTGACTGGCTTCTCGACCTCCGTGACTGCCGGGCAGGCCGGCACAATCACCGTCACCGCCGAGAATTCTTTGGGCCAGACGGTCACAAGTTACACCGGCACGGTGTACTTCACGAGCAGCGACAGCCAAGCGGCGCTGCCAGCGAACTACACGTTCACGAGCAGTGACAGAGGCGCGCACACGTTCAGCGTGACCTTGAAAACTGCCGGCACACAGTCCGTGACAGCCACCGACACGGTGTCGTCCAGCATCCTAGGCAGCCAAACGGGGATCAACGTAAACTCAGCGGCGGCGAGCACGTTCGTGGTGAGTGGCTACCCATCGACGGTGGTGGTCGGCACTCCGAGCAACTTCACGGTGACGGCGAAGGATGCCTACAACAACACGGCCACTGGCTACGCGGGCACGGTCGCATTCAGCAGCAGCGATCCCTCGGCCTCTTTGCCGGCGAACTCGACGCTCACCAATGGCGCCGGCACGTTCAGCGCCACGCTCAACACCCTGGGAACGCAGTCGCTGACGGCCACGGACACGCTGACAGCCAGTATCACGGGCTCACAAACGGGAATCTTGGTCATTAACTCGTCATCTGCAGTTGTGAAATTTGTGGTCACTGGCTTCCCGCTATCCATCACCGCAGGAACCGCCGGCACGATTACCGTGACCGCGGAGAATTCCTCGGGCCAGACTGTGACGACGTACGCCGGCACCGTGTTCTTCACCAGCAGCGATGGTCAGGCGCTGTTGCCTGCCAACTACACGTTCACGAACAACGACAACGGCGTGCATACGTTCGGTCTGACGCTAAAGACGGCAGGAACCCAATCGATCACCGTGACCGATTCCGTAATGACCAGTGCCACGGGAAGCCAAACAGGCATCACGGTGATTGCCGGGGCAGTGAGCGGGTTTATCGTCAGTGGCTTCCCCTCGCCTGTGGCGGCGGGGGTGACCGGCGGCTTTACCGTCCAGTCGGTGGATGCCTACGGCAACTTGGTCGCAACCTATCAAGGGTCGGTGACGTTCAGCAGTACTGATGTCAAGGCCGTGCTCCCCTCCAATTACACGTTTACGAGCGCCGACCAGGGCGTGCACAGTTTCAGCGCAACGCTGAAGACGGCTGGAACGAAATCGATCACGGTGACAGACAGGACAACCAACAGCATTACCGGGACCGACTCCGGCATTACTGTTAATGCAGGCGTAGCCGTCGCCCTCACCGTAACGGTGTTCCCCACGCCTGATACTGCAGGAGCAACCCACACCGTTGCGGTCACGGCGGTGGATGTGTACGGCAATGCGGCTCCTAGCTATCGTGGGACGATCCACTTCACGAGCACAGACTCGAAGGCAGTGTTGCCAGCCAATTACACGTTTGTCGCCAGCGACAACGGCGTGCACAAGTTCATGGAAAGCACAACGTTGAAAACGGCCGGCATTCAGTCGATTACGGCTACTGACACGGTGACGAGTTCGATAACAGGCAGCGAGACCAACATCACTGTAAATCCTGCCCCGGCTGCCGTGTTCGTGGTGTCGGGGTTCCCGGGCTTAGTCATCGCGGGCACGGCGCATACATTTACGGTGACGGCCATGGATGCCTACGGTAATGTAGCGACCGGCTACACCGGTACAGTCCATTTCACGAGTTCCGATAGCATGGCCGCCTTGCCCGCGAACTACACATTTACGGCGGTCGACAACGGCAGCCATACGTTCACGGCCACGCTCAATACCGCCGGCGCTCAATCGATCACGGCAACCGACACCTCCAAGTCGACGATTACCGGCACGCAATTTAACATTAAGGTGGAAGTCATCCCGCCGGGTATCCTCTTCCCGAATTTGTCGTACAACCTTGACGAAGCAGACACTGTTCCGGATCTCATGGAGACAAGACGCGTATTGGATCAAGTCGCACGGGCCATGGTCGAGCCCATGAGCTTGTTAGAGGCCGCGCAGCACGACTCTGCATTTTGGGAAGGTGCCGGAATCGACAAACCGCAAGCTTCCTGGGCGGCGGCAGCACTGGGCTTACTCTGGTGGTCCAGGTCCACGGAATCGAAGGAAGACAGCCGCAAGCACCGCGGATTATGAATCGAGTGCCAGAGACGGTGGATCTAAAACGGATGGGCAGGTTGATCGTACCTATGTGCTGTCTGCATTAGCGCCACAGCCAATTCAGTGAACGCCCATATGGCTCGCGCTGCCTCCAAAAAGAAGGCCTCCGCGTCGCTGCAAACGGTCTGGTATATTAGCGGCCAGAGAGTCTGTGTATTTCGCTGGCCCTGGGCTTCAGCGCATGAGCCGCACGCAGATCCGCCGCCGACCGCCTGCCTTCAATCCGGCACTCCTCATTGGACTGACTTCTCGTCCTCTTGACGCTCGTGGTCTATTATCCCGTCGTCAATTATCAATTTGTAAACCTGGACGACAACCTCTACGTCACGGGCAATCCCAATGTTCAGGCCGGCCTGACCAGGGAAAACATCCCCTGGGCTTTTACTTCGCTTACCGCCGCCAACTGGCATCCCCTGACGATGCTTTCCCTGCTGGCTAATAGCCAGCTTTCGAAAAAGGACCCGCAAACGGGACGTCCGGAATCGGCGCGTCGACACCCGCGGGTCTCTCTACTCGACAGGCGGAATGTCGAGTATGGCAGTGTTCGCTCATTCCTTTGGTTCACCCGCCACCATTGCACCTGCGTCGCAATTACTTCCGTTCGGCGCTCTGCGGGGCCATGTCGAACTTGATATCGGAGTAGTGAATTGCCAGAGTGGAAGTCTTGCCGTCCTTCTCGGAGACGACCTTTTCGGCTTGAGGGAACAATTGGCCGCTCGTCGTATGGAACCCCTGCGTGGAATACGCTTGTTTTTCCACTTTTTTCCCGGTAGAGGCCTCCCACCAGGTCACCGTGAACGCCGAGGGGTAATAGCGACCATCCGCTGATTTTTCGAATTCGGTGACGTCGATTGTAAAACGCTTGCCGCCCATCTGGCGGTTGACCTGCACCATCTTGCCATCCTTGACTCGCTGCGTCGAGTTCATGGGATCGCCGACAATCATGATGAGCGGGCCGTGCGCGTCATCCTCGACCACGATGGTAGCTGGAGGAGTGGCCGCTTGCTGCTTTCCAGGCGACGGCGCGGTACGGTGGCTGATGAGAGAGCCAATGTGATCCTTCAGTTCCTTCAGGATCTCGGCGTCTCCCGTCGCATCGATCTTGAATCCGCCGCGTTGGTGAAGCGTCGAGCGAAACGTTCCGGAAACGGCCTTTCCATCCATGTCGCAAGAGAACTTGCCCGATACCGCGGTTACATCCGGGCT
>Ga0208565_1000887_pt1 | contig 19479 bp, 5 predicted proteins | sample Sb_taG_7_FD_187706 | JGI IMG/M metagenome (GOLD analysis project Ga0208565, IMG submission 187706) | Peat soil microbial communities from Weissenstadt, Germany - Sb_50d_2_FS metaG (SPAdes) (version 2) | ecosystem: Environmental > Terrestrial > Soil > Wetlands > Peat | place: Germany: Weissenstadt...
ATTCACTCAGGGAGCCGTCCCGTAGCGAGTTCATGATATGAAGAGCCGTATGCCTGAAAGGGCACGTACGGATCCGTGGGAGCCCCAGGGGAGCAATCCCCTGGGGCCACCCGGCCCAGATCTACCACACGTCATTCGCCACCGTCCACTTATCGTCCTTTCCCTTGTGGCCAGTGGCAGTCAACGCCTGGGCCCTTGGTGTGCCTACTGGTCGGACCCCAGCCGCAATGCCTGTCCGTTTCTGATTTCCGGTTTCCCGGAATTCGCCCCAGGAGTTGGGTATGGTGTCCCCGGAACTCCGGCCTGCTCATTCTCCCAGGCAGCAGGGGCCGTTTCCTTCAGACCCAGGTCAGGCGCGGGCAGGGTGGTCATATCACTCATCGAACGGTCCTCAAGCCAGCGTGGTGAGTCCCTCTTTGGCTGCCTTTCCATGAGTCTACGTGGGAAGCGCGGGACGATGCAACGTGACCTCGACTTTAGCCGGACCTGGAATGCCTTGACTTCGGGGAGACGGTTGTGGTGAATCTGCAGTTCGAGGTCCGAAAGAGGGGAAAGAGAAAAGTCAGGCCATGTGTTGACAGGCCGACAGTGAGCCATCTTGACGGTCCCGTGTTTGACCTGATCTCAAGGTGCCGGCGAAGGATGCTATGCCTGCCCTTTTGCTTCACTAGGATTCCTGTGGAAGCGAGGAAGATCGCGAGGTAAGACCACTGCGACAATCCTGGCACAACAAAGCCCCGGGCGCAAATCGTTTTAATCGGCACAATCGCTACGACCGGTATCAAGCGAGCGAGATGGGAAAAGAGCCCCGTGAGCGGGGAGGCAGCAAGCGACGGAAAGGTCTACCGTGAGGTTTCGTTCAACGGTCAAGCTCAGCCGCCGCGCCATCAGGCGCGGTCGGCTGCAGCGGTCAGTTAGAGAGTTTTAGTAGTTTGTGTCTCAGAAACCGGTATGTATTCCAATTCGATGGGCTTAAACTTGGAGTAAAGCCAAAGCCCTATAAATGTCGACACCCAAAGGAACGCGGAAACGAGCAGGGTTATAAATACCCCTATAAAAGGAGAAGCAATTAAACCGGCAAAACCAGCGAGAGGCTGTCCGTTCCATTTGAGAGTCGCTGCACCAAAAAAACTAAGAATTCCCATCAAGACTGAAAAAGGGATAAAAAATAAACAGTTCCCTATAAAAATGACCTTGAAAAGGGTTCCTCCGCGTAGCCGTTGAATTCTCAATGTCTCACTCATCATTTTCAGTCCCTCTAACTCTTGTCTGTACTGACCTGCATCAAACCCCCGTCTCGGTCCGCAAGAGAAGCCGAGGCAGTCAGGCGAATTGCGGTCACAAGTGCTGGCCCGTCACCCTCTTCGACTTGCAACCACGAATCCCGCCGCCGTTATGCGGACCGATTAGGTCGCATAAGAACCCGCCGAATCGAAGGGCAAACGGATTGCCCCGGAATCGCCTACTCTCCTCCGGCCTCGGTTCTTCCACCACTTGGCATCACGGACCCATGAATCAGCGTACCATGATTGGTAGGGTGTTTCAACATCTCCGGTTGCGGCCTAGCCCGACCTGCCCGAGGCTATCCGCACCGGCATCATGGCGATGGTCAAGGCCGCTTGGACTTCAATGCCTTGATTCGCTCTCTGGCCACGACGCCTACTCGTAACCAGGAGGCCGTCGCTTCGAGAAAACAAAAGCCCCATCGCCCGGCGGAGGGGAAATGGGACGTCACTGAATAGCACTTGCTTAACCCCTAAGCCGCTTGCATCAAGCCTTTACATGCATGTCCCTGAGGCTCCTTCCCCTCACGAACGATCGATATCAGTGATGTCCCTTTTTCCATCTCCACCGCCCACTTATCGTCCTTTCCCTTGTGGCCAGTGGCAGTCGACGACTGGGCCCTTGGTGTGCCTACTGGTCGGACCCCAGCCGCAATGCCTGTCCGTTTCTGATTTCCGGTTTCCCGGAATTCGCCAAAGGAGTTGGGTATGGTGTCCCCGGAACTCCGGCCCAAAGAGTTGGGTATGGTGTCCCCGGAACTCCGGAACTCCGTGTCCCCGCCGGAACTCCGTGTCCCCGGAACTCCGGAACTCCCGTCCTGGCTCCTCTTCCTGGGCCGCCTGGTGGTGCTGCTGCACCGGCCGCCGGGCGACGGCGGCCATCCCGGCAGCACGGGGCGGCGCCGGGGCCGAGCCTCGCCCGTCGCGGACGTGAGGGGCGCCGCAACCCACCAGTCCCCTGATTGAATCGTCACGGGTTCGGGCCGGTCAGTTTGCCGGCGCTGTCCACTTGCAGGGCGGCCAGATCGGTCAGGATCAAGTTCAGGCCGCCGAGATCGAGTCCGCTGAGGTCAAAGCCCAGGGCACTCCCGTTATTCGTAGTAAAGATCGCGTCGATGGCCGCAGCGTTGGGGCCGGTCGCCGGGTTGAAGACGTAGCCGCCCGGTGAGCCCTTGGCGAAGTTCATCGGCCCCTTGGCGGCCAGGATGCCCTTGTTATTGCCGTTGAAGGTGAACTGCGTGCCCAGCGTGGTGTCGCCGATCTCCCCGCCCGAGACGACGGCGCTGTTCGCGTCGAGGCCGCCGTTGATGGTCAGGTTACCGACGATCCCGCCCTTGCCCTTGGCCGCGATGCGCCCGCCCTTCAAGCCGCCGTTGAAGCGCATGTCGCCGAGGATCTGGCCAAGCACCACCAACTCACCGCTGAAGGGGTTGTTGATTAGGACGCCGCCCAGGCGCGTGGCCGGCCCGGATGTGGGCGTGGGCGTGAAGATCTTGCCCAGGTTGCCCTGGGCGGCCAGGACCCCGGTGAGTGGCCCGAGGTTGAGAGTGACCTGGCTGATCAGGTCACCGCGGCTGATCAGTTTCCCGCTGAGCCCGCCGGTCTGCACCGTCGTGCTGGTCACGACCGAAGTCTTGCCGGAGGTGTTGACGTACAGCTCGCCGAGGTCGGCACTCACCGTCGAGACGACCCCGGTGATCGGGTCGGTCCGCTGGCCGGTCGTCTGCACCAAGCCGGTGATCGGGCCGGGCGTGGTGAGCGACCCGAACATGCTCGGGGCGGTCACGTTATTGATCCCTTGCGCGGACGACACGGTCAGGTCGCCCAGAGGCCCCGTGCTGGTGATCGAGGCGGTGGCCGAGAACGGCTGCTGCGTCTGGATCGAGCCGCCGTCGCCCCGCAGATCGATCGACTGCACCACGGGGCTCAGGAGGTTCCCGCGGCTGTCGTAGGTCGGCACCATCTTGACCAGGGCCGTCGCCGCGCCGCGGGCCACGTTGCTCAGCGTGACCAGGTTGACCGTCCCGGCTCCGTTCGGGCTGGTGACGCCCTGGACTGTCAGCAAAATGCCGTTGTTGTTGAAGGAGCCGCCGCTGGGATTCGTGACGAGGAACAGTTGCACCTGCTGGGTTGGCAGGTCGGCAAACGGCACGCGGTAGGTGTCGTTGGTGTAGACCATTGCGGTGCCGCTGGCCAGCAGAGCCTGGGCGTCCGTGCCCAGAGACGCCGCCCCCGTGACCATCTGGCCGGTCCCCGTGGCGTGCGAGCCGAACGCCACCGCCTGGATGCTGACGGCCTTGATCGACGAGTTGGGGATGAAGTCGCGGACGCCGACGCCCGCCAGGTTGTCCTGGGGCAGGCGAATGCCCGCCGCCGTGTTGTCCCCCGGGAAGAAGCTTGACGCCTGACTGCTGACGGCGGTCAGCACGTCGCCCTCGACGTCCACGTTGCGGATGCCGGACTTGTCGGCGGCGTCGAGCCGCGCCAGGTTGAACTTGGCCGTGTCGTTGTACGTGACCAGGCTCAAGTCATACTGGTCGACCGCCGGGCTGCTGTTGCTGACCCGCGCGGTCAACTGCGGATTGGCCAGGCTGCCGGACTCGTAGTAATACTGGAACGTGACACTGGCCGGCGAGGCGGCCGTCGGCACGGGCGGGCTGTTCAAGACCGGATAGGGACTGGACGGCACGGCCGCCTCGACCCGTCGCTGGATGCCGTTCTCCTTGATCTGCAAGACATATGGCCCGTAGCCGCCGTAGGTGCGTATGGTACCGACATGGCCGGCGGTGATGTTTCCCGGCGTGCCGCCGGCCACGCGCAAGTCACCCAGTGTGCCGTCGACGATGAGCGTGCCGGCCATGTCGTGGCCGGGGCTGAACATATCCGGCCCGAGGGTCATTTCCGTCAGGTCCCCGCCGACGTGCAAGGTCGCAGCCGCGCCCAATGCCCCGCCGATGGTCAATTTCTGGATGGGGCCCGAGTCAAACAAGGTGCCATTGAAGTTGTTGCCTATGGCAATGGTCGCAAACTCAAAGCCAAGCAGGTTCAGGGTGCCGTTGAAGTCCTTGGCCCAGTTGGCCACCAGGCTGTCGTGGTTCGACGAGCCGCCGTTGATCGTTGTGGTGGCCGGCAGGTCCTGGCCGGAAGCGACGGCGATGTTGAACGTGTTGCCCGTTGTGCCGCCGTTGCCCATCGACACGTTCAGCGTGGCCAGCGTCCCATAGGCGATGCTGCCGCCGCTGCCAAAGGCCGTCGAGGCAAGCGTCGTCCCCGTCAGCGTGCTCGTGCTGGGGGTCGTGTCGCTCGTGTCACTCACGTTCAGCGCGTCGCCGCTCTGGCCGCCGCCGTTGATCGTCACCAATCCAGCGATGCCTGAGAGCGTGCCGCTGGTGGAGGACACGTTGATGGTGTCGTTTCCTGCCTGAGCATTGATCGTCAGGCTACTCAGCGCGCCCTGGACGTTCACCGTGTCGCTGCTCGTACCGCTGTTGACCGTCGTGGTCGTACCGCTCGCCGTGTTGGCGACCGTGAAGCTGTTGCCGCCGCTGCCCATCGACACGTTCAACGTGGCCAGCGTCCCATAGGCGATGCTGCCGCCGCTGCCAAAGGCCGTCGAGGCAAGCGTCGTCCCCGTCAGCGTGCTCGTGCTGGGGGTCGTGTCGCTCGTGTCACTCACGTTCAGCGCGTCGCCGCTCTGGCCGCCGCCGTTGATCGTCACCAATCCAGCGATGCCTGAGAGCGTGCCGCTGGTGGAGGACACGTTGATGGTGTCGTTTCCTGCCTGAGCATTGATCGTCAGGCTACTCAGCGCGCCCTGGACGTTCACCGTGTCGTTGCCCGTGCCGCTGTTGACCGTCGTGGTCGTGCCGCTCGCCGTGTTGGCGACCGTGAAGCTGTTGCCGCCGCCGCCCATCGACACGTTCAACGTGGCCAGCGAGGAATAGCTCAGGCTCCCGCCCGTGCCGAACGCCGTCGATGTCAACGCCGTGCTGCTCAGCGTGCTGGTGGTGCTCGCCGTGCTGTCCCCCGTGTCGCTGACGTTGAGGCGGTTGCCCGAGCCACTACCGCCCTGGACGGTAAGAGTGCCCTTGATGCCGGCCAGGTTGCCGTTGTTGGTTCCCGCGTCGGAGGAGACGTTGATCACGTTCGAACTCCCAACGGTTTGAACGGTGGTGGCATTCACGCCGCTAGATGTGCTTTGCACATTGAAGGTCAGGCTGTCCGTGCCGCCGATGACGTTGAGCACCTCAATCCCGCTCGTGCCGTAATTGACCCCCTGAGTTCCGACCTTCACGCTCGTCGAGGTCACGAAGGTCGTCTTGAGAGCTGTCACTTTTAGGGTATCAATACCGGTCGAGCCCGAGTCGGCCACGTTCACGGTACCGGTGCCGGAACCGCTCAAGGTGAGATTATAGGTGTCGCTTCCCTCCCCGCCGTTCAGATTGGCGGTGCCACTCCAGCTGCTGACGGTGAACGCGTTCGCACTGGGACCCCCGTTGAGATTGGCGACCTGAATGCCCGACAAAGCCATGTCCCGGTGAGCCGTGCGCTGCAACAGAGTGTCGGACAGGATGAAATTGGCGACGTCATTGGTGGCCGAAAGCGTGTTGGTGGTGCCCGGGCGGCCTGTCAGCGAGCCATTGCCGGTCCAGGAAGAGACATCGAAACTGCTGGCGCCGTTGCTGGAGCCTACCAGATTTGCGGTCTGGATGTCGCTCAAACTAATCGTCTGCGTGACTCCGCCCGTGACCTGCAAGGACGAGTTGGACAACACATCGTTCACGCCGCCCACAGTTGGGCCGGGAACCGAGGTAAACGTGTTGTTAGAACCAGCCCCATTGAGGGTGGCATTCCCGGACCAGTTCGCGAGCGTGAAAGAATTTGCCGCCGAAGAGGAAGCCGCGCTCAGGGTGACCGATCGAACCCCGCTCAGGCCAAGGGCATAATTGCCCGCTAGAAGATTATAGTCGCTGAGTTGGTAGGTCGAATAACCGCTGACACTGGCTGAGAAATTGTGATAGGCCGTCGAAAGGCTCGAGGAGCCCTTGCTGGCATAGGCAGCGCCGCTGCCATTCACCCCATAGTAGTCAATGCCGCCGCCCGTGCCGCCACTGACCGTATTCCCGCCGGTCCCCTCGTCGTAGACGTTGGCTGGACCCGCGCCGGTGCTGACCTGGTTGTTTCCTGAACCCTTGAGATAGACGTTCGATAGCGCTCCGCCGGCCGTGCCGCCCGTGGTGATCTGATTGCCGCCGTTGCCATCCACGGTGACCGTGGCTGGGCCGCTGCCCAGTGCGGTAATGGCGTTGTTTCCACCTCCATGGATATTGAACGTGCTGACCGATCCGGTATTCACCAGGATGCTATTGCTGCCGGTCGCGGTGCCGGCCACGGTGATCGTCGGCGTCCCACCGGTATCGGTGACGTGGTTGGCACCGGTGCCAGTGATCGTGACATTGGTGGGGTCGCTGCTGCTGCTGTTGAGGCTGATGACGTTGTTGCCGTTGCCGGATACGTTGACGGTGGAATCAGCACCGGCGGTGACCTGGTTCGATCCGTTGCCGGAGAGGGTAATAACTGCGTTATTGCCGCTGGAGATTTGGTTGCTGCCGTCGCCGGCCACGGTGACCGTCGCCGGGCCGCCGCCGGTATTAATGATGTTCTTCCCCGAGCCGAGGGTCATGTACACGGGGTCCACAATCCCACTGGAGATATTGATCGTGTCGTTCCCCGTCTGGGTGTTGCTGACGAGAATCTCCTGCACGTTGTCATAGGTCTGCTGCAAACCGAGAGCGGATACCTGGATGGTTTCGCCGTTGGTGCTGCCTGGATCGCCCGCCACTCGTGTCAGGGTGTAGTTTTCCGCTGTCTGCGCCCCGGTCACCTGGCCCGCGCTGTTTTTCCGGTTGCCGACGTCCTGTCCGATATACAGCTCCAAAGCGTTCAAGTTGTTATGGTTGGTGTCGGTGACCTCCCCAGCCAGGGAGGGCGGCGTGGGGGGCGGCGGGTTGGCCGACGCGACAGCCGGCGGCTGACTGATAGTGCCGATGTGGAAGTCGGCGTATTCGGTAATAACGACGGCGGCCGTGTGGATATGAATCCCAGGAATCGTGAATAAGCCAAAATTGACGTCCGGAGTGTCGATGTTGATGGCCGGGACGATCGTCACGGAGAAACCGACCTCGATGTCCACCGAGCTGCCCGTGATCGCGACGGAGCCGAAAGCACTGATTTGCAGTCCGAACGCCGCCGCCCAGCCGGAGACCGACGCGGCGAAGCCGTTGCTCGAGATGGTGATCGAAAGACTCCCGCCGATTCCGAAGGTGTGGTCGCCGAGCTGGAATCCGGCGGAACCGGTGAAGCTGAAGTTGTTGGGCCCGTAGTAATAGCCCGAGATGTCGATGTGGACGATGTCGAAGAAATTGAGATCGAGAGCGACCGTGAAGTTGAATCCGGAGTTGGTGATCCCAATCGAAATGCTGCCCGTCGCGTTGAAGCCAAACAGGTACACGCCGAGGTGGCTCACGGCAACCTGGAACCCGGGATCGATGCTGGCGTTGGTGATTGGGTCCGTACGTGCCACCGAGCAGGTGTTGAGTTCAAGATCGAAGGCCCCGCTGATGACAAAGTTGCTTCCCAGAGCGGCGATGGGGGCGATGCCCTGGGCGCCGCCCGGCAGAGCCAAAGAGATGTTCAGTGCCAGCCCCGGATGGGAGTCGTAGTAGATCCCCGCAAACCCGTCTGCCGTGAACGTGGCCCCGAGGAAGGTCACGTGGGAAGTCACGGCGACGGTCAGGCTCGAACTGTTGACGGTGAAGTCGAAAGTGCCGGAGAGATCGACCACGCCACCCAGGAATTTCATATCGCCTGAGGCCGCGATCATGGCCTGGCCCGCTGGGAGAGAGATGCCGGCGAGCGTGACGGCATTTTGGGTCGTGTTCAGCTCCAGCATGAACGAGGCATTCAGGGCGAAGCCGAGATTGCTCGGCACGCCTGAAGAAACATTGAGGTCGAGCACCGCGGCCACGCCGGCGTTGCTGAGCTGGAGGCCGCCGTCAACGGCAAAGGAAAAGACCGTGTTGCCGTTGAGCTGGACCGCCAAGTTCGCATTGACGTCCAGGGTGAAGCTCACGGAGGAGCTGCTCACATCGGCATCGATGTTGATATTGCCCGAAAGCGTGAAGGAGTTGGCGACGGTTACGGTGCCCCGTCCCAGAACAAGGAAATAAATATTGGGCGAGGCCGGGGTCCAGTTGCTGTAGTTCGACAGCCCGGTCAACGGGGCGCCGTCGGGGATCACCAGCGTCCGGGCGCCGGTGTTGGTGATGGTTTCATAACTGGTCAACGCCAGAGGATTGCTGGAGCTGTAATCGGGCCCCAACACCGTGGGAATGGGCGGACTGGGCGGGTTGGTCGCCACCGGCTGCGGAATCGTAAAGGTGACCGTTGACTCTGTCGTATTCAGCACCATCAGCCAGTTTTCGCCAAAGGTGATTCCGTTGGGCACACCGGCTCCCAACGTCAGCGTCATCTTCGCGGCCAGGCCCGGGTGGATGGGGTTGTTCGCGTTCGAGTCGTCCTCCACCATCTGCACGTCGATGAGCCCATTGGCGTTGAACGTCATGATCGGATGGGTCGAATCGGGCCCCAGAAGCAACTGGGCCTGCACGAAGATCGTCAGGCTCTCCGCGGAAATATCCATCGTGAGCGTGCCGTCCAGCGCGAAAATCTGCTGATTGCCGACCTGGAAATCGGCGACGCCGTTGATGAACAGGCTGAAGGACTCCGGATCGAGAGACAGCGTGCCGTTGGATAGCGTGACCGTATGCTCTACGTCCGTCGTGTTCAGCTTGACGAAGACCTGTGCCGAGGTGTAGATCCCCTCGGAATTGAGCGCCGTAAGATTCGTCGTCAGCAGGAAGCCGCCCCAGATAGCGACGCTTCCGTTGTCATTCTCGATGGTGATCGAGGCATCGGCGGTCCCCAGCGGCGACGACTGGATCGTGGGAATCGATAGGGTGCCGTCCGACAACGTGAGGTTAAAGCTGTTGGCGGTGAAGGTCAGTGTCATGGTGGCAGTGACCTCGGCCTTCAGCCCGTTAAAGACGTTCAGGTCCGCCTCGCCGGCGATGGTAATCTTGAAAACGTTGTTGATGTCGGTAAACTTTACGAAGCCGTAAATCTGGTAGATCGGCAGAAGGCCTTCGGCGTTTGGCTGCGCCGGTACCTGGACGAGGAAGAGGATGTTCAAACTCTGCTGGCCCGCGAAGAGGGGTGCCAGGTTCGCATAAACCTTGACCCCTTCCGAAAAGCTGTCGGCGACGGTGGCGGTGCCGATTACCAGGAAGTTCCCGGTGGTGTCGAAGAAGACGTCTCCGGAAATCGCGAACACGTCCGGGCTGACGTCATACAGGGTCATCCCCGCCTGGATGATGAAGTTGCCGCTGCTGGGGAAGGAGAAGCTTCCCGTTTGGCCGGAATGGTACTGGTTTGCCACTTGCTGTTGAAGTTGCGCTTGCCATTGCGCCGCGGTCAGGCTATCGGGCGTGCTGAAGGCGGTTCCCCCGAGCTGGAGGGCGTCGCTGGCCTTCGGCGGGTTGGAGATGTTGATGGTCGGGAACGTCGTGTTAAAGGTGATGCCCCCGCGGAAATCGCTCAGGAAGAGCCCGGTGTCTCCCAAGGGGATCGGCACGTCGGCTTCAACATAGATCTGCAGAGGACCGAATTGGGAAAGCCCGACGCGGATATTGAATCCGGCCATGTCTCCGATGTTGAAGCCGCCCTCGATCCCGGCATAGAACGCGTGCGTGAACGGCGCGACTCCAGGCTTGGTCGTCCCGACGAGGTTGTCGAGCCCATCGACGACCTTGCCGTTTGAGTCGAACGTGACCACGCCGGCAATCACCGTGCCGCTCACGCTCCCGCCGAAGAGGTTGCCGGAGATGCTGACGGCGAACCCGCCGATCGAGGTGATGCCGAACTGGCCGCTGGCGATGAGCGTCGGATCGATCACGACGTCGGTCGCGCTGCCCGATAAGGTCATTCCAACAATTGTCGTCTGAATCGTGGCCGACAGGTCGATCACGAAATCGTTCGGGTCAGTGTTGAAGTTCGGCCATATCAGGGACGCGGAGGCGCTTTGCAGCGGCAGCCAGCTCGGCCAGCTCAAGTTGCTGGAGTCGTTCTGGCCCAGCGAGAGGGAGACGCCGAAGCCGGACTCGGCGAGAAACGAGCCGTTGCCTTCAATAGCGAAATTGCTCGCGCTCCCCGTGATGTTGACCGGGGTGCCGGGGATGTTCAGCGTAGCGCTCAACGTGCCGAAGCTGATCAAATTCTGGTTCGACCCAGCGGTGGGATTGATGGCCAGCGGGTTGGCCTGCGTTCCCGTTGCCGACAGGGTCACATAGGGCCCCAGATCAACCGTGATCGAGGACGCCGTGATACTGAACCCGTTGGCCGAAACAGTCGGCAGTTGTGATAGGTTGCCCAGATTGAATGTCAGTCCCAGGTCAAAACTTCCGGTCAGATTGGTGAACGTGGCCGAAACCGGGGAGCTCCCAATCGTCGCTGTCTGAGCCGAGATGTCGACGGTCGCCGACAGTGTTCCGCTCATGGCAAACGAGAAGTCGTGAAGGCCGACCGACGGGTTCACCAGTGTGATCGGGCCCAGGGTGGTCGTCGGATCGAGGAACTTGAAGCCGGTGAACGGAGTCGACGACGGATCAAGGCTGAAGCCGTTGTCGGCCGGGTTGGAGGCGCCGGTCACGTAGTCGAACGTGGGGTTGCCCATCAGGGTCACCATCGGCTTGCCATTGCTGAGCAATGCTACCGTGGCATTGTCGAAAATGAAAACGTCAACCGTCGCGCCATTTGACGTGTAGTGCTGCACGTCGATCGACCCGGCGGTGAAGCTGACAAAGCCGCCGATGGTGAAGCTCACGTTGGTCAGCAGGAGGTCTTCGTCCCCGTTTTGCCACGACTGGCCGTCGTGACGGGCGCTCAGGCCGTGGCTTGTGGCATTGCTTGCGCTTACCGTGCTGCTGAAGGTGGTAAACGCCGCCGAGCCGGCGTTGACCGTGAACAGCACCTGGCTGTTCGAGGGGTTCTGCAAGGTGAGCGTGACCCCCGTAATGTTCTCGCTCGACGCCCCGGCGACCGGCGTGGTGCTCGTGCCGCTCGTCGCCGTGATGATCAGGCCATTGTCGATGTTCAGGCTGGCGTTGCTGACCGCGATGGATTGATAGGCCGTTGTCCCCACTTCGACCTGCGACGAGGTGAAGACCACCGGTATCGAGGCCGCGCCGACCAGGACGGTGTCGTTCTCGGCGGTGGTGGTGGTATTGCGCAGAATGGTCAGGGTAACGCTGGCCGATGAGCCCCCGGCAGTCGCCTGGGCCGTGGCGGACGCAGTCATGGCATAACCCAGGCTCTGGTGCGTCGAATCGTCGGTGTAGAACACCAGACCGAGCGTGCCATTGGACACACTGAAACTACCGGCGCCGCCGTCCGCCGCAATGGAAGGGGCGATGATGTTCGCGGCCCCCACCAGCAATTTCGTGATGTTGCCATCGACGACCTTGGTGAAGGAGAAATCTCCCGATAAGGAGAACGCGCCGGCGATGCCGAGGGTCAGGCTGCCGCCGAAACTCTCGATGTCCGTGCCGTCGGCGAAGGAGACGGTCTGGGAAGTGCCCGGAATGGGCTCATTGACCGCCGCGCCGGTAGTATTGATCGCCACGCTGGCGCTGCCCGTGAGCGAAATCCCAGCCGGCAGACCGACGACCGAGATGGAGGGGGCGGAAGCTTGCAGGGCATACGTGGAAGCGGTCGCCTCGGTGTCACGATAAATCACCAGTCCCAGGCTGGCACCGATGATTTGAACCCCCACGACGGGATTCCCCAAGCTGTCCTCCGTGCCGATGAACGCGTTAACATCGGAGGCCCCCACGAGAATCTTGGTCGTGGTGCCCTTGCCATCCGCGTCTTGAACGGTGGATTCGGTGAAGCTGTACGTGCCGGACAGGGAGACGAAGTTGGCCACGCTGATCGTCGCCGTCCCTTCGACCTGTGTCACGTCTGTGCCTGTCAGGCCGCTGAAGTCAAGCGCTACATTGCCCCCAGGCGTGGCGATGCTGGTGGGTGCGCCGCTGACGTTGGCGGGATCGAGCCCGTGCTCGACCTTGACTTCCAGGCTGCTCGCCGCGAAGGACAGATCGGGCACCCCGTTCAAGGCGACGGTGCCGCCGTTGGCCTGCAAGGCATAGTTTCCGTCCTGGATCATGACCCCCAGCGAAGCGCCGGTGATGGTGAGGTTCGTCGTCGCGGTGCCCAGGACCGCGTTGACGTTGGTGGCACCCACGACCAGGATCGGATCGCCGGTCGCGGGTGTGTACTCCTGGAAGCCGAAGCTGCCCTGGAGCGAGACGAAACCCGCCACGCTGAGGCTAACACTCCCCTGGATATCGGTCACGTTGGTCGTGCCGGCGGGCAGATCGCCGAAGTTAAGGGAGATGGTTGCCGCCGGTTGCGTCACATACGAGTAGGAGGCATGGATCGTGGAGCCGACCGCTGGGACGTGGAGGAAGGTTATTGTGGTGTTGCCGTTGGTGTCGGTGCCCAGCGAGTAATCGGTGCCGGCGACGAGCGTGACCGGGGTGCCTCCGCCGCTGGGAGTCGAGGTCACAACCAGCGTTCCTGTGCTGGCGGTGTGCTGCAGGGTAATCGAAGTGGTCGTTGTCCAGTCTGGTGAGTACGCCTCGGTGGTATTCTGGGTGATGGCCGGCACGGAAACTGAGGTCGGAACGCCGCTCGGATAAGTGGACACATCCAGGCCGCGATCGACCAGGACCGCCAGATTCGAGGCACTCAAGGAAAGACCCGCCGGACCGTTGAACGTCGTCTGCGAACCGTTGCCTTCGGTTGCTTGCAGAGCGTAACTGGTTGTCCCATTGTTGTCGTCCACCAACACGCCGATCGTCAGATTGGTGAGGTCCAGGGACACCGGACCCGCGGTCAAGGTGACGTCGCCTTCCATCCCTGCCGCCAGGTAGGTGTGCGTTCCGTTGGTATTCACCTGCAAGTCGAAAGCGCCCGTCAGGCTCACGAAGTTCACAACACTGAGTGTGACCACTCCCTGGACGGCGAAGACGTCGCCGGTGCCGGTGCCCAGGCCGCTGAAGTCGAGCGTGACATCGCCGCCGGACGTGTGAATGACGGGCAACCCCTTGACGGCCGACAAATCGAGCCCCTTTCGGGCCTCCACGAGTAAATGGTCGGCGCTGAGCGTCAGGCCCGGCACGCCGTTGAGGCTCGCGGTGCCACCCGTTGCCTCCAGGGCATACGTTGTCGGATTGCTGCCGGTGCCGGGCTCGATCACCAGTCCGACGCTGGCACCGGACAGCATCAAATTGGTCGAGGTGGTTCCAATCGTCGCGGTCAGATGCGTTGCTCCAACGGCGATCTGCTGCGCGCCGCTCTGGTCCACATACGACTGGAAGCCAAAATCTCCCGAAAGCGTGCCAAGATTCGCCACGCTGAGGGTCACGCTTCCTTCGATGTCGGTGACGTTCGTCGTGCCTGTCCCCAAGCCGGAAAAATCGAGGGTGACAGCGCCACCGGGGGTCAGGATGGACGACGGGATGTTGGAGTCGCCGGACACGTCCAGGCCGTTGCGAACCAGCACGAGAAGGTTGCTGGCGTTCAGTGTCAGGTCGGGCACGCCGTTCAGGGCGGTGCTGCCTGCCGTTGCCTCGAGGGCGTAGCCCGTGCCGGGTGCGATCACCAGCCCGAAGCTGCCATTGGTGAGTGTCAGATTGGTCGTACTGGTCCCGAGCACGATCGTGAGGCCGGTGGCCCCGACCGCCAGGTAGGTGGAGTTGCCATCCGAGAACTTCTGGAAGCCAAAATCGCCGGTGATGGAGACGAAATTCGCGATGGCGAGGGTGACATGTCCCTCGACGTCGGTGACATTGCTCGTGCCGGATCCGAGGTTCGAGAAGTCAAGGTTGACGGTTCCGTCCGGCGTGACCACTCCCCCGGAGGGTAGCGACACGGTCGATGGATCGAGCCCATTCCGCACGCGGACCTTCAGGCCGGTGCCGGTGAGGGTCAGGCCGGGAACGCCGGTCAAGCTGTCCGTTCCGCCTTCGGCCACGAGGGCGTAGCTGGGCGTCGTTCTCGTCGTATCGATGAGCAACCCCAGACTGGCCCCGATTGCCGCTACACTTACGCCGCCGGCCAATACGGTGGCCGTGACGTTCTCCGCCCCGATGGCCAGGTACGTGTGGCTATTCGTTGTGAATTCCTGGAAGCCGAAATCCCCCGTGATCGAGGCAAAACCGCCCACCGAGATGTTGAGCCCCTGGGCCAGGATTTCGGTCTCGTTGGCCGTGAAGTCGAGAGGAACCGACGTGGAGCCGACCGTCACCGTTGTGGACAGGGCACCGGCCGTATCGGCCAGGAATTGGACGTTGCCTGACGTCACGCTGATCGAATTGGCCGGCAACCCCAGGAGGTTGACCGTCCCCGTGGCATTGAGGGCGTACGTGATCACGTGGCTGGTCGAGTCGAAGACGGCCAGGCCCAGGGTTCCGTTGGTCAGGTCCACGCCGACTCGGTTGGAACCCGTGCCCGTCCCCAGAAACGCCTCGACGCCCGTGGCTCCCACCGTTATTTGCGACGAGCCATCGGTCGCCGGCTCATAGGAGAGCGAGATGCCCGCGGCCGTGAGGTTCGCGAATCCGGCCAGGCTCAGGCTGAAATTGTCCAGTGTCATGGACAACGCATGGGTGGCCAGGTTGTAGCTCCCGCTCGATTGGCCCACCGACGCCTCCAGGGCGGCGCCCAATTGCAGGGAGGCTCCGGTAGTACTGAAATCGACCGTGCCGCTGAGATTGCCGCCGAAGGTGTAGGCGACGTTGGACAGCGTGACGGTGGGCGAAGTCAACGTCAGCAAGTTCCCCAGAGTAAGGTCGGACGGGAGGTTGACCGAAGCCGAGGCAATCGTGAAACCGGTCTTCTGAATCGCCAGGTCGGTCACCGTCATTCCCAAATTGTCGAGAGGCGCAAAGGTGAGCGTGGCGCTGCCAATGGTCGCCAGTGTGGTCTGGTCGGGCGTGATCGTGATATTACTTGCCGCGAGGGAGATCTGGCCGAAAAGCGACAGTGATAGACTGTCAACCATCAACGAGAACTGGCCCGGATGGGTCGTGCTGCCGAAATCGTAACTCGCCTGGATGTTGGTGAAGCTGGAAGTCACAGCCGTGTTGCCAGGGAACAGGGTCATGCCGCCGATCGTCGCCGTGATCGAACCGCTGATCTCGGGATTGGCCTGCGTGTCCACCTCGAAGTCATTCACGCCGATGGACACGTTGGAAAGCGCGAGGAAATTGCCGATGTCGATCCCGCTGGCCGCCTGAATGGTGAAATTGCCGAGGCTGAAGCCGGTCCGGGTAAGGGTGAAGGTGGGCAGGGTGAACGCGGGCAACCCGGAGAAGAGGTTGGCGGTGACGCTCACGTCGCTCGCACTGAGGATGGTGTTCTGTCCGGGCGTGAGATCGACACTGCCCAGGTTGATCGTCACCGCTTCGCCCAGGGCGATATTCAGGTTGGAGATCTGCACATTCATGAGGCCCGGCGAGGCGGCGTTGCCAAAGTCGAAGCTGCCGGTCAGCGACCCGAGGCTGACGTTCAGCACAGAGACGTCGGGAAAGAGGGTGGCGTCGTTGGCAGCGAAGGAAATCGTTCCGCTCACCGACGGAGTCGCCCCATATTGAAGAGCGAAATTGTTGACGTCAACTTCCACGCTGCCGAAGCTGAGGATGTCCGGCCCAATCGTCACGGCCCCCGGACTGGTCCAGTTGAGGCTCCCCAGCGAGAACCCTGTCTGGTCGATGTGCAAGTTGCTCGCGGTGACCATCCCCAGACTGGTCAGCAATGGGGAACTCAGCGTCACCGTGCCGATGGTGGCCAGAGTTTGTTGATCGGGCGTTATGACAACATCCGAACTATCCGCCGAGATCTGAAGCGCCTGGCCCATCGTCAACTGGAAACCGGAGATCGTCACGCTCAATTGTCCGGTGGGATCGGTGCCGTCGAAATTCCCGAAGTTATAGGAGGCCGTCACTCCGGTAGTCTGAAGCTGCACGAAGTTCCCCGTTGGGAACAGTTCCAGCCCGGAGACGGTGATCCCGACCAAACCGGTCAGCGTGGGCGTGGGATTCGCCGAGGTGCCGAAGGAGGCGTCGAAGTTCGAGGCCTTGAGCGTGACCCCAGTGGTCGTGATGAAGTTTCCGATGCTCGGGCTGGAGGACGGCGCAGAACTCAAGGTGAACGTGTCGAAACTGAATCCGTCCTCCCGCAGCGCAAAGTTACTCAGCGTCGCCGACGGCATCGAGGTGAACTGCGGCGAGGTGACCGTGGCCGTCTGCAGGGTCGCCAGAGTTTGCGAATCGCCACCGGTGGAAGCGTAGCTGAAATTCACATTGCTGGCGGTGATGCTCAGCGCTTCGCCGATATTCATCACCAGGTTCGCGGTCGAGGGAATGGTCAGGGCAAAGTCGGTCCCCGTGGTGGCCCCAATCGTGAAGGTGCCGGTCAGTGCGTCTTGACCGGCCACGTTGGAAGTGATCGCAGCGCTAAAGCTGTGCCCCGGGAAAAGCGTGGCTGACGGCGCCGAGAGGCCGATCGTGCCGCTCCAAACGCCTCCGGTTAAGGTGGCGTTTTCGGTCAGGGTCAGGGTATTCATCTGCAGAAACCCGCCCAACGACACGTTGGTGATCGTCTCGGTTTGCGTAAAGCTGGCCGATTCCGAGTTCAGCAGATCCTGAATATAGGTCTTCAAATCGGTACCGATGCCCAGAAGGCTGCCATACGAGGAGTCCGCCGCGGCACTGAACACGGGCTGCGCTTCGATGGGGCCGGTGCTGTAGTCCAGGTTCCAATCGCCACCGACGTCGGTGCCGCCGGTGGTCTTCGTATTGGCGGCGACAGGGGCTCCTGTGACATGCGCGAACTCCTGAACAAATTGCGCGCCGACGGCCCCCTGCGCGACGTCGCACCCGTAAAGGAGGATGTCTCCGCCGGATTGCAAGGCCTTGCCCCAGGTCGAAATCTGCGCCTGATCCTGTTGCAACGTGCTCTGGTCGAGAAGGGTGTTGCCCAGGAGAAGCTCTCCGGGACTGCCATGGGAGAGCACCTGCTCTGAGGTCAGCCCGTGATAAGGCTGCAGGATTTCGGTAATCTGCTGGATGCCGTCGTAGCCCGAATCCAGAACCACGACCTCCGTGTCGCCGTGGCGCGAGACCTGAAGCATCGGACCTGCTGCGGAATAGGCGTTAGCGGCCCCAGTTGGCACTGCCGGCAGACTCAGGCTGTACCAGGAGGCACCGGTCGCCCCAGATCCCACCAGGCCGGAACTGCCAATACTATTGATCAGCTCATCGTAGTTCGGCACGGCCCCGTCAACAATGACCACTTGCGTCGGCGCGGGTTGGCTTTGCGCGAACGCGGGGAAGGACGACAACGGCACCGCGTTGACCACGGCAGCGTCGCCAAGGACACCGCTCTGCAAAGCGGAGACGGTATGGAGCAGCGTCGGACTGACGGATAATAGCGTTCTATCTTCGAGCCGTTCAGTGCATGGCCTGAAGAAGCTGGCCCTGGCGAAATGGTTTTCCACGGGTTCGGGGTATTTCTTTTTTCGCGCCCGGAAGAGTCGCGTCAACTTCTGAAGGCCTGGCTCAAAGGTTCTCATGTGTCAGTCTCCCAGGGGTCAAAGCGTGGCGGCGGCGTTCGCGTTGGCGGCGAGATAGCTGGAGGCGGCGGTGGACAGGTCGGTGGTGAGCGTCTTGCCGATGTCGAGCACTTGGCTGAGGGTTGTGTTGACAACCCTCAGGTTCTGGCCCAGTTGATTGAAGGAGTTGAGCTGGGTTCCCAGACCGCTGAGGGCGACGAGGCCATTATTGATCGCGGTCACTTGGCCGGACGTGATGCCCGACAACAAGGTCCGGTCTTGGAGCCGCTCGAAGCCGGCATGGAAGACCTGCCAGGGGGGGGCGCGTCCAGCGCGGTTCGCGCGCCGGGTTCCTCACCTCGGCGTGCAGTCCTGGCCCGGGCTGTTGTTGTGCGCAGATCAGAGCGGGAGAGCCGGAACATGGGTGAAAACTCCTGGGTGCTGGGCTCGGTGCCGACAATCAGTCCGTCACCGCTTCACATCGAGTTGCCACGACGACGGGTGCCGAGATTGTCAAAGGTGTAGTTTCACCGACATTTATCACATGTACAATAGTATCCGAAGATGCGGGCCGGCGCAGGCACGGCATCGCTAGCCACCGGGCGCCCGATCCTGGTGGCGGAGCGACCATGCCCCCTGGGTGGGAGTTCGAGCGGGCCGCTGGGATCGTGGTCTGGACCGGTGACCCGACCCCCTCGGACCGATCAAGTTCCCTGGGGATTGCTGGGGGTCGGCGCACGAGACCCTTCATGGAGCAGCCGCGCGCGGGACCCCCCACCGTCAGAGTACAAACGACTTTGCTGCTGGGACCGCCTTGTCGCGGTCGTCCACATCGAGGCTGACGATTAACGCCGAATCCATGATCTGCCAGTGAGAGGCCGCGCCCCGAGCAACGAGATCTCCAGGGCAGGTGAAGGGCAACCCATCCTGGGTGCCCGCGTCAAATACATCCGGGAACATTAACGCCTTGCCACCGGCGATTGCAAGAAAAAATCTGAGAATTTCGGTTTTTTTTGGCTAGGAACCATAGGGGGCTTCGCGGGGTCAGACACTATGTAGGGGCGTAGTTCAGAAGATGGCGGAAAATGGGACATCACTGATTGATGGAATCTTTCGCGGCCAACAATCGTCGTGGCGGAAAAGGGGACATTACTGAATGTCATGGAGAACTCCTGAGTGTCTGCCACCAAATTAGTTAAGGCAGACTAGTGTGAAATCAGTATATCATATAATACTCTATGTGTTAATGATGCAGAATTGAATGATGTTAATAAGCACACACCTACTTTCATCTTTCCCGCAGTTCGGGGACACCATACTTAATTTTTCGGAGTTAGGTATGGTGTCCTTGCGTCAGGTAAGCTTTGGAAAGGAGGAAGAGACTCGAACTCTGAAACCTTTCGTTGAAACCCTGCGGGTACGAATCCCGCCTGGCAAAGCTGGACCAGCAGCCAGAAGCGAGTC
>Ga0208565_1000888_pt1 | contig 19466 bp, 15 predicted proteins | sample Sb_taG_7_FD_187706 | JGI IMG/M metagenome (GOLD analysis project Ga0208565, IMG submission 187706) | Peat soil microbial communities from Weissenstadt, Germany - Sb_50d_2_FS metaG (SPAdes) (version 2) | ecosystem: Environmental > Terrestrial > Soil > Wetlands > Peat | place: Germany...
CGAGCGGGTGCCCGTTCGCGATCGCCTTGCTCCAGGCCGAGAGGTCGGGCTCGACGCCGATCGGCTCCCAGCTTCCGCCCAGGTGCAGCCGGAATCCGCAGCGGACGTCATCCAGGATCAGCGCCGCGCCGCTGGCATCACAGAGCTCGCGCAGGCCGTGTGCGAACGCCGGGTCGACCAGTTCCTGGTCAAAACCGGCGTCGTGCTTGAACGGGGAGACCATGACGGCCGCGAGGTCATCGCCAGCGTCGGCGGCCGCGGACCGCGCGCTTGCCAGGTCATTGAACGTGTAATAGCCGAGGTTGGCCCGATCCTCCTGGGTCGTCCCGGCCAGCCTGGGCGTGCACCACGGCGCGGCGCCGTGGTAGGCGCCGCGCGCGACCAGAATCCGGTTGCGCCCGGTCTGCGCCCGCGCGATCGTGCAGCACATCGTGGTGGCGTCCGTGCCGTTCTTAGCGAACATCGCCCAGTCCGCATGCCTGACGGTGGCCACCAGCAGTTCGGCGAGATCGACCATGACCGGCCCAGGCCCGTTCTGGCAGTCAGCCAGCGCAGCCTGCGCCCGCGCGGCCTCCTCGACCTTCGGGTGCTGGTGCCCGAGCACCACCGGCCCGTAGCTGCACATCAGGTCGACATAGCAGTTGCCGTCGACATCCCAGACCCGCGCGCCCCGGCCGTCTCGCATGAACTGCGGGTATTCGGGGGGCAGCGGCCTAGCCGACTGATGGCCGTACATTCCGCCGGGAATGACGGCGGCTGCCCGCCGGCGCAGCGCCAGGTCCGCCGTTCGCTGGCGCGGATCGGCACCGACCGCAGTGTGTGCTCGATCAGCCATGCTGCCTCCGTTATGCCGATAGGTCTTTTCCTGCCGGTACCTGAATCGGCCTGAGCGCCTCGCTGATCCGGTCGGCCGGTCCCGGCGCCGCAGCGCGCAGGAAGCCGAGTGCCTGGGCCAGGTCGACGATCCCCGCGTCAGACCCGAGACCGGTGGCGACCAGCGCGCCGCAGGCCACTCCGAGCCAGGCCGCGTCGACCGGGCTGCCTTCAAGAAGCAGACCCGTGATCATCCCGGCGTTGAAGCCGTCGCCGCATCCCGTGGTGTCGACGACGTCGACAGCGATCGCGGGCAGCCGCACCGGCTCGCCGCCGCCCTGCCAGGCGACCAGACAGCCCTGCGCGCCGAGGGTGACCACGAGGCCACCGGTCCCCAGGGCCAGCACGTCATTTATTGCTTGAACAGGATCGTCGCGGCCGGTCAGCGCACAAAGCTGATCGGAGTTCGGCATGAACCAGTCGGCACTGGCCAGCAGCGGGCCGAGCCGATCAAAGTCGCGCGGGCTGCCCGGACGCAGCACATCGACCGCGATCAGCGCGCCGCCTGCCTTCGCGACCGAAACCACCTCGGCCAGACCGTCGCCGACCAGCTCACCCAGCGCGTCCGGGGCGCCGACCAGCAGCGCCCGAGCCTGACTGACCTGGGCCAGGTCGATGTCAGCGCGGTCCAGCCGGGAGGTCGCGCCGGGCACGTGCAGTGCGGGGCGCTCTCCGTTTGGCCGAATCGGCAGGATCGTGGCCGAGGTCTGAACCCCGGGCTTGCGGACTATCCCGCCGGTGTCGACCCCATGCCCCCGCATCGCCGCGATCAGCACGTCGGCGAGCAGGTCGTCGCCGACCGCGCCGATCGCGAGTACGTCGGCGCCAAGCTTGGCGAGGTCGACCCCGGTACCGGCGGCGGTGCCGGCCACGGTCGCCCGGATCTGGCTCAGTCGGGCGCTGCCCTGACCGGGCGGGATCGCTTCGACCGGCCAGCCGAGCACGTCCAGGATGTGCGCGCCGAGAACAGCCACCCGGCCGATCTGACCAGGATTCGCCGGCCCGCTGGCACTCATCGGCCCGCGCCATCGCTGCCGCCAGACCCGCTCCGGGCGGCCGGGCTGGCCCTGTCGGCCGGGCTGGCCGGGTCGGCCGGGCTGGAGCGCCGCGCACCGTAGCCACGGCGCCGGGCCTCCGCGGTTACCTCGTCGAGGTCGGCCGCGGACAGGACCGCCGACGGGCCGTAGGACTGCGCGAGGCGGTAGACCCGGGCCAGCCATTCGAGCAGCAATGCGTGCTCATATGCCTCGGACAGTGAGCGGCCGTAGCTGATGGCACCGTGATTCCGCAGGATCGCCGCCCGCCGCCCGTCGAGCGCCTGCGTCGCGGCAGTGGCGAGCCCGTCCGAGCCGAACCGCACATACGGCGCCACCCGCACCGGGCCGCCGAGCCTGGCGATCGCATAGTGAATGGCCGGCAGCTCGTCCCTGGCCGAAGACAGCGCGATCACCTCGGGCGAGTGGGTATGCACCACGGCGGCCGCCCTGGTCGCGGCGTACACCGCCAGGTGCATCGGCGTCTCGGACGATGGCACCTCCGGTGCCTCGACCTCGGCACCCGCCAGCGTGATAACCGCGATGTCCTGCGGGCGCAGCTCGTGGTAGCCGATGCCAGACGGCGTGATGGCGACCAGATCCCCGCAGCGCACGCTGAGATTGCCGGCGCTGCCGACGGCAAGCCCGTCGTCAAGCAGGCGTGCGCTGTAAGCGACGAGCTCCTCGCGTACCGCCTGGAGCTCGGGAGCGCCTGGTGTATACATTTGGTGAGGATGTTAGACGGACGTCCGACAAAAAACCAGACGTCTACACCGCTGTATTCGGATTGGTATCGCAGGCATGCCGAAGATCGTTGACTGGGACGCCAGGCGGGATGAGATCCTCTCAGCGACCTGGCGGGTTATCGCGCGCGATGGCATCGCCAAGGCAACGATCAGGGCGATCGCCCGCGAGGCGCACTGCTCGCCCGGCATCCTGGCGCACTACTTCGACGACAAGGCGGACATCCTCGGCTCGGCCTTGGTGCTGTCGCATCGGCGGGTAGCGGCCAGGATGGACGCGAGCGCCGCGGGCCACCGCGGGCTCGACGCGCTCCGGATCGTGATGCTGGAAGCGCTGCCGCTGGACGAGCCGCGTGACCTTGAGGCCCAGATCGAGATCAGCTTCTGGGGACGGGCGCTCGGCAACCCGGAGCTGCGCGAGCTGCAGCACTCCGAGTTCGACCGGCTCAGGAGGCGGCTGCGCGAGCACCTTGACGAGGCCGCGAGACTCGGCCAGATTCCCGAAACGGTCGACCTTGATTTCGCCGTGCACCAGCTTGTCGTGCTGATCGACGGGCTCAGCGCCGAGCGTGTGCTGTACCAGGACCGGGTGCCACCTGGGCGTCAGATCGACATGCTCGACCAGCTGCTCAACGGCATGCGAGCCGGGCCAGCCAGCGCGCCGCAGACAGCCGGCCGCCAGGTCACCCGATGAGCACGGTCCCTGGTCAGCCGATCGTCACGTCATCGATCAGCAGGTAGCTGCCGTCCCGAGCCTTCCTGTCGTTGTCATCGTGACTGGTCAGCGTCAGCGTGTAGGACTGGCCGGCCGTCAGCGCTGAGCTGATCTTCTTCCAGCCCGAGTTTCTGACGCACGACCTGGCTAGCAGCGTCACGGCCCGGTGCGTGCTGTTGTCGGTCAGCGTGGCGGTGGCCCAGGACCGGGCGACGGTGTCCGGGCAGCTCTGGTCGTACCAGAACGACAGCCGGGTGCCGTTGGCGGTGAAGGTCTGGGCGATGCTTGAGCTGCCCGCCGTGGCAGTGCGGCGGCCGATCCTGGCCGCGTACTTGCCCGCGTGCACCCCGGTGGACACGATCGAGGTCGCGCCGTGCGTGGTCCAGCCCTGGAACGTGCCGGTCTCGAAACCGCCGTTGAAGATCCCGCGGTTGAGCACCGTCCGGTGGCTCATCTCGCAGCTGCCGGTGCCGCCATTGGCGTCATTGCTCCAGATCGGCTGCATGGCGAAGCTGCCGGTCCGCAGCTTCACGTCAGCCGCCGACGCGCCTGGCCCGGAATTCCAGGCGCACAGATCGCCTGCCTCGAGTCCTTGGAAGTTACTCCAGCCGCCAAACGGGAACTGGTCGGTCAGCGTCTCGGCGTACTCGTGGCCCTCCACGATCGACAGGCCGTCCAGCCGACCGGGGCTGCCTGGGTTGACGAAGCTCGCCCCGCAAATGACGGGGGCGTCGGTGAGATACGGCAGGTTGGTGAACGCGACCGGGCCGTAGGGCGATCGCGCCGCGCCGCCGGAGAGCGTCCCGTCACCGTTCCAGTCGTGCCAGGCGCAGAACGGACCGGACGGCGTGTTGAACCCGTCCGGGTGCGTGCCGGTCGGCGAAAGGATCACGTACTGGGCATCCCGGTTGGCGGTGCCGGTGGTGTTCCCGAAATGCCTGGCCGCCCTGATCGCCTCGACCGCGAGCCGGTTGGCGTTGCTGGTCTTTGGTGCCGCAGTCTTCTCATCCACCCAGACGCCAGCCAGCACGCCCTTGGCCGGATAGGGAACATGCAGCGAATCGGCCGGGCAGGACTGGGCGGAGAAGGGGACACCGTCGCAGTACTGGGTCATCACGCCGGACCAGGTCTCGCGGTCGGTGCCCAGTCCCTTCAGCAGCCGCTGCAGGTACATGGCCTCGCCGCTTCGATCACCGGTCAGAGTTACGTTGCCGTGCCGGTCGGTACCCTTCCTGCCCCACTGGGAGCCGAAGAACACCAGGTAGACCTTCGCCCGGCCGGTGGTGACGCCGACTCCGCTAATGCCGCCGCCGTAGACCAGGTTGCTGGCCGAGTCGGCCGGGACGACGGGGTGCTGCCGAACCCAGGTCCGCATCCTGGCCAGCTGGCTCAGGGTGGGCACCACGCCATGCCGGTACGGGTGGCGGTAGGCGGGCGAGTAAGGATTCACCGTCTCCGGCACTCCCCGGGCCGCAACCCGCGCACCTGCGGAACCGGCGGAACCCGCCGTACCGGCCGCGCCGGCGGCGACGGCCGGCCTGACCGAACCGGCCGCGCCAGCGGCTACGGCTGACCTAACCGAACCGGCCGCCGCCTGGCCGGCCGTGGCGGCGCCGGCCGGCAGGCCGATCGCGAGCAGCACCGCGCCGAACGTGGCGGCGGCACCGGTGGCGCGGACCGCGCGGCGGCGGGCTGGCGTGGACAAGCTCATGGCGCTCCTCACCGGTGTGACCCTGGGGCAGCCCGCCCTGGCCGGGCCTGGCCAAGGCGCGGGCGCAGACGGCACGCTCGCCGCGAACCTAACCGGGCGTACCCGGACTGGCAGCTGCCCGAACCGTCAGGCATGGGCGGATCAGTAGTTCGCCGCGTCGTCGAACAGCGTGTAGGTCCCGTCCCCCGCCTTGGTGTCGTTGTCGTCGTGGCTAGTCAGGGTCAGCGTGTAGGAGTGACCGCTGATCACCAGATAGCTGACCTGCCGCCAGCCGGAATGCGCCTGGCAGGTCTTCGCCAGCACCGTCGCCACGGTGTGCGCTGTGATGTCCGTCAGGGTGGCCGTGGCCCAGGACTGGGCGACGGTGTCCGGGCAGCTCACGTTGTACCAGAAGGACAGGTGGGTGCCGCGCGCGGTGAAAGTCTGGACGATGCTGGAGTTGCCGTTGCTGGCGGTAGGCCGGCCGGCTCGTGCGGCGAACTTGCCCGAGTGCGCTCCGGCCGACACGATCGAGGTCACGCCGCTGGTGGTCCAGTGCGCGAACGTCCCGGTCTCGAAGCCGCTGTTGAGTATCCAGTTGTTGCGGGCGGTCGGATGCGAGAACTCGCAGCCGCCGACCCCGCCGCCCAGGTCGTTGCCGTAGATCGACTGCATGGCGAATGCTCCGCTCGGCAGCGCCAGGTCGTTCGTGCCGCCAGGACCCGGCGGGTTCCAGGCGCACAGGTCACCGACCTCGGCGCCCTGCACGTCGGTCCATCCGGCCGGCGGGTACTGGTCGGTGACCGTCTCAGCGTACTCGTGGCCCTCCACGATGGACACGCCGTCCACCAGGCCGGCGCTGCCGGGGTTAACGAAGTTCATCCCGCAGCCCAGGCCGGCGTCGGTCACGTAGGGCATGTTGGTGAACGCCACATCGAGCGGCGAGTTCACCGGGCCACCGGGGAGGTCCGGGTCGGAGCTGTCGTCATGCCAGGCGCAGAACTGGCCGTTCGGCGTATTGAACCCGTCAGGATTGGTACCGGTCGGCGACAGGATCACGTACTGAGCGTTCCGGTTGGACGCTGCGGTGGTGTTGCCGAAATGGGCAGTGGCTGCGATCGCCTCGGCGCCGAGCTGGTTGCCAGTCGCCTGGACCGGCGCCGCGGTCCGCTCATCCACCCAGACACCCGCCAGCGCGCCGCCGCTTGGGTAGCTGACATGCAGCGAGTTCGCCGGGCAGAACTCGGTGTTGTAGGCGACATCGCCGCAGTACTGGGTCATCACGCCGGACCACGCTTCGCCGCCGGTGCCCAGGCCCTTGAACAGCTGCTGCAGGTACGGGGCGGTACCTGACGGGTCCCCGGACAGCGCGACATCACCGTTCGACGCGGTGCTCTGCTGGCCCCACTGGGAGCCCCAGAACACCAGGTAAACCTTCTCGTGGCCGGTCGTCACGGCGGGCCCGTTGAAGCCGCCGCCATAGGTCACGTTCTCACTCGGCTGTGGCTGGGCACTAACTGGCTGCCTGGCCGCCCAGCTCCGCATCAGGCGCTGCCTGCCGATGGTCGGCAGGACGCCGTGCCGGTAGGGGTGACGGTACGCCGGAGAGTACGGATTGCTGTTTCCGGTGCCAACCGGAAACGACGAAGCGGCAACGGCGTAGCGGCTCGCCGGGGTCATCGTGGCCGGGCCGGCCTCCCGCGCCGCGGCGACACCGGCCAGGCCGACCGTCAGCAGCACCGCCGTGACCGCGGCGACCGCGGCCCGGACAATCCATCGGCTGGCACGGGTACGCGACATCATCGGCTTCCCCTCACTGCGTGACCGTGGCGCAGCCTGGCAGGGCGCGCGGATGGGCGCCACCTCGGAAGGTGGTCGCCCGGGCTGAATCTAACACAATTTGCCCGCACATCAGCCTGATAACCGTTAGGAAGGATGTAGTGGGAAAGTCGCCGCTTTGTGGTACCCGAGATCGGCTGGGCCGCCGGATCTGTGATATCTGTCCTTCCTGGGAATGCTGCCACGGGGAGGATCACGATGGAACGTACGTCACGCTGGGGAATCACGCTCCCGCTGCATGGTTACTCGCTGCCCGAGCAGCGCGGCATCGTCACCGAGCTTGCCGCACTCGGCTACACCGACGCCTGGTCCGCCGAGCTGAACGGCATCGACGCGTTCACTCCGCTGGTCCTCGCCTCTCAGTGGGCCGACCAGCTCAGGCTGGGCACCGCGATCGCGCCGATCTACACCCGAGGTCCAGCCACGCTGGCGATGACCGCGGCGACGCTGGCCGACCTCGCGCCTGGCCGTTTCGTCATGGGAATCGGAACATCGACTCCGGTCGTGGTGCAGCAATGGAACGCGATTCCGTTCCAGCAGCCGTACCAGCGCTCCCGCGACATGCTGCGCTTCCTGCGAGCCGCCCTGGCCGGGGAAAAGATCACCGAGAATTACCGGACGTTCGCCGTCAATGGGTTCCGGCTTGACCGCCCGCCGGCCGTGCCGCCAGAACTCGCCCTGGCCGCGCTGCGCCCGCAGATGCTCAAGCTCGCCGCGAGCGAGGCCGACGCGGCGATCACCAATTGGCTGTCGCCTGACGACGTGCCGCAGATTCGGGCCGTGACGGGGCCGGATTGTGAATTGGTCGCGCGGATCTTCGTCTGTCCCACCACTGACGCCGACACGGCGCGGGCGATCGGCCGCCGGGCACTGACCGGTTACCTGACCGTGCCGGCGTATGCCGCTTTTCACGAGTGGCTCGGCCGCGGCGACATGCTCCGGCCGATGCAGGACGCCTGGGCAGCGGGCGACCGCCGGGGCGCCGGCGCGGCGATTCCCGACCAGGTGGTCGACGACCTGGTGGTCCACGGCGACCTGGCATTCTGCCGGGAGCGAGTGGAGCAGTACCGGCAGCAGGGCTTGGACACGCCGGTGATCGCGGTCCTGCCGACGCCCGGCGTGGACAGCGCGGACGCGGTCCGCGGGCTCGCGCCGAGATAGACACGGCCAGGACGTCCGCAGGCAGCCAGGACGTCCGCATGACGTCCGCAGGACGTCCGCAGGCAGCCAGGACGTCCCGCAAGTGGCCCGGACGCTTGCGCATCATGACGTCCACGAGTTGGGGCGCGCTTGGGCCCGAGGGACAGTCGGCCTAGCATGCATTCCAGGGCCCGTGACCAGGGCCGTGCTAGCTAGGATCCCCTCGTCTGCTAGCTGGGAGGGTAGGGAGCAACCGGCTTTGGCTGACTACGTGCGGGACTGGCTCAAGCGGCGGGACGGGCCGGCGTCGGACCTCGACCTGGTCGTGCTCCTGGTCAATTCGCTCGATCTGCTTGCGGACCCCCCTGACCGGCTGACTGACGTCGCATGGTTCGGCGCGGTGCTGGTCGACGTCGGCCGTGACGATCTCGGCAGCGCGCTGGGAGCGCAGGACCTGGCCGGACTTCGACAGCTGCGCGAGTCGCTACAGGCGGTCTTTCAGGCAACCTCGCCCGGCGAAGCGGCGTCGATACTGAACCCGATGCTTCTTCGTGCCGCGGCCGTTCCGCAACTAGTGGTATCCGAGGCCGGAGTCCTGCTCCAGGTCGCTCCTGACGTCAGTGGCCTGGCAGCACTGACGGCACGTCTGCCCGCGGCTCTGGCCGAGCAGGTCGCGCACCGGGGCACTAGCCGACTGGGCACCTGTGCCGCGCTGCCATGTCAGTGCGCCTTCATCGATTACACCCGGGCACGGACGCGCAGATTCTGCTGTACCGCCTGCAATGACCGCGCCGCGGCTCGGCTCTACCGGCAGCGGAAGCGCCAAGGCTAGGCCGCCAGCGGCAGCCCGTACCTACCAGCACGGCAGCTTGTGCATCCAGCACGCAGCCGGTGCGCACCAGCACGGTGAGCCAAGCTTGCCCCAAACGTTACCGTCAGTTCCTCCAAAGGTTATGCCTCCCACGTTAGCGTCAGTTTCAAGCAGCATTATGCAAGTGACGAAAGTGGGGTAGAGAGTGCTCACACTGATCCGCAAGGCCGGCCTCGCGGTTGCGCTGGCCGGCGCCCTGGCGACCGTGGCGGTGGCGCCGTCGATGGCCGAGGGAACCGGCACATCGCCGTCGGCCACCCAGGTGATCATCTCCGATGTTCGCGTGCCTGTCCCCGGACAGCAGCCTGTGCAGGCCTATCTGGTCCGGTCCGCTGGCAACCTTCGGCCGCACAGCCACGCCGGAATACTCTTCCTGCACTGGCTCGGGCAGATCCACAGCGACCGGACCGAGTTTCTCGCCGAGGCAACTGAGCTGGCCCCTCGCGGCGCGGTATCGCTCCTGCCACAGGGAGTGTTTCCGTACAGCGCCAATCCCGTCGGGACGCGGCAAGATGTGACTGCCATCAAGAAGCAGCTCGCCGTCTTCCGGGCCGCACTCAACTGGCTGATAGCCAGACGGTATGTCGACCGGTCACGGATCGCCGTGGTCGGGCATGACTACGGCGCCATGTACGGCGCGCTGCTGGCCAACTCAGATTCGCGGGTGCATGCCGCCGTGCTCGCGACGCCGGACGCGACCTGGGGCCACTGGTTCGTCAAGTACTGGCTCGGCTTCACCGGCAAGCGCGCGGCGCGCTACGACGCCCTGTTCACCAGCCTGCAGCCGGTGCGCTATGTGTCCAGGCTCGGCAACCGGGAGCTGTTCCAGTGGGCTGGCCAGGACATCTTCGTCAGCGCCAGCGTGCGTAAGCAGTTCGCCAAGGGTGCGCCGCAGGCGCAAGTGGACCTGTATCCCACGTCTGATCACCAGCTGACCGATACCGCGCTAGCAGACCGCGACGCCTTCCTGGCCCGCGAACTCGGCCTATCCCGATGACCGCGGACAGCGCACCTGGTCCGGCGGCCGGACCAGGTGCGCTGATCCGGCCCTGCGTGACGGGTCGTCAGTCGTAGCTGATGACCTGGCGGATGACCTCGCCCTGGCCGAGCGCGTCCAGCGCGTCGTCCAGGTCGTCCAAGGTGACTCGGTGGGTGATCATGCCTTCCAGGTCCAGCCTGCCTGCCCGCCACAGGTCGAGCAGCCGGTGGTAGTCGCGGCGCACGTCGGCCGAGCCGTACAGCGATGCCATCATGTGCTTGCCGTCGAAGAGCAGCTCGAACGGGGTGAACTCGACCTGGTGGTCGGCCCGGCCGGCGCCGACGATCACCACCGTCCCGCCGCGGCGCGCCGCCGACCAGGCCGATCTGATCGTCTGCGGCAGCCCGACCACCTCGAAGGCGTAGTCGAAGCCCTCGCCTGAGGTCAGCGAAGCGGACAGCTCGGCCAGATTGTCCGGGTGCACCGCGTGCGTCGCCCCGAACCGGCGGGCCAGGTCGTGCTTGGTCTCGTTGGTGTCGACCGCGACGATCACCGCCGCGCCGGACAGCCTGGCGCCCTGGATCACCGAGATCCCGACGCCGCCGCAGCCGATCACGGCAACGGTCGAGCCGGGCCCGACCTGGGCGGTGTTGATCGCGGCGCCGACGCCGGTCATCACGCCGCAGCCAATCAGCGCGGCCACCTCGAACGGGATATCCGCGGCGATCTTCACGGCTCCGTCTCGCGGCACCACCATCTGCTCGGCGAACGCGCCGCACCCGGCCATCCCGAATGCCGGGGTGTCGCCCACCAGGAACCGCGGCTGGGTATATGCGGTCAGCACGTGCGTGAAGCACAGGTGCGGCTGGCCGCGCAGGCAGGACGCGCAAGCGCCGCAGGGCGGCAGCCAGCTGGCGATGACGTGATCGCCGGGTGCCAGGCCGGTGACGCCGTCACCGACAGCCAGCACCTCCCCGGCGGCTTCGTGGCCGAGGATCGCCGGCGTCGGCTGCGGCAGCCCGCCGTTGCGGGCCGACAGGTCTGAGTGGCAGACACCGGCCGCCCTCGTCCTGATCAGCACCTCGCGGGGACCAGGGCCGACAGTCTTAACGTCATCACGAATGTCGATCTTCGGATCGCCGACCGAATGGAGCACCGCGGCGCGCACGGCCCACCTCCGATAGCTGCCGTTTTATCCTGCGATTATCGAAAGTAGAACAGGTTGCATTGCCCGGCGCAAGGCATCGGGCGGCCGGGCCGGCGCGCCGGATCCGGCTCGCCAGGGGCCGCCGCTGACCCTCGCGATCGCCAGCAAGGCGCGCTGGCGCAGACCTCCCGGTCAGCCAGTGAACGGCTCGAGCAGGTGGCTGAAGTCCCAGGTGTTCTGCACGATTCCGGAGCAGGTGTTGCTGTCCCTGGTGCCCGGGCAGCCGCCGTTGTCGCGCTGGATCGCCCAGATTGACAGCAGGTTCATGCCGTTCGCCTGGGCGAAGCTCAGCATCGTCTGCGCGTCGGGCAGGTGGGTGACCTCGGTCTTCTTCGGGTAGTCGTCGATGCCGGGCAGCAGCGTCATCGCCTCCATGTCCCAGATCTGCGCCGAGGTCAGCGACGGGAAGATGGTCGCCAGCTGGGCATGCGTGTTGGTGGCCGCGTTGATCGCCGCCTGGCCCATGTTCACCACCCCCTCGCCAGCGATGTAGTAGTCGAACACCATGATGTTGACCGAGGTCACGGCGGCGTGATTGGTTACGGCGTTCTGCAGCACCGCCTCGCCATTCGGGTCGAGCCCGTACTGCTCCACCGGAATCGTGTACTGAATCTGCAACGGGATCCCCTGGCTCGCCGCCCAGGACTCGGTCATCGCGATCGCCTGATTGCGCCGGGTAATCCCGGCCGTGTTGTTCAGCGACTTGGCCTCGACGTCCATGTCCAGCCTGGTGACGCCGAGCGTCGTGATCACGGACTCGTAGTCGGCGGCGATCTGGCTGACGTTCTTGCACGAGTCGGCGATCTCGGTGCCGCCGTTGTCGGCGCTGAAGCCGCCGAACGACGGGATCACGTCGCCGCCCGCGGCGCGCAGCGCCGCGATGTCGGCCGCGTAGTAGTTCAGCGGCTGGGCCGAGTTGCCGTTCCAGGCCAGCGCGCACGAGCCCTTTCCGGTGGACTGGAGGAACGCCAGCGTGAAGTACTTGGCGCCGGACTGCTGGGCGGTGGCCGAGATGCTCGGGGTGTTGGGAGCGAGATAGGTCTCGTAGTACGGCGCATAGACGTGCGCGGGCAGAGCTGTGTAGGCAGCAAGGGCGGGCGTCGCGGCGGAGCCGCCCGCCAGCAGCGCAGCCGCCGCAACGGCGACAACCCAGAAGCGGTAACGAATTCTCACACCGACTCTCCTTTCAGCGCTGGCCGGTCCGGCTCATGGCCGGACCGGCCGGAGCTTGCTGTGGCCACACCCGCCCTGGCGCGGCCAGACCGGCCGGTTGCGATTGCGTAATGAATAATGATCATTTCGGGGTTCCGGCCGTGCCGCCATTAGGGCACCGGCGCTGCGACGTCGATCTTCGGGACGTTCCAGCCGTAGACGCTGATCACCGGGGTGTTGCCTTGCAGGTCGGCCGTGGTGTAGCTGACGGTCAGCGTCTGGGACTCTCCCGGCCAGAGCGTGATGTCATTGCCGTTCCAGATCGAGGACTGCAGCTCGTTGTCGCCGGGCAGTTCCTGCCCGCTCGCGGTGCCGCGCCGGACGTCCGCTCGCAGGAAGAAGGCAGGCGTCGGGGTTACCGAGGTGTTGGTGATCGTCACGGTCGTCGTCAGGTCACCGCCGGGTCCGGCCTGATGGGTCGTGACTGCCGTCACCGAGACCGATGTCAGCGGCAGCGTCTGCAGCGACGTCAGGTCGGCGTACTGCGACAGGGTGCCCTGCGGGTTGCCGAGAGTGGACGACCAGTTCGTGATGTCCTGCTGAGTGGACAGCCAGTAGACATTGCGGTCGAGCACGACCCCGGAGCCGTTCCGCAGCAGCACCTCGACGAAGTAGACACTGGCCGGCGTCGGCGGAGTGGTAGCAGCAGGCACCTTGGGAGTCAGCACATTGTTGAGTACCTGCTGGCTGGTCAGCGCGATGTTGCTGGCCGTCTGGTCGTCAAGCACCGTCCCGGCCAGGTTGTATACCTTCGACTCCACCGACAGGCCGGACTGGCTGGCGCCGGTGAGGTTGTCCAGCGTGATCGTCCCGTTGTCCAGGGCGTAGATCGCGTGCAGCGACCGGTTGGCCTCCTGCGCCCCGAAGTAACTGCCCGCCTGGTCACCGTCGTTGTTGTACAGCGACCAGAGCAATGTCGGCCAGCCCTTGTTGAGCTGCCAGTAGATCGTCCCGGTGGACGGCAGCGGTGTGTTGTTCACGTGATCGACGAACGCCTCGAACTGAGCCCGGACGTTCTCATAGTCCTGTACCTGAGCTTCCTGCACGTACTGGCTCAGGCTGGTCCAGGCGCCGAACCGCTTGGTCAGCGCGGTGTCGAAGTTGAACAGCGTCCCGAAGCTGTAGCCGGTGTGGCCGGTGCCCTCGTAGTTGGCGTGGTACTGGTTCGCGCCCGGGCTCTGCCACAGGTTCGCCAGGTCGGTGGCCGACATGAACCGGTTCAGCGAGTCCAGGGTCGGCACGGTGTCCCCCGCGCTCTCCTCGCTGTCGTACCCCCACGACCCGCCCGCGTTGGTCTGGGTCGAGTCGTTGGTGTCGTAGTGCGTGGTGTCGTACCAGTAGTTCGGCGGCACCCAGTCGTACGGGCCCTCCTTCTCGCCGGACACCCCGAGCTGCGGGCTCGAGTTGTACTCCGCAGACGAGATCAGCGGGTCCTGGAAGTCCGCCTGGCTGAACCCGGCTAGCGACACCGACTCCTGGGTCGCCGTCGGCGCGTTATCGCTCCACTGGAAGCTGAACACGCTGGGGTGGTTGCGCAGGTCCTGGCCGAGCGTCAGCGCGGACAGCTGCAGGATCGTCTTCTGGGCACTGCTCAGCTTCTTGCCGACCTGCCAGGCGTCGCAGCACTGGTACCCGGCGTTGATCAGGATTCCGGCCTGGTCCATCTGCTCGAAGAAGTCCGCGGGCATGATGTGACCCTCAAGCCGGATCGCGTTGACACCCATGGCCTGCATCAGCGCGATCTGCTTCGCGGTGTCGGCCGCCGAGTAATGCAGGAACAGGTTCGGGTCGAAACCACCACCACGAATAACGATCGGCACCCCGTTGATCTTGAACGCGCGGGTACCGCTCGGCTCGGCCGGTGATGACCCGGTCAGGTAGGAGGTCACATTCCTGATCCCGAACGTCTCACTGGTGGAGTTGAGCACCACGTTGTTCTGGGATACCGACGTGGACAGCGTGTAGAGCGGCTGTGCGCCCAGCTGATAGGGCCACCACACCTTCGGGTTGCTGATCGTCAGGCTCGGATACGCGCCCGGCGTGAAGGACACGGTCTGGGTCGTGCCCGCAGGCACCGTGACTGTCTGGCTGACCGTGATCGGCATGCCGCCGCCCGGCGGCGTGATCGTGGCGGACACCAGGCCGGTCTGCGCCGTTGCGGTGCCATTGGTGATGTCGCTCCTGACCGTGAGCGCCGAACTGCTCAGGTCAGCCGTGTTGGTCTGCAGCACGTGGGCGTTCTCGTCGGACAGCGCATTGTCGATCTCAAGCTGAACGGGGAACTGGACGCCGGTGTTGTTGTCCGGCGGGATCTGGGTCCAGTCGACGTTGTCCAGCGTGAACATGGTGTTCGGGTTGTTCGCGTTGATTTCGATCGCCAGGGAGTTGGTTCCCGCCAGCACGTGTCCGGTGATGTTGAAGCTGAACCGGGTGTAGGCACCGGTCACGGTCGACGAGGTCGCCACCTCGGTGCCGTTCACCCAGACGTTGGCCGAGCCGACGACGCCGTTCACGATCAGGTGCGCTACCTGACCCGACTGCAGGTTCGGCGTGAAGTCGGTACGCCACCACCACGGAACCTTGAACTGCGCGATCGTGTCGGCGCCGATCTTGGTCATCTGGCCATAGCAGGTCTGCATGTTATTGCTGAAGAAGATGTTCGGGCAGCCGCCGTTCTGGAGCAGCGCCTCGATCTCCGTACCGGGCGCGCCGGCGTCATCGTTGGTCACCGACAGCCAGGTGCTTGTGTTGAAGCCCGGCGTGGAGATCTGCGCTCCGGTCTGGGTGGCCAGGGCGCTGCTCTGCACCTTCCAGCCACCGGAGCCCAGGTTGGAGATGTTGCTGGCCCCGGTGTCCGCCGGTGAAATGAGGTGCAAGCTGGCCGAACGGCCAGGTGCAGGCCGGACGCCGACGCCAGGGCTAGCCGGCCGGGTTGTCAGGCCTACGGCCGACGATGCCGCCGTGGCCGACCAGGCCACGAGCGACGCCGCTGCTAATGCCGCAGCGGCTGGGACAACGAGATTCCTATGAATGGCCCATCTCACGGCTGGCGACCTCTCCGCGATCCGCCACGGTCGGCCACCCCCCACTGTCCGATGTCGGGCGGCGCTCCTCCTTGTGGTTTACGGTCTAATTAGTTCGTATACTTTCCAAACAAAGCCGTCAAGAAGGCAAGTGTCAGAAATCCAGCGACAGGCGCCGCTGCGGGCACCTGAGCGGCGCGCGTTCGATCCGGGCGTCAGGAGCCGGGCAACTGCCCGAGAGTCACCTGGATGGTGGCCTTGCCGCCGTCGGCCTTTATCACGCTTACCGACACCTGCTGGCCGGGGCGCAGGCCTGCGAGGACCACCGCAAGCGACTCGGTGTCCGGCGTAGCCGTTCCGCTGACAGCGGTGATGACGTCGCCGGGCTGCAGGCCGGCCTTCGCCGCCGGGCCGCCGGGTGTCACGGCGGCAATGCCGACACCTGCGGGCTGGCCATCGGGTCCAGCGACTGTTCCCACGCTGACGCCGAGCGCCGCGCGGTGGGAGTTGGTGACATGCCCGGTCTTGATGATCTGCCGGGCGATGTCGGTGACGATGTTGGACGGGATGGCGAACCCGATGCCGGGCGCAGCGCCGCCAAGCTGCTGGTCGGTTGCCGCCAGCGTGGGGATGCCAACCACCTGACCGGACAGGTCAACGAGCGCCCCTCCGCTGTTGCCCGGGTTGATGGCCGCGGACGTCTGGATCGCGTCCGGAAGCGTCGCCCCTGGCGATCCGCTCTCGGCCGACTCAGATACGGTCCGCCCGACCGCCGAGATGATTCCATCGGTCGCGCTGCTGGCCAGGCCAAGCGGATTGCCCATCGCAAGGACGATCTCGCCAACAACAAGCTTCGAAGAGTCGGCGAAATGGGCGGGCACCAGATGCGCTGCCCCGGTCACCTTGATCACAGCCAGGTCGTCCGGCGGGTAGCTGCCCAGCAACCTGGCTGACAGTGGCGTGATCGAGCCTGCCAGGAGCACCTGGAACGATGTGGCGTCGCCGACCACGTGTGCATTCGTCACGATGTCGCCGGCCATGTCGTAGATGACGCCAGAGCCAAGCCCGGACGCCGTCTTGATCTCCACGACGGATGGCAGTACCCGGCGGATCGCGTCGACGTACGCCTGCTGGAGCGCCAAGGCGCCGCCTGCCCCTGTTGGCAGCACACCGGGCGCCGATGTCGATGCCGCCGGAGTGGCGGCGGTGGAGCCGCCGCTCGTGCATGCCGCACCTGCCGTCCCGAGCACGAGCGCCAGAGTCACCGCCGGCGTCGCCGAACGCAGCGCCCATCGGCGACCGTTCCGCAAGCGGGCCGACGGGGCCGTCAGCTCGTGCTTGCCTGGGCGCAATGCGGTCGGATGCGCTCTTGTCTTGTTCGTGGCCACCGGGGATCACCTCTGCCAGCACGGTAAGGCGATTCGGTGGCCTGCGGAAGGGCCAGAGGACTCGTCCGAAGGTCCCGCGTCTTGCGCCGGTCAGCCGTTAGCGCGCGGTTCGCCCCGGTAGGTGCCGAAGGACCAGCGGTTGCCCTCGGGATCGCGGACGGCGAAATCCCTGGAGCCGTAATCGGTGTCGTGCAGGCCCATCAGAACTTCGGCTCCGGCCGCTGTCGCTCGGGCAAAGAGAGCGTCTGGATCGTCGGTCACGACGTAGGCGCCGAAGCTGCCCGGCTGAACCGGCCAGTGATCGGTCTCGTCGGGCTTGCGCACTGATCCCAGCATGATCCCGCCGCCCGACGGCCAGGACAGCTGCGCGTGGTCGACCAGGGCCAGCAGCGCCGGGACCAGACCCGGGTCCAGGTAAGCGGCCCGCTTGCGGCCCCCGCCCGGCCGGCGCACCCGGCCAGCGGCGCCTCCCCAGCCTCCAGCTCCGAAACACCCGCCGACACCGTGGCCTCCCGGACCCCGGCAGCCTGCGCCGCCAGCCGTATCCCGCCATGCCCCAGCGCCCGTGCCTCAGCGCCCATCAGCAGCCCCCGCTGCCGCTCATCCAGATGCGGGAAGATCGTCCCGAACTTCGCCGCCAGCATCTCCCTGCTACCACCATGCCGCCCATACCACACCAGCGTGCCCGATCCCAGGAAGCTACGGGTTATTTTCCCGCAAGCCCTTAGTTCGTATACTTTCCAAACAAATGCTTCAAAACGGCGGACGGTTAGCGCAGAACGGCCTTGATGACGATCTCTTCGCTGAAGGTCAGCCCGTCCACCTGCCAGGCGTAGCACCCAGGGGACATGACCCACGTGCCTCCCGGGTACGTTCGCCAGCCATCCGAGTCGCTGATCGTCGGCCCGGACGGCACGGCGAGCGGTGCCATCCTCGGCGCTCCGCCCAGGGCGATGGGACCGGCGTGGTCTAGGCGTTTCGCACGGATGACAAAAGGCCCTTGATAGGCGGGCACGCTGAACCACAGCGTCTTGATCCCCAGCCACGGAGGTACGCTCGTGGGGGCTAGGTAGGCGATGCCGCGACGTGCAACTCTCGGCGGTTCTTGCGCAATGATTGGGCGGATCGGCCCGCCTCCGAGCGCAATGCCGCCGAAGTAGGCGGTGTTGACCGGGGTGCCAGGCGTCGCTGGACATTGCTGACCGGGCCGGAGCACTGGGAAGTGGAGCGGACGTTTCAACAGGACCGCGAGCGACGCGGTGCTTCGCCGTTGCGCACCATCGTGGCTTGCTAAGGGGGACGCTGAGCGGTGCTTTCCCGGTACTGTGCTGCTCGACGAGCCAGCCGTGCAAGCTGACATCAGCAGCGCGACGGCGGCTGCAGCGGCTGCGAGTGCCGCACTGCGACGCATGGGATCACCTGCCAGGCACCGGCCGCGGATAGTAACTGCGGGACAGCTCAAGGGTACGTCCCCGAATGCCTCAAATCCGGCAGCCTCAGCTCGGCCGTCATCTGCCACAGCATGGCCCCGTGCGGGGCACCGAGGTCGCCGGCGGACCAGAAGTCGGTTAGCGAACCAGGTGTCGGTTGGCTGCTAAGCCCGCGGCTCACCCCGGTAGGTGCCGAAGGACCAACGGTTGCCCTCGGGATCGCGGACGGCGAAATCCCTGGAGCCGTAATCGGTGTCGTGCGGGCCCATCAGAACTTCGGCTCCGGCCGCTGTCGCCCGGGCAAAGAGAGCGTCTGGATCGTCGGTCACGACGTCGGCGCCGAAGCTGCCCGGCTGAACCGGCCAGTGATCGGTCTCGTCGGGCTTGCGCACTGATCCCATCATGATCCCGCCGCCTAGCGGCCAGGACAGCTGCGCGTGGTCGACCTGGTCGCCATCGCCGTAGACGACGGTCTCCTCGAAGCCGAACGCATCGACCAGGAAGCGGATCAGAGCGCGGGCGTCGTGGGCTCGGAGCGTGGGCCACACCTGAGGTGGCGGTGTCTTGTCTGTCATGACCTCAGCCTGCGGTCGCTGCTGCCGCGCTGGCTTGGATATTTCGGAATTCCCGCGCCAGCCAGGCGGTCGGTGCGCTTCCTGCCAGCGCGCGGAACTCCCGGTCCAGGTGAGCCTGGTCGTAGTAGCCGCAGCAGGAAGCCAGTCCGGCCAGGTCGAGCCTGCGGCCGGCCGCGGCACGCCGCTGCAGCAGTCGCCTGGCCCGGTGGAACCGAACTACCCTGGCCGCCGCCTTCGGAGTCAGGCCGACCTCGGTGCGGAACCGGGCACGCAGATGCCGGTCACTCCACCCGGTCTCGTCGGCCAAGCCGGATACCGGCACATTGCCGCCGGTCGCCAGCAGCCGACGCCAAGCGTAGCCGACCTCCGCGCCGACGCCTGACAGGCCAGCCTGCGCCCTCGCCAGCAGCAGTTCGTCGAGGACGGCGAATCGCTCCGGCCAGGTGACTGCGGCCTGCAGCCGCTGCTGGATCAGGCCAGCCAGCGGGCCGAGCAGATCGGCCCCCTCGATGTCGAGGCCAGCCAACTCCCCGGCCGGAACCCCCAGGATCGCGCGGGCGCCGAGCGGGCTCAGCCCGACCTGGATGCCCGACTGCCAGCCGTCGTGCGTCACCAGCGCCGGCGCCGTGTGCAAACCTCCGGCCAGGGTCAGATGGCGGCTGGCCGGCTGGCGCGGATCTGGATGCTCGGCGATCGTCAGCGGCTCATCCAGGGTGAAGATCAGGGTCAGGCAAGGCGACGGCAGCC
>Ga0208565_1000889_pt1 | contig 19460 bp, 13 predicted proteins | sample Sb_taG_7_FD_187706 | JGI IMG/M metagenome (GOLD analysis project Ga0208565, IMG submission 187706) | Peat soil microbial communities from Weissenstadt, Germany - Sb_50d_2_FS metaG (SPAdes) (version 2) | ecosystem: Environmental > Terrestrial > Soil > Wetlands > Peat | place: Germany...
CTGCGGGCCCGGGTTGGCTAACCAGACAGCCCGTAGACAGCAGGCTTCCCGGCGCCCGGTCCGTCGCTTAGCCGCGTAACGCCCGGGGAGCTTGCTGATCACCCCCAAGGGCGCCCGCCGAAAGGCTCCACCGAACAAGACGATCTGTGCGGAAACCAGCATCTAGATGCCGAGCATCGCCTGGCCGGAGCAGGAACCGGGATCGCGGTGCCAGCGGCAAGGCCCCGACGAGGTGCAGGAAGCAGACCTATACCACGAACCAGCACACCACCGGCCCGTCCCGGACCCGGCGCTTGTGCCGGTACGGGCACCTGCTCGCCATGTTTAGCCGCGCCGGCGGACCGCTTCTGCTTCGCATCCTCTGCGGCGCGATCTCCACTCACCGGGGAGGCAGGTCATACCACTTATGCGCCGTCTACACAGGAGGCACTACCCGCAGGCGATAACCGCGCCAGTACCGCCGATCGGTACGCCTGGGTGAGGCGGCGCCCGGCTGGCTACAGCGGAGCAGAACGAGACTGATCTGTGCGGCTACGCGCCCGGCTGGCAGTGCTGGCCGATGTCCGGATCTGCCGAAATGAGCATGTCATCTACGCGCATATCTATACACCGTCTAGCATATTCCGTCACGGTTCGCTGGACTTGATTCGCGACCGCCGCGCAGCCTTCCCGCCGTTTTGGTAGGAAATCAGATCGCCGAGTATTTGCTAATTGGTGGGAGCGCCTGCGAGGGTGCTTCCGCGCTCAGATCATCCCGTTCTGGCGTATGAAGTGCGTGGCACCGTTGCGGTTCTGATGTTGCATGTGGCTTTGCGAGTTGACCGTCCGTTCGTGTCTGCGGCCTTTGCGTTGCCGGTACGCTGCCGCGGCGGATTTCGCAGGACAGGGAAGCAGCGGGTTGATCACGAAGGCCGGGCAGGGTAGGAACGTCGTATGCTGCGTGCCGGCAAGGTGGGGCTGCGGGCCCGGGATGAGGCAGACGTTGCGGTCTTTCATGCCGAGCTGTATGAGGACATCGCGACCCGTGCGCAAGCCGACTCGCGCCCATGGCGCCCCATCCCGCCCGGCTCCGCCGCGTCGCCCTACGCGGTCACCGAGCCCCAGGACGACCTTGACTGTTTCTCGGTGGTGGAACTAGACGGCGGCGAGCTGGCCGGCGAGGCACTGCTGTGGGCCATCGACCTGCATAACCGGATGGCTCATCTGGGGTTGTCGCTGCGGCCGGCGTTCCGGGGCCGCGGTCTGGGCACGGACGTTGTCTTGGCGCTGTGTGGCTACGGCTTCACCATCCGCGGCCTGCACCGGTTGCAAGTCGACACCCTGGCCAGCAATACAGCGATGATCCGGGCAGCCTCGCAGGCCGGGTTCGTGCCAGAGGGCAGGCTCCGCCGCTCGGCGTGGGTCAACGGGGATTTCGCCGACGAGGTAATCCTCGGGATGCTCGCAACCGACTGGGTCGCGGGCGGAAAAGGGCAAACGGGCGCGGGCGGGATCGCAGACAGCCGCGGCTGACCGCTGGCAGCCTTCCGGCGCTGGACCGCCCGGGTGCGCCGACGGCCATCTCGGGACTAAAGCTCTGGTCATCACTTTCCACGAGTGATCTCAGTCAGCCTGACGCTCATAACGGCCTTTCGATGCGGCGCCGCCGACCTTAGCGGCCGACTGGGCTGGCATACAGATCGGCGGCGGTGTGCGCCTCGCTCCAAGTGAGGGCTGATTAACAGCGTGGCGCGGGCCGAGCCCGGCGGCGGCCAGCAGGGCACCGAGCTTATTGTAGTCCAGGGCGCTGGCGTGCGACTCATGGTCCAGCCGGGGCGGCCGGACATGGACAGCCGGGGAGTGGTCCAGGAGTTCTTCCTCCACCGCATGCTTGTAGAATCCAGCGATGGTGCGCAGCCGCCAGGTGAGAGTGGCGCGGGCGCGGCCTGGTGCTTCCAGGTCACGGGCGAAGCCTTCGATGTCGGCGCGGCGGACGGCGAACAGGGGCAGGGAGCGGGCGCGGCACCAGGTGGTGAACTGCCGCAGGTCCAGCGCGTACGCTTCACGGGTCAGCCCGCGGTACCCGGCCAGGTAGCCGGTGAGAGCAAGCCGTTCGGGGTTAGTGAATGCGGGCTGGATTGTGACGAGGGCAGTGGATGAGGTCATGGCAGTCATCGGGCACCTCCCGGTCGGCTGAGACCCGGGAGGCTGGGCCGCTACGGGTCCCAGCGATTGAGCGGAAACCCAACCTAAGCCGCAGCGGCCCGTCACGCCATGTAACAACCCGCCGGAACTGGAGCGGCACCGACTACCCAGAAACGCTCGGCGTCGGCGGGCTGGCGCGGTAGCGGGTGCTGCCTTCGATGCGGCTGCACCGGGTGGCCTGCAACACGTGGTGGCGCCGGTCCTGGACGGCGACGGGACCGCCATGTGGTGTCAGCGGGCATCTCCAAGCGCGGTCGGTCGTGAGGTTGGCTTCGCGGACTGATTGCCCCTTCAGGCGTGGGGCCATCGCCGCTCGACCAGGGACCGCGCGCGCCGGGGAAGACCTTGCCTGCCCGGAGCGGGTCGTTCACCTGTGGGGGGCTGGCGGGGCTTCATGCCAAGCAGGAGCCGGGCGGGGCGGAATCGCCTTACTGCCAGCTCATACAGGGCGAGCGTCGCGGCGAAGGACACGATCACCAGGGCCGCGTACTCGGGGACAGCCGGGGCGTGCCAGCGGACGATGAACCAGGCAGCCGCCACGATGACTGGCTCATGCAGCAGGTAGAAGGGCAGCACGGCCTGGTTGCCGTACCGGGCGGCACGCTGCCACCGGGGCTCGGGCGCCGCGGCAGGCCGGGAGTCCGCCCTGGCCTGCGGGTGTCGTCGGCGGGCGGTGATGGACCCCGCAAACCCCATGATCGCCACGATCCACGCCCAGCCGGCCAGGCCCTGCAGGGCACTCCAGCCCGGCGGGACGCCGGTACCGAGACCGGCGCCCGATCCGCTCAGGGCACCCGCCCACGCCACCAGCGCCCCGGTCGCCGCGCAGCCTACTGCCAGGGCCGGCCAGCGGGAACGCCGCAGCGCAGCCTCGAACCGCGGGTCGGAGGCGATCAGGAACCCGTACAGGAACGGGAACACATAGACCACGCGTTCCCAGCCTCCGGTGTTGACATCCGGGCCGAACACCGCCTCGACAGCCATCATGGGGACCGCGGCCGCGAGCACCACGACGGCACCATGGCACGCGGCGAAACCAGCCAGCCGGCCGGTAAGCGGCCTGCCCGGCGGGCCCGCCAGGTAGGCAAGCAGCGGCAGCAGCGCGACCGAGAAGACCAGCAGGACGTACAGGAACCACAGGTGCGCGGGGTCGAAGCTGACGCCGCCCGAGGTCCACGACCCGCGCGGCAGCAGCCCGCGCGCGATGGCTGGGACGTTCACGAAGCTGAGCCAAAAGCGCCAGTACGGCTGGTGAAACGCTGGCTGGCCGAGCCTTCCGATATAGAACATCGGCGGAACCAGCACCACCAGGCCGAATGCGAACGGGACCAGCAGCCGGGCCAGCCGCTCCCGGGCGAACGCTGCCGCAGAGCGGGTCCGCATCGCATACCGTGCACCCATCCCCGAGACCAGGAACAGCAGCGGCATCCCCCACAGTGATCCCCACAGCAGGAAGACGGTGAACCCGGCGCTGGGCCGCGGATCGGTCACGAACCAGGAAGCGCCCGAGGCGAACACCACGGCGGAGTGGAAGACCACCAGCCCGGCCACCACGAACCCGCGCATCACGTCGAACTCTGGCCGCCGCCCGGCGGAAAGGCCGGACAACGACTGCCCGGCGGCCGTCCGTGCGGCAGCGGGTGCCATCGCAGGGATCAGCTGGCCCGCTGGAGCCGGATCGACCAGCTCGAACTGGCTGGTGTCTGGCGCTGTCATCGGGCTGACCTCCTCATGGGTCTCGGCCGCTGGGGGTGTCGGATTGGCATCAGCTCACCGCGGCTTACGTGTCATCCGGAAGGCCAGGCCTGTGCGCGGACCTGGCGGCGGCCACCGTGGTGGTTGCTGCGACTCGGCCGGTTTCGGCCTGCGTGCCTGCCCGTCCGGGTTGCCTCATTTCCGGGGACCTTCCTGGCCGCCGGGCGCGGCGCGCGCGAAGTCCTTGCTGCGGATAGCGGCCAGGGATACCACGCCCGACGCCAGCGCGATGATCGCCGCGACCAGCAGGATGCGGTCCAGGCCGGTCGTGAAGGCTGCACGGGTGATCACGCCGACAGCCTGCCGGGCGTGCGCGGGCAGCTGGCCGATCACGTGCCCGATCTCCCCCGACTGCACGGCCGTGGCGATCTGCGGGCCCTGGCGGGACAGCCCGGGCACCGCCGCCACCCGGGCCAGTACCTCATCGTGCACCTTGCTGGAGAACAGTGTCCCCAGCAGCGCGATGCCGGTGGCGATCCCGACCTGGCGGAAGGTGGAGCTGATGCCCGAGGCCATACCGGCCCGCTGCGGTGGCACCACGCCGACGGCGGTGGAGGCTAGCGGCGGGTTCACCATCCCGACGCCCGCGCCGGCCACGATCATTCCCGGGATCAGGTGTGTCCAGGCTGAGGCCGCGTCGAGCCCGCGCATGAGCAGCAGCCCTCCCCCGATGATGATCAGGCCCGGCCCGATGAGCAGCCGGGCCGGCACGTGCGAAGTGAGCCGCCCGGCCAGGGTGGATGCCGCCAGGATGCCGCCGGATAGCACCATCAGCCGCACGCCGGCGGCCAGCGGCGAGTAGCCCAGGATGTCCTGCAGGTACAGCACCAGGTAGAGAATCATCGAGAAGATCGAGGCACTGAGCCCGAACGCCGCAACCGAGCCGCCACTGAAGGCCGGCAGCCGGAACAGGTTCAGGTCGAACATCGGGTGCGCACTGTGCCGCTCCACGATGACGAAGGCAACGAGCAGCAGCGCCGCGGCGGCGAAGCAGCCGAGCACCAGGCCGTCGGTGAAGGAACGCTGGTTCGACTCGATCAGCCCGTAGACCAGGCTCGACAGCGCCAGCGTGAAGAGCGAGAAGCCTGCCCAGTCGGGCCGGCTGGCCTGCGGCGCACGCGATTCTGCCACCTTCATCACGCTGATAATGACCGCCGCAACGCCGATCGGCGCGTTGATGAAGAAGATCCACCGCCAGGACAGGCCCGAGGTCAGCACGCCGCCGAGCAGCGGGCCGATGGCCACCGCCAGGCCGGTCACCGCTCCCCAGGCCCCGAACGCGACGCCGCGGTCCCGGCCGCGGAAGGCATCAGCCAGCAGCGCCAGCGATACCGCGAACATGATCGCCCCGCCGGCGCCCTGCAGGGCGCGAGATAGCTGCAGCGCCAGCGTGCTGGCGGCAAGGCCGCACAGCACCGACGCGGCGGTGAACACCACCAGGCCGGCCAGGTACAGCCGACGGCGGCCGTACATGTCCGCCAGGCTGCCCGCGGTCAGCAGGAGCGCCGCCAGAGTCAGGGCGTAAGCGTCCACGACCCACTGCAGGTCAGAGAAACTCGACTGGAGCGCCCGCTGGATGTCGGGCAGGGCGACGTTCACGACCGTGATGTCAAGCAGCAGCATGAACGTACCGAGGCAGACCGCGACCAGCGTCCACCACTTGTTCCCGCGCTGACCACGATCCTCGCGGCCAGTCCTGGCCTGCTGGTCGCGTATCGCGGCTCTGGCCTGAGTCATACGATCACCTCCATGTCAGCGGGTGTTCCGTCAGGGCCCGCCTGCGGCGCACGGCCCGGGCGCGAGCCAGGCTGGCGGCTCGGCTATGCACGCCAGCAGTCACGCTGCCATTCCGCCGCGGCCCAGCCGTGGCTTGAACGGTGTTGCTCACCGCGGTCCTTCCGGTTTCTGGCCGCGCCGGTTAGCGGCACGTCCCGGTCTTGTTACTGAACTGACGAAGCCCCCAGCCGGGTACCGGCAATTGCCCGGTCCCGCCGGTGGCCGGTGTCACCCCGAAGGCGTCAATCGGAACCGGACCGGTTCGGTCTCCAGATGCGACACCATTGAACGGTAACATCGGTGTCGGATATCTGCAACCGGTATCCGGTTATACTGGTGTCGTGCCTAACGAACCCGAGAATACGGCCGTCCCCCCAGCGCTGGTCACCCTCCAGGATTTCCTCAACACGCTGGACGAGCGCAGCTTCAGCGTGCGCGGGACGCGGCACCTGGGCGGTGACGAGCTGGCGACCGGGGCCGCGCTGGCCGACTGGCTGGCGGGGCGAGGGCTGATCCCCGCCGGGACGCAGCCCACCGACGCGGACCTGGCCGCGGCACACCGCTCGCGGGACGCACTACGCGGAGCGCTTGTCGCCCGGGCAAGCTCAGGGTGGGATGGGCGGGCCGGGGCCAACGAGGCGCTGGCCGGCCTGACACTGCGGATCGAGCTCAGCGCGGATGGTACGCCACACCTGTCCCCCATGGCAGGCACCGGGGTGCCGGCCGCGCTGACCCGGCTGGCAGCCACCGCAGCCCTCGCGGAGGCGGACGGCAGCTGGCAGCGGCTGAAGATCTGCGCCGCCCCGGACTGCCGGTGGGTGTTCTACGACACCTCCCGCAGCGGCGCGGGCCGATGGTGCTCGATGCGGGTCTGCGGCAACCGCGACAAGACCCGCGCCTACCGGCAGCGCCACCGTGGAAACGGGAATAGCCGCTGGTCATGACGGCTCCCCTTCAGAAGGCTGGTTCAGCGTGATCGTGCGGCAGGAAACTACCGGCGCCGCCGCCCACGCGGTAGCCGTTGAACCAGCCCTTGCTGGCCGGCCAGCCGGACGCTTCCTGCCTGGGCTCGCTCTCGATCACGAACGTTCCGGCAGTCACCGGTGTGCCCAGGCGGTCACGGTCATGGCCACTCGCCCGTCCCGGTAGACGATCGCTGAGCGGGCACCCGTAGACCCCGCCAAGGCCCGCAACTGTGGACGCTCCGCGCGATCGGGGCGCTCACCGGAGGGTAAGCCCTATCGCCCGTGGCGGTGCAAGGTGTAGCCGAGCGCGGAGATGACGGGGATCAGCGTGGCCGGCACAAGGTTCGCGGGCACACCGGCGACACGGGCGAGATGTCCCGGCTCGTCCTCAACCGCGGTACCGGGCGTAGCGAGAGCGAGGAAGAACGGGGCCCAGGCGATGGCGGGAAGCAGTGCGGCGATCTTGATTACCACGTCATCTTCGTCTGCGTGCTGGCCGGGTCGCCACAGCAGCCACAGGGCGAGCAGCTGCGAGCCGGCCACACTGCCCCACCCCGCCACGCTGTGGAATCGGGCATGGGGCGGCCAGTCGGGGTTGAACACGTGGCTGCGGTTGAGGTCGGCGCGCCCGGTGCCGGCGATCGTGCCGATGGCCGCCCCGCTGAGCACCAGACGGCTGATCCTCATGTCGGTCTCTCCCTCTCCGGTATCCCCGTGTGCACTGAGCGGGGGCCCGCCGCTGCGTGCGGTGCCCGGCTGCGAAGGCGTGCGGCGGCGGAGGCCGCCTGGCGGCGTTGCAGCGAGCGGGGTAGCAGCGGGAGCGCTCGCATGGCGATCCGGTAGGCCCGTCCCGGAAAGACCAGGGGCTTGCCGGCATCGAAGCCGGCGAGCGCTTCGCGGGCGCAGCGCGCCGCGCTGATGCGCAGGAACTGGGGCGGACCGCCGGTCATGCCCCCGGCTGTGCCGGCGACGGTGTCGAAGTCACTGTCCACCGGACCCGGGCAAACCTGGGTGACGGCCACCCCGGTGCCGGCCAGATCGGCACGCAACGCCTCGCTGAAGCCGTCGACGAAATGCTTGCTGGCCGAGTACGCCGCGGCCGCCGGCATCACCGTCAGCCCTGCTCCCGAGCCCATATTGAGCACCCCGCCCCGGCCCCGTTCCACCATAGACGGCACCAGCAGTGCGGTCAGCTGGGCGACGGCGACCACGTTGGTGTGCAGTATCTGCCGGGTGCGGGTCCAGTCCGCGGCGTCGAACAGCGCCTGGTCGCCGATGCCCGCGTTGTTGATCAGGACGTCCACGGCACCGACCTGCTCACGCAACGCGGCCACGCCCCGATCCACGTCGCGCTCGTCGGACAAGTCGACGGGGAGAGCCACCACCTGCAGCCGTGGGTGCGCTGCCATCAGCTCGGCCCGCAGCCCTTCGAGCAGCCCGGCCCGGCGGGCCGCCACGACCAGGGTCCCCGCCCGGGCGGCAAGTTGAGCGGCGAACTCACGGCCGATGCCCGAAGAAGCACCGGTTATCAGCGCAGTGCCGCCATCTACTGGAGGACGTACTGTCACGATCGCGGTCCTTCCCCGGGTCGCTGAACCCCAACGAGAATCCGGCCCCGGGCGATCTCGCCAGCCACGTCCCCGGGGCCAGGGGTCCCGCCGGCACCAACATGGATGTGCGCCCGACGGCCAGCGGGGCGGTGGTCGCGCACGATCGCCGTGAGCGCTTCGGTGATCAACTGGCTGATCGCGAACGCTTCTGCGGTGGCCTGCACGCGCCGCCCGATGCGCACTTCGACGGGGACGCCGCCCTCGAGCGTCCCAAGTCCTCCCATATCGGCCAAGTCTGCTGGCAACCGGGACCGGTGGCAAGTGAGCAAAAACTTGACACCGCTCAAATCTGCCGGGCACGCTGCTCGCGTGGTCAGCCGATCTTCACCCCAGGTCCTTCCGAGCCGACGCGACCGACGCCGGCAAGAGACGATCGCCGACATCAAGACAGCCGCACGGGCGCAGCTTGCCGAGGGCGGTCCAACCGGGATCTCCCTGCGGGCCATCGCCCGCCAGCTGGGCATGACGCCCTCCGCCGTGCACTACTACTTCCCGGGCCGGGAGGCACTCCTCGAGGCCCTCATCGTCGACGGGTGGGACTCGCTGGCCATGGCCTTGCGAGCCCGCTACGAGCAGACCCGGCCACTACCGGCACACGAGCGGTGGATTGCCGTGACCCGCGCCCACCGGGCCTGGGCCCTCGAGCACCCTTCGGAATACCTGCTGCTCTATGGTCACACCGGACTCCGCGTCACCCCCGGCGCAGACCCCAGTGGCCACACGGCCATGTCGAAGGTCGTTGCCGTGCTGTTCACGATGATGCGCGACGCCCTCGCCGCCGGGGAGATCGACACCGGAAAGCTCCAGACAGCGACGCCAGCACCCCTTAGCCAGCAGCTCGCCGACTGGCGCGAAACCACCCAGGAGATGGCCGGCCTCCCCGATGGCGCCCTGGTCGCCTGCCTGATCGGATACGCCCAGCTCCACGGCGCCATCACCCTGGAGCTAGTCGGGCGGATCCCCCTCAGCTCCAGCCCACCGCCCTGTTCGACCTGCAGATGGCCCACGTCTCGGGTTCCCTGAACGCGCCGCCACCTCCTTGGTGACCCAGCAGGCCAGTTCGCCGGCACCCGGCACGCCTCGTTGTCACAGAACAGGGCGTGGTCGAAGGATGAACCCTGAATCGTCTCGCCGGCCTCCCACCCAAGAAACCTCCTGCGGCAAACACCGCAGGCCTGGTGGGGTGCACCCGTAAGGCCGTCCCGTAAGACCCGCCCGGTGAACATTCCCGCAAAGGGGCGTTATACGGGACACCGCCGGAGACGCCTATCGGTGTCCCCGCGGTCCAGTCGGCACGTCATCCGCCGCGCCTTGCATCCCTGCAGATGCCCGCAACCGACAGCAGCCGGAACGCGGCCGAGACGCGGCGACAGCCGCGAAAGCGGACGCCGCGGCGTACAGAACAGCCCGATCGGCGCGGCGGCCACTGATGAACGGCTCCAAGCCGACACCCGTACAGAACGGCGGATCTCGCGTGGCGCATGGTAACGTTCCGTAGTTGACATCAGGCGCTCGCTGTTGTGGTCGTGGACCGGTTCGTGGACCGGCGCTTCAGTTAATCCCAGCGCGGCGAGTGCCATCAGTGCGATAACTCGTGCCATCTGTGCAGCTAGGGCGCATGGCGCATGGGGCCGTACTTCTCATAATCCGCCGGTCGTGGGTTCGAGCCCCACCCGCCCCACCTGCGGTTTACTTCCTGGAAAGCGAGCTGGGCCGACGTTCGGCACGTCGCCGCCGCACATCTGTCTGGTCTGGGCGCTGGAATCTCTCGCCTGGTCCCCCGCGCACATGAGCCGGGTGGCTGCCACGCTTGCCCGCTTGGCCAAGATCGACCCGGAGCCGGACGCGAACACCCATCCGCGGCCCGCGGGCAGCCTGGCCGATGTGTTCAACCTCTACGACCCGCAGACGTCCGTCCCGTTGCCGCGCCGCCTCGACGTGCTCGACGGGCTGCGCCGTCGCTCACCTGCGGAAGCGTGGCGGTTGCTGCGTGCGATCCTGCCCACGCGCCTGACAATCTTCACCGTCGTACCGTCCGCGGTGGAGATCATGGGCTCTGGCCCAGCCCGAGACCTGTCCGTCGACCTCTTCGGCCACCGTCCACGGCTCCCCGGCATCGCTCCGCTGGACCACTCCCGGTACGACGCAGCGCTGCGGTCCGCTTGCCAGGAGGCAGCGTGTGCCGTCCTCGACAGCGAGGGGATCACCGGGCTCCTGACCGTGGCCGCGTCCGTGACGCCTCCGCCGCCCAGGCGCAAGGCGGAAGTCGTGACCGTGATCGAGCATGGCCGTCAGGCCAAGGCCCTGGAAGCGTTAGGCTTCCGCGTCCTGGTCGGGCAGCAGACCAGGTGGTTCAAGGCCAGTGACTTCATCGTCTACCGGGCCAAGGGCGGATCGTTCAAGCTGGAGTACGCGCCTTACGGGAAGGCCACCGGGATGTACCTGATGGCTGGTCCGCGCGGCTCCTCCTGGTCCGTGGTGACGAGATGGCGACCTCCCTGCGGGAAGGCCTAGCCAATGCCCAAGGCTACGCTGAGCTGTTCACCGTCCAGGTCCAGGAGCACCGGATCGGGGTCCTGTACCTGGACGACTTCCATGGCCAGCTGGTCGAGGCTCCGGCTGCCTACCGGCGCCACGCTCCGCAGCCGACTGAGTGGAGGCTGGTTCCTGTGCAGGGCTACCACCTTGGCCGGTAACGACAACCGCCAGCCCGGCTCCAGCCAGCCGGGCTGGCACGATATACCTAACCTGTTCGCCTTAAACCTAGCTGACCTTAGCTGAGTCTATGGTACTTTCCAGCTCAGACCTGGCAAGCTTAGCCAACATGAGCCAAGAGCTGACGGGACCGCATGCGCCATACATGCTGATCGTTTACGTGCTGGTAGACAAGATCAAGTCAGGCGAGCTGAAGCCTGGTGACCGGATGCCGAGCGTCACAGAGCTGGTTGAGACCTACAACGTGAGCCACAGCACGGCCAGGCGAGCACTAGCCAAGCTGAAAGAAATGGGCATGACTGACACCGTGCCCGGCTACGCGACGTTCGTGCGATTTTCCGATCAGGGTGCATCTAGCTGAGCCAGGATACTCCTGGATGGCTTCGCCGAAGAGGCCGCATGGGAGGCCCCCGCAGAGGTCGCCGGGGAACCGAACGGGGAGATCGCCGGGGAAGTAGCCGAAGAGGTCTCCGGTGAACTGGACGCGGAGACCGCCGGGGAACTGGCCGAAGAGGTCGCGTCGGAGGGCGGCGCGGAACTGGACGCGGAGGTAGCCGGAGAACTGGCCGGAGAGGTCGCCGGAGAACTGGCCGGGCTGGTCGCCGGAGAGGTCACCGGAGAAGTGGCCGGAGAGGTCACCGGAGAAGTGGACGGAGAGGTCGCCTGGGAAGATACGGCGGGGGATGGTCGAGGCCCTGGCGAGGGTGGGGCGGTCGTGGTTGTTGCGGGTGATGAGGGCACGACTGATGTCTTACTGAACGGAGGCAGGTGCGCTGTCATAGCCACAACCAGGTAGGCAATTATGAGCGCTACGGCCACTGCCGCGGCGCTGACTAGTTCCGGAGGGGGGCGGCCCGGCCGCCCTTTTGCCCGGCGACCGGGTGTCTGGGTCCCGGTGGCTGGCGGCGGCAGCGCAGGCCCTGGGGTCGCGCCCGCCCGGGGTGCCGCGGTGGGCGGGGTTGCTAGGCCGTCGGCCGCCGTGGGCACGACTGGGCCGGGTTCCGTCGGAGGGTGCGAAGGGAACGCCTGGGTAATCGGCTCTGGCAGCCAGCCTGGTGCCGGAGGGTCGGTGTTGAGTTCGGTCAGGATCTGCTCTGTGCTGGGCCGCTGGTGTGGGTCCTTGGCCAGGCATCGCTCGACTAGCGGCCGGAGTTCAGTAGGCAGGCCAGTGGTGTCAGGCGAGGCGAAGACCACCCGGTACAGCAGGGTGGCGCTGGGCGCGGTGCCGAACGGGCCCTGGCCGGTGGCCGCAAAGGTGAGCAGCGCGCCGAGGCTGAACACGTCGCTGGGCGGGCCTACCCGTTGGCCTCGGGCCTGTTCGGGGGACATGAAACCAGGCGAGCCGAGTACCGGCCCACTGCCGGTCAGCATGCTCGCCTCCGCTGCCTGCGAGATGCCGAAATCGATGATCCGGGGCCCGTCCTCAGCCAGTAGCACGTTCGACGGCTTCAGGTCGCGGTGCACGATACCCGCCGCGTGGATCGCGCCTAGGCCTTCGGCGAGTCCCGCTGCCAGTGCGAGCACGGACCTGGCAGGCAGCGGGCCGTGCCTGGTGACCGTATCGGCAAGCGACAGCCCGGGCACGTAGGCGGTGGCCAGCCACGGCACCGGTGCGTCCGGGTCAGCGTCCACCACCGGTGCCGTGAACAGGCCGCTCACCGTCCGCGCCGCGGCAACTTCGCGGGCGAACCGCTTCCGGAAATCCGCTTGCCCGGCAAGTTCGCTCCGGACCACTTTCACCGCGACCAGCCGGCCGCCCGGTGACCGGCCCAGGAACACCTCGCCCATGCCGCCGCCGCCCAGCCGGCCGAGCAGCCAGTACCGGCCCACTTGGCGCGGATCCCGGGGCTGCAATTCCTGGGCTACGCCAGCGGACCGCCCGTGATCACCTATGATCCCAGTCACCGAGCCTCCTAAGGCGGGGTTCGCCTGGGAATCCGATATCCGTACTCGCAGGGTCCCTGTTGACGGCGGTCTCCGGATGTCCCTGCCCTGGGTCTGGTCATCTCTCTCCTTGTCCCGTTCCAAGATGAGCATGGAGCCCGCAAGCCAAGCTGCACCGATCTCCCATCACGGGCTAGAACGGATCGACCCACCGGCCAGGGACCTAGGTCCTGTTCCACAGAGCTGAATGCGGGCGATGAGGACAACTTCGGCCGCCGCAGCGTGGCTATGATCAGGGCCGGATGCGGGGCTTCTGAGATAAGTGCCGGGAGATTGGATGCAACGGAAAACGGCGCCGTACAGGATCCTTTCCGGGGCCGTTTCGCCTGGTAGCGGGGAGGGATTTGAACCTCCGGCCGCTGGGGTTATGAGCAAGCTTGATGTGGGCAAGGACTGCGGTGGGCTTCCCCGATTTCACCGGGCATGGTCCCGTCTCATCCGGTTTGGTCACAGACACGGTCACGCGGCCCGCCCGGCCATCGCCACGAAACTGCGGAGGTTAGTCCGGTGGGATGCTGGGGCGACTTACTGAAGGGCCGATGGCCCGATCGACCGTCTGCGGCTTGTACGGGGCCATCCGCCCAATTCACGCCGCGGTTCGTTTCGGCGGCCCACAGCGAAGGGGCCCCTCGCGGGGTCCCTTCGCTTGATCAGGTACCTCCTACCGCGGCAGGTGGGAGTAGTCCGCCCAGGTGTAGACGGAGCCACCCCACGGGGTGGGAGCGGTGGTGCCGCGCAGCTGCGCGCCGGTGCCGTTCGGGCTGACGACCAGGCCGGTGGCCACGTTCTTCAGCGTGCCGTTCGGCTGCGGGATGAACTGCTGCCACGGGCCGTTATTGGACACCGCGAGGACCAGGCCGTCAGGCAGCGGGTCGGTTGCCCAGCCACCACCGGGATCCGACACGCACAGACCCGACGCCACACCGTTGGGCGCGTACTCGAACTTATACGCTCCCGGGACCGTGCCAGGCAGGCGGATGAAGTGGGTCGCCGGGTCGGCCTGGGTCGCGGTCCAGCCAGCGATAATCGCACCCGCGTACTGGTGCTGCTGGTAGACATCGAACCCGTTGCCGAACGGGTTGACCATATCACCGTAGTTACCCGGCACGTAGACCGGCTGAGCCTTCACCACCAGCTGGAACGTGGACTGCGTGCTCGCACCGTACTGGTCGGCCGCCGTGACCCCGACACTGCCGTAGGTGCCGGGCGCCGCGGTCGACCCGGCAATGGTGAGCAGGCCGGCGCTGTTGCTCACGATCCCGCCCGGCAGCCCGCTGTACGCGAAGCTGTAGGCCGGCGCCGGGGACAGGATCCCGTCGGTCCCCGCGTTCGGAGTGACGGTGTAGGGCTCACCGAACTGCACGCCCCCGACCGGATAGCTGCGCGTAATCGCGCCCGGCGTGTCGGAGTAGTAGTAGTCATTGACCAGGCCAGCCGGTGCCGGTGGCGCACCCTGATCGAAGACAACGATCCAGGCAACAGCACATCCAGACGCCGACGTGTCGTCGACCACCAGCGTGCCCTGAACAGTGCTCGCTGGCTGAGCCTTCAGCCCTGTCACCGTTACGATGCCACCGGCGTTACTGACTGTCATCCCATGCGGGATTTTCGACATCGCCCAGTTGACGGTCAGCGTATCGCTGGCCGAGGCCCGCGATACCGTGACCGTGCCCGCCTTGTTGAACTGGGTCGGCGTGGGGGCGATAGTCGCTGGCCCAGGAGCGGTGCATGTTGAATGCAGGTAATTGACCTGCAGCGCGGTGTCCTGCCACGCGTGGGCGCTGGCTGGCGATGCTGCCACGCCTACCGCGAGGGCACCTCCGAGCAGCGGGACTACAGAGATTCCCACTGCCTTCCTGAGATTGAAGTGCATGGCTCATGCCCTTCTGTGTCCACCCTCTGCGGGTGTTGCCAGACCATCTGGCAGGAAGGCCCGCCGACGGGAAACCCGGATGACGATGCCGTCGCCGGTGACCCCGCCAGCCAGATGGTCTGTCAGGTGCTCCCCCTCCCCTTTCTTTCACTCTCGTGGTTTCTGCCAGCGGGACCATCGCACACCTTCGCCGCGAAGGCCGAGGTCCACAGCGTGTGTTTCCTGTTAGACAAGGCACACCTCCTTGTGCGCCGGGTAGCCCGGGGCGGGTTGCCCCGGGCCCGCGCTCCGCGCAGCTCAAGTAGCCGTTCAGTGCGGGGACGCCTCTCTGCTACTACTAAGGTAAGCTATGGTGAGCCTAGCGGAACTAGGCGAAAGTCAGTGGACGCGGGGACCTTGGTCACTAGTTGGGTGATGCGGAGAACCTGACCAGAAACGATCGGTTCTCGACAGGGCGGGATGGGCGGCCGCCCGTGGATGATCTTCCGAGGCCGTTTCGCTTGGATTTGAACGCCAGTTTCCAGTCGGCCGCGCTGGCGGTAGAACGGAGCGCCCGGGCGATCGAACTGGCCGTGGAGCACGGCTGGGCCGACGAGCCTGTCGTCGCTGTGCCTACTCGACCCGCTGCGTGAGGAGGGTCTGGCAGCTGGGCGACGCCTTGACTTAACGGCCATTACGCTGGGTTACAATCATGGGATACTGCCTGTCGCCCCGGGTGGACCGGTTGGTGGACCGGCGCGCCAGATAATCCCAGTGCGGCGAGCATCATCAGTGCAATGAGCCGTGTCGTCTGTGCAGCTAGTGCCGCCACCGGCAACGTTTGCCCCGCTGGATCGTTCCTGCTGCGAGGCGGAACGGCACGCCGAATACGTGTCGCATGCAGGTGCGGGGATCGCGCCGGGCGAGGCACACCTAACTACCAGTTCTGACGGCCGCCGCGCCCCGGGCCTGCGCTGTTGCGGCTGCGCTGGAAAGAATACAAATACCCCGCGCGACGCGAGAGCGAGAGGTATCGGGGGCGAGGCGTCCGACTCGGACCGTGACGGATTCCGTAGCGTTGATCGCGATCCTCGCTGAGGCGCTTCCGTGCTATTTGGCGCGCCGTCACGATCGAGAAGCGCTCGGCCGCTTCAGCGGTCCGCCTCGCGCCGCCGCTCGTACACCACAGAGCCAGAGCCGGTCGACCTGCGGGCGATCTCGCGGTGTGTCGAGCAGTGCGACGCGTACCAGCTGAAGATTTCCGGTCCGCGTCGCCGGGCGCGGCCCAGACGCGATCGCTGACTTAACGAGCGAAGCTTATGAACGCCAGGCCCGCGAGCACCACGAGCACGATGGCGATATCGTACACAACGAAGCGCGCCCACCGCGGGCCCCACGTGATCTTGAACTCGCGCGCCAGGTGGCGCAGTGCCCTCGCGCACTCGCCTTCGCCGTCTGGGAGCGGCGCGCCGCGCTCGCCGAGCAGCCGCGGCGTCCAGTCCGCGTCGAAGTAAGCGAACTGGCAGTGTCCGATCGCCTCCGGCAACGGCCGCGGGAAGGTGTCGCCGAACCGGCGCCGGAAGGCGTCGTAGCGCTCCTGGCGCGAGGGCTCGGTGCGCTTGGCGTCCAGCGGCAACGAGAGGATCGCCCGTTGCGGCGCGCCGCGCTCGATCACATGTCGAACCTCCCAGGTAAAGCCTTCCCCCTCCCCGGCGTGCAGGAGCACGACGCGCGCGTGACCGATCAGCTCGTCGACCGTCGTCTGCCAGTCCTCGTCGGCCGCGTACATGCGCGCCGCGCCGAGCAACGGCAGACGCTCCGCCGGGTCGCCGACGGCGACGAACGGTCCGATCTTGCGCAGCGCGCGCGCCAGCCGCTCTTCGTAGGTCTTCTCGATGCGTTCGCGCGGCGAGATGCGCACGCGCGACGACATCCGTTTCGTGATCTTCGCGCTGTCCGCGCCAAACGGCCGCAGGTAGACGATCGGCGCCCGGGTATCCCCGGTGAGCACGCGCTCGGCGTCGCCGATGCGCATGCGGCGGCCGAGCGTGACCAGCGCCACCGACACGGCGATCACCGGGATCGAGATCGCGGCGGGCACCATGCCAAGGAGCACGCTTTTCAGCCGGAGCACGACGAAGACAAGGACGTCCACGATCCAGATCGCGACCCCGAACGAGATGAGCAGCAGGCCGAGGCCGGGGTGGCGCCGTGCGCGAGCCGCGCGAGCGTGCGCGAGCCGTTCACGCCGCTCGACCGCATCACGGTTCTCCGAGGGGGGAGACATGCCGCTACCGATGCAGCACCCGTGCGCGCCGGTCCATGCCGCTGCGCGCCGCCCGCCCACCGCGAATCATCCACGCCGCGACCGCTAGGCGCAGCCAGGCCCGGGCCTTGTCTCAGATCTCCGGCAATAGGTCAGCCGTAAGCCTGTGGCGTGCTGTTTTGCCCGGGGTTTCCTGTGCGTCATTATTAAAGCTTTGGTAGGATTGTGGCATGTCAGCGGCGGTTTCGGCCATCCTGGAGGGCATGCCAGAGCCCCGTGACCTCCGCATGCGCGAGCATGACGGCCGGTGCGTGATCACGGCCGGGCAGGTGGTGCTGTTCGAGTACGCGGCCGGGGACATCGTGATGCGGAACATCGTGCTGGCGGCGCTGCGGCAGCTGGGGTTCCGGGGCCGGGTGGTCGCGGCGGTGCTGGGGCTGACGGAGAACTATGTCGCGACGCTGCACAACGCGGCGAAGCGGGACGGGACGGCGGCGCTGATCGGGCAGGACCGCCGGGGCGGGCCCGGGAAAGTGACTGCTGCGCAGTGGGCGCGGGCCAGGGCGTGGCGGGATCAGGGCGTGTCCGACGCGGAGATCGGGCGGCGGCTGGGCGTGGCGCACACCACGATCGGCCGCGGGCTGGGGCCGCGCGGGCAGGCGCCGGCCTCAGGCGGCGCGCGCGGGCAGCACGCGGCGGCGGAGCCCCTGTTCACCGAGCCCGCGGCCGGGCCTTCGACCGGAGCTGAGGCTGAGCCTGCGACCGGAGCTGAGCCTGCGACCGAGGCTGAGGCCTTGACCGAGACCGGTGCTGGTGCTGGTGCTGGTGCTGGTGCTGGTGGTGGTGGCCTGCCGCCTGGCGGAGGGCTGCCGGCCTGGCCGCTGCCGGCCGGAGGCGTGCTCGCGTCGCGGTATGCCGGGGCGATGCTGCTGCACGCGTTCTTCGCGCGGACCGGCGCGGGCAGCGCGCTGCCCGCATCCGGTGACCGCCGGCCTGCGGATGTGGCGCTGCTGACGGCGGTCAGCATATGCTTCGCGCTGGGCGCAGACACGATCGAGCAGTTCAAGCACCTGGCCGCCGCCGATGCCGGGCCGCTGGCCGGGCTGGCGGTACTGCCGGGGCTGCGGACGCTGCGATCGCACCTGGCCCGGATCGCTGATGCGGCCGACCCGGTAGCGGTGCAGGCGATGTTCGCGTCCGCGATGCTGTCCGCGGACCCGGTGACCTCCGGCGTGTACTACGTCGATGACCATTTCGTGCCCTATACCGGGGCCAGGCCGGTCGCGAAGGGGTGGAATAACAAGCGGGGCCGGGCCGAGCGGGGCCGCGCCGATACCCATGTCACCGCGCATGACGGCCGGGCGGTGTGCTTCGTGACCGGGGAACCCTCCGGGCTCAGCGTCACGCTGCCGAAAGCGCTGGCCGAGCTGAAGAGGGCTGCCGGGCCCGGCGCGCGGATCATGCTCGGCTTCGACCGGGGCGGGGCTTACCCGCAGGTCTTCGCGCACTGCCGCAGCCAGGACGTGCACTGGGTGACCTACCGGCGTGCGCCGCTGGCCGTCCCGGTCATGCTGCCGGTCATCACCACGGTCTCGTACGGCGGCCGTACCCGGCAGATTGCCTGGGCCGAGGAGACCGTGCAAGTCAAGGACTACGGTGAAGCCCGGCAGATCACGCTGTTCGAGCACGGCAGGGTCGCCCTGCAGATCCTCACCTCTGACTTCGTGGCCTGCCCGGCGGACATCCTGTCCTGGCTGAAGTCCCGGTGGCGGGAGGAGAACTTCCTGAAGTACGCCAGCGAGAACTACGGGATAGACAAGATCTGCGACTACCTCGCCAGCATCGAGACGAACACCAAGATCGTGGATAACCCGGCCCGCAAGGCGGCCACCTCCGCGGTGCGCGAGGCGGAAAAGGCGCTGGCCGGCGCCGAGCGGGAGCTGGCCGGGCTGCTCACGGACGCCGCGATCACCCCCGCCGTCAAGAACGCCCGCATCCCCGCCCTGCAGGACAAGATCACCCGCGCCCGCCAGGCGGCCGCCGCCGCGACCGCAGCCCGCAAGGACATCCCCGCGAAACTGCCCGCCAGCGACATCGACCCCGACGCCAGGGTCGCGCTGCTGCGCACCGGGCGCCGCGGCCTGCAGATGGTCCTGCGGCTCCTCGCCTGCAACGCCGAGCACTGGCTATCGAACCAGCTCAACGCCTACCTGCGCGACGACGACGAATACCGCGCCACCACCCGCCAGAGCATTATCCGCGGCCTGGCCGGCAACATCACCTGGACCCCCGCCGCGATCACCGTCCACCTCGAGCAGCCCCGCGCCCCCCGCATCGCCCGCGCCCTGGCACTGCTCATCCAGGAGATCAACGCCACCCCGCCCGCCATGCCC
>Ga0208565_1000909_pt1 | contig 19159 bp, 17 predicted proteins | sample Sb_taG_7_FD_187706 | JGI IMG/M metagenome (GOLD analysis project Ga0208565, IMG submission 187706) | Peat soil microbial communities from Weissenstadt, Germany - Sb_50d_2_FS metaG (SPAdes) (version 2) | ecosystem: Environmental > Terrestrial > Soil > Wetlands > Peat | place: Germany...
CTCATAACTGACGCTCTGGACCATCCCGCCGCCCCGCACGACCTCGATCTCACGGCGCGGGCGCAGCACCCCCTCGAGCACGAGCCGCAGCGGCTTTGTGAACCCTGCCGAGCTCCAGCTGAGCGCCCCCACGACGGGCTGCCCGCACACCCAACTCGGTGTCGGCGCGGCACGGCGCTTCCCCCGCAGCCCGATCAGTGCCGCGGTGAATGCCGCGAGCGCGACCGCGAAAGGCAGCGGGAGGTAGGAGCCGGTGCCGGGCAGGATCAGACCAGCGTGGCGCGTCAACGCTGCGCCGTATGCCCGCGGGGCCAGGCCGGCGAGCGTCGGCACGACCAGGCCCGGGAGAAGTCCGAGGGCTATGCACATCAGCGCGAGGAAGCCCATGCCGACCCGCATACCGGCAGGCGGGTCGACCGCGGCCGCGCACTCCGCTCGTCGTGGCTGGCCGAGCAGCACGAGCCCGACAACCTTGACGAAGCAGAGCAGCGCAAGTGCTGCCGTCGCTGCCAGACCCGCGAGCGCAACTGCGCCAGCAAGCGCTACGCCGAGCGGCTGATGGAACGCGACGTGAAGCAGGGACTGAAGCACGAGCCACTCGGACGCGAAGCCGTTCAGCGGCGGCAGCCCCGCGATCGCCATGCAGCCGACCAGGAACGCGCCGCCCGTCCAAGGCATCCGGCGAAGCAAGCCACCGAGGTGATCCAGGTCGAGGGTGCCGGTAGCCCGCTGCAGGGCACCGGCACCGAGGAACAGCAGGGTCTTGAAGATGGCGTGGTTTGCGACGTGCAGCAGCGCCGCCGCGAACGCGATCGCCGCCCATGTGGAGTTGCCGGCGTGGGCGAACAGCAGGGACGCGCCGAGACCGAGCGCGATGATGCCGACATTCTCGATCGAGTGATACGCGAGCAGTCGCTTCAGCTCATGCTGGACCAGCGCCCACAGGACGCCGCCGAGCGATGAGGTCAGGCCGATCGCCAGGAGCGCGAGACCTAGCCACCGTGGCGTCGCGCCTAGCCACTGAAACTCGACACGGATCAGCCCGTAGAGCGCGACCTTGATCATCATTCCCGACATCAGCGCCGACAGATGCGCAGGCGCAACCGGATGCGCACGCGGCAGCCACGCGTGCAGCGGTATGAACCCAGCCTTGGTTCCGAACCCGACGAGCGCCGCTACCGCCACGAGCGTCTGGGCGCCGGTGCCGGCCGCCGCGAGCGCGGCTGGGTCGCCGATAGCGCCGTGATGAGCAAGGGCGAGCAGGGCAATCCAGACGCCCGCGCCACCGAGATGAGTCATCGCCAGGTACGCGTAAACCGCCGAGCGAACCTCCCTATCGCGCCGAGAAACAAGGATCGCCGTCGCAGGAACGAGCGTCATCAGCTCCCAGAAACCCAGGAAACCGATCACATCCCGAGCCGCGAGAACACCCACCAGCGACAGCAGGAACGCCGCAGTCAATACACCGAGCGCTCGTGCGCCGTGGCTGCCGGGCAGATAGTCGCGCGCGAAGATCAGCGTCGGCACCGCAGTCAACGCAAGAACCGCAAGAAAGAACCCGCTAAGCGGATCAAGGCCAAACGCCAGGCCAACCGAGCTGCGAAACCCGGCGCCGAGCACATCGCCGCCAGTCAAAACAGCGACGCCCACGACACCGAGAACCATCATCCCCCCGGCCTGCACCCCCAGTCCGGCACGCAAACCACGTCCAGTCGCACCCAGCACCCCGCCAAACGCGAGCATCGCGACACCCGCGAGCGCACCCCAGTCAAGTACACCCACAGCTAGCCGCGACCTGGCCCAGGACCGAAGTCCTCGACCGCGAGATCGTCCAGCAGCGCCTGGTTATCCTCGCGCGCCGCAGCGATGATCTGCTTCGCGAGCTCGAGCAACTCCAGCGTCCGGGGATCCTTGACCCGGTAGAAGACGCTCGTGCCCTCCTTACGACTCTCGAGGAGACCCTGGCCACGCAGCGCCGCGAGATGCTGAGAAGTGCTGCTCGAATCCAGATCAAGCTCATCCTGCAGCGACCCAACCGAGCGCTCGCCATCCCGAAGAACCTGCAGCATGTGCACCCGGACCGGATGGCCGAGAACCCGGAAGAAGTCAGCCTTCAGCGCGTAGATCGGCGACTGGCCAGCTCGAGAGGACCACATGGATCCCAAAGCTTACAAACTTATGAGATATACCTTCACGCAAGAGGCTCTGCGCTGCACAGCCAGACCATGCAGCTCTTGGCCGACGCGGCGTTGACGCGCTCGCTTACGCAGGCGGGAGGCGGATGCCGTGACGGTCCTCGGCTACGCTCGTCCGGCGGCCAGCAGGACCAGGTTCGAGAATCTCACCGCTCCGCCAGCTCCGGCCGCCTCCCGGATGGCCTCGGTTATGGCGGTCCAGGTCTCGTCCTGCACCTCCTGCGGGTGCGGAGCGATCATCGCGGTGATCGGCGGGGCGATCTCCCTGATGAAGGTGGTGAACTCCTCGGGCGACTGCCACTCGAAAGTGACCTCGGCCTCCTCCACCTCCACATTCGAGAAGCCGGCCGCTTCCAGCAGGCCGCCCAGCGCCTGCGGCGTCGGACGCGAGAGCGGACCGGGTGTTCCCGGCGGCGGGGGCGGGACTTGGAGGCGCTGCATCGCGGTCCCCATGGGAATCGCGAGGAACGGGACACGATCCGGCGATCCCCACGAGCTGATCGCCATCCGCCCGCCGGGCTCCAGGAAGCTACGGATACGAGCCGCGGCGGCCTCGGCGTCGGGCTCGAAAATGATCCCCCAGCGTGAGAGCGCGGCGTCGAAGCTGGCCTCCGGGAAGTCCAGAGATACTGCATCCGACTGAACGAATTCGATGTTTTCGAGCCCGGTTGCAGCGGCGCGCTCACGACCGAAAGCGATCATCTCGGCAGAGATGTCGGTGGCCAGTACGGCGCCCTCAGACCCGGCTCTCCTGGCCGCGCTCAGCGACGGCTCCCCATAGCCGGCGGCCACGTCCAACACTCGGCTGCCGGGCTCGACGCCGGCCATCTCGACCAGGCGCTCGCTGATTCCACTCGCCGCCCGGTCGATCAGCTCCGACCATCTGCGCCAGCCGGTTGCAGCGCTGTTCCACTGCTGCTGCTGTCCGTCTCGAAACTCGACGGCATCAACTGTCTTGGACTCCATGGTCACCTCCCAGCCGGGCACTCCACCCTACACCCTCTCAGCTGGGCTCAGGCGATTCATGGGTCGGTCTGAGAGACGGTCTGCGACGAATGGCTCGAAGCTCCGCTCGCCTCCTGGAGGTCTAAGCAGGGCGCTCGGCGAGCTCGGGCTCAGCGAGCGCCCGTGCAGGCACTTCAGCGGCCGGCAGCGTTACCACGAAGCGCGCCCCGTTGGGACCGAGCGAGGGCTCGAGCGTGACCGTGCCACTGTGCGAGACGGCGACCGCCTGCACGATCGCCAGGCCCAGGCCGACGGAGCCGCCGCGATCGCCGGCGCCGCGCACGAAGCGCTCGAACAGCGTGGGGGCAAGCTCCGGCGAGACGCCGGGCCCGTCGTCTTCGACCACGAGCAGCGCCATGCCGTCGGCCGTGGTGGCCGTGGAGACGCGGATCGCGGTACCCGCCGGGGTGTGGCGCAGCGCGTTCTCGAGCAGGTTGATCGTCAGGCGGTGCAGCTCGTCGCGCGCGCCCACGACGTTCGCCGGGTGGATGTCGAGCGAGATGTCGTGGTCGGCGCTGACCGGACCGAGCTCGCCGGCGGCCTCGACCACGATCTGCGCCAGGTCGCACGGTTCGTGTGCGACCACATGCCCAGCATCCGTGCGCGCAAGCAGCAGCAGGTCGGCGACCAGGCGGCGCATGCGCCGCGAGGAGCGAAGCGCGGAGGCGGCCGCCTCGCCCTGGTCGCCGTGCAGGGATTCGGCGAGCAGCTCCAGGTTGGCGAGCACGCTCGTCAGCGGCGTGCGCAGCTCGTGCGAGGCGTCGGCCACGAACCGGCGCTGGCGCGCGAGCGTCGCTTCGGTCTCGCCCCGTGCGGCGTCCAGCTCGCGGAGCATCCCCTCGAGCGTGTGCGCGAGCTCTGACACCTCGTCCTCGGCGTGCAGCTGGGGCATGCGCCGTGAGGGGTCGCGCGTGCGCGCGATCTCCGCGGCGGTCGAGGTCAGCGCCGCGATCGGTGCCATCGCGCGACGCGCGATCGCCATGCCCGCCAGCAGCGCCAGCAGGCTGCCGGCGAGCACGCCCAGCACGAGGAACAGCTCGACGCGCTTGACCGTCGCCTCCGTGTCGGACACGCGCCGCCCGTACTCGATCCACACGCGCCCGAACGTTTCACCGGTCGCAGCCAGGTGCACGAGCGCCAGGCGGCTGAGGACGCGGTAGCCGTGGACCGTCTCAAGCGTCGCGTGCGGTGGGCCGAACGACGGCGCGCCCGCGGGTTCGCTGCGCACGACCGTGCCTTCGAGCGCGAGGATCCTGATCTCCGCGTGGTCGTCCGGACCGGCGAAGTACGAGAGCGAGGGGCTGATGCGGAACGGGTCGACCGTGATGTAGAGCTGGTTGCGCAGCTGTTCGGTGCTCTCCACGACCTGGCGATTGAAGTCTTCGCGGATGCGGTGGACGGTGAGCGAGCCGATCGCGACCGCGAACACGCACAGGATCACGAACGTCAACAGCGCGGACACGCCCGCCAGGCGCACGCGGATCGGCAGCCCGTCGAAGCTGGCGGAAAGGCGCGCGCCGGCGCGCTGCAGGAAGGCGAGCGGGCTACGCGCGGAGAACGTAGCCGGCCCCCCTGATCGTGTGCAGCAGGCGCGGCTCGCCCTCGGCCTCGAGCTTGCGGCGCAGGTTCGACACGAACACCTCGATTGTGTTGGTCGTCGAGAACGGGTCATAGCCCCACACCTCGTCGAGCAGGCGCTGGCGCGAGATCACGATGCGCTCGTTGCGCATCAGGTACTCGAGCAGCTCGAACTCGCGCTGGGTGAGCTCGATCGAGCGCTCGCCGCGGAGCACCTCGTGCGTGTCCACGTTCAGCGACAGGTCGCCGACGCGCAGCGGCGCCGAGCCGCGCGGCGGGCGCCGGCGCAGCAGCGCGCGCATGCGCGCGAGCAGCTCCTGGCGCTCGAATGGCTTGACCAGATAGTCGTCCGCGCCCGCGTCCAGGCCCTCCACACGCGACTCCAGCGCATCGCGCGCGGTCAGGATCAAGATCGGCACGTCGTTGTCGCCGCGCAGCTCGCGCGCGACCTCCACGCCGTCCAGCTTCGGCAGGCCGAGGTCGAGGATCACCAGGTCCGGCGCGAACGTGTGGCCCTGCTCGAGCGCCGCCTGCCCGTCAGAAGCGGTCCGCACCTCATAGCCCTCCATGCGCAGCGAGCGCTGCAGCGCCTGGGCGATGTCCTCGTCGTCCTCGACCACGAGCACGCGGGGAGCGCGGGAGAAGTCGTTCATGGTCTTTATGTATAGAGGCTGGCGTAAAGCGATGGTAAGGACGGCGACGGGAGGGTCTGACGGGCGGACGTCGAAGTCGCAACCACATGCCCAGCACACGCAGGCGCCCGGCGACGCGCAAACCGGCCTCCACGCGCGCTCGCGCCCGCAGCCGGCGTCGCTCACGCGCGCGTACGAACCTCTCCACGCTGCTGGCACGCGCGCTCCCGCGCGTGCCCGTGCTCGACCAGCGCCAGCGCGACGTGCTCGGGCTCGCGCTGCTGGCGCTCGGCGTTTTCATGGGAATCGTGCTGTACGGATCGGGGGGCTCCTCGGCCGCGGGGGGGCGCGCCGGACACGCGCTCGCCGTGGCGCTCGGCTGGACGTTCGGTCGCGCGCGCGTGCTCGCGCCGGTCGCGCTTGCGCTCGCCGGCGGCGTGCTGCTCGCGCGCCCCGTGCTCCCGGCACTGCGTCCGCTGCGCGCGGGCGGGCTGTGCGTGTTCGCCGCGGTCACGCTTGCGCTGGCCGCAGGCATGTTCGGGCTCAGCTCCGGGACTCCTCGCTCCGGCGCGGGCGTGTGGACCTCAGCCCACTTGCAGACGCACGGGGGCATCGTCGGCCAGGCCCTCTACAACGCCACTCACCGGCTCGTGCAGAGCGTCGGCGTGGACATCCTCGTCGTGTTCCTGGCGCTGACCGGCGCGATCCTGTTGACCGGCGCCTCACTCGCGGGCGTGATCCGCGCGACCGGCAGTGGCGTGCTCGATACCTCACGCGCGATGCGTGCGCGGCGCACGAGCGGCCCCGCCGCTCGCGCCGAACGTCCCCGCCACACGGCCGAGGCCGAGGATGACGATCGGCTGCAGGCGCCGTCGTGGCTCACACCCCCAGAACCAGCCGCGCGCGAGCTGGTCGTGCGCGCGACGCACGTGGAGGCGCCCTCGCGCGAGTGGGAGCAGGAGGACGAGCAAGATGAAGAGGCGATCGCATCGTCCCCGGAGGGGGAGGACGATCACCCGGAGGGTCGCGAGGTGCAGGACGCTGACGCGCAGGCGCCCGCGGAGCCGTCCGAGCCGCACGGCGAGGAGCGCGTGGGAGGGGAGGAGCAGCTCGCCGGGGGGGCGGGGCCCGATCAGCTGACGCCCCAGGGCAGGCTGCGCGGCGATGTCACCGACGACCCCGACTTCGTCTGGCAGCGTCCCGACCCCGCCAGGCTGCTGACGCGCTCCAGCAGCGAGCAGTCGCGCCCGGACACCGCCGGACAGGGACGGATCGCCGCGAGCCTGGTGGAGGCGCTCGGGCACTTCGGTGTGCAGGCGAAGGTCATCGGCACCGTCGCCGGCCCGCACATCACGCGCTACGAGCTGCGCCTCGCGCCCGGCACGAAGGTCGCCAAGGTCGCCCAGCTGAAGGACGACCTCGCCTACGCGCTGGCCGCCACCGACATCCGCATCCTCGCGCCGATCCCCGGCAAGCAGGCCGTCGGCGTGGAGGTGCCAAACGCGCACCGGCGCATGGTCCGCCTCGGCGACGTGTATCAGGAGCCGCCCAAGGACTGGTCGCCGCTGACCGTGTGGCTCGGCAAGGACGTCGCCGGCAAGGCGATCGGCGCCGACCTCGCGAAGATGCCGCACCTGCTCGTCGCCGGCACCACCGGCGCGGGCAAGTCGGGCGCGATCAACGCGATGCTCTGCAGCGTGCTGCTGCGGGCCACGCCGCACGAGCTGCGCCTCGTGCTCGTCGACCCCAAGCAGGTCGAGCTCAACCACTACGAGTCGATCCCGCACCTGCTCACGCCCGTCATCACCAGCCCGCGCATGGCCGCCAACGCGTTGCAGAACCTCGTCAAGGAGATGGAGCAGCGCTACGGCATCATGTCGCTCGCGCGCACGCGCAGCCTGGTCGAGCTCAACAAGGCGCGCGCCAAGCGCGGCGAAGCGCCGCTGCCGTACATCCTGTGCGTGATCGACGAGCTCGCCGACCTGATGATGGTCGCGCCCGCCGACGTCGAGGACTCGATCATCCGTCTCGCGCAGAAGGCGCGCGCCGTCGGCATCCACCTGGTGCTCGCCACGCAGAGCCCGCGCGTGGACGTGATCACGGGCATGATCAAGGCGAACGTGCCCTCGAGGATCGCGTTCGCCGTCTCCTCGCAGACCGACTCGCGCGTGATCCTCGACCAGAACGGCGCTGAGTCGCTGCTGGGGGCCGGCGACATGCTGTTCAGCCCCGTCGGCAGCTCGCGCCTGCAGCGCATCCAGGGCGCCTACATCGACGAGTCCCAGATCGCCAAGCTGACCGAGGGCTGGCGCCGCCAGGGCGAGCCGGAGCTGCGCGAGGAGCTGCTCGAGCAGGTCGAGCCCGAGAGCGGGACCGGCCCGGGCGAGGGCGAGCTCGACCCGGACGAGGACCCGTTGCTCGCCGACGCGATCACGCTCGTCGCCGAGATGCAGACCGCGTCCACCTCGATGCTCCAGCGTCGGCTGCGGCTCGGCTACACGCGCGCGGGGCGCATGATCGACATGCTCGAGCGCCGTGGCGTGATCTCAGGCTACGAGGGCTCCAAGCCGCGGCAGGTGCTGATCAGCGAGGCCGAGCTGCCGCGCGTGCTCGCGGGGCTGGAATCTGCACCCGTCGAGTCCGTCGAGTCCGCCATCGCACCTGTAAGTGACTAGCCTTTCGCTGTATGCCAGAGATCGGTGCAACGCTGCGCGAGGCTCGTATGCGTGCGCGCATCGACGTGTCCGAGATCGAGGCCAAGACCAAGATCCGCGCCAAGTACCTGCGCGCGCTCGAGAACGAAGAGTGGGGCCTCTTGCCGGGGCCGACGTTCGTAAAGAGCTTCTTGCGCACCTACGCGCAGGCGCTCGACCTTGACGGCAAGGCGCTGGTCGAGGAGTACCGCCTGCACCACGAGCGCCCAAGCGAGACGCTGGCCGAGCCGATCGTCTCCACGCCGCAGAGCCGCCAGCGATCTAAAGGCAGTCAGCGTGGACGAGCAGGATCCGCCGTAGGGCCGTCGCGCGCCTACGTGCTCACCGTGGGCGCCATCGGCGCTGTGATCGTGGTGCTGATCGCGCTGCTGATCGCAGGCGGCGGCTCGTCGGGCAACCCAAGCAGCACCTCGGCGTCGCGGACCACCAGTGGACGCTCCGCGACCGCCAAGCAGCACGCGACCCCTGCCAGCCGTCGCTCCGTGACCTCCGCCCCCCAGCTAGTGACGCTGTCGCTGAAGCCGACCGCGCTCGTGTACGTGTGCCTGCTCGGCGACAACGGGCGCAAGCTGATCCCCGGAGTCAACCTGCAGCCGGGGGAAGCGACGCCCACCTATCACGCCAGGCGCTTCGAGATCACGCTCGGGAACAGCTCGGTGACGATGCTAGTCGACGGCATTCCGCGCAAGGTGTCGCCCTCCAGCCAGGCGATCGGCTACTCCATCACCAAGGCCAGCGGACGCCATCTGCTGCCCGCGGGCCAGCTGCCGACCTGCGTGTGAGCACACACCCAGCCCCAGCCAACCCCGCAGCGTCGCCGCGCGGCGAGGGCCAGCCGACGCGCGCGGGCGTGATCGTCACCGGCACCGAGGTGCTGACGGGGAGGGTCTCAGACCGCAATGGGCCGTGGCTGGCCGAGCGCCTGCGCGAGCTGGGCGTCGACATCGCCTACACGACCATCGTCGGTGACCGACCACAGGACATGCGCGCCGCGCTGGGTTTCCTCGCCGAACGCGGACTGGACATAATCGTCACCAGCGGCGGGCTCGGACCGACCGCCGATGATCTCACGGCCGCGGTCGTAGGCGAGTTCCAGGGGCGCGAGATGGTGCTCGACGAGGCGCTCGCCGAGCGGATCGCGACCATCGTGCGCCCGCTGCTGCGACGCTGGCCGAACATCGATCCCGAGGCGCTCGCCGCCGCCAACCGCAAGCAGGCGACCATCCCGCGCGGCGCGAGCGTGCTCGAGCCCGTCGGCACCGCGCCAGGCCTCGTCGTGGCGCCCGGCGAGCGCTCCTCGCACGACCGGCCCACGATCGTCGTGCTGCCCGGCCCGCCACGCGAGCTGCAGCCGATGTGGCAGCACGCGCTCGACAGCGGTGCCCTGGCGGCCGCGCTCGCCCGCGCCGGCAGCTTCCGCCAGCACACGCTGCGCCTGTTCGGGATCCCCGAGTCGGAGATCGCGCAGACGCTCCGCGTCGCCGAACGCGAGGGAGTCGAGCTCACGCGGCTGGAGGTCACAACGTGCCTGAAACGCGGTGAGGTGGAGATCGTCACCCGCTACGAGCCCGCCGCGCAGGACGCCTACGACGCGTTCGTCGCCGTGGTCGCCAGACGTCACGCCGACACGCTGTTCTCGCGCGATGGCAGCACTGTGGACGAGCAGGTCGCAGGGCTGCTGAGAGGATCACACCCAGCCGATCAGTCCGGTCGGCCCGCCGCGCCGGCACGCACGCTCGCCGTCGCCGAGTCATGCACCGGCGGGCTGCTCGCCGCCCGTCTCACCGACCTGCCGGGCGCCTCCCAGTACTTCCGCGGTGGCCTCGTCGTCTACTCCAACGAGGCCAAGGTCGCCCAGGCGGGTGTCGCGCGCGAGCTGATCGATGCCCACGGCGCGGTCTCCGCCGAGGTCGCCGTCGCGCTCGCCGACGGCGCGCGGGTCGCGCTGGGCGCGGACGTCGGCGTCGGCATCACTGGCGTGGCAGGCCCAGGCGGCGGCAGCGAGGAGAAGCCCGTGGGGCTCGTGTGGTTGAGTATCACACTCGACGGGGTTGAGTCTCTGACGCGCTCGGTCAACCTCCCAGGTGGCAGGGCCGACGTGCGCGAGCGCGCCACCACCATCGCCATGCACCTGCTGCGCCGGGCGCTGAGCGAGCCTGCTGCAGCCTGATCGCGATGGCACGCGGTGCCGCAGCCAGGCTGTTCGTAGCGGTCTACCCGCCGGCGCAGGCGCGCGAGCAGCTCGCCGAGTGGGCCCGCGGCGTGGCCGCCGGCATCAGAGCCGCGGGTGGCACAGCGGGCGCGCTGCGGCTGCTCGACCCCGAACTCCTGCACCTGACACTGTGCTTCCTCGGCAGCCGCCCCGTGGGCGAGATCGAGCCGCTCGCCGACGCCCTGCACTCCTGTGTCGAGCACGCCTGTGAGCTGTCCGCCGGCGCGCCGCTGTGGCTGCCCGCGCGCCGGCCGCGCGCGCTCGCGGTCGAGGTCCACGATCGCACCCGCGAGCTCACGCGCATGCACGAGCACGTCAGCCAGGCGCTCGCGCAGGCGAGCGGATGGGAGCCCGAGCGCCGGCGCTTCAGGCCGCACATCACGCTCGCGCGCGTGCGCGGCCGCTCGATCGACACGCGCCGGCGAGGCTTCGCCGGCGAGCGCCATGAGCACGCGCTGCCCGCCACGCCGCCGCTCAGTTTCACGCCGCTGGAGGTCGTCCTGTACCGCTCGTGGCTCGCGCCCGAGGGCTCGAGCTACGAACCGCTCGCCAGCGCCAGCCTGATGCCGGCCGCCTGCGAGAACCGTCTCTGAGAGCGGTCTCGAGACCGCCGACGCGATCAGCTTTCGCGTTCGCAGGCCGAGGCGGAGCTTTCGCAGGCCGCTTCAGCCTGCGCTGAGCTGGAGCTCGCGGCGCAGCCCGGGCCGAAGCCTTCTTCGCATTCTTCTTCGCCCGCGCTTTCCTGTTCTTCGAGGATGATCGGACACAGCAGGCTCGTGCCGCTCTTGGAAGGCGTCGGGATAGCGCCGTCTTCGCAGCGCGGTTCCGAGCCGTCTTCACAGATGAACGATCCGCTGGCGGACGGCACCGGCGCGCTGGCGTCTTCGCAATACGCAGCCGCCATCGCCTGACCCGGCGCGTTCTTCTTGGTCTTCCCAGTGTGCTTGGGGTGACACGTGCTCGCGTGGTGCGCCCTGCTTTTGTGCGCGGTCTGTGTGCACGTGCGCCGGCCGCATCTGCTCTTGGTCTTGGCGTGCGCGCTGGGGGAGCACGTCGACCGGTGTGCGTGCGCGAGCGTCGGAGAGGGGCTCAGCAGCGCCGCCGTCAGCGCCAGCAGCGACACAGCGAGCGTGAGGACCAGGGCGAGGCGTCGGGTTGATGCGCTGATGGACATGGTGCCGTCTCCAGGTCGGGTGACTGTCCGTTCATCGTCGCCGCGCACCGCCTGCGCGAGCGTGAGCGGCGCGCGTGGACAAAGGTCTCCACCCGCCCTCGACCCCGAGCCACATACGAACAACTGTTCCGTCCGCGGTGCCGGCTACCTTTTCTGACCCATCTCGACCCGGAGGATCAAACCATGCCTGTGACCGACCAGGAGAAGGCCGCCAAGGCGCGTGACGCCGCCCTTCAGGGTGCGCTCACGCAGATCGAGCGCGAGTTCGGAAAGGGCACGGTCATGCGCATGGGCGACGAGGGCGCTCAGGTGCGCTGCGAGGTGATTCCCACAGGAGCGTTGTCGCTCGACCTGGCGCTCGGGATCGGCGGCGTGCCACGCGGGCGCGTCGTGGAGGTGTTCGGCCCGGAGTCCTCGGGCAAGACGACGCTGATCTACCACGTGCTCGCGGAGGCGCAGAAGCTCGGCGGCGTGTGCGCGTTCATCGACGCCGAGCACGCGATGGACCCCCTGTACGCGAAGGAGATCGGCGTCGACATCGACGAGCTGCTCGTCTCCCAGCCCGACTACGGCGAGCAGGCGCTGGAGATCGCCGACATGCTCGTGCGCTCGGGCGCCGTCGACGTGGTGGCGATCGACTCGGTCGCGGCGCTGACGCCCCGCAAAGAGCTGGAGGGGCAGATGGACGACTCGAGCGTGGGCGAACAGGCGCGCATGATGTCCAAGGCGATGCGCAAGCTCGCAGGCAACCTCAACCGCACGCAGACGCTGTGCATCCTCACCAACCAGATCCGTGAAAAGGTAGGCGTGATGTTCGGCTCTCCGGAGACCCAGCCGGGCGGGCGCGCGCTGAAGTTCTTCGCCTCCCAGCGCCTTGACATCCGGCGCATCGAGACGCTCAAGGAGGGCACCGAGGCGGTCGGCAACCGCGTGCGCGTGAAGGTCGTCAAGAACAAGGTCGCGGCGCCGTTTCGCCAGGCCGAGTTCGACATCGAGTTCGGCAAGGGCATCTCCACCTCGGGCTGCCTGATCGACCTGGGCATCGAGCACAACATCGTCTCCAAGTCAGGCTCGTTCTTCTCCTACGGCAACGATCGCCTCGGGCAGGGCCGCGGCAACGCCAAGGCCTACCTGGACGAGAACCCGGCGGTGGCGAAAGAGATCGAAGAGAAGATCTACACGGCGCTTGGCATCGGCAGGGATCTGGTGACGCCGATTGACCGGGCCACGACCGGGTCGGCGCCGCAGGACGCAGTGCCGGTGCCGCCGATTGTGAGCGAACCGGCGGTGGCCGCAGCCTGAGCTTCGTCGTACCCTGTGGTAGCGATGAAGCGCTACCACGTGACGACGTTCGGCTGCCAGATGAACGAGCACGACTCCGAGCGCATGAAGGGGATGCTCGAGTCGCTCGGCTACACAGAGGCGCCCGAGCGCGCGCAGGCGGACTTGATCCTGCTCAACACGTGCTCGATTCGTGAGTCCGCTGACAGTCGCCTCGTCGCGCACCTGGGGGAGGCCAAGCGGCTCAAGCGCGAAAGGCCCGAGCGGGTGGTGGGCGTGGGCGGCTGCTGGGCGCAGTCGGTCAAGGAGGAGGTGTTCGAGCGCTTCCCGTTCGTGGACGTCGCCTTTGGCCCAGGCCAGGTGCACAAGCTGGCGGAGTTCCTGACGAGCGACTCGCTCACGGCGCAGGGCTTCTTTGAGTTCGAGGGCTTCACCGGCCATCTCCCGGCGCGACGCGAGCGTCCGTTCCAAGGCTGGGTGCAGATCAGCGTGGGCTGCAACTGTGCGTGCTCCTACTGCATCGTGCCCTCCACGCGTGGGCGCGAGGTGAGCCGCCCGCCGTGGGAGCTGGCGGCGGAGGTGCGGGCGATGGCGGCGGATGGTGTCAAGGAGGTCACGCTGCTCGGCCAGAACGTGAACTCCTACGGTCGCGATCTGCGTGAGCGTACGAGCTTTGCCGAGCTGCTCGCGCTGCTGGACGCGGTCGACGGCGTGGAGCGCATCCGCTACACGAGCCCGCACCCGAAGGACATGCGCGAGGACGTGATCCGCGCGCACGCAGAGCTTGAGAGCGTGTGCGAGCACATCCACCTGCCGCTGCAGTCGGGCTCCAGCCGCATCCTCAAGGCGATGCGCCGTACATACGATCGCGGACGCTACCTCGACCGCGTGGCGATGATCCGCGAGCACGTGCCCGACGCGGCGCTCACGACAGACATCATCGTCGGCTTCCCCGGCGAGAGCGACGACGATTTCGCACAGACGCTCGAAGTCGTGGAGGAGGTCGGCTACGACAGCGCGTTCACGTTCATCTTCTCGCCGCGGCGCGGCACAGAGGCGGCCGCCATCACCGAGGGCGTGGTGCCCCACCCGGTCAAGGTGGCACGCATGCAGGAGCTGGTCGAGCTCGTTCAGCGAGGCGCGCGCGAGCGCGCCCGGCGCTTCGTCGGGCGTACGCTCGACGTGCTCGTGGAAGGACCGTCACGCACCGACCCCGAGCGCCTGCGCGGGCGCACGCGCCACAACAAAGCGGTCAACTTCACCGGCCTGGCGAGCCCGGGCGAGCTGACCGACGTGGAGATCCTGAGCGCCACCAGCCAGACGCTCTCAGGCGAGGAGCGACTGCTGGCGCGCGCATCCACGTGAGGCGCGCACGCCGGGGGTCGATGAGGGTTCCGCGATGAAAATCCGCGCGGCGGTGCTCGAAGAGTTCGCCAAGCCGCTGGTCGTGCAGGAGGTCGAGCTGGCCGACCCCGGCCCAGGGGAGGTGCTCGTGCGCCTGGAGGCGTGCGGCGTGTGCCACACCGACATGTACACCGCCTCGGGCGTCGACCCCTCCGGTTACGCGCCGACGGTGCTCGGCCACGAGGGCGCGGGCGTGGTCGAACGCTGCGGGCGCGACGTGTCGTTGGTGCGCGAGGGCGATCACGTGGTGACGTTGTTCTCGCCCCAGTGCGGCGAGTGCGTGCACTGCGTGAGCTCGCTGACGAACCTGTGCCTGGCGATCCGCGAGCAGCAGAACCAGGGCTACCTGCCTGATGGCACCACCCGCCTGTCGCGCGGTGGCGAGCCGCTGCGCCACTTCATGGGCACCTCCACGTTCGCGCAGTACACGGTGATGCCGGAGATCGCGCTCGCGCGCATCGACCCCGAGGCGCCGCTCGATCGCGCGTGCCTGTTCGCGTGCGGGCTCTCGACGGGGCTGGGAGCCGCTATGAAGACGGCCGCCGTGCGCCCGGGTTCGACGTGTGTGGTGTTCGGCGCCGGCATGGTCGGTCTGGGAGCGGTCGCGGGCTGCCGCCTGCAGGGGGCCGAGCGAATCGTCTGTGTCGATCTCTCGCCGACGCGTCTGCAGCTCGCGCGCGGGCAGGGCGCCACCGACGTGCTGATCGGGGGCGAGGAGACGGTCGCGCTGATCCTCGAGCTGACCGGCGGCTTCGGCGCGGACTACACCTTCGAGGCGACCGGCAGCGTGGCCGTGATGCGCCAGGCTGTCGAGGCGGCGCGCATGGGCTGGGGCCTGTGCACCGTGTGCGGGGTCGCCGGGCGCGGCGAGACGCTCGATGTGATCCCGCGCCTGCTGATCACCGGCAGGCGCATCTGCGGGTCCTCCTTCGGCGGGCTGAAGGGACGCGATGACGTGCCCGCGCTGGTGGCGCGCTACCTCGCCGGGGAGATCGACGTCGACCCGTTCATCTCCCATCGTCTGCGCCTGGAGGACATCAACCGCGGCTTCGAGCTGATGGAGGCCCAGGACGGCATCCGCAGTGTGATCGAGCTGTGAGCGTCCGGCGCCGCGCCGATCAGGCGGCGGCGACCGTCCCGCCAAACGGGCCGCGCCTCTCGCCGGCGGGAGCGACGGTCCCGCCCTCGTGGTCCTCTCCGGCGACGCACACGCGGTTGCGCCCGAGACGCTTGGCCCGGTAGAGCGCCGCATCGGCCCCCGCGAACACCGTCGCGTAGTCGAAGCTTTCGCCGTGACCGGAGGCACCCACGCCGAGGCTGATCGTCAGCGATAGTCCGCCGCCCATCGGGTTCGTGGCCACCCCCTCGCGCAGCCGCTCGGCCAGCTCGACGGTGTGCTCGAGATCCGATCCGGGCACCAGGATCAGGAACTCCTCGCCGCCGAGGCGATAGGCGAGGTCGAACGCGCGCAGCTGCTTGCGCAGCAGGTAGGCGAGCTCCTTGAGCGCCGAGTCGCCGGCGTTGTGCCCGTGCGTGTCGTTGATGCGCTTGAAGTGGTCGAGGTCGGCGACGATCACCCCGACCGGCTCGCCCGTCACCGCCGACTGCTGGGAGAGCTCGTGCACGCGCGCGCTGAGCGCCTTGCGGTTGAGCATGCCCGTCAGCTGGTCGATGACCGCGTCGCTGCGGTGTTGGATGTCCGAGCGCATCAGCGGGGTCGACAGGACCGCCACACACAGCACGAGCAGCAGCGGGGCGAGCACCAGCTCTGGTTCGTCGAGGATCGCGTGGGCGTCGACGCCGAAGGCCACCGCCAGCATCAGCACGCCGGCGACCAGCACGCCGACGACCACGCCGCGCATCGAGAAGCGCGCGCTCAACGTGATCACGGGGATGGCAAGCCAGGAGAGCGCCACGACGCCCGTGTCGCCCTCGAGCGCGACCGCGCCGGCGATCATCAGCTCGCTGACGATCCACGCGGTGAACATCAGCAGCTCCGGCCGGCGCATGCGCGGCATCAGCCGGTCGGCGGCGCCGAAGAACGCGACCGAGGGGAGCAGGAACAGCAGCGGCCACCAGCCGGTCAGTGGCGCGACCGACGCGATCGCCACGGCGAGGATCGCGAACGTCTTCATCCGCGCTGGGCGTACGCGCTCCTCCATGTCGAGCATGCGCTCGCGGTCGAAATCGTGGCGGCAAAGCCACGACGAGCCGGCGGTCGCGCTCTCGGGATATATCTGGCGATCAGAATCCACACAAAGCCGCTCGGCTTGGCCGAGCGTGGCGATTACCGCACCACTGCGGCGTGGACGCACGTTGATAACCATGAAAGGCCGCAGTATTCAGTGGACAAACCGCTACACTTTTCAATATCCGGCAGTTGTTCGGATTTTCGTATAACTCGCTGCTGTCCTCGTAGGGGTTGTGTAAGGGCGTCGTGCTGGTGCCGTGCGCCTGCCTGGCGGGGAGCCTGTTTTGAGGCGTCATGCAGTAAGCATGTCGAGCACATGCTATCGTCATGCTATGAGTGCGATCCAGATCAAGAACGTTCCTCCTGAGCTGCATGAGCGTCTGCGCAAGCGCGCGCGTCGTGAGGGCCGCAATCTGAGCGAGTACGCGTTGGATGTGCTCACAAGAGACCTTGCGCTACCGACGACGCGTGAATGGCTTGAGCGTCTGCGGCGGGACGAGCCGGTGGAGGGCATCAGCTCGGAGGAGATTGTGCGATCGATTGACGAAGGACGGGCCGAGCGCGATGAGCAGATCCTCCGCGCACTCTCCGATGGTGATTGACGCATCGGCGCTCGTGGAGGTGCTTCTGCGCACTGTCACTGGACAACGAGCCGAGCGGGCGATCGGAGACTCGGACCTGATTGCTCCAGATGTCGTGAATCCGGAGGTGGTGCAGAGCCTGCGGGGACTGGAGCGCGGCGGCAAGCTGCCGAGCGCTCGCGCGTCCACGGCAGTGGCACGACTCGCGGAAAGCAACATCGCGCACGTACCCACAAGGATGCTCGTGCGCGACACGTGGTCGCTACGCGCCAATCTGTCGGCTTATGACGCCTGCTACGTCGCGCTGGCGCGCGCGCTGAGCTGTCCCTTGCTGACGGTCGACGGCCCGCTCACACGCGCCCCGCAGCTCGGCGTCACGCTGATCCGGGTGTGAGACTCGGCGCGCCTTGGGCCCGCGTGCTCCCTCACCGCTTCTGACGCAGCGCGTGCTCCATCTCACGTGCGATGCCCGGCCCACCCAGGCGACGCACGACGCCGGCGGCGAGATCGGGGGCGAGCCCGGCGAGGACGACGCCGCCGCGTTGGGAAAATGACGCGACGTCGATCTCGCCGCGGTTGTGCTCGATCGCGCGCACGCAGGCACGCGCGACGTCCTCGGGCGAGCGGGTGCCGATTCCCGGTGGCAGCTTGACGCCAGACTCGGCGAAGATGCCCGCATCGCGGATGAAGCCGGGGAAGATGCAGGAGACGCCTAGTCCGCTGCCGTGCAGGTCGGTGCGTAGGGCAGCGGCAAACCCGCGCAGCCCGTACTTGGTCGCGTGATAGAGCGGGTTCCCCGGCACGGCGGTCTTGCCGGAGATCGAGGACATGAACAGCAGGTGACCGCGCCCGCGCTCGAGCATTCCCGGAAGCAGTGCGCGCGCGAGCGCGACTGGTGCGCGCAGGTTGACCTCGAGCGTACGGTCGACTTCCTCGAGGGTGAAGGACTCCAGTCGTCCGGCGGCGGGCAGCGCGGCGTTGGCGAGCAGGATGTCGATCTCGCCGGCGTCGTCGAGCAGGTGCTCGAGCTCGGCACGGTCGCTGAGGTCGGCCGCGAGCGCTCGCGCGCTGAGCTCGTTGGCGAGCGGCTCGAGCACGTCGGTGCGCCGGCCGGTGAGGATCAGCTGCGCGCCGCGCGCGGCCAGCTCGCGTGCGATCGCCTGGCCGATGCCGCCGCTGGCGCCGGTGATCAGCACGGAGGAGCCGGCGATCTTCACAAGCTGTGAGCCTATCCGCATGCGGATCGTCGCGCTGTTCGGACCTACGGGCGTGGGCAAGACCGCGGTGGCGGTCGAGCTCGCGCGGCTCCTGCGCGCGCGGGGAGAGGACCCGGTGGCGATATCGGCGGACGCGCTGCAGGTATACGTGGGCCTGGAGACACTGACGGGTGTTGCCAGCGCGGCCGAGCGGGCGCTGCTGGAACACCGCCTCGTGTCGTTCCTGGCACTCGACGCGACGTTCAGCGCGGGGCAGTTCGCGCAGCTCGCGCACGCGGAGATCGACAGCCTGCTGGAGGCGGGCAGGCGGCCGATCGTTGTGGGCGGCACGGGTCTGTACCTGCGCGCGGCGCTGACTGAGCTGAGCCTGCGCCCGCCGCCGCCGGAGGGCGTGCGCAAGCGCTGGACGGTGGAGCTGGAACGCTACGGCGCGCCGGCGCTGCACGCGCGGCTGGCAGAGCGCGCGCCGTGGGCGGCGCGGAAGCTCGACCCGGCCGACCGTCAACGTGTGGTGCGCGCGCTCGAGCTGCTGGACCTGGGGGAGCTCCCCGATCCGAGTACCGGCGAGCCGCCTGAGTCCCAACTGTGGAGCGAGGACGTGCGCCACCCGACGTTGCTGGTCGGGCTGACGATGGAGCGCGAAGCGCTGTACACGGCGATCGACGCGCGCGTGGAGGCGATGCTGGCTGCGGGCGTGCGCGAGGAGATCGCTCGCGCGCACGCGGCGGGGACCTCTGAGACGGCGCGCAAGGCGCTCGGCTTCGAGGATCTGCTTGCGGGGGACGTGGAGGGCATGAAGCGGCACACGCGCAACTACGCAAAGCGCCAGATGACATGGATGCGCAAGCTGGCGGGGGTGCGCATGATCGACGTCACCGGCCGCGAGGCGGACGCGATCGCCGCTGAGATCCTTGACGCGGCCTGTGGACACAACGGCGGCGCCTGACCGCGCCGATGGCGCCTGGCCTAGACTGC
>Ga0208565_1000912_pt1 | contig 19137 bp, 19 predicted proteins | sample Sb_taG_7_FD_187706 | JGI IMG/M metagenome (GOLD analysis project Ga0208565, IMG submission 187706) | Peat soil microbial communities from Weissenstadt, Germany - Sb_50d_2_FS metaG (SPAdes) (version 2) | ecosystem: Environmental > Terrestrial > Soil > Wetlands > Peat | place: Germany...
GGAACTTAACAGTTCTGGCTCCCAGTTTGGCTCCCCGCCAACTGCCTGGCAGACCCGATACCACTCTGACCTGCACCTGCCTGCGCGCCTGGCAGGACTCGAACCTGCGACCCGCTGCTTAGAAGGCCTTGGACGAGGGTGCCTCGACCTGGCCCGCCGCAGGTCAGTCTCCGTGTGGCGTGCCTGTCGGCGACCGTGATTCACCGCTGGTCACCGTTCTATCGGGCACGCCACGGGCACGCACGCGGCAATGGAGCCCGCTCGGTCATCCCGCGGCAATAGGCTGCCGACCTACGAGTATGAGCCTCATGGAGCGACATGAGGTTCCGACTGTGCCGTTGGCTGTCCTGGATCATGTACTCATGTGTGCCAGCAGGCCGCAGTGCACGAAAACGCCCATCGCGCGGGGCCCGTGAAGCGCCCGCCATGCTGGAGCATATGACTCTGTGCGACCATGAAGCGCTGGCCGGCCACCCGGCGCAGGCCCGGTGGCGGGACCAAACGACGACGGCATCGGAGGCTGTCACGTCGGCATGGGACGAGGTTGTGAGCGCACTTATGACAGGAAGGCCGGCCAGGGCCGCCACAGATCAGTCCGTCCGCAGCCTGCTCGTCTGAAGCGAGGAGGGCCTTCCTTTGGCAAGGGCAGAGTTTGCTCACTATTATGGTGACTGGATCTGGGAAGAGAAGCTCATTGACTGGGTGAAGTCGCTGTTGCTCTTCTTTGACGGCATTGCCCTAGCGCTACCGGAGGCTACGGCAGAACGGCTCATAGGCTGCGATCCGGTGTTGGCCCAACCTCTCTCCGAGCTAGGTCTTCTACGCAACTATTGGCCGGAGGTTTCAGCACAAATCCACTTGGACTTGCCTGCGGGCTACAAGGAATATTTTGAACGAATGGCTGAAATCTCCGACCGCCTCCCCGAAGGAGGCACTCTATCGGAGTCTGACCTGCGGAGCCTCAATGCCGCAGTTACTGTCCCCGAAGTTAGGGATGCCATCGAGGATTTCGGCCGCAGAGTTAGCCATGCCAAGCAGAGATTCGGCAATGATCCTGCGCATATGCGCGCTCTCGCAATTGCGGCAATTTCTAGATTTCTTGTTCACGGCATCACTGACGTTGCTATCCAGCCTGTCATCGACAACGAAGACGGAGCGTCTTTTGTCGCGGCAATTGTTGATTCGCATGATGAGGGCAGTGCCAAGATCATGACTGGCGACCTTCGTCATGTTGGGATCGACTTGGCAACGGTTCCGCTTGACGAAGTGCTCGACTTTCGGCGTCAGCACGGCTCTGACTACCGCGCGTACTCACGGCAGGTTCGCCAGTTTGTACTTGAACTATCGCTCCAATCTTCAGCTGATCAGACAACTGCCCTTTCAGAGCGGTGTGCCGAGCTTGATGATTGGGCGGAAGAGTTGAGAAGTGTCGGGCGAGTCGCATTCAAGCACCAGGCCGTCAGCTTGGGATTCGGTCTCGCAGGCGCTGCATGGACACTAGTCCACGGTGACGCGTGGGCTGCTACCTTCGCTGCAGGTGCTGCCGCAGCCTCCCTATCGGCGCCGAATTCTGAACCCATTGGAGCTGCGTACACATATATCCTTCAAGCGAAAACTGAGCTAACGCGCTAGTCGGCCAGCGGTTGATACTGGCGATGAGTTCGCTGGGGCGGCACGCTGGCCCAGTCGGTAACTTTACTCACTGCTTCCGCAAGACCTTAGGCGGGGATGCTATCGGACGGCTGGCGTGACGCTGACGCGCAGCAGCATGCCGAGCGGGCCTCAGACTCCGAGGATCGACATGACACTGGTGTGAAGATCTTGAAGTGCCTTCCGGCCATCCTCGCTCGCCACTGCCTTATTGTCTTGGACAAGGCGGTTAGCGACGGCGATTTTGGAAGGAGCCACCAAGCCAGCATTCTCAAACCATTCCTTCACAGCCACTGCTCTCGGAGAACGGAAGTCGCTAGCCGGCATTTCCGGAACCTCCGAGCCGTTAGTGACTACTGCCTCGGCCTGAACAGCGGCGCGGTAGACCTCGAGGTCAATGGTGTCCTCCAAGGTCATGTCTTGAAGAACGGCTATGCGAGCGTCGGGCACGCCGCTCCTAATTAGGCTTTCTCGAAGCCTGAGCCCTCCTATATCACCGTCCACCGCGAAAGCGACGCGAGCGGCTTGGAGATCGAGGTCGGGATACTGCGATGTTGGCGTCTCCGACAATCCAGGAGCTACTTGGTATGGAAGGAAGTCAAGGCCGGTCGCGCCGCGTATGGCGCTGGGAAGGAGAATCATATCGCTAGGGCCTTCAGCTATAACCGCATATCGCGTAGCTGTAAATGCCGCAGCGCCGGCTCCCATGGCAAGAAGTAGCGGCGAGAACCCTGCTGCGTGATCTACCCAGAAGGCGTTGCGAGCTTGGCTGATGGCTGGATCAGCCTCGCTAGGCGCTATGACGCGTACTCCAGTTCCCAGATCCGGCGGAAGGCATCCGGGTGAATGTGTCGTATAAATAACTTGTGCCGCCTCCTGCTGAGTCAGCATCATGTTTATTAGGTCGGCTTGAGCGTCATAATGCAGATGAGTTTCCGCTTCGTCTATCAGCAGAATAGGGGGTATGACCGTACCCCGTGTCGCCACGAAAGCTGCTAGCGCGACGAACATGCGTAGGCCCGCACTGCGTTCGTCAAATCTAGTAACAACGTCGTCATTTTCTTTGATCAGTACGTTCACGACCGTACCTTGAACGTTTAGCTCCACAGTTATGGTGGATTGTTTCCAGTTGCGCTGGAATACCTTAGCAAGTTCTTTGTTAGCACGATTCTCGATGGTAACCGTCCGCCCGCGGTCACCCTCCTGAATCGCCACTAGCAGCTGAACGAGGTCAAGTTGTGCCAAGCGCGCGAGATTCGCCAAGGCGGGCGGTGGATTGCTCGCTCCGGCGCCTTGAATATCGTACTCCCCCAGCAAATTGCGATCTTCGTCGCTAAACAGCAGAAATCTGGGGGTCCGCGTATGGATGCGGTTACGTGCCTCTTGACCGACTTGTGGTAGACGGCGCCAATCCACTGCGTAGCGTATCTTGGCGCCTAGGTCAGCCAAATCAATGCGTTCTAGTTCAGCGGCCACTGTTTGCGCCGACAGGGCAAGAGCATCGTCAATAGTCCTGACTTCGTCCGATAGGGCCGCCAGGACTTCTCGAAATCTCTCGCCGACCGACGGCTCTTCGTCGGCCTCGTCTTCGGCGCGGAGGCTGGCGACAGTCATGTCTATATCAGCCGGATCGGCTTCCTGCATCGCCGTGAGAGCCGCTTCGAAATCTGTCCGCCTCCGCACGGGCTGAGGACGAAAGCCAATCATTGGTACATTTCCGCCAATGCGACGCTCGTAAGTCATTCGCACTGGGGCTGCTACAAGGTCAAGGTCAGAGAGCGCCGCTTGGTCTTCGGCGTCTAGGAAGTACTCGGCACTTAGATATACGGTCTCCGGGTCAGATGGACGGTTTGCACGGGACAGGTCCTGTGGTGGAACTGCGTCGCCACTATCCAGCCGCGCAAGAGCATGTAGAAGGCTAGTCTTGCCAGCCTCGTTCGGACCAACTATTGCGATGATCTTGCCCGCTAGGTTCACTTTGACGTCGAGCAACCGACGATAGCCCGATACGCGCAGGCTGATAAGCCTCAAGTGCGACCGCCTCTAAGATGGACGAACCGCCATCGACAACGTGATCTTCCAGCCTATGCGATGGACGCGCGTCGCATACACAGGACCCGGCAGCCGGAGGAGATGAGCCTGTGCCGTGCGTGAGTGTGCACCGCTAGTGAGCTGAGTTGATTTGCGTTCTCCGGCCGGTAGGCCGGCCCGGCGCGCGCAGGGCGGGCCGGGAAGGCTGAGCCCGGCGCTGGTGCCGGGCCAGCGGCGCCGCGCAGCGGTGTCGCCTTGATCAAGTACGGCGCAATTCGGCAACGCATGGTCTCGTGTCCGTGTCCGTCAATCATCAGGTGGGACTAGACACCGGGCTCAGACATCGGGCTCAGGCACTAGGCTCGGACATTGTGCTCGTGGCCGTGCACTCGCAGCCGTGCCCGCGGTCGGGTCGGCAGTCGCGTCGATTCACAGCCGACGATCACGACTCGGAGCCACGAATTGGCCACGCATTTGGACCGCCGCCTACGGGTCGGCCTGAGGTAGCCGGCGACGACTGCCATCACGGCGACGATTCCGGAGACTGTCGACATTATCTGCTCGCTGAAGGCAGGCATCGCAGGTCACGCTGGGACCGTTCCTTCGGAGGATGCAGGCCGGTGAACCCTGTTATACCTTCAGCGCCTCCAGCATTTGTGGCCTTCCGGTAGTTCCTTTTGTCGCAACTTATGCTCACGCTTCCGGAATATCGACATCTGCTGTTGCCCGCAATGCCGCTTGGCTGATACAGTTACGGCGTGAAGATGCAGATGGCTAATGAAGCCAAGGACAAGTACGTCGCCCCACATATGTCGGAGTTCACTTCTGCAAGCATTCCGGACGCGGAAGGAAGTGAATGGCTCAAGTCCTACATCATTAATTCAACTCTCCGAGGTCGCTTTGAAGGTAATCACTACTCTTATGCATTTACTTTTCTACGACGCGCCGAGGCAGCCTTCAACGAGTACTCGCTTGCTCGTGAGCAAACGTTGGCATACCTGGCGAGCGAAAAACTCATTTCCCTATATTTGAGAGCAATTGCTCATTGGGAAGTATGCCTCTTCCAGTCGTGGCATTCTTATTCGGCACTGAGGGAACTGTTCAGCGTAAACGTCTTCGATAAGCGCCACGGGCAGGTCCTGCCGCGCCTGGATAGGCTCTACAACCATAGCAAGCATACTGAAGAGCTCGTGAAGGCAAAACAATACTCAGATGGTACGCCGCTATGTGTATGGCTAACCAATAGCGGACTCCAAAGCGCGACGGATCACCTAACGTTTGGCGAGATGGCCAACGACGTCCTTGGTGGCTTGGCCAGTTTTGCTGATGCGTTTCAAGATCCCATCACAGCACTCGACAAGTTGCGCGCAAAGGCCGCTTCGCAGAGTTAAATACCTGCAGCTGCTCAAGAGGCAGATCCGCGAAGCATTCGCCATTCAGCCATGAATACCATGGTCCGGTGGGCTGGATAGGACGCCTCCTATAACGAGTGAGACTCCGCACCATTGCGCGAGCTGGTCGCTGCGGCGACCGGCCAGTCCTAACCATCTCTCCGATGGGCGCAATCTGATCCTACGGGCACCGCGCCCTTGATCACCGTATGGAAACGCCTACTGGCGCTGCGGCCGTACCTCAGGGATGGGGCTCGGGCAGTTGTCTCGCGCAAGTGCCCGGTGTTTCCGGACGTGCCGGGCCGGGAGGCGTTAACCTCGTGGCGTGGCTGGTGCAATCGGGGACGAAACGAGCTCGTGGCGGACGTTCGGCGAGCGGACGATCTATGACAGTCCGTGGGTGTGGCTGGGCCAGGTGGATGTGGGTCTGCCTGGTGGCGAGCGGATCTGGCATCACGTCGTCCGGTTAGGCCGGGCGGCGGTGATGGTGCTGCTGGATGAGCAGGACCGGGTGCTGCTGCTATGGCGGCACCGGTTCGTGCCGGATCGGTGGGGCTGGGAGCTGCCGAGCGGCTTGGTGGATGCGGATGAGGATCCGGCCGAGGCGGCGGTGCGGGAGATGGAGGAGGAGACGGGGTATCGGGCCGGGCGAGTTGAGCATTTGGTGACGTTCCAGCCGTCGGCCGGAGTGGTGGATTCGGAGCATGCCGTTTTCGTCGGCCGTGATCCCGAGCAGGCTGGCGAGCCGACCGATCTGAGGGAGAGTGAGCGGGCCGAGTGGGTCCCACTGGCGTCGGTGCCAGGGCTGATCGCTTCAAGGCAGATCTGGAACGGCGGTTCGCTGGTCGGACTGCTGCACGTGCTGGCGTTCGGCAGCCGCTCGCGTTCCGGCGGGTAGCGCATCTTGTCGCTGGTGTGCCTGCCGCCCGGCTGGCCCTGCGGTGTGCTAGGCGTGAGTGCGGCCGGTTGCGTGTCCGGTCCTGCCCGGTAGCGTCGTGTTCGTGAGTGGCCACGCTGGCGGGGCGAGCGGGGATCAGGAAGGGCGCGGCGTCTTTTCGGCAACGAGCACGGCGCGGACGCTGGCCAGTGCGTGCGCAGCGGTTGGGCTGAATTCGGACGGCGCTGAGCTGCTGCGGCTCGGCGAGAACGCCATCTACCGGCTGCGCTATGTTCAGGTGGTCGTGCGGATTGCTCGCACGGTCGACTACCTGCCGGATGTTCAGACTGAGGTTGCGGTCGCGCGGTGGCTGGAGTCGGCGGCTTTTCCGGCTGTCCGTCTGGCTGGTCCTGCTGATCAGCCGCTGGTGGTTGACGGGCGGGTGGTGACGTTCTGGGAGCTGGTCGCTGAGCGCGCCGAGTACGGGACAGTCACTGAACTCGGAGAGCTGCTGCGGCAGCTGCACCACCTGGAGCCGCCGTCGTCGCTGAGGTTGCCGCAGCTGGAGCCGTTCCGCCGGGTGGAGCCGCGGATCGAGCGCGCGGGCCTGGCTGACGAGGATCGGGGGTTCTTGCTGGCACGGCTGGCGGATCTGCGCGAGCGGTATGCGCGGCTGGCGTTCGTGCTGCCTGCGGGGCCGGTGCACGGGGATGCGAATATCGGCAACATCATCCGGCGCCGGGATGGTACGGCGGTACTGATCGATCTCGATGGGTTCGCCTCCGGGCCGCGGGAGTGGGATCTGGTGCTGACGGCGATGTACTTCGAGCACCTGGGCTGGCATACCGCCGAGGAGTACCAGGCGTTCGCGGCCGGGTACGGGTTCGATGTGATGACCTGGCCGGGGTATCCGGTGCTGCGGGACGTGCGCGAGCTGATCATGGTGTCGTGGCTGTCGCAGAACGCTGGCGTGAGCCCGGCCGTGGCTGCGGAGGCGCGCAAGCGGATCAGCGATATGCGGAGTGGGGACGGGCGGCGGGACTGGGCGCCGTTCTAGGTAGTCATGCGGCTTTGGTCCACAGGGTGAATTCGGCGGCCTGGTCCTGGAAGTCGCGGACAGCTGGGTTGCCGTCGAAGCGGTCGAGGCGCTCGCGGAACTCGCGCAAGTAGGCGACGCACCGTGCTGAGGTCAGCGCCTCACCCAGCTGCAGTGCGCCGAGCGCGGTCTGGCAGGCCTGCTCGGGGTCGTCCTGGTCGGCGTAGGCGTCGGCGAGGACCATCGTGACGAAGAAGTCGCTGCGCGGGTACTTGCCGTCGGTGCTGGCCACGGCGCGGGTGGCGTGCTCGATGGCGCGGGCGGGCTGTCCGAGGTCGCGGTAGCAGTGGGCGAATTCGGCGGCCAGCTCGGCTTCGTTGAAGTAGGTGATGAATTCCGGGTCCTGGCCGGGGCTGACCTGGCCGAAGCTGCGCTCGGTGGCGGCCAGGGCCAGTTCGCATCCGCGGGTGTCGCCGAGCCCGGCGAGTGCGCGGGCTTCCATCGCCTGGAACTGGGCTGTGAGTACCGGGGTGGCCACGGCGGCGACGCCTGCGTGAGCGGCGCGGGCGAGGTTGGCGGCTTCGGTGAGGCGGCCCAGGAACGTGGCCTGGTGGCTCATCGCGGACAGGACGCTGGAGGCCAGGCGGCGGTCAGCGGCTGATTCGGCCAGCCGCAGGGCCTGGACGAAGTATCGCTGCGCGAGGCCGTGCGTTGTCGCTGCAGTCACCGTGTCCCGTGCAGATTGTGTCGGGTTCGGCTCGTGGGCGGAGGGTGCCCCGGATCTCGTTCCGGCTCGCTCTCGTGTCTCGTTTTCGCGACTGGGTGCTGTCAGGTGTTCTGCCCCGCCGCGGGGGTGGTCAGCTCGCCGCGGGGCTGGATGTGCGTGGCGTCGGCGTTGTGCTCCTGTGGTGCCTGATGTGCGGCCGCTGCTGCGGCGGCAGGCGCGCTGGCGGCGTGCCGGGGAGCAGCCGGCCAGCGGGCGGCCCGGGCAGGGCGCGCGGCAGATGCTGGCCGCAGCCGGCGCATTCGTGAGTGTCGTCAAGTGTTCTGCCACCGGTCGTCGTGGATTTTGGCCCCGGTTTGGCGGGGTGCTAGTGCTGGTCGGGCTGGAAGAGCGGCTCGCCGTCGTTGCCGCCGAGCAGGAAGGTGAAGCGGTGCAGGTCGTTGCGTAGCTGCGGTGTGTCGTAGGCGGGGCTGCCGACGTATCGGCGGAGCGACGCGCCGAGGTGGCCGGGGTCGCTGGCGAGCCAGTCGGCGAGGAATTGCAGGAGCTCGGCGAGCTCGGCGGCGTCGCCGGTGTCCAGGCTCATGTCGGGCATGTTCGCCGCCTCAGGTTCCGTCTTGCGGAGCTGGGTGAGGTCGCTGCCGGAGCGGGGCGCGCTGCCCGTGTGCAGGTGTCGCGCGATGGGTGCGTGCCGGCCTTCGCATGGCTGGCTCAGCGTTCCGGCCCGGGGCGGCGGAGGTCGCGGACGGCTGCCAGGGGTGGCTGCTTGCTGCGCAGCTGTTCGATTTCCTGGTGCTGGGCCGCTAGCCGGGAAACCGCCAGGGTCCTGAAGGCGGTCAGTTCGGCGAGGGCGGCACCGTGGTCGGTCAGGCGTTCTTGGAGCCTGGTGTTCTCGGCCTTGAGCCGGTTGATCTGCGCGTCGCGGGGATCGGGGGTGTCGCCGGCCTCCCGGAGGGAGCGGAGGCGTCGCTCGAACTCCTCGGCCAGGTGCTGGTAGGGGCCGGGCCGGCCGCCCTTGGGGTAGAAACCGGTTCTCGTCACTGCGGCCTGGCTGGCCAGGGTCTTGAGGTCGCAGCGGCCGCCGTCCGGGGAGTCGCCGCGTAGCAGCCGGTCCATCGCGGCCCGGATCGCCTGCTCGTTGCGCTGCCGGCCCTCCTCGCTGAGCCTCCCCATCTACTCCTCCTCATCTGGAACCGGGCTGGTGCTGGCGGCGGCGTCGATCTCGCTGACGATCCGCTGCGCCCTGGCCGCTTCGGCTTCCAGCCGGGCGCGCTCGGTCTTCTGGCCGCGGCTGAGGCTGCCGAGGAAGACCTTGCCGTTGTCTGCGGCTTCGGCCCATACGGGCCGGTGGCACGTGTGGTGGGTGGCGTGCGGGCAGCGTGCCGAGTCGCACATCCCGATCAGCGGCTGGCCGGCGTCCGGTGTGCCGGCCAGCTTCAGGCACAGTGCCCTGGCCGGGTCGGTGAACCAGCAGTAGTTGGCCGGCCCGAGATGCAGCGTCCGGGCTCGCCGGGCCAGCAGGTTCCGGAGCTGCTGGTCGGTGGCCACGGCACCGGGTGCGGCCGCGGCCCTGGCGAGCTGCCCGTCGATGGCGGCGAAGTACCTGGTCAGCGCCCGCGCGCCCGGGCCGGCCGGCCGGGCGCCGTTCTGGTAGCTGCGGTACTCGGCTGCGAGAATGTCGAGGTTGCGCTGCTGCTCGTGTTCTCCGATCTCGGCGAGCAGCCGGGCCTGCGATCCGCCCGGCCGGGCGGCGTATCCTTCCGTGGTGGCCACGCTGATGTGCTTGAGGTGGATCTTGGCGGCCAGCAGCCCGCCGGGACGGTAGGCGAGCTCGATCGCCAGGGTCCGTCGCAGCATCCGCAGGCTGACCTGGCCGTCCGGGATCGGGCTCAGGCCGAGGCGCTGCCCGGCGGGTCCGTTCACCCAGGCCCGCAGATGCTGATACCGATACCTGAACACGTCCGCGGTGAACAGCGGATCACCCTCGTGAGGATCGGCGTGCAACTGCTCGGCGAGGGCCGCGGCCCGGTATGCCTCCTCGGTCACCACCCACTCATCGTTTACCCCGCCGAACGGCTGCCCTTTGATGATCTTGCTGGCGAGGCGGTGGCGGAACATCCCGGGGGCGACCTCCTGAGGGGGGCGGCAGCAGCCGGCCTGCAGTTCCGCGAGCTCGCTCATCCGCATCCCGCTGACAGCGGCGATCATGATGATGCAAGCGGTGGTGGCGTAGTCACCGAGATGGCGCACCGACTGCTCGCCGACCGGCAGGGTCCAGGGAACCTTCTCGCTGGCGTCCGCGGTCGTCACGAGCGCGGCGCCGCGGCCCCACGCGTGCTCGATGCCCGCTGCCGCGACGGCTGCCTTGATCTTGCCGTGGATAAGGGGCAGGTAGCGTTCCGACTTGAAGCTCCGCAGCCCCGCGTCACGGGCGAGGGCCTCCAGGCTCACTGCGAACAGCGGATCATCGGGGTTGCGGCCCTCGGCCCGGCGCAGCGCGAGGTTCGCATCCGAGGCGCTTTCCAGCGGGCGCCCATCGGCGATGTGCCGGTCGAGCACGGCCGTTAGCGCGGCCACATCATAGTTGCGGCCGCCCAGCGCGCTGCCGGACCTGGACCGGTTCTCCTCGGCCCGCCGCCGGACCTGGCGGCGCAGGTCCGCCACGTGAGGCCCGAGCGTGTCGACGATGTAGAGAGCAGCTGCCAGCAGCGGCTGGAGGATCTCGCCGGGAACCGGCTGGGTCTTGTTCTCCCCGGTGGCCTCGGCTGCGGCCACGACGATCGCGGCTTTCCCGGCCCACGGCCGCCAGCCCGCCGCGTACCGGTCGGTGGAGAACAGCTCTCCGTAAAAGGCCAGGTCGGTGATGGTCGTCACCAGCGAGACGGTCAGCTTCGCGGCGGGCTTCCCGCTGGCCTGGGCCCGGTCGTGCGCGGTGTGCTCGCAGCGGAACCTGAACGCCTGGCAGTGATGGTCGGTCACCTCACCCAGCGACGAAGCTCCTTCGCCGGTCAGCCAGTTCAGCCACGTGCCGAGATCCCGGAGCCTTCGATGGCAGGTCGGAAATGATCGCATGACGCGGTAGGCATGCGGGAGAACCCGGACGTGCTCATGGCCGGGAGTCATCAGGGCGAGCAGGTACTCCTTGGCCACCACCCGCCACCGGGGATTGCGGATCCGGGTGAAGTCGAGGCGGCACTGGCTGGGCCGCCTGGACGTCCGGGGCAGGCCGATCACCTCCGCGAAGTCCCAGACGTCGTCTTCGAAGACCGGGCCGCGCACGCCTGGCGGCAGCCCGAGCCCAGCCGTGGCGCAAATGTCAGCGCCTGCGAACACCGAGCGCCCTGGCCCCCGCGCGATCTGCGTGGCCGGCGAGGATGCCCCGCTCATCCAGCGTGCTCCTCGGGACGCAGCGGAATCTCTTCATCGGCACCGGTCACGGCCCCTGCTGCCGCGGCCAGCGCGGCAGGGCCGAATCTTCCGATCACCTCATCGACCCGCACCGCGTAGGGGCCGAACACGGCCATGAAGTGCGGGGCTGGCATGGCCTTCCACTGGCGGGCGAAGAACGCCTTCAGCCGCAGCAGGTTCGCCGCGTGCCGCGGCGAGAAGACCGCCAGCGGACACAGCAGGCACACCCACGGCCGGGCCGGGCACGGCTTGCCCGGCGGGCCGTGCAACCCGGCCAGCGGGTCCGCGCAGGCGGCGGTGAACACATCCCGCGCTCCGCCCGTCAGCTCGGCGATCGCCTTATCATCCAGCTTCAGCCGGGTAACCAGCTCGGGAAAGCCCGCCGCGAGCTCGGCGGCCTGCCCGGCCGCCAGCACGATCGGGGGCTGAGCCCGCCGCAGCAGATCACCCTGGGCCTGGGCGATGATCTCCTCTACCGCGCGGCGCTGTGCATCGGTGGCTGCGGTCAGGTAGTGGTCGCCTTCGACCTGCGGGCTGTGGTTCGGGTCGATCGTGGCGCGGGTGCTGCCGAACCAGGACCTGCGGTCCCGGTGGGACTCGAACGTGGTCCGGATCCGGTGCCGGTGGATGATCAGCCGGTCGCCCTGGCCATCGCGCAGTTCGTGCCGCTGGACCCAGCAGGGGATGGAGTTCCCGCTGAATCGCCCTGTCCGGAACGGAGCGTCCGGGCCGCCGCACTGGTAACGCAGCCATAGCGCGTTCCGCTTCTCTTGTGGTGCCCACCGGCGGAGCAGGGCCGAGTGCTCCAGCCACTGCTCCAGCAGCCGCACCGCCGGGCGAGGCAGCGTGAGGCTCTCGGCTGCTGTCCGGCCCTTGATGTAGCTGAGCAGGATCGTCGCGTCTCCCGCCCAGTCCAGGTCACCGATCTGCAGGTCCTCGATCCCGTCAGGCACGATCCCGGTGCAGATGCCGAACAGCAGCCGGTAGGCCAGCGCCGTGTCCTGGGGCGGGAACAGCGCGTCCCGCGCTGCGGGGAGGCCACCCCAGCGCCACATGACCGTGTGGTGGGTCACTCCCATGTGCCCAGCGGCCTGATCTCCGGACCATGGCCCGTGCCCAGCCAGCAGCCAGCAGATGTTGTCATGCGTCCAGCCGCCCGCGAGCGGATCGGTGCCTCGCGCCGCCGCTGCCAGCGCCTTCTTGTGCGCTGTGAAAGATTCCCCGGCGATCGCGGTGCAGGCCGCCCGCAGCCGGTCCCACTCGCCCTCGGTGTAAGGCGGGAGATGGTCACGCTGGTTCCGCCCGGGGTTGAAGTGCCGGCCGGAGACAAGCTCGCTGACGTCACTGCGCAGCGCGCTCGTCTTGGCATCGAAGGCGGCCAGCATCCGGCGGCTCGCCGATTCGCGGGCGTGACCGGCGCCCATCCAGTACTCGGCCAGCCGTGCCCGGGTGAGATCGGCCGCACCGCCCGCGTGCCCGGCCCCGGCCAGCGCCTTCGCGGCGCGCTGGATGGAGCGTACGTAGGCCCGGACCGTGTTCTCGGCGTCCACGGTGCCGTGGGGATGGACCAGCTCGACCAGCCCGGCCAGCAGATCACGTTCAAGCTGCCGGCTGTGGTTCTGGGTGAGCCGGATGGACCTTTGCGCGCCATTGCTGAACACGCACCGGATCCCCAGCGGGTCCTCGGTAAGCTCCGCCGGCATCAGGCATCGTCCTCCTCGCCGAACTCCAGCGCCGCCTCATGCCCCGCCTCGGCGCCGGTGATCAGCCCGTGATCACGACCGGCCCGCTCGTAGGCGTCCCGGTAGACCCGCGTCATGTCCAGGCGCCGCAGATACGCCTCGGTCGTTTGCACGGAGGAGTGTCCGAGCAGATCCCGCAGCACCATCAGCGGATCCGCCTTGGCCAGGTAGAGCGCGAGCGCCGCATCCGGCCCCGCATCAGATCCGGTACCGCTCACCAGCCGGGCGGCCTGCACGTAGTAGCCGCTCACCAGCTTCTCCAGGGTGGCCATGGCCATCGAGTGCCGCAGCCGGTGCGGGCGGACATGCGGGAACCGCGGCTCGAACCGGTCCCGGATCCGGCTCGCGGTCCGCTCGAACACCGTCGGCCAGGCAGTGAACGGCCCGCCGTCACCACGGACGGCCACCAGCATGGACCCCCCGGACGGAGCGACCAGCCGCCGGCGCTCGGCGGGACGCAGCACATCCCAGGCCATCCGCCGCCCGTTGATCCGGCCGCCTCGCTGATCGGCCTCAGTCACCACCAGCGGCTCTCCCCACCGGGACGGCGGCAGCCACCGCGCCCCTGCCGTCGCCAGCGGACGCTCCAGCTCCAGGTAACGGTGAACATCTGACAGCGCCTGGTAGCTGATCCACGTCGTGCGGAACTTACCTCCCTTGGTCACCGAAGCGGGCACCGGGAACGGGATCGGCAGCCCGGCCGGCGCCGGCGGCAACGGCGGGATCTCCGGCGTGAGCAGATAGGTGAACTCCTGGCAGCGCAGCCCCGTGGCCAGCGCGAGACCGCCCATCGCGGCATTCCGCGTCAGCTCGCGCCCGCGGTAACCAATATCCTCCGCGCCGCCCGGGCCGAGCCCGCGCAGCGCACCGGCCTGCCCCTGTGGGTGGTCGACGTGATCGACGGCGACCCGCAGGCACGGGACAAGACAGCCCGGGTCAAGGTCGCGGCGGAGGACCAGCCGGTGCTACCCGCCGCGCACGCGGGGATGCCGTTCGTCCCGGTGGAGTTCACCGGGCTCACGGTCACCGCGTACGTGAACCAGGCCGGGCGGCTGGCCTACTCCCTCAAGGCCGCGGGCGTCCGCGCTCCCGGCCGCGGCGGGCGGAACGGTCCCGATGCCAAGGACGCCGCCTGAGGCACAGCGGGGCGGCGGGAAGCAGCCACTTCCCGCCGCCCCCAATCCCCTCCCCAGCCACGTGTCAGCAAGGAAGAGGTGATCATCGTATGCCTGCCGACGAGGAGCCGGTGAGCATGGCCGAGGTGTCGGCGTTCCTCGCCGAGACGCTGCGGCTGAGCCGGTCCCGCGCCGATATCGACCCGGCCGAGCTGCTCGCCCACATCGAGCGCAAGGCCGACCTGCTGACCCGGATCGCCAACCGGGACGGCACCGACGAAGCCCGCGCCGTCGCGAATGCGGCACGGGAGCAGCTCGCCCGGCTCCGCGCCGAACAGACCCCGCCGACGCCTGCGGCCGGTGATGCGTGATGGGGCGGCTGAGCCGGATCGAAGGCGAGCAGCTCGCCCAGATCGGCAACCCCGACCCGTTCGCGTCCCCGGTCTGGCGGTCCCCGGTCTACCGCACCCCCGAACTGGTCATCTGGATCGTCCAGCTCGCCCGCCTGCTCTGGCGGGTCGCATGGTTCGTGATCCGCCATCCCCGCCTCGACGCCGCAGCCGCGCTGGCCGTGATCATCTGGCTGCATGCCGGGTGGCCGGGCCTGGCCAGCCTCACCGGCGCTGTTCTGCTAGGACTGGCCGGACTGCGGCTGTTCTGGCGGCTCTGGTTTACCCGGCTGGTCACTGTCCCGTCGCGGAACCGGTGGCGGTGGTGGCGGTACCGGCGGCGCTGGCAGGCCGTCATGACTATCACCCGGCTCGCGCCGCTGTACCAGGGCCGTGTGCTGGTGCCGGTCCTCGGCCCGGTCACCTCGACCCGGTACACCGACCAGATATCGGTCCGCCTGGTGTCCGGGCAGTCGCCGAAGGATTTCGCTGACCGGGCCGAGGGCCTGGCCCACGGGTTCCGGGCACGCCAGTGCCGGGTCCGCTCCGCACAGCCCGGCACGATCGTCCTGGAATTAGTCCGCCGTGACGCGCTCGCCGAGCCGTTCGGCGCGCTGCCGATCAGCCCCGACGTCGACCTGCGGGCGCTGCCGGTCGGGCACCGCGAGGACGGGAGCGTGTTCACGCTGCGGCTGCACGGCTCCCATCTGCTGGTCGCCGGGGCGACCGGGGCCGGCAAGGGCTCCTACCTGTGGGGTCTGATCCGGGCCATGCTGGCCGCGATGGCCGCCGGGCTGGTCCGGGTCCACGCGTGTGATCCGAAGCTGATGGAACTCGCGTTCGGCCGGCCCATCTTCGAGCGGTACGGCCGGTACGCCGCCGACCCGGCCGACATCGCCGCGCTGCTCGAAGACGCCGTGGCCGACATGCAGGACCGGGCAGCCCGGTTCGCCGGAACCCAGCGCGACCACACCCCCACCACCGAATACCCGTTCGTCGTGGTGCTGGTCGATGAGATCGCGTTCCTGACCGCCTACCAGGCCGACCGCAAGCTCCGCGACCGCACCATCGCCGCTCTGGCGACCTTGACCACGCAGGGCCGGGCCGCGGGCTACTGCGTCGTCGCCGCATTGCAGGATCCGCGCAAGGAAGTGCTGAACATCCGCAACCTGTTCCCCGACAAGATCGCGCTGCGCCTGGACGAGCCCGGCCAGGCCGACATGGTTCTCGGCGATGGTGCCCGCGACCGCGGTGCCCGGTGCGATGAGATCTCCTCTGACCCCTTAGTGGGCGCGGGGGTCGGGTTCATCCGGCTCGAGGCGGACCCCGACCCGGTCCGGGTCCGCGCGGCATTTGTGTCCGACGACGACATCCGCGCCATGACCGCCACGTACGCCGTCGAACCGGCCGTGCCCGAACTGGCCGGGGGTGAGGCCTGGTGATCCCGGTCACGGCGTGGCGGACCGACGAGCCGTGCCCGGTCTGCGGCAACGGCCTGACCGCCCTGGATGACGGCGGGCCGGTGCTGACCACGGAATGCCGGCTCTGCGGCTGGACCGCCGACTGGCCCATCGCGGCGGACGGAGGCGAGCGGTGACCCAGAGCGGTACGCGTGCCGAGCGGACGCGGATGCCCTTCGCGCGTGACGTCGTGCGTGAGCTGGCCATCACGCACGGCGCGTGCATCCGGCCCGTTCAGCTGCGCCGCACAGACCTGCACACCGGCCAGGTGGAACAGGTGCTTGTCCCGTGCGGGCACACGCTCGCGTTGGTCTGCCCGTCGTGCGCGGAACGCAAGAAGGCGCTGCGTGCCGCGCAGTGCCGCGAAGGATGGCACCTGGACCGCGAGCCCGTCATCACCCCCGACCCGCCCGATGACGAGCAGCTCATGTGGGTCGAACTTCGCTCCGACGCGCAGAAGCGGCGTGACGCGGCGCGGGCGGCCGGGCGGGACACCGCCGAGGATGACCAGCTGATCGGCGACCTGGACGAGCAGATCACCCGGTCCGGGGTCCGCGGAAAAGTGCTGCCCAACCAGGCCGCACGCCGTCACCGCTCCACCCGGCGCCGCCAGGACGTCCCCGACCTGCCCCGCCGCAAGGTCACGGCGCGGACCATCGGCAAGACCTACACCGCGCCGGATGGCAAGACGTTCCGGCCGTCAATGTTCATCACCCTCACCTGCCCCAGCTACGGACGGGTCGGCCCGGACGGCACGCCAACCGGTCCGGACTCCTACGACTACCGGCAGGCGGCACGAGACGCGCTGCATTTCGCGGCGCTGTTCGACCGGTTCATCCAGAATCTCCGTCGATTCCTCGGCTACGACGTCCAGTACTTCGCCGCCGTCGAACCACAGCGCCGCCTGGCCCCGCACATCCACATCGCCATCCGCGGCACCCTGTCCCGTACCGAGCTGCGGCAGGTCCTGGCCGCGACCTACCACCAGGTGTGGTGGCCGCCAGCCGATCAGATCAGGCACGACGACGCGCACCTGCCGGTCTGGCACGACGCAAGCGGGAGATACCTCGACCCGGCGACCGGGGAGTTCCTGCCGACCTGGGACGAGGCACTCGACGCGATCGGCGGCGAAGAAGAGCCGCTGCATGTGGCCAGGTTCGGACCACGGTTCGACGCCCAGGGCGTCCTCGCCGGGTCACGGGACGCCAGCAAGTGCATCGGGTACCTGGTCAAGTACCTCACCAAGCACGTCGCCGACTGCCACGGGGCGCAGACCGGCGCACAGCACGCGCACGCCGAGCGCCTCGCCGATGCGCTGCGGTACGAGCCGTGCTCGCCGACGTGCGCGAACTGGCTACGGTACGGCGTCACTCCCAAGAACCCGCACCCAGGCCTGCGGCCAGGACGCTGCCCCGGCAAGGCCCACCGCCGCGAATACCTCGGCTACGCAGGCCGACGGGTCCTGATCTCCCGCAAATGGTCCGGCAAGACCCTCGCCGACCACCGCGCCGACCGCAAGGCCTGGCTGCTGGCGACGCTCGGGATCCCGGCAGCCGACGCCAGCCGGTACATATGGCAAGCCGTCACCCCCGGCGACCCCGACCACATGCCACCCGCCCAGCGGCTCCTGCACCTCGTCGCCGACCGGCAACGCTGGCACGCCGCACTCACCCAAGCCCGAGCCAGAGCCAGCGGCCAGCCAGACACCGGTCATCCGGCAACCGGGAGGGCCGCATGACCCGCGACCCAGATCAGCCCACAGCCGACCGGCTGCTGACCGTGGCCGAGGCAGCCGAGCTGCTCAACACCAGCCAGCGGTTCCCTCGGCGGCTGATCGAGGAACGGCGGATCCGGTTCGTGCGGATCGGCCTGCGGCATGTCCGCATCCCCGAATCCGCACTACGCGAATTCATCCAGGCCGGGCTCGTCGCGCCGGTCGCCACAAGAAGAAGCAACAAGAGAAAGGTCGCATGATGGGCAAGAGACGTTTCGGTAGAGTGCGGCAACTGGCATCTGGCCGGTGGCAGGCGCGCTGTCCAGGACCGGATGGCATAGACCGGTCAGCGCCGGAGACCTTCGCCACCAAGACCGACGCGGAGGTCTGGCTGACGCTCAAGGAAGCCGAGATCCGCAGCGGCGACTGGATCAACCCCGACGACGGCAAGGTTTCCCTCAGCGAGTACGCGCGGCAATGGATCGAGGAACGACCGGGCCTGCGGCCCAAGACGGTCGAGCTATACGAGTACCTGCTGCGCAGGCACCTGGCCCCGGTCCTCGGCCCGATGCCGATCGCTGACATCCAGCCAGGTCACGTCCGGCGGTGGCGCAAGCAGCTGACCGACAACGACGTGAGCGACGTCACCGTCGCCAAGGCGTACCGGCTGCTCAAAGCGGCTCTGAACACGGCAGTGGATGACGGCGTGATCAGGCGCAACCCGTGCCGGATCAAGGGCGCTGGCCAGGAGAAATCACCCGAGCGGCCGACGCTCACCATCGCCCAGGTGTACGCGCTTGCCGACGCGATCGACCAGCGGTACCACGCACTCGTGCTCCTGGCCATGTTCAGCAGCCTGCGATGGGGCGAACTCTGCGCGCTCAGACGGTGCGACATCGACCTGGCCGCCCGCACCGTCCGCGTCACCCGGCAGCTGTCCGAGATACGCGGCGGGTTCGCGTTCGGTCCGCCCAAATCCGCAGCGGGCACCCGAGTCGTAGCGATCCCGGATGTGATCATCTCCGTCATCCAGTGGCACCTGACCTGCTTCGCCCAGCCAGGCGACGAAGGGCTCATCTTCACCAGCCCCGAAGGCAGGCTGCTGCATCACAGCAACTTCCGCCGCCGCGTCTGGCTCGGCGCGCTCAAGACAGCTGGGCTGGGCGAGCTTCACTTTCATGACCTGAGGCATTCGGGAAACACCCTGGCCGCCAGCGCCGGCGCGAGCCTTCGCGAGCTGATGGACCGGATGGGACACGACTCTGAGCGCGCGGCGATGATCTACCTTCACGGCAGCGACGCTCGCCAGCACCAGATCGCCGACTCGCTGAGCAAGCTCGCTCGGGACGAGCTGCGCCGGTCGGGCACAGCCAAGGCAAGCAAGCCGGGCAGGAAGCCATCGGGCACGCAACGGGCACAGCGGCCAGGTCGAGCCTCGTGAAGATCAACAACCGAACCGGCGATAACCCGTCTGACCTGGGCGGAAGGACCGGGATCAGCGTGCGCGCCTGGCAGGACTCGAACCTGCGACCCGCTGCTTAGAAGGCAGCCGCTCTATCCGGCTGAGCTACAGGCGCTCGTAGCACATTCTTCCCGACCA
>Ga0208565_1000916_pt1 | contig 19062 bp, 11 predicted proteins | sample Sb_taG_7_FD_187706 | JGI IMG/M metagenome (GOLD analysis project Ga0208565, IMG submission 187706) | Peat soil microbial communities from Weissenstadt, Germany - Sb_50d_2_FS metaG (SPAdes) (version 2) | ecosystem: Environmental > Terrestrial > Soil > Wetlands > Peat | place: Germany...
GCTCGGTGACGTGCGAGTCGGTCGCTCCGCCGCCGCGACTGGGTACCAGGGAGTCGATCTCGTCAAAGAAGATGATGCAGGGAGCCGCCAGCTTCGCCTTGCGGAACACGTCACGGACACCGCGTTCCGACTCGCCCACATACTTCGAGAGCAGCGCGGGGCCCTTGACGGGAATGAAGTTGACCTCCGTCTGGCTGGCCACCGCCTTGGCGAGCATGGTCTTGCCGCAGCCGGACGGGCCGGACAGCAGGATCCCGCGGGGCGGTTTGACACCCGCCTGCGCGAAGATCTCGGGGTGCTTGAGGGGCCACTCGACGGCCTCCATCAACTGGCGCTTGACGTCATCCAGACCCCCCACCTCTTCCCAGGTGACATTCGGAATTTCGACGAAAACCTCGCGAATGGCCGAGGGTTCGATTTCATGCAGCGCCCCCTCGAAATCGCTCATCCTGACCTCGAGTGTACGAAGTCGTTCGTAAGGGATGTTCTTGGAGGCAAAGTCGATTTCCGGGAGCAATCGCCGCAGGCAGATCATTGCGGCTTCACGGCAGAGCGCCATCAAGTCGGCGCCCACAAAGCCGTGAGTGATGTTGGCCAGGTGCGGCAGGGCGACGTCGGCGGCCAGCGGCATGCCTCGGCTGTGGATCTCGAGAATCTCTCCACGGCCGTCCCGGTCGGGAATCGAGATGGCGATCTCCCTGTCGAAACGACCAGGCCGCCGCAGCGCGGGATCGAGCGCATTGGGCAGGTTGGTCGCCGCGATGACGATCACATTCTGCCGCTTGGCCAGTCCATCCATCAGGGCCAGGAGCTGGGCGACGACCCGCTTCTCCACGTCGCCGACGACCTTCTCGCGTTGCGGTGCGATGGCATCGATCTCATCGAGGAAGATGATGCTGGGGGCATTGCGAGAGGCATCCTCGAAGATCTTGCGGAGATGGGCCTCGCTCTCGCCGTAGAACTTGTGGATGATTTCCGGGCCGTTCACCGCGAAGAAGCGAGCGTCGGTTTCATGGGCCACGGCACGGGCAATCAGCGTCTTGCCGCAGCCTGGCGGTCCGTGCAGGAGAACCCCCTTGGGTGGGTCGATGCCGAGCCGCTCGAACAGTTCCGGATAGCGCAGCGGGAGCTCGACGATCTCGCGAATGCGGTTCAGCTCGCGTTTGAGTCCGCCGATGTCCTCGTAAGCAATCGGCTGCGCTTTCTCGGCCTCGGCGGGTTGTCCCTTGGCGCGGCCGGACGGGGATCTCGCGATCTCCAGTACGGTTCGGGGTTTGATGACCACGGGGCCGGAAGGGTTTGTGCTGGCCACCTTGAAGTCGGCCGAACGGTTGCCAAAGAGCGTGGCCCGAACACGGTCCTCGGCCAGTACGGCAAGGCCGTCGAAGAGGCTGCCGATGTATTCGAGATCGCGATCGGCCGGAACATAACCGAGCGGCGTGAGGACCACTCGCTCCGCCTGGCGAACCATGGCCTTGCGGACCTCGATGAGCTGATCGATTGCGGCTCCGGTGTTTTCTCGGGTGACACCGTCGATCTGGATGCGTGCCTGCTCGCGCAGCTCCTTGTAGGCCGGCATCGCCTTGCCGACGGTCGTCCGCTTGCCCACCAGCTCGACAAAGTCGCCGACTTCCAGGCCCAGGCGAGCCATGTCCGCCGGGTCGAGCCGCGCCAGGCCGCGACCAAGATCCTTGGGAATCGCCTCGGTGACCTTCAACTTCAAGTGACTCGAGTCTGCCATTGACCCTTTCCTTTGCTCCATGGAACTAACGCTGGAAGCGGATCTCGAGGATTCCGTTGCGACATGTATGGGTCATCTGTTCGGGCTTGAATGCGGCTGGCAAGAGAACCTCCTTCTGATACTTCTTCTTGTTCCGCTCCGCCCTGATGTTGAGGATGTCGTCGTCAACCTCGATCGACAGATCATCCGGTCCGACTCCCGGCAGCTCGACGACCACGGCCACATGATCGGGCTCCTCGAAGACGTCCACCGGAGGTTCAATGACCTCGTGGACCGTGGCCCGCCCGGTCTTCTCGTCTGGTCGTACATTGCCGAACGGTTCCACTTTCAGCCCCTTGCCTCCTTCCGACCCCCTGATACCGGTCCGGATCGTGAACCCATAAACTCCTTTCAACTCGTCCTTGCCGAACTCCTTGAGTTCCTGCAGTTCCTCGCCCTTCTCGGCAAGTTCTCCCAGTTTTTCGATCAGGTTGGTAAGGCCGTTCAAGAAACCGCCGCCGAGATCGACCTCTCCTCTGGCTGGTTGATTCTTCTTCGTCGTCTTGGACATCGCGTCATTGCCTCCCTTCAGAAAGACTCTTGAGCGGGATCCGCGATCCCGACTTCAGCCTACTCTACTACCATAGGACGTCGCGGTCCCGAATGGAGCGCGCCCACCGTGAAGTTCACGCGGCAATATCACGAAAGAACGAAATGATGCCTGCTTGCGGATCCCACGCCGCTCTTGATGCAGAGAGTCGCCACAACCCGGATCGCGGGCAGTTCCGGCGCGTCCGCAACGGGCACCCCGGCGCTGAACTTGAGGGAGCTCCGGTAAACCCAAGCCCTTACTCCAAAGACCGATACGCCTCGCCCAGGCGAGTCACGGAGATCTCGGTGGGGAGTCGCCCCTCCACTGAGTGCATGAGACCGAGGAAGAGACAGCCGATCTGACCAGGGGCAAGAGTCTCATCGATTCGGCGGGCGACAAATGCATCACGGCGATCGAGAAGATCACGGCTCAGCGCTTGCACCTCGGCCTCGAGACCCTGGGCTCCAGTGGATCGATCGAGCAGCAGTTGACGGTTCAGTTCGTATTCCTCGATCAGCAGATCGGGGGATTCCGTGCCGACCAGCCGGGCACCCCGGGCCATCAATTCCACCAGTAGCCGATGGTTGGCACTGCCGGTCCGGGCCAGGTCTTGAACAATACGATCTTCCTTACCGCAGACGGGAAGGCCATCCTGGTAGAGCAACACGTTCGACCAATCCAGCTCGAGTTGCATGAGCGAGGTGCGAATCGATCGCCAGAGTTGACCGATCTGTCGGACTCGTTCCTGCCAGACCGAGGCGCCTGCCCGTTGCTCGTGGATTCTTCTGACGGCGCTCTGCAGACTGCCGAGGTCTGCCGACGTGTGGATGATCGGCACCCAGATCAGGCGACGTGCCTTGACGCTTGACACGACTCGATGCTCCGTTTGAACAAAAGGAACATACGGACTCTACGACAAGGCTTTCATTCTGTCTTCCCCGTGACATCGCACGCGCTCATTCTCGACACCGGCGGTGTCGCACCGGGTGAGGAAAGTGGGTACACGAAACCTCGATCGCTGCTCTGTGTCCGTCAGTCCATGAGGCAAGTCGCCAGGAGACTCGGGAATTTCCCTAGATCGACACATGGCCAAGTAGCAAAGGCGTAGATTTCGTTGGATTGACCGGACGGCGATATGAGCCGTGCGTTGCTCGTTCTCGGGATCCCGGAGGCGGACGCACGACGAAGTTCCCCGCCACTATCGGCCGAACTCGCAAGCAACGCGACCTTCAAGACCCTAAACTCTTCACCTCGGCTGCATCATGAGTAATCACGCCCAATATCCCTGGATCGATCATGACCACGGAATCGTGTCCAATGGCGAGACCATGCGCGAACGCCGCCAGTGGGTCCGGTTCGTCTTTCCCAACCTGGTGACCAGACTGAGCTGGTTCAACGGCACGGAGACTGTCACGCACCTCGTCAGTCTGGTCAACGTGAGCGCCAGCGGTGCCGCGGTGATCATGGACGTCAAGCCCGTCACGGACCGGCCCTGCATGATCCTTTTCGATAATGGAGGCGTCTCGACCGGACCGATTCCTGCAAACCTGATCGCCGTGGAGACCACGGACGGGGGCAGATACCTGGCCAAGTTCGCCTTCGACCCGGTGCCGGCTACCAGAGATATCATCCGACATCAGAAGGAGCGTCGCGCCTGGCAGAGGGTAGTCCCTCGCGAGAGGCGAGCCTGTCTCTCCTGGCAGGTTGGAGATGATACATTCTCGGTGCCGGGCGAGGTGCAGAACATCAGCGGTGGAGGGGTCGCCGTCCAGACCGATGTCACCCCACCCTGGAACCAGGCCGTCTGGCTCTCACTGGGACCGGTGGGTGAGGAAGCCGGCCCCGCCGAATGCAGGCTGGTCGGGTTCCGACATGATCAAGCAGGCAAGCTCATTGCTCGCTTTGCATTCGTCGATCTATGCCCGTTGCAACTCTACCAGGCCGCCATCGAAACTCCGAAGTGAGTGTGCCGTTCCGCGGAGACTGAGGTGAGCTGAATTTCCACGAATCGCCGGCCAGGGGCGGGTTCGCTCATGCTCTGGGGTTGGAGCACAAGCGGGGCAAAGACGGCGGGAACCGACGTGCTCGGGGAACGGGAGAGCACAGAACCCGTCACGGCACTGTCGCCGTCACGGCCAGTAGATCGATCGGCCGGACACGGTCGCGTTCACTGTCGTACCTCGCAGAACTGTCTGAACGCTCGAGCAAGGCAAGCGATGCCCTCGGCGCTCTGGGGCGGCTCCACGCTCACGAACCAAGGGATGCGCTGGGGCTGGTCGAGCCGGTTGTGACCATCTGAGCCTCCCTGATTCGCGGTGATCGGTCAATCCGACATGGCGAGCAGTGACGATGTGCAGAGCCGGTCGGCGAGACCGAGATCGGTCATTGTGCCGTTACGCCCATCGATCAGGAACCATGCAGGACACTTGGCGCAGACGCCCAGCAAGGCGTCGCCCCGCTTCACGTCTGGCTGGACCAGCTCCAGCTCCCCTTTACAGCGGGGACAGCACGATTCAAGAGGCATCGGTGGCTCGCGTTCCTCGTGGGCTTGGCAGAAATAGGTCGCATGGGGATTCATGATGCCGTTATTCATCGGCAAGGCGTCTCTCATGTTAACCTCCCGTTTACAAGGCCGGCCCGGTGTCAGGGCCGGATACGCTCCGCGACGCAACCCAATCAATGAGCTTGGCGGCGCTCACCACGAGACTGTCACGATGCGAATTTGAATCGCAAGGAGCCAGCCATCGGTCCCGCGGTCGTGGGCTCGAGTCGCACGATCATTCTCCGTTTAAGTATGGCATTGTGCTTGGAATCCTCAATCGGGGATTTCCTGACATGCCGAGCGAAGATTCCCGACTGCCCCTGGCTCGGCACATCAAGCTGGACCGGGTTGTCTTCCGGTCTGATGAGCGCAGAAGGAAGCACGCCCGGCTGACCTGATGTAGTACGAGGCCGGGTTCCGTGGGAGCAGAGGATTCGCACCGGGGTGCGGGAACGTGCGAGGTCGTGAGACGGGGATTTTCTCCAGGGCTTCAGGGGTCTGACGAGATGAGCCCGGTGCGGATCGCGTAGCGAACCAGGCCAGCCACGTCGTAGATCTGCAAACGCTCCATCAACTGGGAACGGTGGGCTTCGACCGTCTTGGCGCTGATGCCCAGGCGATTGGCGACGGCCTTGGTGGTTTCTCCTTCCGCGATCAAACGGAGCACCTCGCGTTGCCGAGGGGTCAGCTCCCCGCCCGGGATCGCTCTGGACCCTCCAGGGTCGAGGTAGCACTCCACGATGGGCCGGGTGATCGCAGGGCTCAGGAAAACCTCCCCACGGAATACGGATTGGATCGCCATGCTCAGTTCTTCGATGCCCGATCCCTTGAGCACGTATCCCCTGGCTCCCGCGGCGATGGCGCGGTGGACGTATTCCTGGTCGGTGTGCATCGACAGGATCACCGCCTGCGTCGGCAGTGACTCCTCACCCATGCGCCGGACCAGGTCGAGACCGTTGAGACCAGGCATGGCGATGTCCGCAACCAGGACATCAGGTTGGTGCCTGCGCACGAGTTCCAGGGCCTCCCGGCCATCGGCGGCTTCCGCGACCACTTGCACACCCTCGAGCGACTCGAGCAAGAGCCGGATTCCTCCCCGGACGATGGTGTGGTCGTCGGCAATGACGATCCGGACGACGTTCATCCGCCGAGTCTCCTGATCAAGTCAGGACTGTTCCTGATGGATAATGCAAACTGAGCCGGCCGCTTGCCGGTTGCCCCGTTGCAAAGCCAGATGGGTGCGAGCACGTTGCTGTCCCGACCGACCCGGTCGAGACTCCATCGGCCGTCATGCTCTCTTAATATTACAGTGTGACCTGGCCGTTGTCGCTTGGGAGATGTCGAATGCCGCGCGGATTTCCAGAGTAACGAACTAACCTGAGGATCAAACACGCCTTTTCTTGCGGCTAAGACGTCTCTTCTAGAGCAGACGAGCCTTGTGTGTCCCTTAGCCTTGGCTTACAATAACGGGTTGGGGTTTTACGTATCACATATCTGTGCCCCGGAAGGCCAGACTCACGTGGACACATGCGTAGTATGCAAGGCTGAGTCCAACTGGCGAGAAAATCCAGCCTTCAATCAGGCGACCCAGCCGGTGCTCTTGATCGTCGACGACGAACCGCTGGGTTTGAAGTCGATGGCCTCGGTGTTCGAGGGGCAGGGCTACGAGCTGGTGCTCGCCGGTGGTGGTCACGAGGCGATGCAGTTCGTCGAAACCGGCCGGCCCGACGTGATCCTGCTCGACGTGATGATGCCCGGGATGGACGGCCTGGAAGCCTGCCGGCGAATCCGTTCTCATCCGGGAATGGCCGAGATTCCGATCTTGCTGGTGACGGCCCTGGACGACCGGCAGTCACGTCTGGAGGGGCTGGAATCAGGAGCTGACGACTACATCACCAAGCCCATCGATCGGGCCGAGGTCCGTGCCCGCGTGCGGACGATCACCCGGCTCAATCGATTCAGGCGATTGCAGGAGGAGATCGTCTACTCGCGCCAGACGATGGCAGAGCTGCGTGAGTATTCCCGCCGGCTCGATCTGCTGCGGAGGATCGACCGGGCGATCCTGATGGCGGGTTCGGGCGCGGAGATCGCGGGCCAGGTTCTGCCTCTGTTGCGCGACTTGATTCCCCATTCGCACGCCGCGATTTACCGGCAAGAACCGCGGGGGCAGACACTCACCCTCCTGGCCGAGGACGGATCGGGCCAGCCGCTGGCGAAGCTGGAAGACCGGCTCGAGATCGGTGACTTGGGCGTGGCATTCGAGGCCGGCCCCGAGAGCTTCTGTCCTGTCATTCTCTTGCTCGGAAGAGGCCCGAAGTTGCCCGTCGTGCCCCGGCAGCTTCACGCCGCGGGAATCGACGTTCTCATGGCTGTCCCCCTGGGACACCACGACCGGATGCTCGGAGTTCTCCTGCTTGGCGGCCCCCGTCCGGCGAGTTTCAGCGGACCGCAGACCGAGATTGCACAGGAAGTCGGCGGGATCATCTCCCTGGCCCTGGCGCACACGGAACTGCTCGAAAATGTCACGCGCAGCCGCAGCCAGCTCGAGTCGCTGTCGCACAAGCTGATCCTGGTGCGCGAGGAAGAGTCGCGGCACATCGCGCGTGAGCTGCACGATGAGATCGGCCAGATCCTGGCGGTCCTCAACCTCAACCTGGCGGCGGTCAAGAAGGGCGCGGGCAGCGAGCTCGCACGCCAGTCGGTTGACGGTTGCCTTGACCTGGTCGCGCGGTTGATCACCAGGGTGAGGAGGCTTTCGCTCGACCTCCATCCTTCCCTGCTCGACGATTTCGGCCTGGTGACAGCCCTGCGCCGCCACGTCGAGTCGTTGGCCGACCGCACCGGGCTGGATCTTCGGTTCCAGGCCGACGAGGGAATCGGCCGGCTGGGCACGGAACTGGAGACTGTCTGCTTCCGCGTCGTCCAGGAGGCAATCACCAACGCCCTACGACATGCCGAGCCCGGCCATCTCTTGATCCGGCTGCGAATTCACAAGGGTAAGCTCGAGCTCTCGGTTTCCGACGATGGACACGGCTTCGACCCCGAGGCCGCGCTGGAGCGGTCGGCTGGGGGGGGAAGCCTGGGCCTGCTCGGCATGAGAGAACGGGTCTCGCTCGTGAGCGGCGAGCTATCCATCATCTCGGCGCCCGGTGCGGGTGCCGTGATCAAGGCTTCCTTTCCCTTGATCAAAACCCGGGAAGAAGACCATGTGCCTTGACGGCGAAGCACGACCAGCTCTCTCCTCGGAGAAGCCGTCCTACGCGCAACTGGCGAGCTCGTATGAAAGCTTGCGGCTGCGGTTGGCCGAAGCGGAAGCAGCCCTGCATGCCCTTCGCACTGGCAAGGTCGATCCCGACGTCGTGAGCAGTCTCGACCAGGGCGGCGGTCCGAGCCACTGCCTGGCGGCCAGGAACGTTTCCGAGCAGGTTCTCCGCGAGAGCATGGAGCTCTACCGGTCGCTGTTCACGAACATGCTCAATGGATTCGCGCTCTGCGAGATGCACTATGTTGAAGGCCGGGCTGCGGACTTCACCTACCTCGAAGTGAATGAGGCGTTTGAGAGATTGACCGGATTGAAGGACGTGGTGGGAAAGAGAGCCAGCGAGGTGATTCCAGGCATCCGCGAAACCGATCCGGAGCTTCTCGAGATCTATGGCCGGGTGGCGCGGACGGGCGAGCCGGAGCAATTCAAGACCTACGTTCGGTCGCTTGACATGTGGTTCGCAATCTCGGTGTACAGCCCTCGAAGCGAACATTTCGTCGCCGTCTTCGACGTGATCACCGAACGCAAGCAGGCCGAAGAGGTGCTGCAACGACGAAATGAAGAGATCTTGCGGTTCACTCACACGGTCTCGCACGATCTCAAAAGCCCCCTGATCACCATCCGCACGTTCCTCGGTTACCTGGAAAACGACCTGAAGCAGGCGGATACCGCCCGGGTCGATACGGATCTCGGACACATCCGCCGTGCCGCGGAGAAGATGACCCACCTGCTGGACGATCTTCTGAGTCTTTCGCGCATCGGCCGCAAGGTGAACCCACCCGAAGACATGACGCTGCAGGCGATCGTCCGCGAGGCGCTCGAGATGGTGGCCGGGCAGATCGCCGAACGGCAGGTGCAGATTCAGGTCAGCGACGCCCCCGTCGTCCTCCACGGCGACCGGATGCGGTTGAGCGAGGTGTTTCAGAACCTGATCGACAACGCCATCAAGTTCATGGGGGAACAGGCCGAGCCCCGCGTCGAGATCGGCATGGATGCCAGCGGGCCCGAAATCGTGCTGTTCGTGCGCGACAACGGCTTGGGCATCGATCTGCGGCACCAGTCCAAGCTCTTCGGAATTTTCGAGAAGCTCCATCCCGGCACCGAAGGAACGGGCATGGGCCTGGCGATGGTCAAGCGGATCATCGAAGTCCATGGCGGCCGAATCTGGGTCGAGTCCGCCGGTCCTGGCCAGGGCTCGACGTTCCGCTTCACCCTGTCCCGACTGAAGCGAATCTGAAGGAAGCAAGCCATGTACAAAGGCACTCCGATCTTGATCTTGCTGATCGAGGACGATCCGGCGCACGCCGAGATCGTGTTCCGCAGGATGGCCGATCGCCGGCTCGCCAATCGAATCATCCACGTTCAGGATGGACAGGAGGGACTGGATTACCTCGAAGGCAAGAACGTTTATGCCCCTCCCGCCGAGGCGCCCCGGCCCGACCTGATCCTCCTGAACCTGCGGCTTCCTAGGGTGGACGGTCTGGAAGTCTTGCGGCGAATCAAGTCGAATGTCGACATCAGCGCGATTCCGGTGGTCGTGCTCACCACCTCCGAGGCAGAGGACGACGTCGTCAAGGCTTTCGGCAATGGCGCCAGCAGTTACCTCGTGAAGCCCGTGGACTTCGACAAGTTCACCAAGCTGCTGGAATTGCTTGGCTTTTACCTGTTGGCTTGGAACCAGTTCCCTTACGCGGACAGGCCGCCGGGTTGAGAACTTCCGAGCCCCTTCCATGTCCGTTTGCCCTGGGATTTCCTCACCAGGCCCTCTGATCCGGGCAAGACAACGGCGTCAGGCGAAGACTGCATCCATCGTGAAGGATCACTCACTGCTCACGAACGGGGCCATTGTGTGAACACCAAACCGATCAAGATCCTCATCGTCGAGGATGAGCCGGCGCACGTGGAGGCCATCCGCCGCGCGCTCAACTGCGATGAACTGCAGGCGGAGATCACGGTCGCAGGTTCGTTGAGCGAGTACCACGATGCCGTGGCCGCCTGCCTGCCTGACCTCGCCATCATCGATCTCGTCTTGCCCGACGGCCGTAGCGATGGCCTGCTGACCTCACCCCCCGAGGCGGGCCAATTTCCCACCGTCGTCATGACCAGCCACGGTGACGAGGCGATCGCGGTCGGGGCGCTCAAGGCTGGGGCGCTGGACTACATCGTCAAGTCTCCCGACGCCTTCGCGACCATGCCCCGGTCCGTGAAACGCGTCCTCCGCGAGTGGAACCTGCTGATAGAGCGCAAGCGGGCCGAGCAAGCGGTTCGTGCCAGCGAGGAGAAGTTCCGCGCCTACGTGGAGCAAGCCGCGGACGCGCTGTTCGTCCATGATTCCCAGGGTCGATTCGTCGATGTGAACAGATGGGCCTGCGAGAGCCTGGGATATTCCCGCGCGGAGCTCCTCGGGATGAATGTGCAGGACATCAAGGAAGACTTCAGCCTGGAAGGCGCGCGGAGGGCCTGGTCCGAGATTCAGCCAGATCAGCCCTTCACCGTGTACGGGACACACCGACGCAAGGACGGAACCACGTTCCCGGTCGAGGTCAGGTTCGGAAGTTTCGAGCTTGAGGGTGAGCGCAGGTTTCTGAGCCTGGCACGGAACATCACCCGACGTCTCCAGGCGGAGGAGACACTCCGCGCCCAGAACGACCTGCTCCACATGACCGGCGAGATCGCCAGCCTGGGTGGCTGGGAGCTCGATACCGATACCGGGGAAGTAAGGTGGACGGAGGAAATCAACAGGATCCACGAAGTCGATCTCGACCGGCAGCCGGATCTCGAGCTGGCACTTGGTTTCTACACGGACGACTCGCGACCAAAGATCGAACGGGCCGTGCAGGATGCGATCACCAGGGCTCTGCCATACGACATGGAGCTGGAGATCGTCACCGCGAAAAGTTCGAGAAAGTGGGTAAGAACGAAGGGCGTTCCGGTCGTCAAGGATGGCAAGGTCGTGCAGCTCCGAGGCATTTTCCAGGACATCACGGAGCGAAAGCGGACCGAAGCATCACTCGAGGAAAGCCAGGCGAGGATGGCGGCGATCGTGAAAACAGCCGTCGACGCCATCATCACCATCGACGGCCAGGGCATCGTGTGGTCGTTCAACCCGGTCGCCGAGAAGATCTTTGGTTACAGCAGCGAGGAGATCGTGGGAAAGAACGTCTCGCTGCTCATGCCCCCGCCGCATCGCGAGCAGCACGCGGAATACGTGGCAAGGTTCAAGTCAACCGGCGTGAGACATGTGCTGGGCGTCAATCAAGTGATCCTTGCCTTGCGCAAGGACGGTTCGACGTTCCCGATGGAGATCGGCGTCAGCGAAATCCATGTCCATGGCAACCAGATGTTCGTGGGAATCCTGCGGGATGTCAGCGAGCGCAAGCTGGCCCAGGATGCACTTCGCCGGAGTGAGCAGCGCTACCGGCGGATCGTCGAGACGGCACGGGAGGGGGTCTGGGTCCACGACGTGGAGGGCCGGACGACTTTTGTCAATGCCCGCATGGCCGAGATGCTCGGCTACTCGGTGGGCGAGCTGGAAGGACACCCACTCATCGACTTTGTGCTGCCGGAACTACGAGCGGCATTCCAGGTCTATCTGGAACGCCGCCGGCAGGGGATCGGCGAGACCCACGACTTCCAGTTTCGCTGCCACGATGGCAGCCCGCTCTGGGCGATTGTCTCGGCGAGCCCCCTGAAGGACGACGAAGGGCGGGTCATCGGCGTCCTCAAGATGATCACCGACATCACCGAGCGCCGCTGGGCTGAGCAGGAGCTGATGGCCAGCGAGAGGCGATTCCGCGACATCGCGCGGAACATTCCCGGCGTGGTCTACCAATTCCGCGTCCGGCCGGACGGGACCCACTATCTCAGTTACGTGAGCCCGAGGGCCCAGGAGATCCTCAACCTCGAGGTCCCCCTGGATTCGCCCGACTGGTTCCTGGGATCAGGAGTTCATCCGGATGACCGCGATGGATTCCTGAGTTCGGTCATGGAGGCGATCTCAGCACGGAGCGACTGGCGGTTCGAGGGACGTGTCCTCGGGCTCGACGGGCAGTTCAAGTGGATTCAGGGTCTATCCAGCCCGCATGTTGAGGAAGAGGAGCTGGTTTTCAACGGCGTTGCGATTGATATCACCGGGCGGAGACAGGCCGAGGAAGAAGTCAGGGCGCTCAACGCCTGTCTTGAAGAGCGGGTCGCCGCTCGGACCGCCGAGCTGGAGTCGATGCTGGCCAACGCCACGGTCGGTCTGGCCTTCTTCGATCGCGACGTCCGCTTCATCCGGATCAACCACTGCCTGGCCGAGATCAACGGCATACCACTCGACGCCCATATCGGTCGACCTCTTCGCGAGCTGCTGCCCCAGATCGCCGAGAAGGTCGAACCGTTCCTGCTCCAGGTCTTCGAGACAGGCATATCTTTCACCGGAATGGAACTCCAAGCCACAACACCCGCCCGGCCGGGGGAACTGAGATCTTTCCTCCAGAGCTTCTACCCGGTCCTGGGCCTGGATGGCACGGTGATTTCGGTGGGCGTGACCGTGACCGAGATCACCGAGCAGAAACGGGCCGAGGCAGCGATGGCCGCGCTGAACCGGGCGCTCACGGAAGAGGTCGCCGTGCGCAAGCAGGTTGAACAGCAGATGCGCCGGCTCGCCGACATTGTCGAAGCCTCTCCCGACTTCGTGGAAATGGCCGATTCTCAGGGCACGGTCCTGTATCTCAATCGCTCCTTCAGCGCGGCCCTGGGACGATCGCCGGAGCGAGAGCGGCTCATGATCGCGGATTCCCACCCCGCAAGCGCACTTCGGATCATCAACGAGGAAGGCCTTCCCGCCGCCGCGCGGACGGGTGTGTGGAGGGGCGAGACCGATTTCGTGACCTGGCAAGGGGAAACGATCCCGGTCTCGCAGATCATCCTCGGGCACCACGACTCCCAGGGCCAGCTCGCGTTCTACTCGACCATCATGCGCGACATGTCCGAGCGCCAGCGGATGGAAGCGGCCCTGCGCCACCACTCCGAAGAGCTGGTGGCCGCCAACGCCGAGCTGGCCCGCGCCTCGCGGCTGAAGGATGAGTTTCTGGCCAGCATGAGCCACGAGCTGCGGACCCCCCTCTATGGCGTGCTCAGCATGTCCGAGGCCATGCAGGAAGAAGTCTATGGCCCGGTCAGCCCGCGCCAGGCCTCGGCATTGCAGGATATCGCGGCCAGCGGCCGTCATCTGATGGTCCTGATCAACGACATCCTCGACGTCGCCAGGATCGACGCCGGCAAGTTGACTTACGAGCCCGGCCCGGTGGATGTGGCGGCGGTCTGTGAGTCGTCGATCCGGCTGATCAAGGAATCGGCGCACAAGATGAAGTTGCAGGTCTTCCTGGACGTCGAGCGCTCGATCAAGGTCATCGAGACCGACGAAAAGCGACTCAAGCAGGTCCTCGTCAACTTGCTCAGCAACGCGGTCAAGTTCACCCCCACGGGAGGCTCGCTCGGGCTGGACGTCGTGGGCGACTCCACCCGTCGGATCATAGCGCTCACTGTCTGGGATACGGGGATCGGCATCCAGGAGGCGGACCTGAGCCGGATCTTCGAGCCGTTCACGCAGGTTGACAGCGGGTTGGCCCGTCAGTATGCGGGCACCGGGCTGGGGCTCTCGCTGGTCCGCAAGATGACCGGACTGCTGGGGGGCGTGGTCCTGGTGCGCAGCGAGCCCGGCCGGGGCAGCCGGTTCACCATCGAGCTTCCCTGGAAAGATCTGGAGCACGAGCAGTCTCCAGACCAGTCGGCGAGGGCCCCCGGGGCGGACGCGAGCTCGACGGCTGCCATGCGGGTCGAGCCTCTCGCCTTGCATGAGTTGATCAGCGCGGCTCTGGGGGAGCTCGGGCTCCAATCCATGATCTATCCCTGTTCCCTGGAAGCCCTGCCGCGAATCCGGTCGCTCCAGCCCGCGCTGATCGTGATCGAGGACCTGCCTGGCGACCCGGTGCCTACGGAACTCCTCCGCCGACTCGCCAGCGATCCCGACCCGGTGTTTCGCAGTCTCCGCGTCTTGTTGATTTCGGGCGACATCGAGGCGAGGGAGTTCGGCAGCGGCGAAGGCGTTCTCAGGCTCTCGCCACCGGTCACCCGGGAGACCCTGCAATCCGCCCTTGGTGGCGTCTTCCCAACAACTTCGGGCGAGCGCCTGGCCATGATCCTGGTTCCAGAGAGCCCCACAAGTGAACCAGGCCCGCTGGTCCTGCTTGCCGAGGACAACGAGGTCAACGCAAGGAGTGTCGTAGACTTCTTGCAGACCAAGGGCATGCGTCCGGTCCTGGCATGCGACGGCGACGAGGCGGTTCGTAAGGCCTTGGACCTTCGGCCGCGGGTGATCCTCATGGACATCCAGATGCCAGGGCGGGACGGGCTCGAGGCCATTCGCGTGATCAAGTCCAACAGGACAACGATGGGAATCCCGATCGTCGCCCTCACGGCGCTGGCGATGCCTGGCGATCGGGAACGGTGCCTCGTAGCGGGCGCCGACGCGTATCTGAGCAAGCCCGTCGTGCTGCGCGATCTGTTCCAGGTCCTCTGTCGATTCCTGGGACCAGGCAAGAGGGGAAACTGCGGCGATGCAAGCGGCGTGTTCGATCAGCCTGATCTTGATTGTTGATGACGAACCGTCGGGACGTCGCGCCCTGGAATCGCTGCTGCTGGGTCAGGGTTATGGGCTGGCGTTTGCCTGCAACGGGTCTGAGGGTCTGTCGCTGGCCAAGCGCCTCGAGCCCGACCTGATCGTCCTCGACGTGATGATGCCCGAGATGAACGGCCTGGAATACCTTCGCGTGGTCCGCGGCAACCCCCGGCTCGGCGAGATCCCGATCATCCTCGTCACTGCTCTGGACGACCGGTCATCACGGCTGGCGGGCCTCGAGGCCGGCGCCGATGACTACATCATCAAACCCTTCGACCGCATCGAGTTGCGCACGCGGATTCGCACCATCATCCGCCTGAACCGCTTCCGCAAGCTCCAGCAAGCGTTGAGCTTGCTGGAGGATGCCTACGAAGCGACGCTGGAAGGGTGGGTCCGAGCCCTCGACCTGCGCGAGCACGAGCTCGAAGGCCACTCCCAGCGCGTTGCCGAGATGACCGGGCGACTGGCCCGGGCGCTGCGGATCGAGCCCGACGAGCTGGTTCACATCCACCGCGGAGCCCTGCTCCACGACATCGGCAAGATCGCCATCCCCGATGCGATTCTCAGGAAAGCCGGGCCACTGTCCGACTCCGAGTGGGAAATCATGCGCCGGCATCCGGAATACGCCCGCTCGATGCTCGAGCCGATCGCCTATCTCCGACCGGCGCTCCAGATACCGTATTGCCATCACGAACGATGGGACGGCAAGGGCTATCCTCGGGGGCTGAAAGGCGAAGAAATCCCCCGCGCCGCGAGGATCTTCACGGCAGTCGATGTCTGGGACGCGCTCATCAGCGACCGTCCCTACCGCCTCCGTTGGGAGGGCGAGCGGGTGCGCTCCTACCTGAGAGAGAATGCCGGGGTAATCTTCGACCCCGAGGTCGTCACGACCTTTCTCGAAATCCTCGGCGGCGAAGAACCTTTGGCGAGCGACCTGCCGATCGCAGCACCGCACGTGGCTCCGGCCGTGGGGATGGGCTCCGACGTCGCGCACGCGGGCCTGGATGACGTGCGTGCAGAGCGATTGGTGAATGGTACGATCTCCGAGAACAACCTGGACCCGGTCTGTTCGCACTTCTTGACGCCGTCCCGGGAAAGCCAGCCCCTCTTCAACGGGCCTCATGTTTCTGTCCCAGCCCAGGCAACTTGTCTCCAACTGTCCAGGGACGAGAGTCGGGAGGCACTGACCGATGTTGGTTCCTCAAAGTGAGTGCATTGTGGGCAGTGGTCCGCTCAAGGGCATTCGGGAATGAGTGATCAAGGCGTTTCGACCTCGGACCCGTTCGAAATTTTCCCTGGGCGACTCAAGAGCGATTTGATCGCCTGACGAAGTTCATCGAGCATGACCGGCTTGCTGAGGTAAGCAGTCGCGCCCCCCTCCGGCGACCTCTCTCGGTCGTCAGCCGTCGCCAGCGCCCTGAGGACGATGATTGGAACCTGAGAGAGGCCCGGCAGGAGGCGCATCCGTCGGACGGCCTCCAGCCCCTCCAGTTCGGGCGGCTGGACATCCACCAGGATCAGGTCGGGCAAGAGGTGTCCGGCGCGCTCGATGCCCGTATCCGCCGTACTGGCCTGCTCGACCCGATAACCCTTGAACTCGAGATAGTCTCGCAGACTTCGTGCGCTGATGGAGTTATCTTGGACGACCAGAATGAGCGGTATGCCCCGGGATTCCCATGTGTTGCTCCGAAGGCCCGCCTGTGCTTCCGGCCCCACGTCGCGCTCGCCACGGCCCGACGTCGTCACGGTCTCGATCCAGGGTAGTGACACGGTGAACCGGCTTCCCTGGCCGGGCTGGCTGACGACGCCCACACTGCCACCGTGCATCTCGGTCAGCCGTTTGACGAGTGCGAGGCCCAGGCCGGTTCCCTCGTATTTTCGCGCGAGACCGGAGTCAAGCTGGCTGAACGGCTTGAAGAGCCTCGGCTGCTCTTCTGCTGATACGCCGATGCCGGTATCCCACACCGTGAAACGAACCTGATGGTTAAGCCGATCCCCCACCACCTGCAGTCCGATCTTGCCTGCTTCCGGAGTGAACTTCACGGCATTGGAGAGCAAATTGACCAGAATCTGCTTGACCCGGCGCTCATCAGCGATCAGGACAGGGATGGTTTCATCGACAGCGAGGGAGACTCCGATCTTCTTCTTGTGAGCGGCATCCTTGACCATGCGCAGTGACGACTGGCACAGGGACTCGACCGAAACCGGGTGCGTCTCCAGCTCGATCTTGCCCGCCTCGATCTTGGCGACGTCGAGGATGTCGTTGATCAGGGCCAGCAGGTGCCGGCCACACTCCTCGATATCCCGGATCGCACGCTTCTGTCCGGCATTCAGGGTGCCATAGACTTGCTCCTGAAGGCTTTCCGACATGGTCAGGATACCGTTGAGGGGCGTCCGCAGCTCGTGGCTCATGCTGGCCAGGAACTCATCCTTCAGCCGCGCGGCGCGGGCCAGCTCGGCGTTGGCGGCCACCAACTCTTCGGAGCGCTGGCGAAGGGTTTCTTCCATCCGCTGGCGCTCGGACATGTCGCGCATGATGGTCGAGTAGAACGTGAGCCGGCCCTGGGAGTCGTGGTGGCCGATGATGATCTGCGAGACCGGGATCGTTTGCCCTTGCCAGGTCACGAAATCGGTCTCGCCCCTCCACACACCCGTGCGCGCGGCGGTGGGGAAGCCTTCCTCATTGATGATCCGCAGTGCGCTTGCGGGCTGGCAATCCGCGATCGTGAGCGGCTCTCGCTGCGGCGATCGTCCCAGGGCCGCGCTGAAAGAGCGATTGAAGTAGAAAATTCTGCCCTGGGAATCGGCCATTCCCACGAGGTCGGGAGAGGCCTCGACAACGTCGGCGAGCCGGCGCATGTGCTGTTCAACCTGCGTGCGCATGGCGACCTCTGCCGTGAGCGCGCGGTTGAGCGCGGCCAGCCCTTCCTCGGACTCTTTGCGCTCGGTGATGTCGGTGACCGTCATTCCGACCGAGATGACCGCGCCGCCGGCGTCGCAGACCGGATAGTAGCTGACGACGCAGGATCGTTTTTCAGTGGGACTCGCGGGAGAGACGAAATCGATCTCGCCGCCGACAAGAGGCCGACCCGACTGGAAGACCTCGAGAATGGCGGATTCGTCGAACGGGGCCGACCGGGGATTGATCTCACCGATCTTCCGTTCCAGGTGGTCCGAGACTGGTAGACCACTCATGCCGGCAAGTTTCGAGTTGATCCGGATGCACCGCAGTTCGCGATCGAAGAAGGCTAGACCGACCGTGGCGTTGGCCAGCATCGACTCCAGCTCGGAGGTTCGCTCAGCCACCCGCCGCTCCAGGCTGGCGTTCAGGTTGCGGATGTCCTTCTCGGCCTGCTTTCGCCGGGAGATATCGCGGCAGACGCAGAAGACCAGCTTGCGTCCGCTGCACAGAGCCCCGTTACTGCTGATTTCCATATCCAGAAGGTTCCCGTCTTTTCGGCGGTGGCGGGTCTCGAAGTGACTGCCAGACTCGTCCAGGCTCCGGATGATCCGAAGCAGTTCTTCACGTGTCCATTGAACGTCCCAATCCCAGACATGAAGCTGGCCGACCTCCTCGGCAGTGTAGCCCAGCATCTCGCCAAAACGCTGGTTCGCCTCGAAGATCTTTCCATCCTCGTCCAGCACCACGATCCCGTCGCTGGACTGCTCGACCAGGATTCGCCGGCGGATTGCTTCCTGCGAAAGGGCTTCCTCGAGCTGCCTCTGTTCGGTGATATCCTGCACTGTGCCGAACATGCGAATCGCCTTGCCGTCGTCGCGCACCACCTGTGCGCGAGACTGCACGATGCGAACGGTACCATCCGGGTGGACCGCGCGCATGGTACACTCATAAGGTTGACCCTCTTGAAGCGCCAGTTCCACGTTACGTCGGACGGTCTCCCGGTCGTCCGGGTGGACAAGACTCAGGAACCGCTCGAAGGTCATCCCGATCTCGTGCGGATTCAGGCCAAAGATCCGGTAGTGCTCGTCTGACCAGAGGATCTGGTCGCTCAGAATGTCCCAGTTCCAGCTCCCAACCTTGGCAAGGCGCTGGGCTTCGGCCAGCATCGACTCGTTCCGTCTCAGCCGCTGCTCGGATTGCGCGCGTTCGGCCTCCTTCAACTTGAGTTGGTTGTGCGACGACAGCAACTCGCGATGGGCCTGTGCTAGCTCGCTGGACAGCTCGAGGGCCGTCTCGGTCACATGCTCCAGCTCTTCGACATCGTATTCCAGGAACAGGAAGAGCCCCCGTTCCGTTCGCGAGACCGAACCGCGAAGCGAA
>Ga0208565_1000918_pt1 | contig 18937 bp, 22 predicted proteins | sample Sb_taG_7_FD_187706 | JGI IMG/M metagenome (GOLD analysis project Ga0208565, IMG submission 187706) | Peat soil microbial communities from Weissenstadt, Germany - Sb_50d_2_FS metaG (SPAdes) (version 2) | ecosystem: Environmental > Terrestrial > Soil > Wetlands > Peat | place: Germany...
CGGAAGGCATGGTCCGACCAGCTCACCGCCGGTGTCATTGCGATTGGTCCGCTAGTTGAATTGGAGTTTCTGCACTCTGCCCGGTCGCTCGCCGATCGGCTGGAGAAGCAGCGGCTGTTGCACGACGTGTTCGGCTGGGTGTCGATGCATGACGGAGCATACGAGCGCGCCGCAGAAGTTCAGCAGCTGCTGACCGCAGCCGGAGCCCATCGCTCAGCAGGCCCGGTCGACCTGCTAATCGCCGCGACGGCGGAACGCGAACGGCTGATCATCCTGTGTGACGACCACGATTACCAGACCATCGCCACCGTAACCGGACAGCCAGTCAAGCTGGTTACCGAGATCTGAGCAAACCGCCGCCATCGCGTTCGCGCCGAAGCGCGGGCCGAGCGCCGGGCACCAGCTTACCGGGAAGCAGGCACCCGGCAAGGGCACCAATGCCGCGCTAAGGGTGCTCCGCGGGTCGTCGGCGGGGGTGTCATTGCGCCGGCCTTGCGTGCGGCCCTAGCCTCGGTTGTGGTTTTACGGCGAATGTCATGGCATGCCGATGTTGGTGCCGTTCACGTTGGGAGGCTCAGGTGAGGGTTCGCGCTGGCGCTGGCTACCTGACGTTAGCTGCCGTGGCGGTTCTGGGTGCTGGCCTGGCTACTGCGCCGATAGGCGGCCAGGTCGCGGTGGCGGCCGCGGCCGCCGCCGAGATGATCCCCCAGGGCTTCCGCGACACGCTGAGCAACTGGGGCACCTTCATCTGGTCCGCTCCCCCGCCCTGACCCGCTCGACTCGGCGGCAACCGCCGCGCCGCGTCCATCAAGTCGCTACTGGGGCAGCGCCCCGCCTTCGGCGGCCGTGCGCTCGGCTTTGTCCGGCAGTCCGCGGAGGGTCGTGATGATGATCACCGCGATGCAGGAGCCGATCACCGGGCCAGCGACGTACACCCACCAGCCGGAGAAGTCGGCTGCCACGATGTCCGGCCCGAGCGAGCGCGCCGGGTTCATCGACGCGCCGCTGATCGGGCTGGCGAAGAGCCCGAGCAGCGCCACCGTCGCGCCCACCGCGATGGCGGCGTTATGACCGATGCTCCGGCTGCCGGTGGCGGTATTCAGGATGATGCTGACCAAGATCAGCGTAAGCACGATCTCCATCACCAGCGACTTCCAGTTACCCCCTGGCGATGAGATCGGGTAGTTCCCGCCCGCGCTGACGTCCCCGAACATGCCCTGCAAGAACAGCGCGGCAGCGATCGCCCCGGCGAACTGAGCTACCCAGTACGGCAGCACCCAGCCCCGCGGGAACACGCCGCGGCAGGCGAACCCGAACGTCACGGCCGGATTGATGTGCAGCCCGGACAGCGGGCCCCAGGCGTAAATCATGGCCATGACGACCGCGCCGGGAGCGATCACCGCCGCGGCCCTGGTGACCGGCGTGCCGCCGACGTAGTGATTGATCACACCGGACCCAGCCGCCACCGTTACCAACACGAACGTGCCGAGGAACTCGACGATCACCCGGATCCAGAGCGGCCGCTCCCTGAGCGTGTCCTCCTCGAACTGGACCAGGTACCGGCGCCTGAGCGCGGCGGAATGGTCGTTGTCCATCCCGCGGCTGCCCGGGTCAGCCACGGGTCAGTTCCGAACCCACGACGAAGATCATCCGCCCAGCAAAGCCCGCCGGCCGGCACCCGGCATCATCCGCTGAGGATGAACCGGCCAGGTTAGGGCTGGCTGACCCCTATCGCGGGTTCCCGGTCCCGCCGCTGATCAGGGCCACTGCCAGTCCGGAATCAGCGGTTCCGGCGTGCCGGGGTTTCCTTCGACCCGGTTCAGCGGTCCCAGGTGGTGCCCAGTCTGGTGGACAAGCACAATTCGCTCGACTCGGTCAACGAATGCGGCGAACCTCTGATCGATGTCCCAGTCCGTGTACTCGCCGCGCCGCTCATACAACTGCCAGCCGGCATGTTCGAGTTCAGCTTCGAACTGGCTGTACAGACGCCAGCGCTGACCCGTCTGCACCTGCACGGCACTGGCAGCGATGGCGACCAGGAGGCTGAGCACAACGGCGGCGATCAGCGTGACCGTTGCGACCGTACCGTGCGCCCTGGCTCCCACAGCGACCAGCGTGGGGACGGTGGTGGCACCGACCACGACCAGCCAGCGGGCGAGGTAGAAGACCCGCTGCGCGCGGCGGGCCGCAGCGTGCGCGTACAGCATGCGCTCGCCCCACTGGTATCGCAGGTATTCCTGAGCTTCGGGATGATCGGACCACTGATCGACCAGTGCTGACGTCAGCCTGCCGATCCGGCGGTGCGCTGCGCTGCTGCGGATCAGCGGCCGACGGCCAGGGAATCCAGTACTCATGCGGATAAGCATGGCGCAACCCGGCCCAGCCGGCAGCGGCGACTGAGCACCGCTGCCCGGCATCGCGCCGCGAGCACGGATCAGCGGACGCCGGCTGGCCGGAACTGGATGCTGATCCGAGGTCCGGTCACCCGGGTGGACTTCGGTATGGCATGCTGCCAGCTGCGCTGGCAGGTGCCGCCCATAACGAGCAGGTCACCGTGGCCGATCAGATAACGCAGCGTTGGCCCGGCCCCATGGCGGGGGCGCAGCAGCAGCGCACGGGGACTTCCCAGCGAAACGATTGCCACGACGGTCCGGAGGACCTGGCGGCCTGAGGTGTCGCCGTGCCAGGCGACGCTGTCCTGGCCGTCCCGATACAAGCACAGCCCAGCGGTGCACAGCGACTCGCCGAGTTCCGGCCGATAGTAGGCGTCCAGCATGAGCCTGATCTCCTCAAGCGCGGGATCAGGCAGCGTCTGGCCCTTGCCGTAGTAGCTGAGCAACCGGGGAACAGCTACCACGCGGTCGTAAATCACCCGTCGCTCAGCACGCCAGGGCACAGCGCCGGCCAGCCGTTCGAACAAAGCGTCCGCGCCCCGGACCCAGCCCGGCAGCACGTCCAGCCACGCACCATGGGCCAGCGTCGTGCGCACCATCTGATCGATGTCGCCCAGCCCGAACCCGTGGTCGGCATCAAGAAGCGACGCCTGGAACACACTTGTCATGCACTCAGCATATCCTCGAATCAAACATGTGTTCGAAACACGGGATGACCCGACCAATCCGTGAATCAAGTGAGCTAGGTCCGGCAGGCGTCGTCCTACTCCTCCGCCGGCCCCGCCCGCTCTTCCCCGGGGCTCATCGGTGCCTGATGCACTTCAGGATCTTGGCCATCTGGAATGTCCGTTGCGGCATCGTCCACGGTAGCCACCGAGCGTTGAGCGGCGCTCCCGTCTGGTACCGGCCGGACACCCTCGGCGAGGACGGCCGCAGGCCGATGCCGCCTTGTCCCGTCGGAGAACTCTTGAATCAGAGCGATCAGGGCAGCGGCGGCCGCCGCCAGAGCCACACCGGCAAAGAACTCGTCACTCGCTCGCGTCTGATCCCTATTCGGATCGCTCAGCGAGACGGTGGGCTCGATAAAGCCAGTGCCGGTCCACACGAAGTTGTCGTCCTCGAACGATCCTGGCCTCTTCCTGAGCCAGGACCACAACCCGCCGCGCCCGGTCGGTGAACCTCTCGAACATCTCGCCGCTCCTGCCAGCGCGGTCGTGGCTTTGCCTAAGATCCCGCGAGCCCGTGCTGGGAAGCCAGCACCCTCCAGCCCGACTTCCAGCCGGTACCTGATACCGCCCTCGACGCCGCACCCTGCATACGAGTATCGACGCTTTGCGCGGAATTGGCACCCGGTGCGGACAGGACTCTCCGCCAGCTGCTGACGGTGAGCCCGGTGCTGCGGCGATTGTCATGGATTCTGGCGCCGTGCCTTTTCTGCGGACGGCAGGTTGAGATGTACTGGCACCGTGATCCATTGGCGCGTTGAGCGGACGTCAACGGCTGGGCCGTTCTGGTGACTGGCGCGTACGACGAGCTTGTGTCGACCGGGCGGCTGGGACCGCGCTGTGCCCGGATGCTGTATCGCGCCGTGCAGACGGTGGCGATCGCCCGGAACTTTCCGCCGCCGGATGGCCATATCCGATGGGACCCGGACGCGGCGATGGACGTGGCGCACGACTTCCTGGACGGAGAGCGCGGCCGCAAGCGGATCGCAGACCTGGCGATCCGCGCGACGGACGACGGCAGTTTAGAGCGGCTGCTGTACGCCGCGGTGCTGAACTTCCACCGGGATCGCAGCCGCCGCACCGACATCGGCGCGCTGATCCGGCGAGTCGGTGACGTCCTGCACCGCAGTGACCTTTTTCAGGAGGCCGCGGCCAGCCCATCCCGATGGCACCTTCGCGGCGCCCCGGCCGCGCCGAGCACGGCCCGCCAGCACGCGCTTGCGAGAGCGGCCGCGCAAGAGCCCCAGCTGGCCGTACCCAGGTGGGAGAGCGAACGCCGCCGCGCGCCGCAGGCGGATTTCGACACCTTCGAGCGATTGATCCGCCGGGTCCTGAAGGCAGCTCACGGCTCCCTTACCGCAGCGCAGATTGCCCTGGCCCTGTCGGCCCGGCTTGACCCTCGCCGCCTTCCGCTGACCGTCGAGCTCGATGTGCTTGAGCGGCTGCCGGACCGCAGCGCGGATGCCCAGACCGAGGACCAAGTCCTGGGCCGGCTCCACAGCGCCGAGGTCTTTGATCGGCTCTCCGATCGCGAGCGGATCCTCATCGCGACCTGGGAGAAGCCCGTCCGGGACCTCGGTGCGGTACTCGGTGTCGGACACAGCCAGGCAGCCACCCTCAGGCAGAATCTCGCGGTGCGCCTGGCGGGCGAGCTAGCCGGCGATCGCGGGCCGGAAATCGTCGTGACCGAGCTTCGTGCGCTGGCTACCGAATGGATGCGCGAGCGGACAGCCGGGCACGGTACCGCGTTTACTGAACAGCGATGAGATACGGGATAGAGGTGCGTCGGATGAGACACCCCACCGAGTCGGCCCTGCTCTCATTCGTCCAGGGAGAGTACGACTCCCCGGGCGCAGCAAGCATCGCCGCGCACCTGCACAGCTGCCTCGCCTGCCGGGTGTGGGAGGCCAGGCTCCGGCACGCCACCATGGCGGAGGCCGACGCCGCAGTAACTGCCAGCCTGACCGCCGCTGCTCAGGCAATCCCCGAGCAGCTGCGTCATGCGCTCGCCGGGCCAGCCGGAACCCGCGTCCCGGCGGCCGGGGATGTCTGGCGGGTAGGCAGCGATGAAGCGCTGCTGGTCTGGGTACGCCACCTCTCTGGTGAGTCGGCCGTGGTGATCCCCGTCACCCTCGACGTAGAGCAGGCAGACGAGTACACACTCATCGTTCCGGCCAGCGAATCACCACTTGGCCTCGATCTCGCGTTGATGGCCACGGTCGAGCGACACGTGGATGTCGGAGCCTTTCTGCAGCGGGTCGCCTCCCTCCAGGTGGGTGACCAGATCACCCAGCTGCTGGCGGCACGCGGTGACGGCCGCCCGCCGCCTCCCGGCCTGCTGACCGGCTCGCCGGCCAGCGGAGACGACCAGCGGCTGGAATACCGGCAGCTGCTTGCCGATTTTCTGGCCGGCCTGTCCCCAGACGCCCTCCGGGACGCAAGCCTGCCGGGCTCCCGCGATGGCGTCGTCGATCTCGACCGGCTCGCCGATACGCTCAACGGGCTGACGTGGCATCGCCCCGGCCTTGAGATCAGTCCGCTCGATGGTCATCTGGCGGTCGGTCCTGCTCATGAGCTGCTCGTCACCGCCCTGGTAAGGGACCTTGATGCCACCATCCTCGTCGCCGTTCTCACCGGCCCTGAGCCGGGCAGCGCTCTGCGCGCACCGGAGCTTGCCCGCGCAGGCGGCGGGCTGCTGATGGCCTACCAGGACGCCGACGATGTCGCTGTCGCGATCCCGGACGAGGACTGGACTGCTGTGGTGATCACGCCCGAGTTCGGCGGCCGCGCCATCGAGACGCCCTCCGGACGGCTCGCCGAGCCACGCGTCGCCTTCCAGCCGCTGCCGCTCGCGGACGCGCTGCTCAAGCAGCTCGATTCGCGGGTAACCCGCTGGGAGCAGATAGATCGAGTGCAGTTCGAGCGCGAGGCGGTCGACCTAGCGGCACTGGCAGCGGCGGTCTCGCAGGCCGCCGTCGGCCGGGCGATCGCCGAGGGCCGACGAGCCAGGACACCTGCGAAGAAGGCTGCCTACACGGCAATGGACGACAGCGCCGTGGCCGGTATCCGCATCATGATCGAGTCGATCGCCGCTGGCATGTCTCCGTCAGACGGGGTAACCGCCTTGCTGACCGGGTCACGCCGATGATCCGGCGACTCGTCCTGACGAACTGGCGCGCGTATGAGCACGTGACGCTGGATCTTGAACCCGGCGTGACCTTCATCATCGCGCGCAACGGCATCGGGAAGTCGTCGCTGATCGAGGGCGCGACCTGGGCGCTGTACGGCGACGCTGGCGGCCGGCCGGTAGACGCCATCAGGCTGGGCACCGCGTCGGCGTCCGCATCCGTCGAGGTCGTCCTGCCTGACGGGCGGATACTGGCGATCACCCGCCAGCTGCCCAGGCGGCTCGGCAGGGCCGCCACGCCGCCGGTGTCCGCGGCTATCGACGGGCGTGCGATTCCCGGAACTCAGATCACGCCCGCGATCCGGGACGCGTTCGGGGCAGACCCGGCATTCCTCGCCAGGCTGACCATGCTCCGCGGCGGGGATCAACCAGACGCCGACTCGGCGGCGCTGAACCTGCGCGAGCACCTCTGCCGCCTGTTCGGCATCGACGGACTTCAGGAGGCCCTGGCCGAACTGCAGACCCAACAGCGGGTCACCGACCACCGAATCACCGAGATCAAACAGGTCTCCGGTGCCTCCGCGCGGGAGCTGTCACAGCTGCGCGCCCGGTACGACCAGGCGTCCCGGCTCGCCGAGGAAGCTGGGCAAGCGCACACAGCCAGCGTCGATGCCCTCCGTGTCGCCGCGCAGGCCAAGCGCGACGTTGAGGCTTTTGACCTCTGGCACAAGCGCGACCAGCTGCGGCTCGGGCAGCTCGCCTCCCTCAGCGATGAAATCTCCTCGCGGTTCGGCGGGCCGGCCAGCGCCGACGATGTGCCCAGCGTCCTTGACCGGATCGAGGCGACGACGACACAGCAGCTTGACGACATCCGGCGGCAGCGCGGGCTGCTCGAAGGCCGGGCCGCCGGTATCCGCGCCGCGCTTGAGGAACTCGGCACCTCGTCCGGCCAGTGCCCGGTCTGCCGAAGGCCGCTGTCGCCGGACGAGAGGGCCGCGGCCCGCTCGGAGCACGACCGGGAGCTCGCCCAGCTGGACTCCCAGCTCGAACAGCTGGATGATACGGCGGCGGCCGCTGCCCTTACCGAAGTCCGTACGTTCCGCAGGCGTGCCGCAGCGCTGGTGGCTTCGTTGACGCCGCCGACCCGCCCGCCGGGCACCGCCAAGAACATAATCGCGCGGCACGCGAGACTGGCACGAGCCGCCGACGCGGCGATGACGCTGCTCATCGAGCGCAGATCCGAGGCCATCGCCGCCGCGGCGGCGATGCAGGACGCCGAATCCCGCCAGCAGGCGCGCGATGACCTGGTCGCGGAATACCGCCGCCAAGCGCTCGCCACCGCGGCCATCGACGCTCTTGAATCGGCGACCACGACGCTGCTGAACGGGACGATCGGACCACTGACGCGCGAGATCAGCAGCAGGTGGAAGCTACTGTTCGCCGACCGGGGCGTGATCACGCTCAGCGGCGATGGAGCGATATCACGAGACGTCAACGGGGAGACCCTCCCGCTCCGGTCGTTCAGCACGGGCGAAAAGATGAGCGCGCGGCTCTTGCTGCACCTTCTCGCGCTCGACGCGGCGACGCGGGCCGGATTCTGCTGGATCGACGAGCCGCTCGAGCACCTGGACCCGGACACGCGGCGCCAGGTCGCGTCGTTGCTGGCGATGACACCATCGACCAGCGGAGTCGGCCAGATCCTGGTCACCACCTACGAAGAGCCCCTCGTCCGCCGGATCACGCGAGCCATGCCCGAGCACGCACGGCTGGTCTACCTTCGAGCCGACTCATCCGGCTCATCCGGCTGATCCGCTGCAGCTACTCGGGCGCAGCGCTGCGGCCGGACGCGCAAAGACCGGCCGAGTCGGATCGCAGATGCCGGACAACCGCGTCAGGTTCGCCGTTGTATTCCAGTGAGGCAGGCCAGAGCCAGTCGGCTGCTAAGGCAGGCCAAAGCCAGTTGGCTGCGCGACCAGAGAGGGCGTCATGGATCCTTCGCATGACATCTCCCAGATGGGTACCCAGCCTGAGCTACCGCGCCGACTTGACCTGACCTATGACGTGATTACCGAGGGCGCCGCGCATAAATGGCACTCGCCCACGATCACCGTCGCGCAAATCCGCGCCCTGGCCGGCTGGGACGTGGGCCAGGCCGTGCTCGAGGTCGATCTTGACACCGGCACCGAGACCACGCCCGACCCAAGCATGCCCGTCAGCCTGAAGCCAGGCATCGGGTTCGCCCGCAAGATCCGCTTCACCCAAGGCATCGGGTGAACCCGCGCAGCGCGGCCGCCCTTTCCGGGTTGGATCCGAGCGAGCGGTACTCCCAGCAGATCACGTTGTTCGGTGCGGCAGGACAGCGGCGGCTCGCAGCCGCGAGCGTGATCCTGATCGAGCTTGGCGGACTCGGCTCTCACCTCGCACAGCAACTGGCGTACCTCGGCGTGCGGCGATTTACGCTAGTGGACGGCGACACGGTCGACAGCGGCAACCTGAACCGCTTGATCGGCGCAACCGCTGACGACATCGGCATCGCCAGAACCCAGGTCGCGGCACGACTCATCCGCAGCATCCAGCCGACCGCCGACGTGCGTGTCGTCGCCGAACGCGGGCCGCTTGCGCTGCTCGGCACCGGGACGGGCGTCGATTCGGCGACCGCCGTCGTCGCCGGGCTGGGCAAGGACACCGACACCGTGCGATTCGTCCTGACCGAGCTGTGCTCGCTCGCGGGAGTGCCCTATATCGATGCGGCCAGCGGCGTCAGGCGCGTCGGCAACGACGTGGTGTACGGCGGGCGGGTCGTCGTCGCCGGGGCGGCAGCCGGCTGCCTGTTCTGCCGCGGTGAGCTCGACCGGCGCGACGACGCAGAACAGGGCGACAGCCCGCGCGAGCCGCACGCCGCAGCCCCGCCGCACGGCGGCGGCGAATCGGTCGTCACCATCGACGGTGTCGTCGCCTCGCTCGCAGCGACCGAGATCTCATGCCTGATCAGCGGGCTGCGGCCGCCCTGCGGGATGCTTACCTACCGGGCCCACCAGGGCGTCGTGACCCGCAGCGGCGACCTCCTGGCAAGACACTGCCCCTACTGCACCCGCTGGCAGCCGAGCAGGCGCCAACTCATCGGCGATGACGGGTAATCGAAGATGCCTGCCGAGCGGAACCAGAACGACGTCGGCGTACCGGTCTGAGGTACGGCGGGGAGGAGATGCGCGATGCGGAGCATATGGACTGGTGCGATCTGTTTAGGCATGGTCAGAATCCCGGTGAAGCTGCACGCCGCTACCGAGCAACATGAGATCGCGTTCCACCAGGTGCACAAGGAGGATGGCGGCCGGATCGCGCTGCGGCGGATCTGCTCCGCCTGCCGGGCAGAGGTACCCTTCGCGGACGTCGCCAGGGGTCATGAACTGCCAACGGGCGGCATGGTGGTGCTGACCGAACAGGACCTGGCCGACCTCCCGCTGGCCACCTCTCATCAGATCGAGATCCTGCAGTTCGCACCGGCCCAGCAGGTGGATCCAGTCATCCGGGCCAGGAGCTATTACTTAGAGCCGGAGCCTGCGGGCGCGCGTTCCTATGTCCTGCTCCGCGAAGCAATGACCCGCTCCCGCAGCGCCGCCGTCGCGCAAATCGCGCTCCGGCGGCGGCAACGGCTCGCGGTGCTCCGCGCCTGGGACGGCGTCCTGGTGATAGAGACCCTGCTCTGCCCCGATGAGGTGCGCGCACCCGAGTTCGCCTTCCTCAACGAGGACATCGACGTGCGGTCCAGTGAGCTCAAGATGACCGCATCCCTGATCGGCGCGATGACCGCGGACTTCATGCCAGCCCACTACCGGGACGACTACTGCGATGCGCTGGAGGAGTTGGTCATGGCGAAGGCCGGTCGTCGTGAAGTCATCTGGCCGACCGGCGGACAGGAAGTGGCAGGCCATCCCGCCGGGCTGGCGGAGGCGCTGCGCGCGAGTCTCGCGGCGGTGCGGGCCAACCAGGCCGAGCAGGCCAGGCCGGCCAGCCAGGCCGAGCAGGCCAGCCAGGCCGAGCAGGCCGAAGGCGGCGCAGCCACGTCCTGAACGCCTGATCCGCCCTAACGGGTACAAGGCATGGCCGGAAGGGTTAAGTCGACGCATCCCGGCGCTACACTCGCTGGATCGCGCTCGCGATCTTGTGCGGCATGCCGGGAACATGCGGCGGGAGGGAGCCCCATGAACAGAGTGGTGACCGGCTACGACCAGAGCGGCAATCCCACGATCATTCGCCAGGGCGAGCCGCCGACCGTCATCCACGCCGGCCGGTACGTCACGACGGAACTGTGGGTCACTGACCGGACGCCGCCCACCGCAGCGGACTCAGACATGTCAACCCGCACCTGGGCACTCGAACCGCCGCCGGGCGGGACATGCTTCCGGATCGTGGAGATAGCCCCAGAAGGCACCGGCGGCGCGACTGACCGCAGCGGTGCACTCGATGCCGGGCATGAGAGCTTCCAGGAGGCGCACGCGACCGACACCCTCGACTACGTCACGGTGATCAGCGGGCAGGTCACGCTCGTGGTTGGCGGCGCAGAAGTGACCCTCGGGCCAGGAGACTCGGTCGTCCAGCAACCCGGAGTGCCGCACGACTGGCAGAACCGCTCCGCCGACCGGGCCGTGATGGTCGGCGTCCTGCTCAGCGCGCGCTAGCCGGGCACCGTCGCGCCCCAGCAATGTCAAGCTCAGCTGCTGGACAGGCCGGCCGCACCGCAGCGGCCCAGGTCTGACGCATTACCTCAACAAGGCCGATCCGAATCGCACAGCACGGGGGTCCTCCTTTGGTCCGTTTCTGGTCACTGCTCTGGCTTCCTGGATAGGGCGAACGAAGAGTGGAGGTTGCCGTCGCGCCAGCGGCGGTGCGTTCGCTCAGCCGCCGCGGCGCACGGTGGAACTGACGGCCGAGCGAACCTCACCGAAGCTTTCGGAGGTGAACCGTGCGAAGAAGACATCGACTGCACGCCAAGGACGGCCGCGCTCGGCATCGACCGGCCGGCCGCTGGTATCTGCCCGCGCTCAGCGGCAGGGCAGGCCGGCGCCTGCTCGCGCTGTCCGCGGTGGCCGCGCTGGTGCTGACCCCGCTGCTGCAGACAAGCCCGGCATCGGCCACCGGGCTGGCCGCTGGCTACCCAGGCAGCCACGCCGGATCCGCGCCGCGCACGGGCCAGCCGCTGACCGCAGCCGCGGTGATGCACGCCCAGATTCCACTGATCCGCGCGGCCGACCAGATCGTCAAGGCCGCGGCGGCCGGGGAATCCGGATACGCCAACATCGTTCTGTCCGTGGCGCGGCATCTCGTGCTGGTCTACTGGAAGGGAGCCGTTCCCGGCCCGATCGCTCGGCTGCTTGGCCGGTTGCGCTCATCCGCCGTCAGGATCGAGGTCAGGCCGGCGCCCTATACGACACGGCAGCTTGCCGCTGAGGTGCAGCGGCTGGAAGCCAGCCGGTCTGGCTACGCGGCACGCGGGGTGCTCCTCGACAGCATCGCGGTCCGGGTCGATGGAACCGGGATCGAGATCGGAACCGACATCAGGGCCGGGTTCCACCCCGTCATGCCGGGCGTGCTGGCCAGCTTGCAGGCCGGCACCCAGATCCCGCTGAGCATCCAGCCCGCCAGGAAGGTCAACCCGACTCACCGGCTGGAAGACCTGCCGCTGCACTGGGCCGGCTCACGCATCATCAACGTCCAGGGCACCGACTCGTGCACCACCGGTTTCCCGATGCAGCGCAGGTCGGACGGCCGCACCTTCATCACCACCGCGGACCACTGCGATTCCGACCTCGGCCACCCGGTGAACGAGCAGTGGTGGGACTGGTTCGGGACGCACGACATCAATCACCGGATGGGTGAAGCCTGGTATCACACGGCGTACCTGGACATCGCCTACATCCGGCCGCCGAACGGCTGGGTGCAGGGCGTCACCTACGACGGCGGCGTCGCCGAGAACCATGACTTCTCCAAGAACGTCGTGGGTGTCGCGAGCAACTACGACGGCGGCTACGTGTGCACCTCTGGTTCGTGGACCGGCGTGCACTGCAGCATCCAGACCCAGTACCAAGGGAGTTTCTGGATTTCGGAGGATAACTCTTACGTCTCGGAGTGGGTCGGGGACCAGACCGGCGGCGGCATCGCGGACGGCGAGGGCGACAGTGGCGGCCCGGTGTTCTCGCTCGGATCCCAGTCCGGCACGGTGATCGCCAAGGGTTCGCTGAGCCTCGGCTTCGGCAACGGGTTCAACTGCGTCAATGACAACGGCGAATCCACCGTCTGCTTCACCCAGATCGGATGGGTGGACGAGGAGTCAATCCTGACCGCACTCGGCGCCACCATCCTCACTACCTGACCAGCCAGTGCCAGGGGCCGGGGAAAGACCCCGTGCCCCTGGCACGTCAATCAGCCACCAGAAAGATGGGGCAGCTGCCCCATGCGCTGATCATCCGTCGCACGCCATCCTCAGATCTGAGGGCGGCCGCAGCGCCGCTCGCAGCAGATCAGCGAAAGCCAGCCCGGCGCGGTGCTGGGCGGGGCTGCTCGCCTACCAGGGCGCGGCCGACTGCGGCCTGCTGAAGGTCAGGGTCCGGCCGCTGATCAGGGTCGGCAACGAGCTGTCGATGGACCAGGCCATCTCGCTGATCCGCGGCCTGGGGGCACGCAGCGGGTTCGGCGACGACTGGCTCCGGCTGTGGGGCCTGAAGTTCGTGCTCGACGGCGGGGTCGAAGGTGGCGCGCTTGAGGAACCGTACGCCGACGACCCGGCCAATGCCGGTCACCTGAACTGGGACCCCGCCGTGATGACGCAGGTGTGCACCGAGGCGGTCCGGCGGGGATGGCGGATCGGCACGCACGCCGCCGGTGACCGTGCGGTGCGGACCCCGCTCGACGTGTACGAGGCGGTCGTGGCCGAGGTCGGCCGGCTGCCGCCGTGGACGCTGGTGATCGAGCATGCCCTGCTCAGCAGTCCGGCACAGCGAGAACGCGCCGTCCGGGGCGGGTTAATCACGGTCCAGCATCCGCTGCTGTGGAACATGCGCAGCGAGATGCTGACCACCTGGGGCGCCGAACGCACCCGCGACGTCAATCCGCTGGATGACTGGCTGGCCGCGGGAGCCAGCCTGGCCGCGGGCACCGACATCGCCCGGCCGTTCAACCCGATGACCAACGTCTGGGGAATGGCCACCAGGGGGACCAAGTCCGCTGGTGTCCAGCGCCGCGAGCATGCCATCACGGTGGCGGCCGCCGTGGCGCTCTACACCATGGGAAGCGCCGCGCTGAACGGCGAGGCCGACAAGGCAGGCAGCATCGCCCATGGCAAGCTCGCCGACCTCGTCGGCTACTCCATCGACCCGCTCGCCGCCGACCTTTACGATCTCGCCGACCTCACCCCCGCGTTCACCATCGTCGGCGGCACTGGAGTTCACGATCCCGGCCGCCGCCTGGGCGACCAGGTCCCGATGGCACATTAGACCTGGGCAGCGCCCGCCACGCGAGAAGCTTGACAGCATGGCCCTGCTCGGGGTCGCAGAAGAGCAGACGTCGCGGCTGCGGGCCTAGGAGGGTCCAGCGAAACTCGCCTGACCTGCACTGAGGTCGGTTAGCTGATCTTGCCGGACTCCAGGTTTTCTTGATCGTTACCCCAAGGCACACGAGCGAGACGCCAATGCAGATAGCCCGTCTAGACTTGACGTGCTGCGTCCAGAACGGCCCGGCGGACGAACTCGCTGACCGGGACGCCGACCCGCTGGGCGGCTTCCCAGACTTGCTGCCTCTCGCCAGGGTCCATGCGCGCAGCAACGCGGCCCTGCCGCTGGCGGTTCTCTGAACCCGACCGGCTGCGCGGTCCCTGATCGTCAGAGCCCATGGAGCATATAGTGCATGGCCCGCAAGCCACGGAGCGCGGCGACACGCCGGCCAACTTGGAATGCGCGGGGTAACCGCGCGGAAGTGGGAGCATTCTCTTGGGGCCGGGGCACACGACCATCTCATCTTCGATTCTGGGGAGTAACTCGTTATGAGCGAGTACCTGATCACCTGCGTCCGCAAGAGCGCGCGCACGACAGCAGGTCACCAGCACATCGTCAGTGTCGGCATCGGCGCTGGGCGGTTCACGGTGGCGCAGATCTACGGTTACATGGACCAGGGGCACACGTTCCGCACGGCGAGCCCGTCATCGGGCAGGGAAGCGGCAGTTGCCAAGTACCACTGCTGCGGCCTGGACACGCTGCGGTCTCACGCCGACAAGTTGTGGGATGACAACCTGGACAATCTACCCTGGTGCACCTGAGCTGGCGGGATCAGCCCCCCTCCGTCCAGTCGATGCGGTGATCTGGCGGGAAAGGGCTGGAGCGCATCGGCTCCATCCCCGAACGCGGATGGCATGTATAGCCCATCGCCACCGCGATACAGTCGGCAATCCACGGGATGAACGCCCCGGCATCAGCTACAGGGATGTCGATGGCGTACCGGCTGTCCAGGAGGAGGCTGATCTTCCCGCCGTTCACGGGAAGTGCCTCAAGGAACGGGACGCGCCGCCCGTCAACTATCACGCGATGACTCTCAAACGGCCCGGCGATCTCGTAGTCACCCATGCTGCCCGCCTCCCCGCTGCTGCCCTGACCATAGCGTCCGCGAACTGATCAAGATCGTCAAGTCAGCGCAGCCGGGTGACGGTTTCAGCCGTCCTCTGCGGCGCCTTCTCCAGCTTGGCGCGCAGGTCGTCAAGGTCATGAGCGGCGAGAACGCGCGTGAACGTGCCACGGCGGAGCACCGCGACCCACGTCGGCGGCCTCGTGCAGAAGCGTTCGATCTCCCACGCTGCGAAGTCCCTGGCCAGCGCGGCTAGCTTCCCGCCGGGTAACGGGTGATCCGGGTGCATCCCGCGCGGTACTGGTCTTGCCATGTAGTCGGCGCGGATCTTTGCGGACAGGCGCAGGGCGGCGTCGGCGGTCAGGGCCGTGCCGTCATCGCGGCGGCAGGCCCGGAACGTGCCATCCGTCTGCGTAATGATGTATGCGGCACCCCAGTGATACCGCAGGTCAGCCAGGCTCATAGTCAGGATTATGCCGCTGTTCGCTGCGGCACGCTATAGCGCATCGCTTCTCGCTACGGCGAGTAACGGTCATCTATCGTCAGCAGCATGATCGACCGGGGGAACGTGATCCCGCCGTGGCAGCAGCTTGCCGACCTGCTCCGGGCGCGCATCAAGAGCGGCGAGCTTCCGCCCGGCACCCGGCTGCCCTCCATCGTGTCCCTGTCGCAGGAATACGACCTGGCTCCGATCACCGTGCGGAAGGCCATCACCCAGTTGCAGAAGGAAGGACTCGTGGAGTCCCGCTCCGGGTGGGGCACGTTCGTGACAGACCAGCCCAACTAGGGCGCACCCATGGCCGATTCTGCCGCAGTACCCGCCACCGAAAACGCCTCATCCGCGAGGGCCGCCACCGATGCCTTAGCCGCATTGTCAGAGGCTTGGGCGACACTGACCTTAGACGGCCGGAAGGCGCGATATGGCGTGGCTTACGTCCGCAGTATTTGCGCGCAAGCGGGCGTTCCCTTTCATGAGAATTCGCCAGACGAGGACGTGCTAGCGGTTGACTGCGACATCAAAGTCGCCGGGGTCACCGTCAGCGCGCAAGTGAAATGCACGAGCACACGAGCAATACGAGGCCGTAGTATTTCTTGGCCGGTTAAAACTGAGTGGGTAAACAAGTGGCAAGATGCCTGGCTTCCGGTATACTTTGTACTTGTGGTAGTTCCGGCGGAAAGCGCTGATTGGATTGAGCACGATCCAGTCAAAGGTACGTTCCATCGCACGGCTGCGTACTGGCGTCGAATTCGCCCGGACGAGCAGATTGGTACGCGCATATCCATCCCGAAGGGGCAGCGTCTTGAAGTAGCGACACTCGACTTGTGGTATTCGGATCTCCTTGAGACCTTCAACGCGATAGGGGGCAAGCCATGACCATCGCAAGCGATTCGCTAGTCAGCGTGCAGGCATATCTCCGTCGGCGCGGATGGGTCGAGGAACCGCCGGGACGAGCCGGCTCATGGTGGCACCGGCCATCACGGCGATCATCTGAGGAAACGCACATCGGCGTCCCGGATCGCATCGGCGTCCCAGGTCGCATCATTCCTGGCACCGTCGAATGGCGCAGCGTCATTGGGAGTCTGGCTGATTACGAAAAACGCTCTTTCGAGGAGATAGCCGAGACCATCCGCGTTCAGTTCGTTGACGTAACCGAGTTCGGCATCGCAGGTGACTTCACGATGGCCGGGCCGATCCTGCTCTCTGCCGGAGCCAGTTTCCTGTCTTCCGCCAGGGGAATGCTGCGTGCTGCCGCCACGGCTGCCGTCCGCCCGCGAGCAGACATCGGGAACTTTTCAACGGTCGCCAACCGTATTGCGGACCAGGCGCGGCTGGGATATACCCGCGCAGGCTCCTACGTCATCCCTCTCCTGATGCCACTACCGCCACCGCAAGACGATTCAGCGCGTCAGCCGCTGGAAGGCATGGGGACTGAACGCGTCGCATACGAACCCGCCGAGAGGCGAGTCACCCGGACGCTGGCACAATCCCTTGCTGCGGTGCAGCAAGGGATTGTGCAGCCAGCCAGGGAGCCGCATGCCCGAAACATGGCCGCGCTGGTGTCTGCTGGCGTCACCCGTCAGCTCGTCGCCGCTGCGAGTTCAATTCTTGCTGAACCAGAAGTCAGCGAGTTCGGGGTGAGTTTTCAATGGGCAGGTGCCATTACGCCGCCGGGTGGCGTACCTAGGCGCGTGGAATTTCCGGCGGCAGCCGGGCTGCTACTCGCGAGGGCAGAGGAACTCCTAAAATCTTCGCGCAGTGATCCGAGGCAGGTCGTCACAGGCCCGATTGTTATGGTCCGGCACCTGCCTGATGCTCCCTCCGTGGAGATTGCTATCCAGACCATGCGGGCCGGGAAGATGAGCGAGGTCATAGTTTATCTTTCCGCCCAAAGGCGTGAAGATGCCCTTGAATGGATGAGGGGAGGGCGCGCTGTTGTGGCTGAGGGGCAACTTGTCCGTGTCCCCGGACAGCATTCGCGCATCCCCGAGCCGAGCCGTATACATCCGCTAGATGAAACCTTCTTGTTTGAAGGCGAGCATTGAGGCTATCCGATGCCTCATTTTGTCAGACCCTCCCGATAGAATGGACCTGTAAGTAAATAACAGGCGGCCCCCGCGAGTGCGCTAACACTCCGGGGGCCTGGACCAAGGGATGAGCCCCCATGGTTTACACAAAGGTATCACCCGCCCGTGACGCTGCGGGCGTCGCCGCCCTGCTGGACAGCCCCGAGATCGCCTCGCTGGTCACCCAGCTTGAGGAAACCCGGTGGACCGGCCGCCCTGGTTACCCTGTCCGGGCCATGGTCGGACTGGCGCTGGTTAAGGCCATGAACACGCTGCCGACCTGGACGCGAACCGTGGCGCTGGTCCGCGATCACGCGGCCTTGCGGGAGACGCTTGGTGCCGTCCCGAGCGTGGACGCCGCCTACAGGTTCGCCGCCAAGCTCCGCAAGCACGACAAGCTCCTGGCCGCGTGCATTGACGCAGTGCTTGCCTCGCTGCGGGACGTGGACCCCGAGATGGGGCAGACCGTCGCTATCGACGGATCGGACCTGCCGGCCTACGGAAACGGGCAGCGCTACCTCAAGCGCGGCGGGGAACTCCGCAAGAAGTTCTCCGACCCAGACGCCACGTGGGGTCACCGCTCATCTATCAGCACCCGCTCAGGAGGCGGCTACTACGGCTTCAAGCTGCACGCCGCCGTCTGCACAGTGACCGGGCTGCCGCTGGCATGGACTGTCAGGACGGCGAAGGACTCCGAGCTTCCCGAGGTCCCGCTGCTGCTCGATGCGGCGAAGTCGCGCGGGTTCAGCGTGGACGTGTGCGTTCTTGATCGCGGTTACGACGCGGAGGTCATCTACGATGAGACCGAGAGCCGCCACATCCGCCCAGTGGTCCCGCTGCGCAAGACCCCCGCCGTGAAGGCAGGCAAGCACAAGCCGCCGACGTGCGAACACGGCGAGTGGACCTTCGCCGGTTCCGACGCCAAGCGGGGCGCGAGCAAGTGGCGCTGTCCGACTGGCGAGTGCGCCCCAGCGTCGGTGTGGGTCAAGGCCGACCGGCTGCACACCCTGATTCCCCGGACCACGGATCGCTGGAAGGCGCTGTATCACCAGCGCGGCGCTGTCGAGCGCGAGTTCGGGCGGCTCAAGCACGAATGGGGAATGCTCCCGCTGCGGGTCCGCCGGCTCCCGCGCGTCAGGCTGCACGTGGACCTGACGATCCTGGCCAAGCTCGCCATGGCGCTCGCCGCCACGCGGGCGTAGGACAGCCCGCGTCCGGCACCCGCCACAGGCGGGCACTTCGCCATGCCCGGACCCTGAAATCGGGGCTTCAAGGGCTGCTTGCCGGCCCAAAGTGAGCCGCTGAGCCTGCTTTGGGCCGAATCCGCAGGTAGATAGGCTAGGTTCCGTGATCAGGAGCCACGCTGCGGCGAGTTTCGCCGTTCGTTGCGCGGTTCCCTCCTAGGGCAGCAAGCGGGACAGATCGGGAGGAGAAACATGAGCGCTGCCGACGAAATGACCCCGGCCGGAACGGCACCGACCTCCGGGATCGTGCACCGGGCTAGTCCGCTGCCGGTC
>Ga0208565_1000925_pt1 | contig 18839 bp, 23 predicted proteins | sample Sb_taG_7_FD_187706 | JGI IMG/M metagenome (GOLD analysis project Ga0208565, IMG submission 187706) | Peat soil microbial communities from Weissenstadt, Germany - Sb_50d_2_FS metaG (SPAdes) (version 2) | ecosystem: Environmental > Terrestrial > Soil > Wetlands > Peat | place: Germany...
ATTCGCTCAGCGTGGCTGAGGCCGTCCGCCGGCTTGCAATCAAGCGTGGCGAAATTTGGCTGGCCTTCAATCCTGCATAGCCCCGCGCGTGGCGGGGCCACCAAACCCCATACCACTCGGAGAATCGTCATGTCGAACAAGCAACACGTTTTCGAGCAACTCGGTCGGAATGCGAACGGCGGGCCACTCCAGCCCCCATTCGACGAACCCACCACGGCGAGCGATGTCGCGATCGCGATCCATGCCGTCCTGGTCGAGGTGGGCTTGTCGCCCGCCGCGATCAGGAATGTCGGGCGCTCGCTCATCAGTGTAAGCCGCATCGATGAGTGCGGTGGTGATGATGCAGCACACGCCCGCGAGACCCGGGGAGAGAATCACCCGTGACGGACTCCCATGGCCCCGCCTGTGGCGGGGCCGCTCAACACCACTCTGCTTGGAGGAGCAACATGTCTTCAAACGATCAAGAAATTTTCTGGCAACTCGGTCGGAATGCGAACGGCGCGCCGCTCCCGCCCCCCTACCACCGAGCGAACGCGCGCGACGTGGCGAGCGCGATTCGCGACGACCTTACCGAGGTCGGACTCTCGTGCCACGCGATCCGCCGGGTCGCGTGCGCGTTGCTCAGCGTGAGCGTCAGCCCAAGCACCAAACGCGGCTGTGGCGCGCCACCCGCCCGCCAAGCCCGGGGAGGGGAGCGATGAGCGACTACCTGAAACGCATCTTCGGCCAGCTGGTCGCTGGCCTGCTGGCTTACGCGAGCCGACTGGCGCGCCTGGCCGCCTTGCGTCAGCTGCTCGACGAGTCCACGGCCGTCCTTGAGGAGGCCGCGCACCTCGAGGCCAAGGGCCAGCCCCAGCTCGCGAGGTACCTGCGGGCCGAGCTCGACGACACGCTGAGCGATGTCCTCACCGCAGACGCCGTCCCGCAGCCATCGCTCAACGGCGGCGGCAATCACGACCCTTTCGCCTTGCCCCGCCCCGATACCACCGCGATCCAGCCGGCAGGGGAGGGGAGTGCTCAGCCCCGCCGGCGCGGCCGTCGCCCGGGGAAGAACGGGGCGAAGCCGGCCGACGAGCAACCGCCGCCGCAGCAGCAGGCGGCCCCGCAGTCCGACCCGACCGTAGCACCGGATCATCACCTTTAACATGGAGCGAAGCCACTATGGGACGAAAACGTCTGACCTCGGGCTCCGAGCACGACGATCCGCCCGGCCTCGAACAGCTCCCGCAGCTCGGCGCGGAGCGCCCGGAGATCCTCGACATCAGGGCGGTGCCGCTCCCGGAGCGCCGCCGCGGCACGGTGGCGCTTAGCCCCGAGCCACGGATCATATTAACGACTCTCTTCGATACCTCTAGTTCGATGGCCCACTCGGGGGCGCTCGACGCGGGCCTGGCGAGCCTGCCGCTGTTCAAGGCCTCCATTCTCGGGCATTCGTTGCTGGCCAGGAAACTCAGCTTCTCGCTTGTCACATTCGACGCCACCGTGCGGGTCATCAGCCCGCACCAGCCCGTTGCCGACTGGAAAGTTCCGGAGCGGCTGGCCGCCGGCCACACCACCGCCATGGGCACGGCGATCGTCAAGTCGATTGACCTGCAACGTGCGCACGTCGAGGAGTTGGCCTCCGAGGGCATTGGCACCCAGCACTCCGTCCTCTCCCTCGTCACGGACGGCTACCCGTCCGGAGAGCCGCCAGATGCTTTTGAGCGCGCCATTCGGGCAATTGGGGAAGCTGAGAACACTGGCCGGTTCTCTTTCTTCCCCATCGCAGTCGAGGGAACGAACCACGAGGCCGCCAACCTCGACACGTTGAAGAGACTCAGTTCGCGGCGGGAGCCGCTCGCCTTGGCCAAAGTCGACTTCGCGAAACTGATGGGGTGGCTTGTGGGAACGCTCAATACGATCTCGGCGAGCCAGCCTGGTGAGCGCATCCGCCTCTCTGACCCAATCAAACGCGCTGACAACCCCGACGGCTGGGGATACCTCGGCTGATGAAGGAGGCCGCCCGTGCAACTTTATTATTGTCCTGGCCGAAAGGAGATGGTTGAAGTCGCCGACTCGCCCCTGGCAGCCGGGGGCGAGGGCGCGGTTCACTTAATACCCGCGCATCAAGGGCTCGTTGCGAAAATCCTCAAACACCCCGAGGCGGACGACCGCCGGGCCAGGGTCGAAACGCTCATTGCCCACCCGCTCCGTGGCGATGGGCGCTGGCGGTGCGCGGCGCCAGAGGACCTCTTGCTCGACCGCGCCGCCGGCCAGTTCGCCGGCTACACGATGCCGCTTGTCTCGAATGCCGACGCGCTTGACGAGTTTTTCGACCCCGGGGGCACGCGCTATCGTCGCGACCCGGCGTTCCGCGTGGGGCTGGCTATCGCGGTAGCCGAGATGGTTAGCGAGATGCATCGCAATGCATTAGATATCGTAATATGTGATCTCAAACCACAAAACATCCTCGCCGACGATCATGGCAACGTCACCTTAATTGACATCGATTCGGTGCAGATGACGACCATCCGCGGCACGACCTACCTGTCCTCCGCGTGGTCGAACTTCTACCTCGCGCCCGAGCTCAATGGGAAGGACCTCCGCCGCCAGCGGCGCGAGCAGACGGCGGATCTCTTCGCCCTGGCGGTTATTATCTTTCAACTTCTCATGGGTGGCTGGCACCCATGCGCCTCGGCCGGCCAAGCGGACCTCGCTGACCAAATACGCCGCCGCACGTTCCCGCACGTGGCGGGGGCGGGCTCGCCGGATCGGCCCCCGCCGAAAGCTCCGCCGTTCGGGGCCCTGCCCGAGGAGCTCCGCCACCTCTTCACCCAAATGTTCGTCGACGGCTTCTGGGACCCGGGCCTGCGACCCACCGCCGACGAGTGGGTCAAGGCGCTCAAGCAGAACACGAAGGCCTTGACCCGCCGCCCGCAGGTCTTCACGCCGACGGCTGCGCAAATCCCGGCCGCGGCAGAGCCCCGGCGCAAGTTCCGTCGTGCCGTGGCGGCGGTTGCCGCTGCACTCGTGACCGCCGTGGTGCCCAGCCTTTTCCCCGCGGGGTGGTGGCGGCCCGGGGGCGCTGATGTCGCCACCCTTGCGGCCCCCGCGCCCGACGTTCAGGCGGCCTCGGTCTACTGTCCGCCATTTGCCCCGATCAACGATTTGCAAAGCCTGCCGCGCGACCCGGGGCGCGGCACCGAGACCCCTGCTTATTGGAGGCGGCTCCGGGATGGGGAGAGCGAGCCGCTTAGCTTCGAGAGTTCCGATACGGAGAGAAAGCCATGAGCGTGAGCACACATGTGTCGTCTTTTCTACAGTCACTAGGTGAAGTCATGAAGAACAATCGCAAGATCGTCATCGCGGTCGCTCTATCGGCCATCGTCGCGGGAGGACGCGCCGGGTATGCCTGGTACGCCGCGCTACCCGCGCGGCACTACGAGTACTGGCACGTCCCTGATCGGCAGCCCGTACCGCCGTTGTTCCATGAGGCGAAGCTCCTCGCGAAGTCAATTGAGCGCCAAGACGCGATTTGGAGCGCCGAGATGCGGGAACTGCAGAGCCTCATCGACCAACAGCAGCCACATGAGTTCCAGCTCGAGCGCGAGATCCGCACCACAGAGGCTCTACGCGTCTATGTCGAGAAGCTGCTTGGTCTTGGGGAAGCGGCCGTGCAGAGCTTCCTGCGGATGCAAGCCATGGCGGGCAAGCTGAGAGAGGTACTCAAGCAAGCCCCAGCCAAATTCGAAGAGATGGCGGCGCTCGCCCGCCGCTACGCGGACGAGACCCCGCGGGCCGACATGAAGGAGGACTACGCCATGCTCGCCGATATCTGGCGGGCGAAAGCGCAAGCCGCCGCAGAACATCAGCACGACGTCGAGCTGAACCTCAACAGCGATCTCCTGGCGTATTTGCGCGAGCGGAACCTCTTATTGGAACGGATCCTCACCATGCTCAATCACGGCCTGGACCTGAATGACCTTCGCGGCGCGGCCCAGTTCACGAAGAGCCTCCAGGAAGTCATTCGCGGCCATGAGTTCCTCAGCGGCGCGCTGCGTACATGGCGCGCGCGGATGCTCCACGAGTCCCCGCCGAGCCCGAAACCCGCGGGCGAGGCCAAGGAGCAACCCAAGGCCGTCTCGCGCGAGGCGAGAAGCGGCAACGAAGAATCGTCGCCCTATACCGTCACCCTTACCGCGTTCAGTGGCGGCATGCTGACCGCGTTTGCCGCCTTTATCGGGGTCTTGGTAAAGCTCAGTCGTTGCTAATCAACCAGGCCCACCACGGGCCTTCACGTGAACGACGGTGATTTCGGTCCCCGCACGACGAGCACCAGGAGTCCCCCCTGCGGCGGGGGCCAAGCTCGCCGATCTAGCCCGCAGCGAAGTTTACCGCGCGCCTCCGGGACGAGGCGCGCGAGGAGAACTCCTGACGGAACGTTTCGAGACACCGCGAGGTTTGTTCATCTCTTTTCACCACCGGCGTACACGCCGAGGAGAGGGCACCATGAGAAGTAGTGAGTGTTTGAGATCGTACCTGGCCGGCGAGGCCGGCCAGGTGCAAAGTCACCTTGACATCGCGAGCTGGCAGCTGCACGTCCACACCGGCTTTTCCGCCGATGGCTGTTATTACCCCCTGCTCGTGCTCGCCGGGCTGGTCGTTCTCGCCATCTTGGTGGCCGTACTCGTCCTTTGCGAGTGGCAGCTCAGCGACTGGCTAGCCGGCGTTCCCATGAGCTTCGAGAAAGCCCTGGCGCCGGGCAGAGCGCTGATGACGTTCTGGGCCGGCCAGTGGAACCGCGTTAAGGACAACTATCATCGATTTCACTACGCGATTGTTGGCACGACTCGCAGTGGGAAGAGCCTGCTCCTCACACTGTTTGTGCGGAGTATTCTGCCGCGCGTCACTCCTCACTCCGATCAGAGAATTGTACTTTTTGATCCGAAAAATGACTTGCACCAGGCGCTCTTCGCCGACGCCAAGGTTCCGGTGCATTTCCTCTTGCCGAGCGATGAGCGCAGCAGCCGCTGGGATCTCTCGAGAGACTTTACGTGCCCCGCGGCCGTCGTCCAATTCTGCAACGCGCTGGTGCCCGATGTGCCGGGGGACAGCGGGCCGTTTTTCACAAAGGCCATTCGGGGCCTCCTCGGCGCGGTCATCAGCTCCCTGAATGTGACGCACCCGGGCGCGTGGGATCTCGCGGACGTGGTGCGCATCCTGGAGAGCCGGACGTACATGGAGCAGGTCATCGGTCGGACCTACGGCACGCAATCGAAGCTCTACTACATGACCGAGCCGCGCACCTGGGCCAATATCCAGGCGACACTCGAGACCGTCCTCGATTCGCTCCGGATCATGGCCGCCATGTGGTCGCGCACCGGCCAGAGGAGTTTCTCGCTCACCGACTTCGTGGAGGGCGAAGGCATCCTCGTCCTCGGGCGTGACCCGAAATACGCGGCGCTCCTCGATCCCATCAACACCCTCATCCTCACGCAACTCTTTGGCCTGCTCCTTTCCCAGAGCAACTCCCAGACGAGGCGCACCTATCTCGTAATTGATGAGCTGACCGTGGCTGGCGGGGAGGATAAGCCGCTGCCTGGCCTCAAGGACGTCTGCGAACGCGGGGCTGCCCGGGGTGTCGTCGTGGTGGTGGCATATCAGTCATACGCAGATGTGAAAGCACTTTATAATGAGAGCGGTGATGCTGTGTTAGGCATGCTGCAAAACCGGATATTCTTGCGCGCTGATGATACCCCGACGGCGGAGTTCGCCTCGAAGGCCTTCGGCAAGAGTCGAAAGTGGATCAAGATCGCATCGGATGGGACTTCGTGGGGCGAGCATACCAGTCATTCTCACACCGTCAGCGACCACTACCACGAAGAGGACGTCGTTCCCTCCGAGAAATTCTTCGAGCTCCGCCCCGCGTCGCCAGAGGATGGCATCACGGGTTACTGGCTGAGCCCGCCGCCACGGCGGTGCTCGACACCGTTCCACCTCCCTGGAGATTGGGTCGCCCAGAACCTTCCGAAGAGGAGCGAGGATGTCGAGCCCTACCTCCAGAGGCCGGACCACCATCAGCACCTTGAGCCCTTTAGCTTCAGAGACCTTCAGCGCCTGAGGCTCACCCCCCCTGAAGAGGAGGACGAGGCCAAATCAGCGCTCCCGAAGGCGGCTTTTTCGCCGAGCCCCGGTCGGCGGCCGGCCGCGTTTCCGGCGCCGGCCTGTGCAGAGGATGACATCACGGGGAAATTGCGCCGCCTCATCGGCAACGCCCAGAGCTTTGATGAGGACGAGGATGAGCACGATACGTGAGAACCTCCGGGCCAACCTCTGGGCCAACCGCGATCACCACATCGCATCTTCTGTTTCGTCACTGCTGTTCACACCACCGGAGAGACCACCATGCATTTCGTGTTGCCCACCGACGAGCGGGCCAGCCGTTCAGACCTGGCGAATGACTTTGTCAGCCCAGCAGCCGTCGAGAAGCTCGTGGACGCACCTGTCCCACCGCAACCGGACGACTGCAATCCGTTTTTCAGCGATGCCCTTCGAGACATGATAAGGGACGTCATCAACTCCCTGAATGTGACGCACCCGGGCGCGTGGGATTTCGCGGACGTGGTGCGCATCCTGGAGAGTCGCGACCTCAAGGACGAGTCTCGCGAGTAGACTTTTTGACCCGACGGGACGCAGCGCTTCCGCTGGTTTGTTCCACCCCGCGAGGCGCCGACACCATCGGCACCTCGCGATTCACCACCTCCCATCTTTTGTTTCGTCGCCGCTGTCCGCACCACGGAGAGACCACCATGAGAAGTACACTTCAACAGTTGAGCTTGTATCTGGCCGGCCACACCGGCTTCGGCGCCGACACGTGCTACTACGGCGTACTCGTACTCGTCGCGGGCTTCGTTGCCGTCCTCGTCGTTGGCGCAGGCCTCGCTCTACAGCGCGGCGTACCAATGGGCTTCGAGGAGGCGCAGCGGCAGGGCCGCGCGCCCGGGTTGCTGATCTGGGCCGTCCAGAACGCATCTGGATACCAAGACATGTTCGACTTTTTCATCTGAGGAGAGAGCACCATGAAAACGACCATTGACAGAGTGGGGCGTATCCGCCGAGTCGCGCTCGCCCTTTGGAGGCGCCTGAATCCGAGCTCGGCCGCGGATGACGGACCGAGGAGTTTCGAGGAGGCGCAGCCACCGGGCCTCACGCCGGCGCCAGAGTTCTGGGCGGGACGATGGTTCGACGATGCCGAGCGGCACCATAGATATCACTATGCGATTTCTGGTGCCCCGCGCTCCGGGAAGAGCCTCTTGCTGGCGCTCTATCTGAGGAGCGTCATCTCGCAGATCACACCCGGATCAGATCGACGCTTGGTCATATTTGATCACAATCAGATGCTCCATCCAGCGCTCTTCGAGAACGTCCAGGTCCCGGTGCATTTCTTCCTGCCGAACCACAGGCTCACCAGCCGCTGGGGCTTGGCGGGCGGCGATTTCGCGAGCCCAGCAGCGGTGACGCAGCTCTGCGAGGCCCTGGTGCCCGAGGTGCGGGGCTACGGCAGCATCTTCTTCGTCCAGATAGCCAGGCGTCTCATGGCCGACGTCATCCATTCCTTGAATGCCACGCAGCCCGGCTGGAGCCTCGCGGACGTCGTCCGCATCCTCGAGAACCAAGATTCCACGGCGGACATCCTCGCTCGCAGCAACGGGACGAGCTCGCTGCTCCGCTACATGGACGAGCCCCGGACCTGGGCGAACATCGCGGCCACGGAGGAGACGCACCTTGGTACGCCGCGGGACCTGGCCGCCATGTGGTCCCGGGCGAGCCAAACGTTCTCGCTCCGGGACTTCGTGCGAAGCGAAGGCATCCTGGTGCTGGGCCGCGATCCGGGCTTCCCGGCGTTGGACCGGCTCAACATGCTGCTCTTCACGCAGCTCTTCAGCCAGCTCCTGGCCCAGAGCGACTCCGCGACCAGCCGTACCCACGTGGTACTTGATGAGCTACCCCTCGCCGCGGGAGATCGCAGGCCCCTATCCGGGTTGAAGGACATTTGCGAGCGCGGGGCGTCACGCGGTGTCGTCCTCGCCGTGACGTTCCGGTCCTACGCGGACATGAAGGCGCTCTACCAGCACGATGCCGACGCGATTCTGTGCATGCTTCAGAACAAGATATTCTTGCGGGCGCCGGATGTCCCGACGGCAAAGTACGCGTCGGAGGCGTTCCGCAAGTGGCATGAGTGGATCGACGTTTCCGGCGAGTATCACGTATTGGACGCCGTCCCCTACGAGAAATTCCTCGAGCTCCCTTCCGCGTCGCCGAAGGATGGCATCACGGGTTATTGCCTTAGGCCGCGCGCGCAGCGCAGCCCGGAAGTGTTCCATCTCCCCTGGCACTGGGTCGAGGCGAATCTGCCGAAGGGACGATGACGATGCGCCGACAGCCTGAGACCTGGACGAGCGGCCTTGGCCTTTGTCGTCACCCTGAACCAACGCGGAGGTCGTGATGAAACATCGAGGCTGTTCGCAGACGGTGAGCTTTCGGCTCTCCGGGAAGCCACTCCGGGAACTCGAGCGGCAGGCCGAGGAGTTCGGCCTGTCCCCGGGTGAGATGAGCCGCTCGATTGTCGATCGCTACCTCGACGCGACCGAGCTAAAGCAGATTCTTACGGCCATTGAGGCCCTGGCCGAGCTCCACGAGCAGCACTTACGCCAGCTTCGCGCGCTGAGCTCCGAGGTCGAGTCGCTCCGCCGTGACTTCAACCGCGCCGTGGGGGCCGGTAGGAGCTAAGGCCCATGCAATCTGTAGTCGTCCTCAACGCCAGAAGCGGGCGCTACTGTCCGGAGCTCGCGCGGCCCGACTATTACGAAAACGGCGGCGAGAGCCCGGGCCAGTCCCATTTCAATGAGATGTCTTATGCGTATGGCCTCCACCGGACGGTGGAGAAGGAGGTCATCGAAAAGTTACTCGATGGCTACCACCCGCGGACGGGCGAGCCGCTCGCGCAAAATCACGGCAAAGAGGATCGCCGGGCAGCGGTTGACATATGTTATAGCGTTCCGAAGGATGTCTCGGCGGCCTGGGCTGCAGCCGATGAGCCCGAACGCCGACGCATCGAGAAGGCCCTCGATAAGGCCGTGACCGAGGCGCTGAATTACCTCAGTGACAACTTCGGCTACACCAGGAAGGGCCACGGCGGCTACGAGCGCGAGAAAGTCGACTTACTCGTCGTGAAATTCGTCCACCGCCAATCGCGCGGCCAGGACCCGCAATTACATGTTCACTGCCTAGTTTTGAACACGGTGCTGCGGCGCTCGGACGGCCAATACTCGACTGTCGACCTGGGGCCACTCCTTCAGACGAAAAAGCTGGGCGGGGCGGTGTTCCGCTCCGTGCTCGCGCGCGAGCTCGGGATTCCACTCGAGGCGGATCGCTTCTCGTTTCGCGTCCCGGGGGTCCCCCAGGAACTCTCGGAGTACTGGTCAAGCCGTGCCCAGGAGATTGAAAGGGCGGCCAAGGAGCGCGGCCTGGGCGGAGCGAGGGCAAAAGAGCAGATCACGCTTGAGACCCGCCGGGCAAAAGACGAACGCCCACTTGTTGAAATGAAAGAGAAATGGCGCGAGGAGGCGCGCCGGCACGGGTTTACCGCGGCGGAGGTGAAGGCAATCTTTTGCGAGCGCTGCCCGGAGCTCACGCCCGAGCAGGCGGCCAAGGTCATCGATGCCGAGATCGAAAAGGTCGTCGAGCGCCTCACGAGCCAGCAGGCCCACTTCACGAGAGAGGACATCGTGCGGGATGTGTGCATCGCGACCGTGACGCAGCGCATCGCCCCGCGCGAGATCCACGAGCGAGTCACGGAGACGCTCCGTGGGGAGCGCTTCCTTTCGTTAGGCCGCCACCGCAACCAGGAGCGCTTCACGACCCGCGAGATCTTTCATGAGACTGAGGCGCGCGCGCTCGAGGCGGCCGAGAAGCTGAGCCTGAGGCCGCTCCGTGCCATCCCCGACAAGGTCGTCGAGGCGGCTATTGCCGCTAAGCCGTGGCTCAACGCGGGCCAGATGGACGCCGTGAGGACGGTGTGCCGCGGTCAGGGTCTCACCGTGATTGAGGGCCCGCCCGGCTCCGGCAAGTCGACGCTGTTTGAGGTCGTGCGCCGCGCGATCGAGTTGGATAAAGACGGGGGCACGCTCATCGGCCTCACCCCCTCGAACCGGGCCGCGCGCGAACTCGAAAAAAGCGCGGGCATCAAGTGCTTCACTATCGATCGCTTCCTCTATGACCAGCAGCGCACGGTGGCCGACACCGCCCGGCACCACGGCCGGATGCTGGTACGGGCGGCCTTTGGGTTTTCCACCTGGAGGCCTCCCGCCAGGCTGGACGTCGATCGGCGGACGACCATCATCTTCGACGAGTCTTCCATGGCGGATAACGCCAAGTTAAGCCGCGCGCTCGAGGCGGCCGAGAAGGCCGGCTGCCGGGTGGTGCTGGTCGGTGACCACCGACAGCTGCAAGCAATTGGACCCGGTGGCCTTTTCCACGAACTGTTCCTGCGGGCGCGTCCCGAGCAGAAGACGGCGCTCACGGAAATTGTCCGCCAACGGGAGGCCTGGGCGAGAAAAGCCGTGGAGCAGATAGGCCGTGGGGAGCCGGCCGAGGCGCTCAAGGCCTACGAGAAGGCGGGCAGGCTCACCGTCTCTCCCACACGAGACGATGCCGAACGAAAGCTCATCGAACGGTGGCGGGAAGGGGGCGTGACGAATCCGCAGGACAACCTCATTCTCGCCTCGACCAATGCGGAGGTTTCGAGGCTGAACCGTCACGCCCAGGAGGTGCGCCGTGAGGCGGGGCAGCTCGGGCTGCGGTCGCTGCGGGTCGGGGAAGAGCAGATTCACGAAGGGGATCGCGTGCTCTTCACCGAGACGATGAAAGAGCTCGGTCTCGTGAAGGCCGATTTCGCCACGGTGACCCGGCTGGAGCAGCGCACCCGGAAGCTTACGGTCCAAATCGACGGGCAGGAAAAGCCCGTCACGTTCTCGCTCGAGAAGTTTGACGCTCTGCGGCTTGGTTACGCGGCAACCACGCACCGCGCGCAGGCGATGACGGTCGAAAATACCTTTGTCCTTTTCGGAGGCGGCATGCAGAGCCGCGAGATGACCTACGTGCAGCTCTCGCGGGCGCGCGGCGAGTGCCACCTCTTCGCCGACCGGCAATCGGCGCCGACATTCTCGGACCTGGAGCGCGCGGTGCATCGCTCCGACGAGAAATTGGCGGCCCACACGATTGACCGCGAAGCGGATCACCGCCGGGAGGAGCGACGCCACGAGCTCGCGGAAGCGCTTGAGCTCTCCTTGTAACCGTCCAGCCAAGATTGAGGCCTCCACGCCTGGGGGTGACGGGAATGTTCATCATGAGTCAGCCGGCCGATCCGAGGATCCACGAAGCCGCAGTGCGCATGGCGAGGCGCTGTCGGTACCTGATCCAGGCGTGCCTGAGGGAAGAGGAGTGGCGCGAATGCGACCGCGAGTTCTACCTGGTGCTTCGCGAGGAGCTCGAGCGCTTCGTCGCCAAGCGGGCGCCGGCCGGGCCAAGCGGCTGACATGAACGAAGCACTTTCCGGTATCGGCCGATCGCGGGCGCCGTCTTGGGGCGCTCACGGCGAAGGACTCTGCGCCCATGGCACCCGCCACCTGCGTTACTCCCTACTACGAAGAGGATGGAGTCGTCATATACCACGACGATTGCCGGCTGGTATTTCCCTCGTTACCCACTGAGTCTGTTGATTTCGTCCTGACCGACCCGCCTTATCTCGTGAACTACCGCGGCAGGTGGGACGGCGACCGAAAGACCATCGTCGGGGACGACGACCCGAGTTGGCTTGTCCCGGCGTTCACCGAGATCTGGCGGGTGCTAAAGCGCGACTCGTTTGCGGTCGTTTTCTACGGCTGGAAGCAAGCTGACCTCTTCGTCGGCACGTTCAAGGCGCTTGGCTTTCGCCCGGTGAGCCACCTGGCCTTTGTCAAAAACGTGTGGGGTCTCGGCCGCTTCACGCGCGGCCAGCACGAGACGGCGTATCTGCTCGCCAAGGGCAGGCCGAAGCCGCCGCCGCGGGGGATAAGCGACGTCATCGAGTGGGAGCGCGAGCTGGACGCCGTCCATCCCAACCAAAAACCCGTCGCCGCCCTTTATCCCCTTATCGCGGCCTACGCGCCGCCCGGCGGGGTGGTGCTTGACCCGTTCATGGGGAGCGGCAGCACGCTCCGTGCGGCGAAAGACTTTGGGCTAAATGCCATCGGCGTCGAAATCGAGGAGCGCTACTGCCGTTATGCCGCCTTGCGCATGCGGCAGCGAATTCTCTTCCCGCGGCCGAGGGACTGACCGCCCCGGGAAGGGTGCCTGCCTCTCCACATCTCCCTCATCGCGCCGTGTCGTACCAGATCCCTACCGTTTCGCGGCGGGCGCTCCGCCCGCGCGCGCGGACGGCGTCACCCGCGGCAAGACCAGGAACAGTGTCCCCCCCACACCGACTCACCGCAGATGATGAAAGTCGAAGCGGGGAGTGGGTGTCTTTTGACGGAGAACGACAGATGAATGACCAGCAAACAAAACAAGGCCCCGCCATGAAGTTCAAGCGCGGGAGCATCGAGGCCGCCATCTTCGAGAATCAGAAGGACGGCAAGGTATGGCACAACGTGGCCATCATACGCCGATACCGAAATCGTGACGGCGCGTACCGCAGCACGAGCACCTACGCCTACGCCGACCTGGTGCAAGTCGCTCGCATCGCCGAGCAGGCCGAGAGCTGGATTGCCGCGAGGCTCCAGGAGCTCGGCACGGGCGCTCCGTCGCCCGCCCAGGACAACGATGCAACCTCAGGAGGCGACCATGACCAGCAATAACCTCGTTATTTTCACCTACACGAGGGCGCAGGCTTTGGCGGACGGTTTTCTGATTGACGTTTCATCAAAGCTCGCCCGTGAGGCGGGTTTCCGCTACCCGGTTGCGGTGACTGCCGGTGTTTGGGCCGAGTATGTCGCGGTACCCGAGGGCGTGACCGGACAAGACGAGACGGGACGTCTCTGGGACATCCTCAATATGCTCCGCTTCGCAATCGCTCGCCAGAAGGGCGATTGCGAACGGATCGATTTCGCGCTCCATGTCCGCAACGACAACCGCGAGGGAGACCCGCCGCTCGTTTCGCTCTATGCCCTGTGTGGCCCCGGAGACAACGGAGAGCCGGTCATTACAGTAATGCTGCCGCATGAAGATTGAACCACGGAGGGTTGAAGTCATGGACACGACGGAAAACGCACGCCGGGAACTGCTCGGCGTGATCAACGAAGAGCCGAAGGAGCGGGCGGAGCTCGAAGCGCTGCACGGTCAGGTGTGGGACACCCCAGAGCTGGGGCGAGACTTTGAGGTCGTCGGATTCCTCGCCCCGTACGTGGGGGTGCGGAGGCGAAGTGACGACGTGGTCGGGAGCCTGCTCTTTCAGCACTGGCCGCGCTTTTACTTCCGGTTCGAGCCTCACTGAAAGATGACGGTCGGGGTCGCGTAAGGCCCCGGCCCTGAATGAATCAAAGGGGCTTTATGCCTAATTGGTGTGAAAATGATTTGACTGTCGAAGGGCCGACCGAGGTGATTGAGGAGTTCTTGAAATTCGCCGCCGGAGAGAGCCCCTTCGATTTCGATCGATTCATCCCCTATCCGGAAGAATTTCGACGGCTGGATGAGGCGGCCGAGGCCTGGGGCAAGGAGCACGCGGGACGCTCTGACTACGATTGGCGCTTGCAGCCGAAAGATGGCTTCAACTCGGGCGGCTATGACTGGTGTGTCGCGAATTGGGGCACGAAATGGCCCGCCTCCCGCGTCGAGCTGGAAGGGCCGGTGACCGGCGACGACGAGAAGACGCTCGAAGTCGTATTCCACTTCGATACGGCATGGAGCCCGCCCAAGCCGGTCATCGAGAAGGCGGCAAAGCTCTACCCGGCGCTACGGTTCGAACTCCGTTATTTCGAGTGCGGCTGCTGTTTCAACGGGCTTTTTCGTTGCAGCGGTGGCGAGGTCGAGTCCGACAAGTGCGGCCCGTATTTCGGAGAGCGGGGAGGATAAGCCGCTCGTTGTCGCGCACGACCGCCTTTCACGCGAGCCGCCCGCCCTGGAACGGGCCGTCATCCCGCGTGAAGAGCGGCGGCCGTGCCCGGCCGGTTTTTCGTGGACGAGGAATTCAAAGTGGTCTGCCCTAACGGGCAGCCGAGTTGTTGGTCTTTTTCCCCCGGAATCGGCGGGGGGTTCAGACGCAGGTGAAACCCCCCGCCGATCCGGAGGAAAAACGCGAAGCAGGAGAAAGGCGGGCGAAACCTGGAGATACACCATGAACGTTTACGAGCTTGTCACGTCCCGAATCATCGAGCGATTGGAAGCAGGCGTCATCCCCTGGCGCAAGTGCTGGACGAGCGGCCCGGCCAAAAGCCTGACCACCGGCAAGGAATACCGGGGCATCAACTCCGTGCTGCTCGGGATGCGTGAATATAGCAGCCGCTATTGGGTGACATTCCGGCAAACCCAAAAACTCGGCGGCCACGTAAAGAAGGGCGAGAAGGCAACGCCCGTGGTCTTTTGGCACTGGCGCACGCCGGACGAGATGGCCAAGCTCCAGGCTCACGGCAAGGCGGAGGCTCCCGCTCCCTGCTATCCCTTCGTGGCGTTTGTGTTCAACCTCGACCAGACCGAGGGCATCGAGCGCCCGGCCGATGATGTTCCCGCCGCGAAGAATTATCCGCCGGAGGAGGCCCAAAAAATAGTGGATGCAATGCCGAACCGCCCCGAGATTCGGCACGGCGCGTCATTGAACCCCTGCTACAAGGCAGCGATTGACGTGGTGGAGATGCCGAACATGGGACAGTTCGAGAACGCCGAGGCTTATTTTGCTGCCCTGCACCATGAGCTTCTTCACAGCACAGGCCACAAGACCCGCCTGAATCGTTTCGAGAAGAGGGGAGGGGAGAGCCGTGAAGAGCAGTACGGCTTTGAAGAGCTTGTCGCCGAGCTTGGAGCCGCGTTCCTCGCTGCGACGTGCGGTCTCGATAATTCTTCTCGGCTCGACGATGCGAGCGCGTACGTTGCGGGTTGGTTGAAGGCACTTCGGGCTGATAAGAAGCTGCTCCTTCAGTCGGCCGGCGCGGCGCAGAAGGCGGCCGATTTCATCTTGGGCAAGAGCGAGGAGGCGACCGAGGACGGGCGAGCCGCCGCGTGAGGCCGGAAGCGGGGCTTTACGCCCCGCTTCCGACGCCGCGCCGAGGTTATGACCTCTTAACGAGAAGGAGTCTCACCATGACGACCTACACCGTGCATATTCACCGCGAAATGCGGTTTGGGTTCGGCGGCATTGAGGCCGCCTCTCATGAGGAGGCCGCCGCCATCGCCCGCGAGATGCCGACGGAGTACGCCGACGAGTCCGACGACCGCGACGGCGAGATCTTCTATGCCCTGGTCGAGGTCAACGGCCACAAGCAGCAGGAGCAGTCCCGGATCGTCGATTTCGAACCCGAGCGGCTACGGCTCGCCGCCCCGAAGCTGCTGGCGGCTTGCCGCATGATCGTTGACCGCTGGGAGCAGGGCGACCTGGCGGAAGCAGCAAGGGCATGCGCCGCCGCCATCGCCGAGGCAGAAGCCCCCGTAAATGTCCCGGCTTCGACCGAAGCCGCACCGAAGCCCTACTCCGTCCTGCTGCTCTATCCCGACTGGGCCAACGACGGCGGCGCCGAGACCTATTACGCTTTCGTCAACGCCCCGGACTCGATCGCCGCCGTCGCCGAGGCAGAGCGGCAGGCGCTGGAGACCAACGAGTGGCCCGACGTCGATCCGGCCGACTTCGCCCCGCTGCTGGTGACCGAAGGGCGCAATTTCGCCCAGCCCTTATTCAAGAACCGGCGTGAGGAGAATCGCGTTGACCGAGGGAGAAAACCAAATGACGCAAGCTAAGAAACAAGAACTCCGCCTCTCATGCTGTCCGCTTTGCGGTGGAGAAATTCAGGCAACGGTCGATCGATACTATAGCCTTCGCGGTGGCGTCTGGGTGGAATCCGGTCTCGATGGCGAGACGCGCCTCTACTGTGAGAATGATTGCGACCTGTCCGAATACTCGGAGCAGGTTCCTGAGATTGGCTGAACGAGACTATGTGTCATTTCACGAACGGGGAATCCTGGAATGAGACGAGCGCCTTCGTGGTAGGGCGGCTACGGGACTTTCGATTGTCCCTTCGCCGCCCGCTGTGTTGTTTTTTCTGGACCGATAGATCGGAGTTATGTTATATTCGGTTAACTTCACACCGACGCACCACGGTGCCCACCAACTTCGCCATAAGTCCAAGCGCCACCACCATTCACCCCGTCAACAACGTGTCTACAAATGCCTTGCGGATTGCACGCAAATGCCGTCGATTCCGGCACGGAGAGTGTTTACGTGATTTGTAGACACCGAATCCTCATCTCAAACCGCCGAGTATCGTGTACACCCTTGAAAACGACTGCCAGCGCGCTGTTACACTGATCTCTGTCCACACGCCCCTCGCGGGCCGAGGCGGCCGAAGCCTGCCCCCCGCCTCTTTCCTGATTCCCATTCCTTCGGGGCTTGGGCGAAGGGAACTCGATGAGCATCGACGAGCGACCGAAGCGTGCGCTGTTTGTGAACGCCGAACGGGAATTGGTGAAGGCGATCGTGGAGAACGACCTGGAGCGCGTCTCCACCTGGCTCGCGCGCGGCGCGGAGGTCAACGCCCGAGGCTGGCACGACTGGACGCCGCTGTTCTGGGCGGGGTACGCGCACACGGATCCGGGCATCGCCGAACTCCTGTTCGCCCGCGGCGCCGACGTCCGAGCGCGCGACGCGAGTGGCCGCACACCGCTGCACGTTGCGGTGGACCACGGGGACGAAGCCCGCATCGGGCTCTTCCTTGACCGCGGCGCGGAGATCGACGCACGTGACGACATGGTCGGCTGGACCCCGTTGCACTGCGCCGCTCGCCACGGCCGGCTCGAGGCTGCGACGTTCCTGGTGAGCCGAGGCTCCGATGTCGACCTGCGCGACCGGGATGGTCTGACGCCGCTGGATCTCGCGCGGGAGCACCTCCGCCGCGAGTACCCCTTGCGCGAACAGCGGTGGGAGGCGCTCGAGCGGCTGCTCGCCGGCTTCGCGACCGCGAAGGTCATCGAGGCCCGGCCGGATTCGCTCATCATGCGGATCGAGAGCGTTCACTCGATTTACCCGGAGGCGTACTGGCAGGCGAAGGAGCGCGGGCTGATCGCCATCCCCGCCGGACTGCTCCGCGATGTGCCCGAACCCGGGCATTACATCGGATGTCCGAGGGGCCTCTCGCCCGTTTTGGACGAGGCCTGGGACAAAGCGTGGCGGGTTGCGCACAGGAAGGATCTCGGCATTGAGCCGGTCCGGTGAAGTAGCGCGGCCCGTTTCGCTCTTCGGGGAGGCGCAACCGTCGTGAGTCTTGTCTGTTCTTCCACTCGCATCCTTACGGCCCCCTGTCGGGGGAAGGGACTTCAATGAGCATCGACGAGCGAGCGAAGCTCGGGCTGATTGCGAACGCCAATCGGGAATTATTTCAAGCGATCGAGAATAACGACGTGGGCCGCGCTTTCGGCTGCCTGCGGCGCGGTGCGTCCGCCAACGCCCGAGACGATCTCGGGCGGACGCCGCTGTTTTTCGCGGCGCGGGCGACGAAGGACCACAACATCGCCGAGCTGCTGCTTGACGAAGGCGCCGACGTGCGGGCGCGCAGCGTGTGTGGCCTGACGCCGCTGCACATTGCGGCGGCCGTGGGGGACGAAACCCGCATCGGTCTCTTCCTGGACCGCGGGGCGAAGATCGATGCGCGCGACGACGCCGGCTGGACCCCGTTGCACTGCGCCGCCACGCTGGGCCGGGTCGATGAGGCGACGTTCCTGGTCAGCCGTGGCTCCGATGTGGGCATTCGCGACCACCACGGCCGGACGCCGCTGGATCTCGCGCGGACTCCCCAAGAGCCATTGAGCGAAGAGCGCTGGGCGGCGCTCCAGCAGGTGCTCGGGGGCTTCGTGAACATGAGGATCGTCGGGGTGCGGCTGGATTCGCTGCTCCTGGAGGTCGAGAACGTTCACCCGAGATACCCGGATGCGGAGAGCGAGGCGCGGGAGCGTGGGACGCTCACCGTCCCGGCCGCACTCCTGCACGATGTGCCCGCGCGCGGGGAGCTCATCCCGTATAGGAAAGGGCTGGTCCCGCTTTTGGACAAGGCGTGGGGCCAGGCGATGCGCGAAACGATTGAGAATGAGCGCAGGAGGGACCTCGGCTTCGAACCGGTGCGGTAAGGACGAGCCGCCCCTGGTAGCCCCAACAATCATCAGTCCTGACGCCCCTCGCGGGCCCGACCGTCGCTCGTGACTCTCTCTCCATAGCAGCTGTCTGTTTCCCTGATTCCCATGCTCCTTCAGTGACCCCTCATGCGGGAAAGGGCTTCGATGGACATCGACGATAAGAAGGACGTTCACGAGGAGTTGCGAGCTCGTCGGCATAAGCTCGTGCGTGACGAGCCGCGCGAGGTCGCGCCGCATCGGGCGCCGAAGCTCGAGTTGATCGTCAACACCAATCGGGAACTCTTTGAAGCGATCGTGGACAACGACCCGGCCCGCGTCTCCGCCTGGCTCGCGCGGGGTGCGCAAGCCAACCTCCGAGACGAGTACGGGCGGACGCCGCTGTTCCTGGCGGCGTTGGGGTCGAAGGACCAGGTCATCGCCGAGCAGCTGCTTGACCGCGGCGCCGACGTCCGGGCGCGGAACGTGAATGGCCTGACGCCGCTGCACATTGCCGC